>Ga0335070_10009305_pt1 | contig 11519 bp, 6 predicted proteins | sample Lox_Sample_13_FD_206722 | JGI IMG/M metagenome (GOLD analysis project Ga0335070, IMG submission 206722) | Soil microbial communities from Loxahatchee National Wildlife Refuge, Florida, United States - Lox_Sample_1.3 | ecosystem: Environmental > Terrestrial > Soil > Wetlands | place: USA: Florida... | reverse complement strand
GGCCGCGGGGGCGTATGGCATCACGGCTGAGGGATGGCACTACTGTCCCGCTCCGAAAGTGAAAATAGGTTCCACTGCGGGCGCAGGGGACTCACTTCTCGGTGGAATTATCGCGGCGCTTGCGGCTGGGATTTCATTTGCGCCAGATTCGCGGAAGCAAAATGATCCAGTCATCTCGTCCGCGCTGGAGGTTGGGGTGTTTCTGGCGAGCTATAAATGCCACTCACCGCACACGATTCATCCCAACGCAGGGCTGGATTCACTCACAGAATTCATTCACGCCTCCGGATACACCTTCGCTAGCGCGACTGAACAGCTGTTTGCGAACGAGGACTTGGGCCAGCAAGGCGTTTGTTCTTGACAGTGGTCGCACGTCGGTATTATCAAGAAGGTAATACTTTCGAAATATAACGATTAATTTCGTTTTGTTGCAGAAGCGGGACTCGTCCCATGGCTCGATTTTTGATTGTCGGAAGTAGCGCGTTCTCTCCACTTCGCTGGATCGTCCTGTTCTGGGCAGTACTTGTCATTTCACTCGTGGCGTCTTGCGAACGGGCCAAGAAGACCGAGCCGCACCAGGAACCCTCCAGCATTTCTGTAAACGTCAACTCGGGCTCTCCCATTGTGATTCGCACCTCCGCGGCGGAATTCCAGCTGTTGCCCTCCGGGTATTTGCAGGCAAGCCTTTTCCGCGATGGTAAGAACCTCACGCTCGACGATCCAGGATCAGACGACCGATCGGGAGATTCCATCGTCAGCAATGGGCACGAGATTTCCAATTTTGTTCTTGATCTCAATCACGCCAGAGTTTCCGAAACATCAGGCCGTCTGGGCCAACGAGGGAAACGGATCGAAGCATCGGGAACGAGCGCCTCCGCGCCGGGAATTCAGAAGACAGTCATCGTTGAGGTCTACGACGATTTTCCGCGACTCGCTCTCAGCAGCGTTTCTTACAAAAACACCGGCTCGGCCGATTTCCCCGTCGATCGCGTCGGGACCCAGCAACATGTCTTGAATGCTTCTCTCACCGATCCGCAGGCGAAACCCTATTCGATGTGGTCGTTCCACGGATCGAGCGAAGCCTGGGGCAAAGACGATGTGATGCAGATCAGTGCCAAGTTCACGCGCGCGAATCCGATGCAACTGATGCAGCACAATGACGAGAACCGGACTGGAGGCGGAATCCCCGTAGTTGCCTTTTGGACAGGATCGGTCGGCGAAGCAATCGGGCACGCGGAAACAGTTCCACTCACGCTCGCTCTCCCGGTGAAAACTCTCCCCGATGGGCGCGTGAATGCGAGTGTCGCACTCGAAACGAATACCACGATCAAGCCAGGTGAGGTCTATGCGACGCCACTGACGTTCGTCTCCGTTTTTCACGGCGACTTCTACGAGCCGCTCAGGATCTATTCGAAGATGTTGCAGGGCCGCGGAATGAGTCTTGCTCATCCCACCGAGGCAGACTACGAGGCGAACTGGTGTGGCTGGGGATACGAGATGGACTTCACGCCCAAGCAGATGGTGGGCACGATTCCGAAGCTGAAAGAGCTCGGGCTGAAATGGGCTACGCTCGACGCTGGGTGGTTCAACAATCGCGGGGATTGGGAACCGCGAGCGAAGACATTCCCCGATGACTCCCTCCAGAAAGTCGTAAAGGCCTACCATGATGCGGGAATTCACATCACGCTCTGGTGGATTCCGCTCGTCGTCGAAGATGGCAATGGGAAGGACGTTCTCAATCACCGCTCCTATCAGCTCGCGAAGGTGGTGAAGGAGCATCCGGATTGGCTCATTCTTGACCAAAACGGGAAACCGGCGCGCGCTACCGCAGATCTTGGTGCATTTTGTCCTGCCGTACCGGAAGTCCGCCAGTACTATAAGCAGTTGACGGAACGTTTTATTCGCGACTGGGACTTCGACGGCCACAAGCTTGACTTCTCCTACACGGTTCCGGCCTGTTACAACCCCAAACATCATCACAAGTCTCCGAACGAATCGATTGAAGCCGTCGGCGAAGTCTACAAAACCATCCTCGAAGCCACTCGCGCGCTGAAACCTGACAGCGTTACCCAGGCTTGCCCGTGCGGAACGCCTCCGAGTTTGGCGTGGCTGCCCTATATAGACCAGGCAGTCACTGCCGATCCCGTCGGGGCGCGGCAAGTTCGTCTGCGCACAAAGATGTACAAAGCGTTGCTCGGGCCGGAAGCCGCCGTCTATGGCGACCATGTTGAACTCACCGACGTGCGGCTGATGAACACGACGAACGAAATCGATCAAGGCCGCGACTTCGCTTCGGAAGTTGGGGTTGGGGCGGTTGTCGGAACAAAATTCACCTGGCCCGATTACGGAAAGCACTTCAAAACCGTCGAACTCACTCCGGGTGAAAAAGAAGCCTTCTGGAAAAAGTGGATCGCGATTTATCAGCAGAAGATGCTGTCGAAAGGACAGTTCCTCGATTTATACACCTACGGCTATGACGTCCCCGAAGGCTACGTCATTGCGAAGGATGGCCGGATGTATTACGCGTTTTACGCCGAAAAGGGCAAGCACTGGAGCGGCGAAGTTGAGCTTCGCGGATTGAATCCGGGCAAGTACCAGATTGTCGATTACGAAACCGGCAAGCCGATGGGCGCAATCGACGCGAGCGCACCAAAATTAAGAGTGAATTTCTTTGAGCATTTGTTGTTAGAGGTCAGTCCTGCAGGTTAGCAATTCGTGCATTTGTTTGGAGGCATCATGATGGCACATCTTGGCGGTCGTTCCTTCCTTGTTCTTGTTTTTACAGTCGCACTTTTCGTCGCATTTGGAGCGACTCCCGCATTGGCGCAGAAAGATATGGGCACAATTGTGGGCGCGGTGAAAGACAGCACCGGTGCAGTTGTCGCGGATGCCAGTGTCACGGTGAGTGATGTGGAGCACGGTACTTCGTTTCACACCAAGACGAACGCAACCGGCGAGTACGTCGCTGGCCCCCTGAGGATCGGGCAATATACCGTGACTGTTGAGAAGTCTGGGTTCAAGAAGGCCGTCGCCGGACCCGTGCCTTTGAACGTCCAAGATCGTGTGCCGGTTGACGTGACCATGCAGGTCGGCGGCATCAGCGAGACCATGACCGTCACGACGGTGACGCCGCAACTTGAGACCGAAACCTCAGAACTCGGCAACGTGGTCAGCGGGAGGACGGCGACCACCCTTCCTTTGAATGGCAGAAACTTTGCGCAGTTAGCGCAGCTTTCCGTGGGCGTGGCGCCGAGCGAGCCGGGATCCCGCACCGAGACCAGTTTCGGATTCAGTTCTAACGGCGCGCGTGCCTTGCAGAACAATTTCCTACTCGACGGCATAGATAACAACGCCAACCTCGGAGACGTCCTCAACGGCAGCGCGTATGTGATTCAACCATCAGTTGATGCGATCGGCGAGTTCAAGGTCGAGACCAACTCGTACAGCGCAGAATTCGGACGCGGCAACGGTGCCATCATGAACGCCGTGATCAAGTCCGGCACCAACCAGTTCCACGGAGATCTCTACGAATTTTTCCGCAATGACAAACTCGACGGTCGCAACGCATTCGACTTCTTCGGCCGCCAGCAGTATCAACAAAACCAGTTCGGAGCTACCCTTGGCGGACCAATCATCAAGGATCGCACATTCTTCTTCGTCGACTACGAAGGCTTGCGGATCCGGCAGGCTTTACCGCAATTGCTCTTGATTCCGTCACCCGAACAGGTCGGGGGGGATTTCTCATCGCAGCTGGACCTCACGACGCCCATTGCCGGAGTGGTTGATTGCACCGGCAATCCGACGTATCAGGGTGAGATCTTTAATCCGCGTCTAACGCAGCCGTCAGGTGTCAATCCCAGTGGGTTCTGCGGCGTCCCTATCGCTGTGACTGGAGCGGGCGTACCCACCAATATTTTCCCGACGACTGGGCCGAGCGCGATCAGCGCGTCTGCGAAGGCGATTGCCGCGCTCTATCCGCAGCCCAACGTCAATATCAATGGCAATAACTATCTCGTCGATCCCAAGAAGAGTTTGAACCAGAACAACTTTGATGTTCGCGTCGATAACAAGTTCTCTGAGCGCGACAATTTCTTCGCGCGTTTCAGCTATGAAGACCAGCCGATTCACACGCCCGGTCCTTTTACCAGTGTTCTCGACGGTGGCGGTTTCACAGCGGGCGATCAAGACAATGCATATCGAAGCGCTGCGATCAGTGAACTGCACACGTTCACTCCAACACTGCTCAATGAATTCCGGCTGGGATATAACCGCATCAACTCGCACCGCGTGGAACCATACTCGAACACGAACGTCTCGGGCCAACTCGGTTTGCTGGGCGTGCCGTTCTCGCCCGGAATCGGGGGTCTGCCAAGTATTTGCTTCGTCAACTACAACTGCATCGGCGCCTCGGACTTTCTGCCTTCGGTCGAAAAACAGAACAGCTTCGTGCTGGATGAAAACCTGATCTGGACGCACGGCCGTCATTCGCTGAAGGTCGGCACCGAGCTGCGATACGAGCAGTTCACGATCTTCCAGGTTTCCGCTCCGCGCGGCGATATGGCCTTCGGTCCGGACGTCACCAGCAATCCGGGCGAACCGGTGGATGCGAACGGCAATACCACCGGTGGCGACGACATCGCCTCGTTCTTCCTCGGCGTACCCGACTCCGCCAGCATCGTGAACCTGCACGCGCCCGACTATCGCCGCAAGACACTCGCATTCTTTGGTCAGGATGATATTCGGGTTAGCGACCGCCTGACCCTCAATCTGGGGCTTCGCTACGAACTGTTTCTTCCGGTTACGGAAGCGAGGAATCAGGAGGGCAGGTTTGATTTCGGCACCGACAGCATCATTGTCCCGAAGGGCCAGAATGTACAACTGACGCCAAGTCTTGCTTCCTATCTTCCTTTGCAGGCGACCGCTTCGCCGGGGTTGATCAATCCTGATTACAACGACTGGGCCCCACGGATTGGTCTGGCGTTTAAACTGACAAACCGTTTGGTAATGCGCGGTGGCTACGGAATCTTCTATGGAGGCGTCGAGAACGGTCCATTCTCTTTCCCGAGCCCCGGCTTCAACCCTCCCTATTTCGTCACTCAATCTTTCAATTCACCTTGTGGCAACCCCGTGCCGCCGCAGGCCAACCCGGCGTATCCGGCGAATCTCTGCGCGATCGGTGTGAAGTATCCGACGAACGGCGGCGCTCCCGATACGAGCCTGATGATTAACAATTTCTGGACTCAGGGATTTCCGGCGACCTCGCTGGTGGATCCGAACAATCCTCTTCTCTATTCCATTTCTCCGAATCTGAGGACGCCGCGCATGCAGCAGTGGCACTTCGGCCTACAGTATCAACTGCCAAGGGAAACTGTGGTAGAACTCTCGTATGCCGGCTCGCACGGGTCGCGGCTCTACGGTTTCTACAATGGCAATCAGGCCACGCCGAGTGCCGATCCGAATGCTCCGGTAGCGCCGCGGCGTCCGTTCCCTGCGGTTGATGGCACGATCGATTCGTACAGATCCGACACAGTCTCGAACTATAATTCGCTGCAGGCGCGCGTTCAGAAGCGCACTTCCCACGGCCTGCAGTTCGAAGCCTCTTACACCTACAGTCATTCTTCGGATGACGCTTCGAGCGCCAGCCTGGGATCGCTTAACAATGGGGACTTCCGCGACCAGCGCTTCCCGCAGCTGGAGTATGGCAACTCGGACTTCGATGTTCGGCACCACCTGGTCGTCAACTACGCGTATGATTTGCCGTTCGGAAAGGGTCAGAAGTTCGGGGGGAATGCGAGCGGATTCGCCAATCAACTGATCGGGAATTGGCAGATCGCCGGGATCGTTTCTGCATCCACGGGCAACTGGTTCACCGTCACCGACCCCTTCAACAACGCCGCCAACAACGATTGCGGCGGCACAGTAGGATACAACTGCACGCGCCCGAACGTTGTGGGCAATCCGAACGCCAAACCTTGTATGCCCGGAACCTTCTTCAATACCTGTGCCTTCGCGAGCGACACCACTCCCGGAACCTACGGCAATGAAGGACGCAACATCACACATGGCCCTGGTTACCAGGCCTGGGACCTCTCAGTGCTCAAGGCATTCCCGGTTCGCGAGCAGATGCGTCTCGAGTTCCGTGGAGACTTCTTCAACATTTGGAACCACGTCAATCCGTTGTGGGGCCCGATCGGCGCTGCGGGCCAGGTCGAACCTGTGGCGATCGAAATCGGCACTCCACAGTTCGGACAGCTTCAGGCAGCTCGTGATCCGCGCCTGATTCAGTTCGCGCTGAAGTTTTACTTTTAACCCTCGTGTAAATGGGAGGGGCGGCAGCGTTGGTCGCCCCTTATTTTTGCTCAAGACATGTCACAGACGGAAACAGTTTCGGCCGCAAGCCCAGCACGTCTTCGCCGCACGCTCGGGTTGTGGGACCTCATCCTCTACGGGATGATCGTCATCCAGCCGACGGCGCCCATGCCCGTGTACGGCATCATGAGCCAGCGGGCGCATGGCCATGCCGTCACAACGGTACTGATTGCCATGGTTGCGATGCTCTTTACGGCAATCAGCTACGGACGCATGGCGCGAGCCTATCCCAGCGCTGGCTCGGCTTTCACTTACGTTGGCTCCGAAATCCATCCCGCCCTCGGTTACGTCACGGGTTGGGGCATGGCGATGGATTACATGCTTAACCCCATCGTCTGCACCATCCTGTGCAGCAAGTTCGCGCTAAACTTCGTCCCGGAAATTCCTTATGCCGTTTTAGTCGTCATCTTCCTTGCCCTCTTCACGGCACTCAATCTGTTCGGCATTCGAACCTCGGCTCGTATTAACGACACGCTTGCGGCAGCGATGGGAATCGTCATTGCGATTTTTCTTGCCGCCGCCGTGCGCTACGTCCTCAAGACGCCGCACGACGGACTCGCATTCTTCACGCGCCCGTTCTACGATCCTGCGACTTTTTCCGTTCCCGCCGTGCTGGGTGGGACTTCGCTGGCTGTTCTGACATACATCGGCTTTGATGGAATCTCCACGCTCTCGGAAGAAGCCGAGAATCCCAAGCGGAACATTCTCCTCGCGACGGTGTTGGTTTGCCTCATTACGGGACTGCTCGCCTCGGTGGAAGTATATGCCGCGCAAGTAGTCTGGCCGACTTCGCGCCCCTTCCCCGATGTCGATACCGCCTACGTTTCCGTCGCCGGACTTGCCGGCGGACATTGGCTCTTCATTCTCATCAATGTCACGCTTCTCGTCGCCACCATCGGCTCAGGCATGGGATCGCAACTTGGAGCGGCACGTCTTCTGTACGGTATGGGGCGTGGCAATGCTATCCCGAAATCTTTCTTCGGCGCGATCGAACCCAAGCGTCGTATTCCGCGAAACAATGTACTGTTCGTCGGATTCTTCGCACTCGTGGGCACGACTTTTCTGACGTTCGAGCGCGCTGCCGAGCTTTTGAATTTTGGGGCCCTTCTCGCCTTTATGGGAGTCAACGCCGCTTCTTTCGTCCGATACTTTCTACGAGAACGCCGGCGTGACGTCAGTAACTTCCTTGTGCCTATCTGCGGATTCATCGTTTGCCTGTTGCTATGGCTCAACCTCAGCAAACCGGCCAAAATCGCGGGTGTCGTCTGGATGGCAGTCGGCATTGCCTACGGTGCTTATCGTACCCGCGGTTTCAAAGCCGAACTGGTCTCCTTTGATGTGCCAGAGGAATGACCCCAGAGACCGTGCGTCATGAGGAATTTGAATCTGTGTTATTAGAAAATTGTGAATAGAGGAAAACAATGGCCGTCATCATGCGTCTGATCCAGCAATTCCAACCCGCTCAAAAGAAAGAGTTCTTTGAACTCGAAAAGCAGTTTGCCGAACTGGAGCATCGCGGCATCCTGCCCCGCGGCGAGCGCACCGTTCCAATCTCCGGTCGCGAACCTGCAAACACGATTGTCTGCGAGTTTCGCTTCGACTCTCTCGCCGCTGCCGAAAAGGCTCTGAAGAAAATTGAAGATAGCCCCGAGCACACCGATCTCGCGAAAAAGCAGCACCCCATGTTTCAGCAAAACTGGGTCGAATTCTACGAGGTGCTGGAATATTGAAGGGCATGCAGAGTCTCTATGCGGGTGAAGCTACTTCTTTCGTCGTACGAACGCGAGCCCCCTTCAATTCCGCTCCGAGATCCGTCTCATCCGTCACGACATGCGCCGGTTTGCCGGACTGCTCTCCCTCCAGCCACTCGTTCAGTTCATTCACTGTTGTCTCAACGTACCGTACTTCGCGGCGCACCGGCATCCCGTTCCCGGCCCAGCGCTCCACCACAGACATCGGCTCTCCCAGGAACTGCGAAATCTGCTTCCACCTCTTCAGCCGTGCGCTCGCTTATGGACTGAGGCGCAGCCTTGATCTTTGTCTTGTGCGGATGACTCGTCTTCTTCTCCGGGGTGCCGCCGTCGACGGTGCCTCCGTAGAAGCTGCCGGCGCTGCCTTGCATGATGCTGATCGGCACGGCTGGGCATCGTCGTCGCCGACCAGACGATCTCGGTTGCCCATAGGCGGCCAAGTGCGCGCTCTCGAATTTGATGATTACTGACGGAGCCGAAGGCCCACTATGTGAGGAGTTTGGGGGGAGAAGCACTTACTCGACGACTAATCCTTCCGCTTTGAAATCTCCAATCACGATGTTCACCCGATCACCACGTTTTACCGGGCGACCACTGTTGGAGAAAGCCATCCAATAAGATTTGCCGGCCTCCGGACTGCTGCTCTGGCGCAACTGCCCGACTTTTTCCATCGTGGGGACGACTAGCTGAACGCCGGCTTGCGGATCGATCAGCACCGGACGTAGTTTTTTATCATTTAAAGGTTTGGCCTTGTCGGGATCCAAGACGCGCCACGTGAATCGGATGAGTTCCCCGGATTCCGCTTGTTTGACGCGAAGTTCGTCTACTCCCCAAATGCCCTGGTAGTACATCTGCGCCCTCCGCGACAGAGTTGGCACATAGCGCACTGGGGCGCCAGCCTTTGGTGCGGACGGTTTGCTCTGTTCTCCCGGCACGGGTGCTTGGCCCGCTGCCGACAATGCAAAAATGCTGCTGGCCAACAAAGCGGCCAGCAGCGTCTCACGGTTGCCCTTCCTTATTTTCGACATCTGTCCTGAACCTCTCCGTAAGAATGTACTCTGCTGTGCGGGACCGGTTATCCCGGTTTGAATATCCGGCCCCGAACGGGCTCGCCAGCTCAAATTTTAGTGACCCGAGACTTCGACGGCGCCGATATCAATGCATGCGCCTTTCGAACCTGCGGTGCTACAACCAGTGGTTGTATCGGGCCGCGGATGTCCGAAGAAGTCAGTTGCAGGCGCTTTGATTGACTGTACACCGCTCGAACCTGCGGGCAACGGAACCGTACATACGCCACCACTCGTCGAGCTGCACGGCACGGCGTTGATCGCCGGCGATGTTGACTGCAGCGAATAGTTGCCCAGTAACACGTTGATTGACGCGTTGCTTGATACCGGATTCAGTATCGATAGCGGACCCCAACTGACATTGATCCAGTTGTTGCCCTCGTCCACTGTGGCCGTCGGTGTCAGGCTGAACACCGGGTTCGGAACGACAGCGTCGGCGACGCCCGGAGGCACTTGGTAACCCAAGCCGCCGTTCTCAGGTGGCACTCGCGAACCGTTGCAGTACTGGCTCGACAGCATCGGGTCAATGCTGCTGTTTGTGCTGCTGTAGCCGCTGGTGCTGGTGAGCACACCGAACAGCGGGTTCAGCGTGAATCCGGAACCATGGTTCGCCGGCCCGCTGTCATTGCGCACCCCGATGTCCCAATAGCTGGATCCAACAGGGCACGCACCCGTTGCAGTCTGGCTGGCTGCCACCGTCCCCGACGTTGCCGGCGGGAAGTTGGCGTTGTACATGGTAACGACATTCTGCTGGTTCTGGGTTCCCGTACCGAGCGGACCCACAGTGATATCGAACGACCGGTTCTGCCACAGGATGTTATTGTAGAGAGCCGGGTACGAGATGTGGATACAGCTGCCATTTGCGGCACCGGTACCCGGAGCATAGTAGCCTGGCGGGCAAACGACCGTGCCCGTCGTGAACGAAGAGGTCAGCTGCGGGCTGTTTCCCATCGAGACCAGACCTGCAGGTTGTGGGCACGATGCGGTGCCGCCAGTTTGAGTCACGCACTTTGGCGCCGGCGACTGCGAACTAGCGTTCGGAGCACCCAGCGTGTTGAACAACACACCCGAAGAAGCGGTCGTATCATTCGATACGATCGTGTTGTTCGTCAGGTTGACTGCCAAGGCGTCCTCCAAAGAGACTCCACCGCCGTCCCAGCCGGCAACGTTGTTGACGACGATGTTGTTGGTTACGCTCACTACGTACCACTGACAGGTAAGCAGACCGAGCGCGTTGGATTGGGTCGCGCACGTGGGCGACACAAACCCCAGGCCTTGCAGCGGGTTTGGATTGCGAGCGATGTCAGTGCCGTTCACAGCCTGGAAGCGCAAGCCGCCTCCGCTGCCTGCATCCGCGGCGTTCCCTTGGATGAGATTGGCATTGATTTTCAGGCCCGGACCTGTGCCGTCACCAAGACCAGGAGCGCAGTCGTTGTCGGTCACAGAGCCGCACTCAACGCCGCCGGTGGTCGTCCCATCGGGGCCTGCGCCCATGATGAGGATGCCGCCGCCGTTGGATTGAATGCTGGGATTGGTCGCCTGATTGAACAGGATACTGTTGTGCTCAATATCCCCGTTCCATGAGAAGCCGATGTGGCCGAGACCGCCGCCATCACCCGTGCTCAGGTTTCCGCAGACCCAGTTGTAGTTGAAGTTGTAGAAGTCGGAGCCGGTGCAAATGCTCACACCACCTGCTCCTGCTGGAGTACCAGTAAACAACTCGTCACCCGTGGAGGAGTTGCCGGTGATCGCGTTGTTGTGGACGTTCACGTTGATGTTCTCGCAGAAGGGCAACTCAGTGTTAATCGGGAACAGCGGGGTCGTGCTTTGTCCGGCCAGCGGCGTGAAGCAAGAGCCAGGATCGGTATCGTTGGCCGTTCCGTTGAGATAGGCCTCAGGCGATTCACCCTGGCCGATGCTCATGCCGCCCGAGAGCGTACCGGCATTGTTGAAGATTCGATTGTTCGCAATCTGCAGGTTATGCGCCCAAGCATGGACGAATACGCCGCCACCGCCCTGGGAGCTGTCGGTAATTCCCAATCCGTCGATGCTTGACGGATTGCACATGAAGTTGCTCGGGTATTGATTCGTGCCGTTGGGGCCGCAGAGCGGGTTGAGATCGCCCGTCAATGCACCGCCATTCGGCCCAACCAATCCGGTCAGTAGCGTCGAACCAGTCGGGAAAGCAGCTTCCGCACCGGATCCGAAGACATCCGCAGAACCGGCCGGAATGTTGACGCCTTTTGCTACGACGGTAATACCGGCACCTTCGTAGGCCCCCATGATGGAGGGCTCTTGCAACTGCTCGGCCAAGTTGCCGTTCACGGTCGCA
>Ga0335070_10009304_pt1 | contig 11519 bp, 15 predicted proteins | sample Lox_Sample_13_FD_206722 | JGI IMG/M metagenome (GOLD analysis project Ga0335070, IMG submission 206722) | Soil microbial communities from Loxahatchee National Wildlife Refuge, Florida, United States - Lox_Sample_1.3 | ecosystem: Environmental > Terrestrial > Soil > Wetlands | place: USA... | reverse complement strand
GCCTTCCTTGAGCGCGTCCTGGATGCGCGCACGCCCGGCGTCGACGTCGGAGCGGAAGTAGCTGCGTGCCACTTCCTTGAAGGGCAGGAACCCGTGCCGCTCCTCGCCGTAGTCGATGAAGGCGGCCTCGAGACTGGGCTCGATGCGGGTGATGATTCCCTTATAGATGTTGCTCTTGCGCTGTTCCCTCGAAGCCGACTCGATGTCCAGGTCGACCAGTTTCTGACCATCCACGATCGCGACGCGCAGCTCTTCCTGCTGGGTCGCGTTAAACAACATGCGTTTCACTTAATTTTCTCCTGCGCGCGCAGGAGCGCTCGTTTCAGCCGGATCGACTCTCCCTACAGGGTTGGCCTGCGAAGAAAAAAGCCCTCTGCGCGCTTTGCTGCTGCAATCGCTGCTTACGGTGAGCGAGAGTAACCCCTGGTTCGGGCCCGGCGCACGGCCGGGCAGGAGGCGGGTTGCAGGGACCGGCGCCGGGCTCCTCGGCCCGCGCGTCTTGCGATCCATGTGCCTCGCAACTCGAGGCCAGACCACGGATAATAATAAAAATGAAGGACTTAAGCAAGCCACAGGTGACCTGGCTTGAGGTGGGCGAGGAAGGCGACGCCCAGCGCATCGACAACTTCCTGCTGCGACATCTGAAGGGCGTGCCCAAGAGCCATGTCTACCGGGTGCTGCGCAGCGGCGAGGTGCGCGTCAACAGCGGCCGTGTCAAGCCCGAGCACCGCCTGCGGATCGGTGACCGGGTGCGGGTCCCGCCCGTCAGGGTTTCCGCTGCGAGGTCGACGCACAAGTTGAGGCCGCTCGATCTCCCGGTCGTTTACGAGGATCCCTCGCTGCTGGTGATCGACAAGCCCTCCGGCATAGCGGTTCACGGCGGGAGCGGCGTGAGCCACGGAGTCATCGAGTCGCTGCGCGCCGAGCGGCCTCAGGCGAAGGTGCTCGAGCTCGCGCACCGTCTGGACCGCGATACCTCCGGGCTGCTGGTGGTGGCGAAGAAGCGCAGCGCGCTCCTGGAGCTGCACCGCCTGCTGCGCGACGGCGAAGTCGAAAAGCTCTACCTGGCGGCGGTCAAGGGCGTGCCGGCGCAGAAGGCTTTCGAGATTCGCGAGCCGCTCCACAAATACGTGACGGCGAAGGGAGAGCGCCGCGTCGCGGTCAAGGCAGGCGGCATGGAGGCGGCGACGCGCGTGAAGGTTCTTGCCGCGGCGAACGGCCTCAGCCTGCTCGAGCTGCGCCTGCTCACCGGCCGCACGCACCAGATCCGCGTGCACCTCGCGCACGCGGGGCACCCGGTTCTGGGCGACGACAAGTACGGCGACTTCGAGCTCAACCGCGCGCTCGCGCGGCAGGGCTTGAAGCGGCTGTGCCTGCACGCGCGGCGCCTTGCCTTTTCCCATCCGGTCAGTGGGGAAAAGCTGCGGCTCGAAGCGCCGCTGCGCGGCGATATGCTTGCGTTCTGCGAACGGAATTTCGGTGAACTTGAGCAGAAGATATAGCCTCATCGTCTTCGACTGGGACGGCACGCTCATGGACTCGACGGTCGGCATCACGGCCTCGATCCAGGAGGCGGCGCGCGACCTGGGGCTCGCGGCGCCCGACCGGGAGCGCGCGAGCCACGTCATCGGCCTCGGCCTGATCGAGGCGCTGCGCGCGGCGGTGCCCGAGCTGCCGCAAGAGCGCTACGCGGAATTCGCCGAGGCCTACCGGCGCCACTTCCGCGCCCGGCAGGACGACATGGCGCTGTTTCCGGGGGTGCGCGAGATGCTCGAGGAGCTGCGCGCGCGCGGCCACCGGCTCGCGGTGGCGACCGGCAAGAGCCGGCGCGGCCTGAGCCATCAGCTCGGACTGACCGGGCTTGGCGAGCTGTTCTCCGCGTCGCGCTGCGCGGACGAGACGAGTCCCAAGCCGCACCCGGCGATGCTGATCGAGCTCATGCGGGAGCTGGCGGTGCAGCGGCACGAGCTGGTCATGATCGGCGACACTTCGCACGACCTCGGCATGGCGCAGAGCGCGGGCGTGGACGCGGTCGCCGTCGGCTACGGCGCGCACCCGCTGGAGGCGTTGAGCGCCTGGAACCCGTGCGCGAGCGTGAGCAGCGTCCTCGAGCTGCGCCAATGGCTGAGCCGGAACGCCTGATCTGCGAATCGCCGGCGCTCGTCGACTCGGGCAAGGCGGTGCGCTTCGAAGTCGAGTACTTCGGCGAGCGCGTGCCCGCGTTCGTGCTGCGCTTTCGCGGCCGCGTCTACGGCTATCTCAACCGCTGCGGCCACATGCCGATGGAGCTCGACTGGCGCGAGGGCGAAGTCTTCGACGCCGAAGGACGTGATCTAATATGCTCGACCCACGGCGCGGCCTACGCCGCGGACAGCGGCAAATGCCTAGGCGGACCCTGCGGCAGCACGCCGCTCGTCGCTCTGCGGGTCGAGGAGCGGGACGGCAAGGTCTACTTCGAGGGAATCGACGATGACTGAGAACGACGGTCAATGGGAGCGCGGGCTGATCGAGAAGCTCGCCACCGAGGCTCTCAAGGAACAGCGGCGCGCGCGGCGCTGGGGCATCTTCTGGAAGCTGCTCACGTTCGCCTACCTGACGGTCGTGCTCGCGCTCGCGATCGACTGGAAGGGCGGCGCGGAGTCGATGGGCAACAAGCACACGGCGCTGGTGGAGATCCAGGGCGTGATCGCGCCGGGTGCCGAGTCGAGCGCCGAGCGCGTGATGCTCGCGCTGCAATCGGCCTTCAAGGACAAGAACACGCAGGGCGTCGTGCTGCGCATCAACTCGCCGGGCGGCAGTCCGGTGCAGGCGCAGATGATCTTCGACGAGGTGAGGCGGCTGCGGCAGAAGCACCCCGAGATCCCGCTGTACGCGGTGGTCGAGGACCTGTGCGCCTCGGGCGGCTATTACGTCGCGGCCGCCGCGGACAAGATCTACGTCGCCCGGGGCAGCATCGTCGGCTCGATCGGCGTGCGCATGGACAACTTCGGCGTGGTAGGCCTGATGGAGAAGCTCGGCATCGAGCGGCGCCTGATCACGGCCGGCAAGAACAAGGCGCTGCTCGATCCGTTTCTGCCCGAAGAACCGGCGCACAAGCAGATCGCGATCGACCTGATCACGCAGATCCACCAGCAGTTCATCGCGGCCGTGCGCGAGGGGCGCGGCAAGCGTCTGAAGGAGACGCCGGACATGTTCTCCGGGCTGATCTGGACCGGCGCGAAGAGCATCGAGCTCGGCCTCGCCGACGGCCTGGGCGGCCTCGACTACGTGGCGCGCGAGGTGATCCACGCCGAGGACGTCGTCGACTACACGCAGAAGGAGAACATCGCCGAGAAGGTGGCGCGCCGCTTCGGCGCGGGAGCGATGGGCGCGCTGCTCGACTTCACCGCGCGCAGCAGCCTGGTCATCCGCTGAGCATCAGGAATACGGTAGGGCGCTTGCCGATGGGGTGACGCGCCTCGCGCCAGGCCGCGACGCTCTGCGTGCGGATGCTTTCGGAAGCGAGCGTTAGGTCGGTCGCCACGCACAGCGCGGTCTCGCCCGACAGGCCCTCCAGGAGCGCCGCAAGAAGCACGTCGTTCCGGTACGGCGTCTCGATGAAGATCTGCGTCTCGCGCTCGCGCCGCGAGCGCGCCTCGAGCTCGCGGATGCGCTTCGCGCGCGCCGGCGCCTCGCGCGGCAGGTAGCCGCAGAAGGCGAAGCGCTGGCCCTCCAGACCCGAGGCCATCAGCGCGAGCACGATCGAGGACGGGCCCACGAGCGGCACCACGCGGATGCCCGCCGCGTGCGCGGCCTCGACCAGTTTCGCGCCGGGATCGGCGATCGCCGGACAGCCCGCCTCGGACAGCAGGCCGATCGAGTCGCCGTCGCGAAGCGGCCTGATCAGGTCCTGAATGCCGGAGTTTTCGTTCAATTCTTCGATGCGTACCGCTTTCGGATCGACTCCCGCGTCCTTCAGGAAGGCGCGCGCGCCTTTCGCGTTCTCCACGACGAAATGCCGAAGCGACTTCACGCGCGCGAGGGCCGGCGCGGGCAGCGCGGCGGCGGCGGCGGCGCCCAGCGGCGTGGGAATCGCGTAGAGGACGCCGGTCATCAGCCCAGCACGTCGAGGCCGGACTCGCGCAGCAGCCCGGCGAGCGCGATGAGCGGCAGGCCGATCAGCGAAGTCGGGTCCTCGGTGTCGATGCGCTCGATGAGCGCGATGCCGAGGCCCTCGGCCTTCGCGCTGCCCGCGCAATCGTAGGGCTTCTCCAGGCGCAGGTAACGCTCGATGCGCTCCGCGTCGAGCTTGCGGAACGTCACGCGGCAGGGCACGACCCGGGAGCGCAGCGCGCCGGATTTCGTGTCGAGCACCGCCACCGCGGTGTCGAACTGCGCGGTGCGGCCGCTCACGAGCGCGAGCTGGCGCGCCGCGTTCTCGTGGCTGCCGGGCTTGTCGAGCACGGCGCCGTCGCAGGAAGCGACTTGGTCGGAGCCGATCACCAGCGCATCGGGGTAGCGGATCGCCACCGCGCGCGCCTTGGACTCGGCCAGCCGCGCGGCGGTTGCCGCGGGCAGCTCGGACGCGCGCGCCGCCTCGTCCACCTGCGGATCGGCGCACTCGAAGGGCATGCCGAGGCGCTCCAGGAGCCCGCGCCGGTACCTGGAGGTCGAGGCGAGGACCACCCGCCGGGAAGATGGCATGGCTTTGTTTTGACAGAGATTTTTCGGGATGATACCATTCGCCCTCGTATGTCGCACCAGCCGGTCATCGACGGCCTCGAGTTCGCCAAGGCCGGGTCGAGGCTGCAGGGGACATGGCCGGTCAGCGAATTCCTGCGTCTGCAAGATGCGCTGCGCTCGTCGGCGGGCACGGTGCACTACGAGTTGCAGGGCGTCCCCGAGGAGCGCGGGCAGCCGGCGCTGCGCCTGAAGGTGCAGGGCGAGCTGCACCTGACCTGCCAGCGCTGCCTGGGTGCGCTCGAGTTTCCGCTTCGCATCGAAACGTCGCTGCGGCTGGCGACGACGCAGCAGGAAGCCGACGCCGAGCCGCTCGAGGCGGAGGGGCCCGAGAGCATCGTCGCGGGCAAGGAGATGCCGGTGCAGGCGCTGGTCGAGGATGAGGTGCTGCTCGCGATTCCGATCGCGCCGCGGCACGAGGATTGCGCGGGCACCGCGCGGGAAGAGGCCGCCGATGCCCAGGGCACGAGACAAACGCCGTTCGCCGGGCTTCGCGGCCTGATGGGCGGGACGAAACACTGACGCAGTCAACACTAGGAGCAACACATGGCAGTCCAGCAGAACAAGAAGTCGCCGTCCAAGCGCGGCATGCATCGCGCGCACGATTTCCTGACGACGCCCGCGCTCGCGGTCGAGCCGACCACGGGCGAAGCGCACCTGCGCCATCACATCAGCCCGAGCGGCTACTACCGCGGGAAGAAGGTCGCCAAGGGTAAGGGCGACTGACGATCACCGTCGCCGTGGATTGCATGGGGGGCGATCACGGCCCCCATGTGACGGTGCCGGCCGCGATCGATTTCCGGCGCGCGAACGCGGACGTGGAGTGCGTCCTCGTCGGGCCGCGCGACGCCATCGAGGCCGAGCTCGCGAAGCTCGGCACCGGGCCGGGGCCCGGGCTGCGCGTGCACCATGCGGCGCAGGTCGTGGCGATGGACGAGCCGCCGGCGCAGGCGCTGCGCTACAAGAAGGACTCCTCGATGCGCGTCGCGATCAACCTCGTCAAGAGCGGCGGGGCGGATGCCTGTGTGAGCGCCGGCAACACCGGTGCGCTGATGGCGATCTCGCGCTTCGTGCTGAAGACGCTTCCGGCGATCGACCGGCCGGCGATCGCCACGGGCGTGCCGAACACGAAGGGCGGCTACACCTACATCCTGGACCTCGGCGCGAATGTCGACTGCACGCCCGAGCAGCTCATGCAGTTCGGCGTCATGGGCGCGATGCTGGTCTCGGCCCTCGAGCATCGCGAGCGCCCGAGCGTGGGCCTGCTCAACATCGGCATCGAGGACATCAAGGGCAACGAGACGGTGAAGCAGGCGGGCGAGCTGCTGCGCGCGAGCGGGCTCAACTTTCACGGCAACGTCGAAGCCGACGACATCTACAAGGGCACGGTGGACGTGGTGGTCTGTGACGGCTTCGTCGGCAACTCGGTGCTGAAGGCCTCCGAGGGCGTCGCCAAGATGATCGTCGGCTTTCTGCGCCAGGAATTCTCGCGCAGCCCGCTGCGCAAGCTCTCCGCGCTGCTGGCGATGCCGGTGCTCAAGGCGCTGCGCGCGCGCATGGACCCCGGCAACTACAACGGCGCGAGCCTGCTCGGCCTGAAGGGCATCGTCGTCAAGAGCCACGGCTCGGCCGATCGCTACGCGTTCGGCCAGGCGCTGCGGCGCGCGGCTGAAGAAGTGCGCAACGACGTGGTGCGCCGGATCGGCGACAGCATGGCGAAGGCGCACGCATGATCTATTCGCGCATCGCGGGGACCGGCAGCTACCTGCCGGCCACGGTCCTCACGAACGAGGAGCTCTCCAGACGCGTCGAGACGACCGATGCCTGGATCCAGGAGCGCACCGGCATCCGCCAGCGGCACATCGCCGACAAGACGCAGGCCTCGAGCGACCTCGCCCTCGAGGCGAGCCGGCGCGCGCTCGCCGCCGCGGGCGTGAAGCCCGAGGAGCTCGACCTCATCATCGTGGCGACCTCGACGCCCGACTACGTCTTTCCGAGCACCGCCTGCCTGCTGCAGGCGAAGCTCGGCGCCAAGGGCGGCGCGGCCTTCGACATGCAGGCGGTCTGCAGCGGATTCGTCTACGCGCTCGCGACTGCCGACAGCTTGATGAAAAACGGAATTTACAGGAGAGCACTCGTCGTCGGCGCCGAAGTCTTTTCGCGCATACTGGATTGGAACGACCGCGCCACCTGCGTGCTGTTCGGCGATGGCGCAGGCGCTGTGGTGCTCGCGGCGGCGGACAAGCCCGGCGTGCACGCGTCGGTGCTGCACGCCGACGGCAGCTACGCGGGCATCCTCTCGGTACCGGGCAACGTCTGCGGCGGCAGCATCGCCGGCTCGCCGTTCCTGCAGATGCAGGGCAACCAGGTGTTCAAGATCGCGGTGAAGGTGCTCGACGAATGCGCGCGCGAGGTCGTCGCCGCGGCCGGCATGGCCCTGGAGGACGTGGACTGGCTGATCCCGCACCAGGCCAACGTGCGGATCCTGGAAGCCACCGCGAAGCGGCTCGGGCTGCCGCGCGAGCGCCTCGTCGTGACCGTCGACCACCATGCGAACACCTCGGCGGCTTCGGTGCCGCTCGCGCTCGACGAGTACGTGCGCGCGGGCAAGATCAAGCCGGGCCACAAGGTCATGCTGCAGGGCGTGGGCGGCGGCTTCACCTGGGGCGCGAGCCTCGTGACGATGTGAGGACAGTCAGATGAAGCTGGCGATGGTGTTCCCCGGGCAAGGCTCGCAGTCGGTCGGCATGCTGAAAGGCTACGACGGGCTCGCGGGCGTCGACGCGGTGCGCGCGCAGGCGGGCGCGGCGCTCGGCGCGGATTTCCTCAGGCTGCTGGATGAAGGTCCCGCCGAGCAGCTCAACCTCACGGTCAACACGCAGCCGGCGATGGTGACCGCGGCGATCGCCGCGTACCGCGCCTGGCTCGCGGCGGGCGGCCCGCCGCCCGCGGTCGTCGCGGGGCACAGCCTGGGCGAATACTCGGCGCTGGTCGCCGCGGGCGCGCTCGGGCTGGAGGCGGCGCTGCCGCTCGTGCGCTTTCGCGCGCAGTCGATGCAGGAGGCGGTGCCGGAGGGCCAGGGCGCGATGGCCGCGATCCTCGGCCTCGACGACGAGGCGGCGCGCGCCGCGTGCGCGGAAGCTGCGCAGAATGAAGTGGTCCAGGCGGTGAACTTCAACGGCCCGGGGCAGGTAGTGATCGCGGGCCACAAGGCCGCGGTCGCGCGCGCGATCGAAGCCTGCAAGGCGCGCGGCGCGAAGCGCGCGATGCCGCTGCCCGTGAGCGCGCCGTTCCATTCGAGCTTGATGCAGCCGGCGGCAGCGAAGCTGGAGGATTTCTTGAGAAGCGTGCCTTTTGTTGCTCCTTCCCTGCCGGTTGTCAATAACGTCGATGTAAAGATCGAAACCGACCCAAGCAGGATCAAGGATGCGCTCGTCAGGCAGGCGGCGTCGCCGGTGCGCTGGGTTGAGATCATCAGGAGCATGGCGGCGCAGGGGGTCACGCACGTCGTGGAATGCGGCCCCGGCAAGGTGCTGGCGGGCCTGGTGAAGCGCATCGAGCCGAAGCTGCAGGGCATCGCGGCCGCCGATCGCGCCTCGCTCGAGCAGGCGCTCGCCGCCGTAAAGGGAGGCTGAGATGCTGGAAGGCAAGCTCGCACTGGTGACGGGCGCCTCGCGCGGCATCGGCCGCGCGATCGCGCTCGAGCTCGCGAAGCACGGCGCGAAGGTCGTCGGCACCGCCACGAGCGAGGCGGGCGCGCAGTCGATCGCCGCGGCGGGCCTCGCCGGCAAGGTGATGAACGTGCGCGACGCGGCGCAGACCGACGCCGCGCTGGCGCAGATCGAGAAGGAGGCGGGCGCGATCGCGATCCTCGTCAACAACGCGGGCATCACGCGCGACAACCTCGCGCTGCGCATGAAGGACGCGGACTGGGACGAGGTCATCGAGACCAACCTGAAGTCGGTGTTCCGCCTGTCGCGCGCGGTGATGCGCGGCATGATGAAGGCGCGCTGGGGCCGCATCATCAACATCACCTCCGTGGTCGGCGCCTCCGGCAATCCGGGCCAGGCGAACTATGCCGCGGCTAAGGCCGGCATCGTAGGCATGTCGAAGTCGCTCGCGCAGGAGCTCGGCAGCCGCAACATCACCGTGAACTGCGTCGCGCCCGGCTTCATCGACACCGACATGACGCGCGCGCTTGCGGAGGAGCAGCGCAGCGCGCTGCTTGCGCGCATCCCGCTCGGGCGCTTCGGACAGCCCGAAGATGTTGCCGCGGCGGTCGCCTTTCTCGCGTCGCCCGCCGCGGGCTACGTCACCGGCGCGGTCTTGCACGTCAACGGCGGAATGTATCTCGCCTGATTCCGGTAAAATTAACGGCTGGGAAATGGGAAGGAGCTAGGCATGGAAAACATCGAACAACGGGTCAAGAAGATCATTGCCGAGCAGCTCGGCGTCAATGAAGCCGAGATCAAGACCGAGTCGTCCTTCGTCGACGACCTCGGCGCCGATTCGCTCGACACGGTGGAGCTGGTGATGGCGCTCGAGGAGGAATTCGAGACCGAGATTCCGGACGAGGACGCGGAGAAGATCACCACCGTGCAGCAGGCCATCGACTACGTGAAGGCGCACGCCAAGGCCTGACGGGGCGCCGCTCGGTCACGCAACACAGTGCAGCGTCGCAGAGTCGTCGTCACCGGGCTGGGGATCATCAGCCCGGTAGGCAACACGATCCCGGAGGCCTGGGAAGCGGTTCTCGCCGGCAAGTCCGGCATCGCCCGCGTCAGCCATTTCGATCCGCAGCGGCTCGCCAGCCAGATCGCCGGCGAAGTGAAGAACTTCGACATCGGCAAGTACCTCTCGCCGAAGGAAGCGCGCCGCATGGACCGCTTCATCCATTTCGGCATGGCGGCCGGACTGCAGGCATGGAAGGACTCGGGCAACGCGGTGACGCCGGAGACCGCGGAGCGCTTCGGCATCAACTTCGGCTCCGGCATCGGCGGGCTGCCGCTGATCGAAGACATGCACAACGAGCTGCTGAAGAGCGGCCCGCGGCGCATCTCGCCGTTCTTTATCCCCGGCACCATCATCAACATGATCGCGGGCAACCTCTCGATCCTGCTCGGCACCAAGGGCCCGAACCTAGCCATCGTCACCGCCTGCACCACATCCACGCACTGCGTAGGCGAGGCCGCGAAATCGATCCGCTACGGCGAGGCCGAGGTGATGATCGCGGGCGGTGCCGAGGCTTGCGTGACCGAGCTCGCGATGGGCGGCTTCGCTTCGGCGCGCGCGTTGTCGACGCGCAACGACGACCCGGCGGGCGCGAGCCGCCCCTGGGACAAGGACCGTGACGGTTTCGTGCTCGGCGAGGGCGCGGGCGCGCTGGTGCTGGAAGAGTACGAGCACGCGAAAAAGCGCGGCGCGCGCATCTATTGCGAGGTCGCAGGCTATGGCGTGTCCGCCGACGCATATCACATGACGGCGCCGGCCGAGGACGGCGACGGCGCCTACCGCTGCATGCGCAACGCCATGCGCGATGCGCAGCTGGGCGCCGAGGACATCGACTACGTGAACGCGCACGGCACATCCACACCGCTCGGGGACATCGCCGAGACGATCGCGGTGAAGCGCGCCTTCGGCGAGCGCGCCGGCAAGATCGCCGTGAATTCGACCAAGTCGATGACCGGGCATCTGCTCGGCGCCGCAGGCGGCGTCGAGGCGGTGTTCAGCATTCTCGCGCTCGCGAACCAGGTATCGCCGCCCACCATCAATCTGCAGACGCCGGATCCCGCCTGCGACCTGGACTATGTGCCCAACACCGCCCGGCGGATGCAGATCCGGGCGGCGCTGTCCAACTCCTTCGGCTTCGGCGGCACGAACGGCACATTGGTCTTTCGCCGCCTCTGAGGGGCCGGTGAACAGCGTGCAGCCCGTCCGGCTCGCGCTCTCGCCGTCGCCGACGCTGGCTGCCTTGATCGTGGCGCTGCACGGGATCGCCGCCGCATGTTCCCTGACTGTTCTGACAGGTTGGTTCGCCATTGCCACGGCGACCCTCGTTTTCGCGCTGGGCGTGGCCGCGGCCGTCGACCGTGCGCTGCTGGCCGCACGCCGCTCGCCGCGAGCCATCGAGATCGGACCCTCGGGCGAGGCATATTGCACGTTTGCGGACGGGGATTCGGCTCCGGTCGTCGCCGGCCGAGGCGCCGCAGTGACGCGCCACTGGGTTTCGCTCCGATTGCGCGCGCCTTGGCGCCACTCGCTGCTGGTCGTGGCGGGCATGTTGACCGACGATAACTTCCGGCTGCTGCGCCTCTGGACGCTCTGGGGCAGGCTGCCTGCCGTAGCGCGGCAACAACTTCCGGCAAGCCCTTGATGCAGCGCATGCAACGAACTATTTGCAAACGCTATTGTCTGTGGCACATAGGCAAGGCGGGCGAGGGGCCCCGCGGCCGTGTCTGAGCGCGAAATCGACCGCCAGCTGGTCGAACGCGCGCAGCGCGGCGACAAGCGGGCCTTCGAGCTGCTGGTGGAGAAGTACCAGCGCAAGCTCGCACGGCTGCTGTCGCGCCTGATCCGCGACCCGGGCGAAGTCGAGGACGTCACCCAGGAAGCGTTTATCAAGGCCTACCGTGCGCTGCCCTCCTTCCGCGGCGACAGCGCGTTTTACACGTGGCTGTACCGGATCGGCATCAACACCGCCAAGAACTACCTGGTGGCGATGGGCAGGCGGGCGCCGACCTCGACCGAGGTGGAGGCCGAGGCGGCGGAAGGGCAGGACGGCGGTGAGCTGCTGCGCGACA
>Ga0335070_10009303_pt1 | contig 11519 bp, 9 predicted proteins | sample Lox_Sample_13_FD_206722 | JGI IMG/M metagenome (GOLD analysis project Ga0335070, IMG submission 206722) | Soil microbial communities from Loxahatchee National Wildlife Refuge, Florida, United States - Lox_Sample_1.3 | ecosystem: Environmental > Terrestrial > Soil > Wetlands | place: USA: Florida... | reverse complement strand
GAAAGCTCGAGTTTCAGCCCCTTCCCGCGGGCGCGGTTGTCGGGACCTTCGAGATGTTCGACGCCGTGAAGCGGGGTCAGCTCGATGCCATGCACGTCTTCACAACCTACTGGGCCGGGAACGTCCCAGTCACCGCCTTCCTCTCTTCCTATCCCCTGGGGCTGGATAGGCCTGACCAGTGGGAAACGTGGTTCTACGAGCTGGGAGGACTGCAGGTCGCCCGGAAAGCGTACCAGGCCCACAACCTGTTCTACGTAGGGCCCATCCAGCACGACCTGAACCTGATTCACTCCAAGATCCCCATTCGGTCCTACGAGGAATTCAAGGGGAAGAGGATCCGCTACCCGGGTGGCATGATCGCCGAGATCTTCTCGGAGGCCGGCGTCTCCACCGTCATCCTCACCGGGGCCGAAGTGTACCCGGCACTGGAGAAAGGGATCATCGACGGCGCCGACTTCGTCGGACCGGCGGTGAACTATGACCTCGGCTTCGCCGAGGTGGCGAAGTACATCATCATGGGGCCACCCTCGACGCCGTGTCTCCACCAGCCGGTAGACCTCATGGACCTCACGGTCAATATGGCGAAGTGGAATGCGCTCCCGAAGCACTTGCAGGACATCGTGATTGCCGCCACGCGCCAGCATTCATGGGACCAGTACGCCTATATCCAGAAGGAGAACATCGCCGCCTGGGAGAAGTACAAGGCCAAAGGGGTCCAGGTCATCCGGCTCTCCGACGAGGATGTCCAGAAGTTCCGGCGGCACGCCATCCCCATGTGGTTCAGGTGGGCCAAGAGGGATCCGTTCGCGAGGGAGGCCTTCGCCTCCCAGCTCGCGTTCATGCGGACGATCAGCGTCGGGTACGTCCCGGACTCGATGCTCGTGGACACCGACGGGAAGACGAAGCTCAGCCTCTAAGCCGGGCGGACTCCTCCCGCCACCGCGGGCCGACCGGGTTCAGTTGCATTTCATGCCGTCCGGAAGCGTTGTGGCGCGGTCTGTTTTCGCCGCCCGAAGCTGGTCGCAGACGAGGCCTGTGGCGCCGGTCAGATTCGCGGCCCGGAGGTCTGCCTTGCCCAGATTCGCATCCTTGAACTTCGCCCCGGGAAGGTTCGCCCCGGAGAGGTTCGCTCCGGCAAGATCGGCGCCCCTGAGATCAGCTTGGGCGAGGTTGGACCCGGCAAGGTTGGCTCCCGCCAGGCGGACCCCGTTCAGGTTCGCTCCGACGAGGTTGCTGCCCTTTAAGGTGGCCCCGGCGAGGTTCGCCCCGGTGAGGTCGGCGCCGGCGAGGTTGGTCCCGGCGAGGTTCGCCTTGCACAGCGAAGGGCGCTGTGACGGTGGTCCGCTCAGAACCTCGCCAAGCGGAGGACGCTTCTCCGCGAACGGGCATGTCGCCTCCTGCGCGGCCGCCGAGCCCGGCCATGGAAGAAGCACAAACAGGAGGAAAAGAGAAACAGCTCTCGTGGCTCTCGCTGATGCTGACGGGAATTCCATGGCTGGTTCCTCGCTCCTTGTGGGTTTCTGCGCTAAGGCTTTCGGGATCCTGCGCTGACCAGGGGCATGCGGTCAAGCGCGACCTCCGCGCAGGGTCGGGAGGGCGGTATCATGGGTGGCCTCATGATCCGCATCGGCACATCCGGCTACAACTACCCCGAGTGGCGCGGGACCTTCTATCCCGAGAAGTTCCCGACCGGGAAGATGCTCCCGTACTACGCGGAGCGGTTCTCCACGGTGGAGATCAACTACACGTTCTACCGCATGCCCAATGCCAAGACCGTGGCCGGCTGGGACGCGGAGACACCCGCCGGGTTCTCCTTCACGCTCAAGGCGCCCCAGCGCATCACGCATTTCGCGCGCCTGCGCGAGATCGACGAGCCGCTCCGCTATTTCCTGGACATCGCCGCCGGGCTCGGGCCCAAGCTCGGCACCGTGCTCTTCCAGCTCCCGCCCAATTTCAAGAAGGATCTGGGGCGGCTGGGGGGCCTCCTGTCACAGCTGCCGGCGGGGCTGCGCTGCGCCTTCGAGTTCCGCCACGACAGCTGGTTTGCGGACGACGTCTACGAGCGCCTGCGCGTCGCCAATGCGGCCCTCTGCGTCGCCGACACCGAGGAGGCCACCACGCCGCTCGAAGCCACCGCCGACTGGGGCTATATCAGGCTGCGTGATCAGGGCTACACGGAGGCGGATCTCGGGGAGTGGAGCCGGACCATCCAGCAGCTCGGCGAGCGCTGGCACGACACCTATGTGTACTTCAAGCACGAGGAGGCCGGAACCGGCCCCGCCTTCGCGCGCCGGCTCCGGACTCTCCTCGATTCCTGACTCCCCACCCCTCGCGATCCTCCGTTCATGCTACTTTCATAGGGCAAGCGCTTCTGTTTCCGCTCTGTCCACGGTGGTAGCGTTCGGGCCGGTGGCCGAAACGCGGAGCACACAAGGAGACACGTCATGCTGGGACTGGGGATGGCCTCGTCGCACGCACCAATGATGTTCCAGAAGGGGCAGTACTGGCCTCGAGTGGTCCAGCGGATACCTGCGGAGGCCCGGGAGCACCTGCCGCACAGCGCGCGCAAGGAGATCGCCACGCCGGCCATCATCGACGGGCACATCCAGCGCATCGAGGCGGCCTTCGCCATGCTGCGGGAGCAGCTGCGGGCATTCCGGCCGGATGCCCTGATCATGATCGGTGACGACCAGGGGGACATGTTCGACGACGCCAACAATCCCACCTTCTCCATCTACACGGGGGACGAGCCGATCTGGGGACGGAGCGCCCGGGATGCCTTCGACATCCCCGTGGCCGACCGCACCAAGCTTGTCTTCCGCCAGCACGGAGAGCTCGCCCGACATCTGCACCGCGGCCTGATTCACCGCGGCTTCGACGTGGCCAGCCTCGGCCGTTTCGACCCGCGGGGCAACCCCGCGCGCGGCGTCTCGCACATGGTCTCGAACCTCGTGCCGGAGGTCGATCCCGGCCTCGAGATCCCCCTCGTCTGCGTGTTCATCAACGAGTACTACCCACCCCTGCCCAGCGCAGCGCGGTGCGCGCGGCTGGGGGAAGCGATCGCAGATACCCTGCGCGATCGGCCGGAGCGGGTGGCCATCTACGCCTCGGGCGGCCTCTCCCACTTCCCCGGCATGTACAACGCGGGATGGATAGACCAGCCCCTCGACCACTGGATCCTCGAACGGCTGCAGCGCAACGACGTGCCGGCGCTGGAGCACCTCTTCACCTTCGACTCCGACAACCTGCGCTCGGGCACGGGCGAGGTGCGGGCATGGATCAGCGTGGCCGCGGCCATGAGGCGGCCAGCCACGCTCGTGGAATATGTGGCCGCGCACTGCACGCAGACCGGCTGCGGATTCGTCTACTGGCCGGTGGCCTGAGCAGGAGCCGCATCCGACGAGGACGCGCCCCTCGGGGACTTCACGCGCGAGGGGAGCGGGGCCGTCTCTGGCTCCGCGCGTCGGTATCGACTCCTCGCGATCTCTCGAGGTCGCCCGTGGCGCCGCCTGCGCTGCCGGCATTCTCGCCGAACCGCTGCTCGATGCGAGCGACGGCGGCGGCCATATCGATGCTGCCGGTGAGCACCGGCGCCAGCGGATCGGCCATCTTCTCGAATCGCGTGGGCACCGTCTTCATGGTGAAGCGCGCAGGGTCGAGGCGCGCCGTCACCTCGCTCCACGCGAGCGGGCACGAGGCCGGCGCGCCCGGGAGCGGCCGCAGAGAGAACGGAGCCACGATAGTCTGGCCGTGGCCGTTCTGCCCGAAGTCGATATAGACCTTTCCCCCGCGGGCGCGGAGGGGCCGGGCGATGGTGGAGATGTCCGGCTCCGCCTCCACACCGAGCACGGCCAGGAGGCGCGCGAACGTCCGCACCTCGTCGTAGGTATAGCGAGCCCCGAGCGGGATCAGGATGTGCAGTCCGGTCGCCCCGGAGGTCTTCGGATAGCTGGGCAGCTCGAGGTCGTCCAGGATGCGATGGAGCACCCGCGCCACCTTCACGACGTCGCTGAAGGGCGCGCCCTTGGGATCCAGGTCCAGCACCAGCCAGTCCGGGCGCTCGAGCGTGCCCAAGCGCGAGGCCCACAGGTGAAGCGGAATCGCCCCGGAGTTGGCCACGTACCGCAGGGCCGCCACGTCGTCCACGACGAAGTAGTCGATCTCGCGCCCGGCGTCCTTCGAGTAGACGCGCTCCGTGCGCACCCAGGCCGGAGCGAACTCCGGGGCGTCCTTCTGAAAGAAGGACTTGCCGGTGATCCCGTCAGGATAGCGCGTGAGCACGAGAGGGCGGTCACGGAGATAGGGCAGAAGGACCGGCGCGATGCGCTCGTAGTAGGCGACCATATCGCCCTTGGTATAGCCTTCGGCGGGCCAGAAGATCTTCTTGAGATTGGTCAGCCTGACCGTCCTCGCGGTATCGGCCTCTCGTGTCGGAGGTGCGGGAGCCGCGGGAACGGCTGTTTCGGCGAGGGCCTCGTCCTGGATCGGCTCGACCGCCGTCTCGCGCCGGCAGTCCTCGGGCCGCTTGTCGCTTCTCAGGCCGAGAAAGGTGGGGTGTCGAATTCCTCCGTCCTCGGTCCAGTCGCTGAACCGCACCTCGCAGACCAGCCTCGGCTCCACCCAGTGATGGCCTCTGCCCTTGGGAATCGTGCCGGTGTCGAAGGGAGAGGTGGCCCGAGCCAGGGGCAGGAGCTTCTCCGAGAGGCTCTTGAGTCCGGCCTGATCGAAGCCGGTGCCGACTTTCGACACATAGACGAGACGTGGGCCATCGTACAGGCCGATATGTAAAGCGCCGAAGTAGCCGCGAGAGCCCTGCGGATCGGTGTAGCCGCCGATGACGAACTCCTGACGACGCTGGCACTTGATCTTGATCCACTCGCGCGACCGGCCGCCCGTGTATGCGCTCGCCGCCTTCTTCGCGACGATCCCTTCGAGGCGCTGTTCGCCCGCCGCCTCCAGGAAGGCTCTGCCCTGCCCCACCACATGCTCCACATAGTGGACAGGTCCGAGCCGGGGCAGGAGCAGCCGGAGACAGTCTTTTCGCTGGGTCAAGGGAAGGCGCCGCAGATCGTGGCCGTCGAGCGCGAGGCAGTCGAAGAACACGCCTTCCACCGGGACCCGAGCGACCGCGGTCCCGATCTCTCGCGGATCGGTCAATGCCATGCGCGGCTGAAGCCGCTGGAAGCTCGGCCGGCCGCCCTCGTCGAGCGCCACGATCTCCCCGTCGATCACGAAGTGCTCGACGGGCAGCGCCAGGAGGGCTTGCACCAGGTCGGGATAGCGTCCGGTGATGAGCTGCCCGCTGCGCCCGTAGAGCTCCACCTTGTCACCGCTACGCGAGGCGAGCACGCGGACGCCGTCGAACTTGATCTCGAAGAGCCACCCCTTGTCGGCAGGCGGGTGCTCGCTCAGGGTGGCCAGCATGAAGGCCTGGCTGCGCGCCACCACCTCGCGCCGTGGAGCGCCGAGCGCCTCCAGGTGACGGCGAATGGAAGCCAGCCGGCCCGGCAGGTCGGCGATCTCCTCCACGGTGAGACCGGAGAGAACGGATTGCGGATACCGGTCCGTCAGCTCCTCGCTCGCCGCCGCGCCGTCAGCCTTCTTGAGCAGCAGCCACTCCGTGTCCTTCCCCGACATGCGGGCGAGCGTCCAGCGCCCCCGCAGCTTGTAGCCGAAGAGCTCGAACTCGAGCTTGCCCCTGCGGAGCTGCTCGAGCGGGTCCTCGGGCTTCACCGACCGGTACCATCCGCGGTCCCACACGATGACCGACCCGGCGCCGTAGTTGCCCGGGGCAATCACCCCTTCGAAATCGGCGTATTCGACCGGATGATCCTCCACGTGCACGGCGAGGCGCTTCTCCTCGGCATGCACCGATGGACCCTTCGGCACCGCCCAGCTCTTGAGAACGCCGTCCATCTCGAGACGGAGATCGTAGTGCAGGCGTTTCGCGGCATGCTTCTGGACCACGAAGAGCCGGCCGCTCCCGAGCCGCCGGCCCCCGAAGGGCTCGGGCGTCCGCTCCGGGTCACGCTTCTTCCGATACGCTTCGAGCTGCGGCGGCCGCTCCTCCATCACAAGCCCTCGCCCCTTTCCGCTCCGACCACCACAATCCGTGTGCACCACCGCCGAGAGTCTTGGAGCATAGCCGGAGGCGTGCTACCGTGCCAAGTCTCACGGATCCTCACCAGTCGGGAGGGCGCCAGCCATGCCTCCGCATTCACTTGGATCAGGTACGATTTCGTTCGGGCTCGTCTCCATTCCCGTCAAGCTCTATACAGCGGCCTCGGCGGGTGGTGTCAGCTTCAACCAGCTCCACGCGAAGTGCGGCAACCGCCTTCGTCAGCAGATGTTCTGCCCGGTGGACAACGAGGTGGTGGACCGGAGCCAGATCGTGAAGGGCTACGAGTTCCAGAAGGACCAATACGTCCGCTTCACGGACGAGGAGATCAAGTCGCTCGAAGGAGAGGCCTCCAAAGTCATCGACATCGCCGAATTCGTGCCGCTCTCGACCGTGGACCCCATCTATTTCGAGAAGACGTACTATCTCGGCCCCGACAAGGGCGGCGAAAAGCCCTACCGCCTCCTCGCCGACGCCATGGCCAAGACCGAGCGCGTGGCCCTCGCCAAGTACGTCATGCGCGGGAAAGAGAGTCTCGTGCTCATTCGTCCTTCCCAGCACGGCCTCATGCTGCACACCATGTACTTCGCGGACGAGGTGCGGGATTTCGGCGAGGTCGGCAAGGGCGAATCAGCCACACTCAAGGAGGGCGAGCTGGGGCTGGCCCTCCGCCTGATCGAGGATCTCTCGCACGAGGAGTTCAAGCCCGAGCAGTATCAGGACGACTACCGGCAGCGGGTGCTCGATCTCGTGAACCTCAAGGTGGAGGGCAAGGAAGTCACGACGGTCACGCCGGAGGTGCATCGGGCGCAGGTCATCGATCTCATGGATGCGCTCAAGCAGAGCCTGGCCAGGCGGGCAGGATCGCGAGCCGAGGCGCCCGTCGGAAAGACCGAAGCCACGCCGTCAATGACCAAGAAGCCTCCCGTGAAAGCAACGAAGCGGGCGGCTGATCAAGAGAAGGTCGAGAAGAAGGCCCAGGCCGGCAAGAAGTGACGCACTTCACCACCCGCGAGGTGGCCAAGATCGCCACCTTGTCGGACGCCCGCATTCGCTCGTGTGTCCGGGCGGGAGTACTCTCACCCCGCCGCGGCCGCGGGGGCCAGCTCGAGTGGAGCTTCCAGGATCTCCTGCTCCTCAAGACCACCAAGGGCCTGCTCGACGCGCGCATTCCGCTGGCGCGCATCCGGCGGATGGTGTCTTCCCTCAGGCGCCAGCTCCCGGACAACCAGACATTGTCGAGCCTGAAGATCTACGCGGACGGGCGCCGCGTGGTGGCCTGGGACGGCACGGCGCGATGGCAGCCGGACTCCGGCCAGTTCCTCTTCAACTTCGACGTCCAGGCGGTCGCCTCGGTAGTGAAGGAGCCGGAACGACTGCCGCCCCCCGCGACCACGCCGCGTGGGCAGCCCACGAGGACGGCGGAGCAGTGGTTCAACCTCGGCTGCGAGCTGGATGCGGCCTCGCCGGAAGAAGCCCGCCACGCCTACCAGCAGGCACTCGAGCTCGACCCCGCGCTGGCCGACGCCCACGTCAACCTCGGCCGTCTCTACCACGACAGCGGGCAGCACGCCATGGCGGAGGCGCACTATCGGGCTGCCGCCGCACAGGCGCCCGATGATTCCCTCGCGCACTTCAATCTCGCCGTGCTCCTGGAGGAGCTCGGACGCGTCGCCGAAGCCATCCAGGCCTATCGGTGTGCCCTCGAAGCGGATCACGAGTTCGCCGACGCGCACTACAACCTCGGGTTGCTCTTCGACGCGCTCGGCAAGCGTGCGCTGGCGATGACGCACCTGCGAGCAGCGCGCAAGCTCTACGGTCGTCCCGCCGGGCGCTGACCGGTGGCCGCGCTGGCTCGATCCCGCTGAGGCTCGACGAGGAGAGCCATGAGAGCGCGGGCGGCGCCGCTCAGGTGCCCGCGGCGCCGGTGCACGAGAGCGACGGGCACCTCAAGCCGCATCGCTCTGATGTGGAGGGCACGGAGCGTGCCCGCCCGTAGCTCCTCCTCCACGCTACTCGAAGGCAAGAGGCCCAGACCGAAGCCGGCCTCCACCAGCCGCTTCTGAGCGGTCAGGCTGTCGATGGCGACGATCTCGGCGCTGCCCAGGCCAAGCGCAGCCAGGCGCTCCACCAGCATCTCGGCGTAGGATTCGCCAGATGAACCTCGCCGCACCGGAAAGGCGACCCACGCCTCGCCTGCAAGCATCCTCGCGGTCACCTTGCGGGAGCGAGCGAGCCGGTGGGTCGGCGCGCACACCGTGACGAGCTCTTCCCTGTAGAGGGGCACCGAGACCAGGTCCGGGTCCGGATCAGCGAAATAACGCAGCCCGAGCGCGGCGTCGCCGCGTCGAACGAGAGCGCTGACCTCCCGGCTCAGCGCGGTGCGCACCGCGAGCTTCACCTGAGGATAGGCGCGGCGGAAGCGCGCGAGCCGCGTGGTCAGCGGCGTGCCCGCCAAGGTCCCGACGAGGGCCAGGGTGACCGCGCCGCGATCCGTTCGATCGAGGGCGCGGACGGCCTCAAGGCCGTCGCCCACCGACGCCAGCAGTGCTTCGGCATGGGGGAGGAAGGCCTGGCCGGCCTCGGTGAGGCGCGCCCCGCCCCGCGTCCGGTCGAACAGCGGGCGACCGAGCTCCCGCTCGAGCAGGTCGAGCCGCCGGCTGACCGCGGGCTGCGAGAGGTGCAGCGACGACGCCGCGCGGGTGAACCCTCCGCGCCGGACAATCGCTACGAAAGTCTCGACCTGGTCGATCTCCATGGCCATCAGCATAGCTGATGGAAGAGACAACTCATATGCATTGGACACATTCTCCCGGTCACTCTACTCTCACGCCAAAGGAGGTGCCTCATGGTCAGCGACGAGTTCCTCGCGAGCGAGATCCTCGGTCACGGAGCCTATCTCTGCCTACGTCGATCGGACGGCGACCTGCGGAAAGCGGAAGCCGCGCCCATCGAAGCCCTTGCCGGGAAATTGGGGCTGCGCAACGAGTTCGACCCCGGCGTGCCGCCGCCCGCCGAATCCATCGCCTTCCTGCGCCGGCAGGGCGGCAGCAAGGCCGACATCGCGGACGATGCCGTGCTCCACGCGGACTGGGTCGTGCACCTCGCCGCCCAGCGGCCGGAGACCATTGCCGAGTTCTGCGCCGACACGACACGGCTCCTTTCGCCGGCGGTGCGCGTTCACGTTCTCCAGGGCGTCCGGCGCCCGCTGAACTACACCGGCGCCGCCATGAACAAGTGGGCGTATGAGCGTCGGGTCGTGCAGCAGCCGGGCCCCGCCATGCCCAACGCGTTCCTGGTCCCGATGAGCAAGACGGCCGAGTGGTGGAGCAAGGACTGGATGGAGCGCCACACGTACTTTCTGCCTCGCTATGACGACGAGGGGCGGATGCGCAACGAGGGGCACGCGCTGGCGGCGGAGGCCGGCATCGCCTCGCTTCTCCGGCGGACGTATCGAAGCCAGACGCACCCCGCGGCGGAGGGCGAATACGACTTCCTCAACTACTTCGAGTGCGCCGACAGCGCCGTTCCCATCTTCCATCAGGTCTGTGCCGCGCTCCGGGACGTCGCGCGCAACCCCGAGTGGCGATTCGTCCGCGAGGGCCCAACGTGGCACGGCCGACGCGTGCCATCCTGGAAAGAGCTTTTCAGCTGAACCGTCACATCCCCGGCAGGTCATCCCCAGGAGGGCCGACATGACCACACCACGAGGACTGAAGACCATCCAGGTGGGTGACGGGTGGCCCCGGCCACTCGACGAATCGCGCGAGCGCATGCTGGCGCTGGGCCGGACGGGACCTTATGGAGCGGCACTCGCCCACGCGACCGGAGCTCGGATGGTGGCGGCCTGGACGCTCGAGCCCGCTCCCGCCGATCCGGTGGCCCACCTCGAGGCCGGACACGCCGCCGCGCGGCGACATCTCGTCCGTCTTCTCGATCACGACCCGAGCGTCGAGGTCCAGTCGCCGATGACCGGCCAGCTTTTTTCGCGGCTGACCGACAACCGGGCACGCCCCGACTACCGGTCGGTCGAGACGTATACGTACACGCCCAGAAAGCCCCTCCGCCGCGTGCTGGACCACGCCCTCGATCACCTGAATCAGATCGATCAGTGGCAGCTCTGGCGGCAGAACGGCGTCGCGCCGGTGTCGACAGACGGCTGGGCGCCCTCCACGGTGACGCTTCCCGAAGATCGTCTCCCCTTGACCGCAGCGGATCTCGCTACCTGGCTCTGGCGCATCGATCAAGCCGCGCGCCTTCTCGCTCAGCGCGCGGCCGGTCTCACCGATGAGGAGCTGGACTGGCGGCCGCCCGATGGCGGATGGCCGCTGCGCAGGGTCCTTCACCACGTCGCGCGGTCGGAGATGCTCTATGCCGCCTCTCTCGACCAAGCACTCCCCGACGATCCAGCCGCCCGCTACCGCGAGGCCGACTCACGTTTCCGCGAACGCTTCCTCGCCGCGACGGCTCGCGACCACGACCCCTCGATCGTCTATCCGGACCTCTACGGCACGATGTTCACCCCCGACCAGATTGCCGCGGACGTGCTCGCCTTTGAAGACGAGCTGATCGAGCAGACGAAGTAGCGCGACCGGCGCCGTTACGGTCGCGTTACGGGAGCGCACGACAGGCGCAGGATTGCGTTGACACTGTCACCGGTGCGGGTCTAGCATCGCCGCAGATGTGGGCAGCCGAGCGAAAAGGAGGCGCCTCATGCCGATCCTGAAAGTATTCGTCGGGAAGGAAGATCGCCCCGCCGTTCTCGAGCGATCCACGCCGATTGAGTCGTACGACGCGTTCCTGCTCGTGCAGGCCACGCCGGCGGCCGCGCGGGCTCTCGCGCGCAAATATCCCGTCGAGGACATCACGGACCAGTACCAGGTCGAGCTGCCGAACAAGAGCATCAACACGTCGCGCCCGCGCCTCACCGCCGCCGGCAAGGTGGCCCACCCCGCCTATAAAGCGGAGCGGCTCTCACCGGGCCCGCATCACTACCTCGTGCAGTTTCGCGGGCCCATCAAGGACCGCTGGCTCGCCGCCATCAAGGCGACGGGCGCGAAGATCCGCGAGCCGCACGGGAGCTTCGCCTACGTAGTCTGGGCTCGAAAGACGGCGCTGCCGAAGATCGCCGCGCTGCCCTTCGTGCGCTGGATGGGCCATCTTCCCCACGCCTCCCGCGTCGCCCCCGGGCTGGAGCAGCCGGCACGCGCCCGCAAGTCCCTTCCCCGGCGCCGCATCCGGCCGAACGTGTACCGCGTCGAGGTCTTCGACGGCCAGGAGACCGGAAAGATCGCCGCCGCGGCACGCCGGCTTCGCTTCACGGTCCTGTCTCAGGAGCCGCGCGCGCGTGTGCTCGTCCTCGAGGGCGCCAGCTCCGACGCGGCGCGGGCCCGGCAGATTC
>Ga0335070_10009302_pt1 | contig 11520 bp, 9 predicted proteins | sample Lox_Sample_13_FD_206722 | JGI IMG/M metagenome (GOLD analysis project Ga0335070, IMG submission 206722) | Soil microbial communities from Loxahatchee National Wildlife Refuge, Florida, United States - Lox_Sample_1.3 | ecosystem: Environmental > Terrestrial > Soil > Wetlands | place: USA: Florida... | reverse complement strand
GTTCGCCATGCCCGTGCCAATTTACCTGGAGACGGCGGATGGCCGCACGGTGCTGCTAGGCCGCGCACGGTTGATCGGGAATAGCTTTGTCGAGCAGAAAATTACTCTTCGAGGATGGAAAAACACCCCCAAGCGCGCATTGGTGAATTACAACTACGACGTGCTCGCGGCGGCTAACTGAAAAAATAGGCAGGAAGATTTTCACCCTCCTGCCGGGTTCAGTGGTTCAGGAGAAGACCTGCTATTTCGTGGAAGTGCCGCTGAGTGAAGCTTTCTCGCCGCCGCCAATCGCGAGGGCATACTTCTTTCCGCCGAAGCGGACTTCAGAAACCGAGGGAGTTCCTGCGCTGCGATCAATGACCGCGGAATCGGACGAGGGTGCATTCTGCAACTCAATCACGCGGGCGGGAGTTTTGGTAAGAATCTTCTTGCCCTGCATCACGCTCAATTCAACGTTCGACCCCGTACCTTCCCAGCGAAGCTGGTAGTCACCCGCGGAAAGTTGCTGGCCATTGACCTGGACGGCCTCCGAGACGTGCAACGAACCCTTGTTGGCTGCAAACGCGCTGCTAGCGAGCAGTACTGCAAAGCTGAGCACTACGACCTTTACCCAACTGTTCGACTTCATAAGCACCTTTTCTTCCCGGGCCTGAGCCGGGATCAAGGGCGGCTGGTTCGATTTCCGAAGCAGGGCTTGCCTTTTCGTGACAAATCCCTACAATGCGGGTGCGTGGGTGACACAAAGGGATGCGGGCCGCGAACTCGCACTCTCTCTGACCGGGCCTGGCTCACCTGGGCCGCCAAACCAAGCGTGAACCAGTCCCGTCACCCTGCGAAGAATCTTTTGTCGACAAGGCGAGGTCGTCACCTCTCCTCACCCCGCTTCAGTTCGCATCAAGGTACGATTCCCGGATTAAGGAAGTTCCTGATTTTTGTCGCGAACTTGCAGGTTGGACGGGGACGCTTCGGTCGCGGTTAGCGTGCAGGGATAGCTTTTTACGGAACGCGACAACCGCTCTATGTTTTGTGCTGAAAGGGTGACGAGGGCCTGACTGCGGAACTTTACACTTCAGTCACGAATTTAGGTGCGACGCCCAGTACTGAGAACTGGGTGACGACTGACAGCTATTGAATCTTCAGCACAGTCTTCCCGTAGTTCTTTCCCTCTTGCATCAAGGTGTACGCCTCGCGAGCCTGTTGGAGCGGGAAGACTCTTCCAATCACCGGATTCAGTTTTCCCGTTGCCAGCCACTCGGAAACTAGCTTCCATGCGGACGCCATCAGTTCGCGATTCTGACTTAGATACGTGAGCCACAGTCCGTGTACGCTCGCGCCTTTGGCATAGAGCAATCGAGTGTCGAGCATGGGAGTCTCGCCGGTAGCCGACCCGTAGACAATCACACGTCCGAATTGTCGAACGCACTTCACGCTTTTCGACACATGCTCGCCGCCGAGCATTTCAAACACCGCGTCGACACCTTCGCCGAGGGTCAGATCCTTGATCGCCTCCTGGTAATCCTGCTTCTTGTAGTTGATTCCATGTTGCAGGCCGAGTTCACGGACCTTCGCGAGCTTTTCTTCCGACGAAGAGGTGCCATACATTTCGACGCCCAGGATTTTCCCGATCTGCACTGCCGCCGTTCCCACACCGCCGGCCACGGCATGAATAAGGACGCGAGCACCGGCAGGCTTCTCGATCAATCCGGCCTTCCAGTAGGCAAAGTACGCCGTGAAGAAATTCACCGGGAAACCCGCCGCTTGCTCGGCGCTCCAACTCTCCGGAACAGGCCACAGCAGCGATCGAAAGGCAGCAGTTTTCTCCGCGAACGCGGCCCATTGCGTGTAGCCCATGACGCGCTTGCCCGATGCGGCGTCCACTCCGGCGAACTCGCGGCCGGCAATCAGGGGAGGCTTGGGTGTGCCGTGGTATCCGCCACGCGCGGTGAGAATGTCGGCAAAATTCAGCCCTCCGGCCTCCACATTCACGACAACTTGCTCAGGACCGGCATGGGGCTCTGGCGTGTCCTGCACCTCGAGGACTTCCGGCCCCCCAAATCTGGTAATCATCAAGGCCTTCATGCGGCCAGTTTACAGGATGGAATCGTGCTCCAATGCGGAGTTTCCAGCATCTATAATGGGAAAGGTTTCCGACTCTCGTCGCCTGTGGCATGGCCGTGGCGCGAGAGCGAGGGTTCTGGCCTGATCGACGGAGCCCGAGGGTGCAGATGGAAACGTTTGCGCCTCCCGTGCTTGGAAAGGAAACAAGGGCGGTTCCTGCCTGCGTTGCTTTTCCGGTCACAAGATTTTAGAAGTCGTCAGTCGTTTGTCGGTCGTTCGCGGTTTGAAGTTGCGACTCCGGCAAATGACCAGCGACCAACGACAAGCGACTTGACCCTCACCGACAAATTCGGCCGGCGCATTCATGATCTGCGGATCTCGATCACGGATCGCTGCAACTATCGCTGTGTCTATTGCCGCACCGGCACAAATGGCGCAGCTTACGCTGAGCTTCCCTTTGATGACTACTTGCGGATGGCGCGCCTTCTGGTCGGGTTGGGCGTCACGAAGATTCGTCTGACCGGTGGCGAACCTCTATTGCGTAAGGGCATCATCGATTTCGTCCGTCAACTCTCCGCACTGCGCACGGTCGAGGGGGAGAAGCCGGAAGTTGCGCTGACCACGAACGGTCACTTGCTCGCGGAGATCGCGATTCCACTCAAAGATGCCGGCCTGGATCGCGTCACGGTCAGCATGGACGCGGTTGATCCGGATCGTTTTGCGCGCATCACGCGCGTGCCCAATGGCTATGACAGCGTGCTTGCGGGCATTCGGGCATCGCGCCGCGCTGGACTCGATCCGGTGAAAGTGAACTGCGTGCTTCTGCGCGGCTTCAACGAAGACCAGATCATTCCCTTCGGAATGTTCGCGCGCGAAGAAAGCGTTGTGGTTCGCTTCATCGAGTTCATGCCGCTGGAAGAGGACCGCGTCTGGTCGCCCGAGATTGTGGTTACACTCGACGAGATCGTGACCCGCATGTCGGAATATCTGCAGCTGGTGGAAATCGGGCATCAGAGCAGCGAGACGGCGCGCCGCTATCGATTTTCGGACGGGGTGGGGGAAATCGGCATTATCGCTCCCGTATCGCATCCCTTCTGCGGACACTGCAGCCGCATTCGGATCACCTCCGACGGCAAACTTCGGACCTGTCTGTTTTCTGTCTGGGATCACGATCTGCACGAACTGATGCGGCGAGGGGCTTCCGACGAAAGATTGATCGAGTTCATCCTGGCCGTCATCGCGAAGAAAGAGGAGCGCCACCACATCGGTGAACCCGGCTTCGTCCCCGCCTCCCGTACCATGGTGCACATCGGAGGCTAGGTGCCCGCACGCTGGCGTGTCGCCTTCCACTTGCTCATCGCAGCGTTTGCTTTGCAATCGCTTTTGGCTGCGGGACAGAACTCATTTCTCGGCTTCGATCGCAACGACTATCCCGGTGACGAAAATCTGCTTGAATTACGCAAGGTCTTTTTCTATGCCGGATACTGGCTAAATAACCCGCCGGGCGCGAGCGCTAACACATGGCTAGGCAAACGCGCACAGATGGAACGCGCCGGCTTCGGATTTCTCGTTCTCTTTAATGGACGTCTCTATTCAGAATTGAAAACGGTCGATCGCGCGACGAAACTGGGCGAGTCGGATGCACAGGCTGCTGTGAACGCTGCGCGGCGCGAAGGATTTCCCGCGGCTACCATCATTTTCCTTGATCAGGAACAGGGAGGCCGGATGCTGCCGGAGCAAAAGGCGTATCTCTTCGCCTGGATCGACGGTGTAACTCGCGCAGGATTTCGCGCTGGCGTGTATTGCTCCGGCATCGCCGCGCGCGATGACGGCGACGTCATTACGGCTGAAGACATTCAGCAGAGCGCCGGCAATCGACAGATCACTTACTGGATTACGCAGGATGGATGTCCACCCTCGCCTGGATGCTCTTTCCCGGCTCATGTCCCCTTCCCCGGCGAAAGTGGAGTACGGTTCGCCGATGTCTGGCAATTCGCTCAGTCCCCCAGGCGCAAAGATGTCGCGCGCGCCTGCCACGGCTACAGCGCTGATGGCGGCTGCTATCTCTCCGGATCGGGCGCAGCCGCGACACTGCACCTCGATCTGAATGCCGCCACATCGGCTGACCCATCCCAGGGCAGGACACGCAAGTGAGTTTTCCGATTGCTGAAACCTTAGAGCTGGGGACTGAGCACTGATTCTTGGGGTGGAGACCGCCCACAGTTACTGGCTACTGGTAGCTGGTTCTCAGTAAAATGCGTCGTACTTCGTGACCTCCCAGGCGCCGTCTTTGTCTTCAAGCGTCACCGAAAAGAGGTCTTTGTAAGTCGCATCGTGGGCTGGGCTGCTGTAGCGCTCACCTTTATAGTGCAGGATGATCAACGGCGGAGCGTCTTCCCACTCGATCAGGTTCCAGGAAATCAGCGGGTGTTGCGTCTCTGAATCGCAGATAAAATCCGCGCGCTTCTTGCGATAGTCCTTCTTCTTTTCCCATCGCGACAATGCCTGGTGGCAGTTGCCGTCCCGCATCTCGCGAATGAAAGCAGTCGCGATGTGTTCGATGGTCCGATCGCGCAACGGATTCATGGTGATGCTGAGCGGCATCCCGGTGAGGGGATCATGTTGATCGGAACGGGCCAGCACCGGAGGCTGGTTGCTGAGCCAATGCAGAAAGCCCAAAAATATCAGGACCAGCAAACCTCCAGCCCCGAGCGCTATGCCGAGATGGGTGCGCGAAACCGCCATGTATCTAGGAAGTGTGCGAGGAAGAATGGGCCGTTGCAAGGTTACGACGGTGTTTCGCCAGAGGGGGGCACACGCCGGTTTGGGCGCGACGAGGCCCAACGATCGCCTAAGGCGAACGATTTGAACTAGTTCACCGTCAAGGGGGTGGAGACGCTGCCGAGGCGGCCGCTCAGGTTGTCGCGAACAACGAAGCGAACGTTGTACTTTCCCGGATCAAGCGACAAGACATTGCTAACCGTTACGCCGTGAGTTCTGACAACTGGCACTTTGTCCTGGGCCAGGTTGCCTTTCACGTCCTGCGACAGGTTACCGGCAATCTTTGCCTCGGAGTCCTTGGGCGCTTCGGGCTTGGTGGCGACGGCGACGATAGCCAGGTCGATGCTATTGCGCTCACCGGCGATCATAATGTCGCTTCCTAACACGTGAAGGGAGAATTGCACTTGTTTTTTTGTCGTGCCCGGCGATTCTTTTGCCGGACCCCACCGCATTTCGAAAGGCATGCCGGTCGCTTCGAATGGCGCTCCGATGGCGAAGTTGATGTCGTTCGTTCGGGTGACCTCAGGATTCATTGTCGCATTTGTAACAAAGAAGCCCTTGCGGGCACGAAGTTCCCAATCCTTCTGCTTGGTCTTCACCTTCAGTTGCCGCCAGCCTGCCTTATCATTCTTGGTGTCCAGGTAATAAGCCAGCATGTAATACGAAGCCCCATCGTCGCTCGCGCGCTGAAACGCTCCCACGAGGTCGTTGGTGTTGTAGTAGGCCTTACCGCCCGTCATTTCAGCAAAATCTTTCAAGGTATCTTGCGTGGTGTTGACAAGCCACGCGCGGCTGGAATTCTGCTGTAAGGCGGCAGCGCCGGCGCGCACCCGGTTCGCGGGTGACGCTTCCGGGGAATAATTCAGCAACCCCCGGACATCCACAGGATAGACCGATATTTCGGCTTCGTTGAGCGCTTGCATCGCTCGCTCATAAAGGAGAGAAAGCCGTCCTCCGGGAATGGCTGATGGAGAATCCATCGCGAACGGAAATCCTGCAGTTGTCCATAACAGCGTCTTTCGTCCCGGAACGCCGGTCAGCGACCACGCAATCCCGAGGAACGCTTGCATCGTCGTCTCAATCGCAGCCTCTTGCCTGAATTGCGCGTAATCGATGTCGCCCTGCGTGATGAAATTCGAAATGGCTGACTGCGCCTGAATGACGCTATTCGGCCCGAAGAGATTGCTCGTGTCACCCGTGAATGCCGCCAATTGGACATCTGAATCCACGGTCTGCATGACAGGCATTTCGCCGCTGGCCTTGTTGAGCGCTTCTTGCAGTGCCGCCGGCGACGAACCAAGCCCGTGCACCACCTTCAACCCTTTACTGGTGATCAGTACCAGCGCCAACGGTTGCTGTGTGTCTATGTTCTTTGCCAGATACTTGATCAACTCCTGGCGGGCATAACTCTGATCAAGGAAGGGCGTATTCACGGTGTCGAGTGCGATTACAGTCAGCGAGCGAGGCTTATCGCGATCAGGCACGACATTAGTGAAAATTCCAGGCTTGGTAGCAGGCGCCAACAATGTCTGCGTTGAATTGACTTCCTCCAGCGTGGCCAATTTCTGCTCTTTGCCGTTTTCGAAGATTTCAAAATCTTCTTTTTTCAGGTTGTGGACGTGATGTCCTGCTTTGTCGGTCACCACCACAGGGACCTGAATGAGAATAGTTTCGGATCGAAACTCCACCCGCCCTTCGTCGTCAGCGTGATTGGAATGGGTTGGCTGATCCGGCCGGCTTACTGCGGGCGGGAGATAACCCGGGGGCGAAGAGACTGGCGGACGTACGCCCGACGGGCGCTGCGCCCAAACATTCAAAGCGAGGAGAGTAACTGCGATCAGGAAGAGAGAGCGCAACAACCGCATGCAGCCTCCGACGATTTGCCGAATTATAGCCCTGATTGGTTTGTGTTTTCCGCCATCGAAGCGTATATTCAGGCTTGGAAACTGTTGTGTCGTAGTTCTTAGGAATTGTCGAAGCACACCAGTGGGCGCAAGCCCACTTTTTAGTTTGGGGCGCGAACGGCACGGCAGCGTCATGGTAAGTCGCTGAAAAGATGGCTTTTGATCAGGAACTGGTCCGGAACATCGCGGAGCGTGTCGCATCCTCCAGCGGTCTCGAGGTCGTGGACATCGAGTTCCGGGGCTCGGGCAAACACCGGATGCTGCGGGTGTATATCGATCGGCCGGGCGCAATGCCGACGCGCGAGCATCCTGACGGCGTCACGCACGAGGATTGCTCGGCGTTCAGCCGCGAGTTCGGCACCATCCTCGACGTCGAGGACGTGATTCCTGGCGGCTCTTACACGCTGGAGGTATCGTCGCCGGGTCTGGATCGAAAGCTGACACGGGCTGGTGATTTTGAGCGCTTTCAGGGGCATCGCATGAAGCTGATGACCCGCGAGCCGGTGAACAACAACCGCCATTTTGAAGGCAGGCTCGAGAGTTTCGAGAACGGCAAGCTGCTTCTTGACCTGAGCACGGCGCGGCGGAAGATGCGTCCGAAGGAAGGACAAGCGCCAAAGATCGAGATCGAATTGGCCAACGTGGAGAAGGCCAATCTCGTGCCGGAAATCTAGGAGTCGCCCAGTCGTCAGTCGCTGGTCGCTAGTCGGCTCCGAGCGTCGAAGAGACTAGCAACTAGCTACCAGCAACTAGGAATTACATATGGCAAGCGAGCTCTACAACATTATCGACGCGGTGAGCCGGGAGAAGGGCATCGACCCGCAAATCGTCGTCAGCGCGGTCGAGGACGCGATTGTCGTCGCTACCCGCAAGTATTACAAGACGCAAGAAAACTTGCGGGCCGTCCTGGACAAAGACTCAGGCAAGATCAGCGCCTATGCCGTAAAGGCGATCGTCGAGAATCCCGAGCAGATCGAGGACCCGAATCTTCAGGTAACCGTCGATCAAGCCCGCAAAGTCGATCCCAAAGCAGAGGTCGGCGGCGAGCTCCTGATCCCGAAGGCCACCGAGGGAATCCTCGGCCGGATCGCCGCGCAACTTGCCAAGCAGGTGATCTTTCAGAAGGTACGCGAGGCTGAGCGCGACACCGTATACAACGAATACATCGGCCGGGTAGGCGAGATCGTGAACGCCACGGTCAAACGGATCGAAGGTCCGGATGTGATCTTCGATATCGGCAAGGCCGAAGCGCGAATGGGGCGCAAAGAACAGTCGCGCCTGGAATCATTTGCCATCGGCGAGCGCGTGCGCGTCGTCATCGGACGCGTTGAAAAAGCTTCCAAGGGGCCAGGCGTCGTGGTTTCGCGCGCTGCCCCGGAACTGGTGCAGCATCTCTTCCAGACGGAAGTGCCGGAGATTTACGACGGGACGGTCGTCATCCGTGCGATTGCGCGCGAGGCCGGCGAACGTACGAAGATCGCGGTGATGTCGAAGGACAAGGATGTCGATGCCGTTGGCGCCTGCGTGGGCATGAAGGGCATGCGTGTCCAGTCGATCATCCGCGAGCTGCGTGGCGAGAAGATTGACATCATCGAGTATCACGAGGATCCCGTCACCTTCGCCGAGAAGGCTTTGCAGCCTGCCAAGGTCAGCCGCGTCACAGTGCTCGATCCGGGCGAGAAACAATTAGAGGTTGTGGTCGACGACACTCAGCTTTCGCTGGCTATCGGCAAGAAGGGACAGAACGTCCGCCTGGCGGCCAAGCTTCTGGGCTGGAAGATCGACATCAAGAGCGAAGAGGAGAAGCGGCAGGAGGTCGAGCAGCAGATGTCGGCGCTGGTCACGCAAACGGCGACGCCGCTCGAAAATGTTCCTGGCCTGGGTGAAGGTGTCGTGGAGAAGCTGACGGCCGCCGGAGTCACAACGGTCGAAGCGCTCGCTGACATGACGCCAGAACAGCTGGAGGCCATCGAGGGTATTGGCCCGAAGACGGTGGAAAAAATCAGCATTGCGGTCAATAATTACTTCTCCAGCCTGGAAGGCGGCGAGACGGTAGCAGCCGCGGAGTCTGAGGGAACGGAAGAAGTTCCCACCGAAGAGGCATCGGCAGAGACTTCTGAACCAGCAGCCGAAGAAACAGGGGAAGTGGCCGCTGAAACTGCGGACACCCCAGGGAACGAAGCAGGCGTCGAAGCTGAGACGGGCGACGCGGCAGAGGAAAAGGCGGCAGAGGAAAAAGCGGAGTGAGCCGCGGCCGCTTGGCGGAAACGCGAATGGAAAAGCAGTATTCACAGACTGAGTCCGTGAGGTTGACATGAAAGCTTAACGGGACAGGGCGGAGAGGAAACGAGAACGGATGAGCAAGGTTCGAATCAACGATCTGGCACGGGAGCTGGAGGTCAAGAGCAAGGCGATTCTTGACGTTCTTCCCATTGTAGGCGTAACGGAGAAGAAAACTCACTCCAGTTCTCTCGAAGAGCACGAGGCGGAGCTGGTTCGCAAACATCTCCGCGCCCACTCGGAAGAAATGCATTCAGCGTCCAGGTCATCGCGCACCGCCCGCGCGGAAGACGAAATCAAGACCAAGATCGACCTGTCCCACATTTCCCGGCCCGGCGACGTTCTGCGTGCAATCACGCAACAGAAAGAAGCCCCCCATCCGCCGGCGCCTGAAGTGAAGCGTCCCGCCGTGCCTCCGGTTGCGGCCAAGCCCGAAGCACCCGCTGCTCCGCCCAAACCCGCACCGTCCGCTCCTGTAAAGCCTGCGGTTGAGCCACCGCCGCCCAGATTGGTTACCCCGGCCTCGGTAGCAGCGTCGCGGCCTCCGGCAGCGGTTGTCATCCCGCCGAAGCCTCCGGTCCCTCCTCCGCCAGCGCCCGCGCCGCCGATCAATGCGAGTGCTGCGTCTTCAACGACGCCCGCGCCACCGCGCGCGACTCCTCCGGCGCCACCTGCGGTTGCGACTCCAATGATTCCTATGGTTGCTGCCGCGCCGCCGCAGGCGCCCGCGCCCCAAGCTGCTGCTCCGGCTCCGCCCAAGCCGGCGACGCCCATTGCGAGCCCGCCCAAGCCGCGTGTGATCATGCCGCAGACGGGGCCGCGCCCGGTTTACAAAGCTCCTCCGCCGCAACCCGGAGCAACGGCTCGTCCGGCGCCCGGCCGTCCCGAGCCCGGCAAGCCAATTTTTCAGCGGCCTCGCCCGCAGATGCCAGGAGCACGTCCGCCTCTGCGTCCCGGCGAGCGGCGCCCCATGCATCCCACGCGCACCTCTCCAACCGGCGCGCGCCCGCTTGGGGTGGGCCCTGGAGGCACACTGCCTCCGCCCGGGCCGACCCGTCCCGGCAGCCGCCCTGGAGGGCCGGCGCGTCGTCCTGGCCAGCGTTACGTTCCGCGCGGAGTAAAAGAGGGACCAATGAAGGGCTACGTCCCACCGCCACGCATGGTGGTGTCGAACGAGCCGTTGCCGATCACGCGCAGCATCACGATCACCGAAGGCATCAGCGTAAAGGATCTTGCCGAGAAACTGGGCATCCGCGCCAAGGATCTAATCGCACGCCTGCTCGCTCGCGGCGTTTTCGCCACAATCAACCAGACACTCGACGCCGAACTCGCCACCGAGATGGCGCGCTTCTTCGGCGCCGAGACTGAAGTCATCACCTTCGAAGAGCAGGCCGCCAAGGATATGACCGAGGCCTCGGAAGGCAGTGAAGAAGCTGCCGAGTCGGTCCCCCGTCCACCGGTGGTCACGATTATGGGTCACGTCGATCATGGCAAAACCACGCTGCTCGACTCGATCCGTTCCACCAGCGTCGCGGAAGGTGAAGCCGGTGGTATCACGCAGCACATCGGCGCCTACAAGGTCCGCATTCTGGACAAGGAATCGCCGGCCTACGGACGCGAAATCGTCTTCCTCGATACGCCCGGCCACGAAGCGTTCACCCGCATGCGCGCTCGCGGCGCCAAGGCGACCGACATCGTCGTGCTTGTCGTTGCCGCGGATGATGGCGTGATGCCGCAGACGCTGGAAGCGATCGACCACGCGCACGCCGCCGAAGTTCCAATCATTGTCGCGGTCAATAAGATCGACAAGCCCGAAGCGATGCCCGATCGCGTCAAGAAGCAGCTCGCCGATCGCGGCCTGATGCCCGAAGATTGGGGCGGCAAGACAGTCTTCGTCGATGTCTCCGCGAAGAAGAAAACCAATCTGAACCTGCTCCTTGAAATGATCTGTTTAACGGCCGATCTGCAGGAATTGAAAGCAAACCCGGGACGCGCTGCCAGCGGAGTGGTACTGGAAGCCAAACTCGATCGCGGACGGGGTCCCGTGGCTACGATCCTCGCGCAAAACGGCACACTGCATACCGGCGACAACTTTGTCGTCGGCAACGTGTACGGAAAAGTGCGCGCTATGTTCGACGATCGTGGCCAGCAGTTGCAGGAAGCTCCGCCTTCAACGCCGGTCGAAATTCTCGGTCTCGAAGGATTGCCGCAAGCCGGAGATCAGTTCGTGGTTGTGACCGACCGGGAGAAGGCGCGAGACATCTCCGAGTATCGCGAGCAGAAGGCGCGCGAAGCGACGCTGGCGAAGAGTTCGCGGGTTTCGCTCGAAGGCCTGGCCGAGCAGATGAAGACCGCCGGCATCAAGGAACTGAACGTCATCCTGAAAGCCGACGTGCAAGGCTCGGTCGAAGTGCTCAGCGATCTTTTGGCCAAGCTCTCGAATGAGAAAGTTCGTTTGAAGGTGCTGCACGCGAGCGTGGGAGCGATCACCGAAACT
>Ga0335070_10009301_pt1 | contig 11520 bp, 7 predicted proteins | sample Lox_Sample_13_FD_206722 | JGI IMG/M metagenome (GOLD analysis project Ga0335070, IMG submission 206722) | Soil microbial communities from Loxahatchee National Wildlife Refuge, Florida, United States - Lox_Sample_1.3 | ecosystem: Environmental > Terrestrial > Soil > Wetlands | place: USA: Florida... | reverse complement strand
TCGCGCGCTTTCTTTCCGTCGACATAGACGTCGGCCCGGCCTCCTTCCTGGTCGAGGACGCCCTGGATCGAGACAGCCGAACCGGTGAAGGTCAGCCCGGCCTCGGCGCCGACGCCTGACGCCCTCATCCCGACGACGTCCTGTCTCTTCTCCCCGCCCACCTCCGGCCTCCAGTCTCCTTTCCAGGCCCACGCCTTGTCCTTGAAGCCCAGGCGGCGGTCCGGCACCCCCATGGTCCATTGCTCGAGCCTGGCGGGGACCGGCGTCTCCAGCGGAACCGTGACCGCCGTCTCCGTGGCCTTCCCCCCGGCCGCCTGGACGACCTTCAGGGCGCGTGCCAGCGTCGCACGGCTGATATCGTTGAAGGAGGAGCGCGTGTATTCGAACTTGACGTCGGCCAGGGCCGGGATGCCCGATTTCCAGAAGTCGGGGATGGCCGCGTAGCCGATGACGACGCCCAGGACGCCGCCGGCGCTCGAGGGGTTGCAGTCCGAGTCCTGGCCGCAACGGGCGGCGATCTCGACCGTCCTTCCGAAATCCCTCCCCCCGAAGAGGAGCCCGATGGCGACGTAGCCGCCGTTCATCTTGGCGTCGATGTTGAACGGGTCGAGGGCGCCGTCCGGGCAGGATTCGTTCTTGTCCCACTTGTCTTCGACCAGCCGCCAGGTCTTTTTCCAATCGCCGGGATCCCGCGCGCTCCAGTCGAGGACGTCCCTGATCAGCCGGGCGTATTCGCTCGCCCGCGGCAGGCAGGCCCAGCCGGCCTCGACGACCTTGCGGACGTCCGATTCGAAGAATGCGGCCGCGTACATGCCGTTGAGGAACATGCCGCCATAGAGGCCGTCGCCGTAGTTCATGACCCGGCCGACGCGCTCGCTGTATGTGTTCGCCTCCCTCGGCAGCCCGGGGCACATGAGGCCGATGAAGTCGGCCTCGATCTGGAAGTCGATGTCGTTGGCGTGGATGTTGTAGAGAGGGTCTCCCGACATCGGGGCCTTGAGGCCGAGGTTGAGCAGGCGCCGGGCTGCGGCGTTGGCGTGCCAGAGCCCATACTGGCTGACCTTGAAGGCCTCGCCGAACTCCTCGGTCGTGGCCTCGAGGCCGAGCCGGTCCATCGTCTCCGACATCGTCATCCCGACGTAGAGGTCGTCCTGGTGGATGGCGTTCTCCACCCGCTCGGGCTTCCAGGGCGGGAGCTCCGCCTCGTTGACCTTCCCGTTCGAGCTGAACTCGGTCGGGGCGCCGAAGGAGACGCCGATCATCTTCCCCGCCCAGCCGCCGCGGATCTTGTCCTCAAGCGCGCTCATGGCGATGGTGCGCGCGCCGGGCTTGGCGGCCGGAGAGCAGGCCACGCCCGCGGACAGGGCGCAGACGAGAGCGGATAGGGCGCAGAAAACTGAAACCCGGTTCGGATCTTTCATTCTCTCCCCCGAAAAGGGGGACACAATACTCATTTCCCAATTTCAACGGCCTTCCTCGCCCGCAGGATGGCTCCGGCTAATTGGGAAATGAGTATTGTGTCCCCGAATTATCACCAGCGGTCGGTGCGGAACGGCGAGGCGGGCAGGCCCTCCCTGTTGGCCAGGTTGGGCACGGCGACCTGGCTCCAGCCGAGCCGCACGGCCTTGGGCGCGGCGACGCGCGGGCTGCTGACGACGACCGTGTCCCCGGAGATCGCGGCCTCGGCCCGGTAGAAGATGCGGTCGTCGCCCGCGACCTCGAACCAGGTCGGCGGCTGGCCGTCGTTCGTCACCAGCCCTCCTCCAACATGGTCGAAGGCGATCCGCGCCTTGTCCCCCTCGACCGTCATGGACTTGAAGAGCGGCCCGGAATGGACGAGGCCCTTCTCGCCGTAAGTCGTGGCGCGCGCCCAGAGGGCCAGCCGCTCGGCCACGTCCTTCTTGTCCGAAGGGTGGATGTCGGTGAGGTTCGCGATGTCGGAGACGACGGCCATGCCGGTCGCCGGGAGCCGCAGGACGTTCGTCTGCGCCTCCCAGAGGAGCGGCAGGCGGTAGGCATCGAGGACCGGGCTGCCTTTCATGTTCTTGTCGTAGCCGTAGGTGAAGGGCGCGATCTGGACGTAATAGAACGGGAAATCGCCGAGCTTCCAGACCTCGCGCCAGCCGCGGATGAGCGCCTCCATCTTCTTCCCATAGAGCAGCCCGTCGTCGCGGTTGGCTTCGCCCTGGTACCAGATCGCGCCGCGGATCGCGAAAGGCGTCAGGGCGTGGATCATCGCGTTGTACAGCGTTGTCGGGGCCTGCGGGTCGTCGTACGGGTTCGAGGGGAAGTCCCCGTTCGACGGCTGGGCCGGGATCGCGCCTTTCGCTTTGAGGGCCTTTTGAGTGTCATGAAGCCACATATCCCAGGCCGGCAGCGCTTTTTCCAGGCCCCTCCGATAGTCCTCGTATTTCGCCAGCTGCCTGTCGAGGAACGGCCTGGTCTCCGGGACGGCGGCGAACCCGTCCGGCGGCGTCCACGGCTCGATGGCCGTGCCGCCCCAGGCCGACTGGATGACCCCGACGGGTACACCAAGCTTCTCATGGAGCTCGAGCCCGTAGAAGTAGGCCACGGCGGAAAAGCCGCGGGCCGTGTCGGGCGTTGAGAGGACCCACTTGGCGTCGACGTCGTCCTTCGGCCGGTCGGAGGTGCGCTTCGGCACCTGGAAGAGGCGCAGGCGCGGGTGGTCGGCCTTCATGATCTCGGGCGTCGTGTTGGCCAGCCACTCCAAGGCGAACTCCATGTTGGACTGGCCGGAACAGAGCCAGACCTCGCCGACGAGGATGTCCTTGACCGCGACCTCCGGGCCTTTCTCGCCGCGGACGGTCAATTGGAGGGCGTCGCCGCCGGCCCTGAGCGGGTCGAACACGGCCAGCCACCGGCCGTCTGCGGCCGAGGCCCGGACTGTCCGCCCGGCGCCGGCCAGGCGGACGGTGACCTGCTCGTTCTTGGCCGCCCAGCCCCAAATGTTGATGGGCGTTCCCTGCTGGATGACCATGTGGTCGCCGATGACGGCCGGCAGCCGGATATCCGCGGCCAGGATCGGCGCGAGCACGGCCGAGACGATCGCCGTTAAGGCCGCGACAGTGAGCCATTTCCTTCGAGTGGTCATGTGTGACGCCTCCTTGTCGTTGGTCGTTGCGGAATCCGGATCTCGCTCAGCAGAACATAGTGCCCGCGGAGAGCGGATGTCAAGGACGGCCGGGACCGAACAAAACGGGGACACCATGTTCTTTTCCGAATGGGAAGGTCGCATTCACGGGCGGCGAAAGAAGGCCGAAATTCGGAAATGAGTATTGTGTCCCCGAATTAGAACTCGTAACGGAGGCTGAAGCCGGCCGGTGAGACGCCAAAGGTCCATCGCGACGCGGACGGGGCCGGCGCCGCGACACCCTGCCCTTCGCCGAACTTGGCCTCGTAGGCCTTCAGGTCCCGGACGGCACGCATGGGCTGGGTGAAGATGTTGAGGAGGGAGATGGCCTCCCCCCCGGCGAAGTTGACCAGGGCGCTGCCCCAGGATTGTTTGAAGGCGGCCTTGATGACGACCGCGCCGGCGGCGTTGGCGCCGAGGTTCAGGAGATGCGTGCCCAGGCCGCGGCCGCTCGTCTCCCGCCGGGCGCAGTCGCGGAGCATCTTCTCCGCCCGCTCGAGCTTCGCCCGCCGCTCTTCGGCGCTATTCTCCGGCACGGCGCGCAGCTCGTCCGGGACGAGGGCCGGCTTGAAGGGGTCGAGGACCAGGCTGCCGACGCCGAGGAGGAAGGTCGCGCCGCCGACGAGCATGCCCTCTGCGTATTCCCGGTCGTTGACCGTCTCGACACCCTCGACCTTGGTGTCGGTCCAGTGTGACCCCGCAAGGATGCCGCCGGCGAGCGAGCCGACCGAATAGGCGCCGAGCCAGCCGTAAAACCACGTTTCGGCGCGCGGACGGCCGGCCTCGAGGGCGGTCTCGATGAAGGCCAGCCGTTCCTTGACCTGCTCATCGGAAAGCGCCGTCGCCTGCGCCCGGGCCGCGGGCGGGGCGACCAGGGACAGGATAAGGGCCACAACCACGCCCAGCATAAAAGCCCTGTCGAGCCGATGTTTCATGGAGACCCCCTGGGGACACTCAAGAGTCATGGCCGCGGGCGCGCATATGTTCCCGGCGGTCCGGCCGGCGCCGGCGCTGACCATCAGGATTGACAATAGGGCAGGTCCGTCGGCCTGTCAAGGTTCTATTGGGGGACGGAGCATTGTGCCCCCAGCGAATTCGGGCAGAATAGGGCCTCGTCGAGTCTGGAGGTCGCCGATGAGAAACTCCCGCAAGGCCATCCTGGCCCCCGTCATCGCCCTGTCGCTCGCCCCGCCCGCCTCACGAACTCCGAGATACGCTCTCGCCCGAGGACCTGATGAAAAACGCCGTGGTCATGGCCGCCTTCGCCTACGGCGCGGCCATGAGCGACTCCCGCGTGCCGCGTAAATTACTGAGATGGCAGGGGGAAACCGGGCCATTTTCCGGTTGACACCCCGGCGCACCCGTGTTAAGATGAATGACCCCCGCAAGGGGGAAAATCATATATCCGCACCACAAGGAGGTTACGATCCAATGGCCACGCTGAAAGAGAAATTTGCGGCCAAAATGGGCCCGATGAAGGAGCGGGTCCAGAAGCTCAACAAAGAGTACGGCACGGTCAACGTCTCCAAGGTCGACGTCGGCCAGGTCATCGGCGGCGCCCGGGACATCATCTCGATGCTCTGGGATACCTCGCTCCTCGACAAGTTCGAGGGCATCCGCTTCCGCGGCTTCTCCATCCCGGAGCTCCGCGAGAAGCTGCCCAAGGCCCCCGGCGGCACCGAGCCCCTGCCCGAGGGCATTTTCTACCTGCTCCTGATCGGCGAGATCCCGACGGCCGAGGACTGCAAGGCCGTCACCGAGGAATGGCAGAAGCGGAGCGTCCTGCCCCAGTACCTCATCGACGTCATGAACGCCGTCCCCAAGGACACGCACCCGATGACCCAGTTCTCGCTGGCCATCCTCCAGCTCCAGCGCGAGTCCATCTTCGCCCAAAAGTACAAGGAGAAGATGCCGAAGGCCCAGTATTGGGACGCGACGTACGAGGACGTCATGAACCTCGTCGCCAAGCTCCCGAACATCGCCGCCTATATCTTCCGCCGGACCTACTTCGGCGGCAAGCACATCTCCCCCGACCCGAAGCTCGATTGGGGCGGCAACCTGGCCCACATGCTGGGCATCTCCAATGACCCGGCGTTCAAAGAGCTCATGCGGCTCTACCTCTGCATCCACAGCGACCACGAGGGCGGCAACGTCTCGGCCCACACGACGCATCTCGTCGGCTCGGCCCTGTCCGACGCCTACTACTCCCTGTCGGCGGGCATGGACGGCCTGGCCGGCCCGCTCCACGGCCTGGCCAACCAGGAAGTGCTCGGCTGGATCCAGGACCTCATGAAGGAACTCGGCGGCGTCCCGACCAAGGAGCAGCTCGAGAAGTACATGTGGGACACCCTGAACGGCGGCCGCGTCATCCCGGGCTACGGCCACGCCGTCCTGCGCAAGACCGACCCGCGGTACATCGCCCAGCGCGAGTTCGCCCTCAAGCACCTGCCGGACGACGACCTGTTCAAGGTCGTCAGCCTGGTTTACGAGGTCGCCCCCGACGTCCTGACCAAGCACGGCAAGACCAAGAACCCGTGGCCCAACGTCGACGCACATTCCGGCGTCCTCCTCTACCACTACGGCGTTACCCAGTACGACTTCTACACCGTGTTCTTCGGCGTCTCCCGCGCCCTCGGCGTCCTGGCCCAGCTCGTCTGGGACCGCGCCCTCGGCCTGCCCATCGAGCGGCCGAAGTCCGTCACGACCGAATGGCTCGAGAACTTCGTCAAGGAGAACCCTCCGGCGCCGAAGCAGTGAGCGCCGCGCACCGAACGCACGCCAAGGGCCGCCGTCCCCAAGGACGGCGGCCCTTTTCTTTATAGGGCGGCACAATGCTCTGTCCCTCTTTCGGGAGAAGCATATCCCCGGGTGCGGGCGCCCATCTCTATTGACCATGAGGGACAGAGTATTGTGCCGCCCTAAGCGGTTTCCGGTCTTCGCCGCGGCTTACGTCCTCTTCGTCCGCTGCGACGTCCGCCAGGACCTCGGCGCCCCGTTCCGTCGGCCGACCGGATGTGTTATAGTGATTTTCTCGTCAACGTGCGCAAGGAGAGACGACCATGGAACATTGCATCGGGCTCATCGGCTGCGGCACGGTCGGGCAGGGGCTCCTCGAGATCCTCGATAAGAAGAGGGACTTCCTCCGGGACGCCTACGGCTTCGAGGCCCGGGTCGTGGCCATCTCGGATAAGATCAAGGGCACGCTCCTCGTCCCCGAAGGGATCGACATCCCCGCCGTCCTCGGCGTCCTCGGCCGGGGCGGCAGCCTGGCGGACTATCCGAAGGCCTTGCCCGGCCAGGCCGAGCCGCTCGACCCGCTGGACATGATCGAGAAGACCGACGCGGACATCATCGCCGAGCTGACCTACACGAATATCGAGACCGGCGAGCCCGCGACGAGCTACATCAAGAAGGCCCTGCGCACGGGCAAGCACGTCGTCACCTCCAATAAGGGCCCGGCGGCCCTCCACTACCGCGAGCTCCAGGACCTGGCCCGCAAGAACGGCCTCCAGTTCCGGATCGAGGGAACGGTCATGAGCGGCACCCCGGTTTTCCACCTCGCCGAGTGCGGCCTAGCCGGCAACGAGGTCCGCGAGGTCAAGGGCATCCTCAACGGGACGACGAACTTCATCCTGAGCAAGATGGAGACCGACGGAATGGACTACGGCGACGCGCTCAGGCTCGCCCAGAAGCTCGGCTACGCCGAGGCCGACCCCACGGCCGACGTCGAGGGCTTCGACGCCCTGGCCAAGATCGTCATCCTCTCGAACGTCCTCATGGGCGGGTCGGTCAAGACGTCGGATGTGGCGCGCCAGGGCATCTCGAAGATCGGCCTGGCCGACGTCAAGGCCGCGGCGAAAGAGGGCTTTCGCTACAAGCTCATCGCCCAGGCGAAGAAGGGGGCGGGCGGGGTCGCCGCGACCGTCGCGCCGCGGAGGCTCCCGCTCGCCGACCCGCTGGCGGGCGTCATGGGCGCCCAGAACGCCCTGAGCCTCGAGACGGACCTCCTGGGCACGGTCACCATCCAGGGCGCCGGCGCCGGCAAGACGGAGACGGGATTCGCCATCCTCTCCGACATGCTGGCCATTCATCGCTGCGGCTGACAGCCGGAGGGGGTCAGGTCTGCTTTCTTGCAGAGAAACTGATAGAAAGTAGACCTGACCCCTCCTTGATCCGGCTTGACTCGCCCCCCGGTTCCTTTATATGCTAAGGACTCATTCCGTGTCATGCGGTTGCCCTCAATAACCGTTTCATCCCCGACTTTCCCCCGATCCTTATCGTCTTTGGAGGAATCATGACCGCCAACCAGGCGCACAAGCCCGGAGTCCAGAGGTATATCGACGCCGCCCAGAAGCTCCTGGCCGAGCGGAAAGCCGCCGTGACGCGGATGAAGGCGATGAAGTTCGACACCATCGCCGTCCACGGCCTCTACACGGTCGAGGAGGCCCTCGCCAGGAACCAGGGGGCCGTTATCGAGCCTCTCTATCTGTCGGCCTCCCAGGCGTACGCCGACTCCGACGAGCTGGAGGCGGCGCTCGCCTACCTCGTCCCGACCTGGTGCTACACACGGATCGCCAATCCGACCACCTATTACCTCGAATGGGTCCTGGCCCTGCTCGAGGGATATCGGACGGGCTGCGACACGTCCTGCCTCGTGACGTCCTCGGGGATGTCCGCGATCATGTCCTCGGTGGACCCCTTCCTCGTCAAGCAGAAGGACGGCCCGGAGCGGATCAATTTCGTCTCATGCATCCAGGTCTACGGCGGCACCTTCCAGCATTTCTCCATCCGCAAGATGAAGGAGCGCGGCGTCGAGTGCCGCTGGGTCCAGCATCCCTGGGACATCGAGGACTGGAAATCGAGAATCGACGAGGACACCCGCTTCCTCTACATGGAGATGCCGTCCAATCCACAGCAGTCCTTCGCCGACGTCAAGGCCCTGGCCGACCTGGCCCATGCCTGGGAGATCCCCCTCATCATCGACGCCACGTGCGCCACACCGGCTCTGATGCGGCCCATCGCCCACGGCGCCGATATCGTCGTCCACTCCCTGACCAAGTCGATCACGGCGGGCGGCTTCGCCATCGGCGGCGCCCTCATCAGCCGGAACCCGATCACGACCAAGGTCAAGAACGACAGCCCCCTGTTCAAGGACAGCTTCGCCGAATACGTGAAATTCCTGCCCTACCGGGACAACGGGCCGGCCGCCTCGCCCGTCAACGCCATCTTCGCCCTGAACGACCTCCGGACTCTGCGCTCCAAGATGGACCTCGTCAGCGCAAACTGCCAGGCCGTCGCGGAGTTCCTGCAGAAGCACCCGAAGGTCTACCAGGTCGACTACCTGGGCCTGCCCAGCTATCATCTCCATGGGCTGGCCAAGAGGTACATGAAGCTCGTGGACTCCGACGACGGACGGGGGAGCGAGGTCAACCGCTACGGCCACCTGATGAGCTTCCGCGTCGACGGCCCGCCGGAGAACGCGCGGAAGGTCTTCGACCGCTTCAAGATGATCTATCGAGCCACGGACCTCGGCCGGATCAAGAGCGTCGCCACCATCCCCGCCATCTCGACCCACCAGCAGCAGGGCGAGGAGGCCCGGAGGGCGGCCGACGTCCCGCCCCAGCTCATCCGGCTCTGCGTCGGCGGCGAGCACCCGGACGACGTCATCGCCGACCTCGGCCAGGCGCTGAATTCCCTATAGATGGTTCAATGGACCGGACCGGGGCCCTGATGCGCGCCTAGGCGCCGGCCCCTTGAGGAGAACCCCGATGCCGAACTCGAAACCCATCACCTCAGGTTACCGCGGGCGCTGGGCCTGGGTCAACCTCACGAAGCGCACCGTCCGCCTGGCGGAAGCCGACCCGGACCTCTGCCGGGACTACGTCGGCGGCCGGGGCCTGCAGGCCCGCCTCCTCTCCGATCGGCTGGCGTCGGGCGCCCCTCTCGAGGACCCGCTCGGGCCCGCGAACCGCATCGTCATCGGCAGCGCCGCCGTCAACGACACGGCCATCCCGACGGCCGGCCGCGGCTCCTGCTCCTTCTTCGGCACGATGGCCCGCTCGCCGGAGCCCGTCGGCTGGGCGCCGGGCGGGAAACCGCTTTACGGCATGGTCACCCACTCGAGCGCCGGCGGCCTCTTCCACAACATGCTCAAGCGCGCCGGGATCGACCAGCTCATCATCGACGGCCGGGCCGAGCGCCCGGTCCGGATCGAGGCGGTCGAAGGGTCCGTCCGCATCATCGACGCGGAACCGTCCCTCTTCCAGACGGTCGGCGGCCGCACCGTCCCCCGGACGGCCTCTGCGATCACCGACGAGCTGTCCCGCAAGCTCAAGGGCTCTTCGACCCTGTGCGTCGGCCCGGCCGGCTGGAACCTCGTCGATTTCGCCTGCCTCACGGCCGACTACCATCGGAACTTCGGCCGCGGCGGGGCCGGGGCCGTCTTCGGCTCCAAGAACCTCGTCGCCGTCACCGCCTATGGCAAGGCCCCCGTCGCCTACGCCGACCCCGAGGGCTTCAAGAAGCTCGGCGCTGAGCTCGACCGGCTCATCAAGGCCTCGGTCGATGACCCCGCCCGGACGGCCTCGTTCCGGCCGACGACGGGCACGACGTGGTGGCTCGACCGCGCCTTCAACGGCCGCTACCTGGGCCTCAAGGGCGGCTACCTCCCCTGGCATAATTTCGACGAGGGCTCCTTCGACCCCGCCGACTACGCCCAGGTTTCGACGGACGCCTTCCTTGAGATCGCCGGCAAGCACAACGTCTGCAACAAGTGCCGGCACATCTTCTGCACCCGCTCGGCTCGGGTCGAGTCCGGGCCCTATGCCGGCGCCGGCGTCCGCCCCGAGTTCGAGACGATCGCCCTATGGATCAACTGCTGCATCCTCAATCGGGACGCCATCTTCCACATGAACTATCTCTGCAATGAGCTCGGCGTCGACACCATGACCTTCGGCAGCGTCATGGCCGGGGCCATGGAGATGTCGGAGAAGGGCCTGCTCGACAAGTACGGCAGCCGCCTGCGGTTCGGCGACGCGCCGGAGATGATCCAGGCCCTGAAGGACATCGCCTATGCCGCAACCGACCTCGGCCGGCTGCTCGGGCGCCACACCGACCGCGTCATCGCCGAGGCGGCGGACCGGGCCGGCGCGGGCGCCGCCGGCGACCTCGCCTACTGCGCGACGACGGCCCGCGGCGGGCTGGGCTACGCCGGCATCAACCCCAAATCGTTCCCCGGCATGTTCACGGCCTACGGCACCTCCAACCGCGGCCGCGGCGACCACACCTACGCCTGGACGATCCAGGCGGAGGAGGGCGGGCTCAAGGACGCCCGCGACCTCGCCGCCTACGTGGCCGAGGGCCAGGCCGGCAAGGCCCTCGTCGACTCGCTGGGCCTCTGCGACTTCTTCACCGGCGACATCACCGCCGAGCCCTTTCTGTCCCTCTACCGCGCCCTGACGGGCGTCGACTACACCGCCGAATCCCTGAAGGCTTGCGGCCGCCGCATCTACGCCCTCGAGCGCCGCCTGAACAACATCCAGGGGCGAGACCGGAGCTACGACGCCTACGTCCCCCCCAAGCTCAAGGTCCCGATGACGCGCGGCGCCCACCGGGGCCGGGCCGTCGACGAGGCCTTCTATCACGCCGTCCTCGATGCCTACTACGACGCCTGGGGCTGGTCGCGCGACGGCCTCGTTCCGGCTAAAGAGGGCTGAAGGGGAATGGCCGGAACGTCATGTGCGGTTTAGCGCAAACCGCACTCCGGAGCGGGGGTCATCCCCGAGGCCCCTCAGGTTCCTAGGGCGGTGCGAAGGCCGTCCGAAAGCCCCCGTTTGGAGGGGGACCCGGCGGGCTTTACGACGGGGGAACCGGGACAGGTTCCCGGGGCCGGGGGATAAGGACGGCTTTGGCGCCGCCGGGGAACATCCGAAGAAAGAGGGCGTCGGTTGAATTCTCCTCTGAGTTCCCTTAGAATCGGCCCGTGGAGAAGATCCGCATCCGCGGCGGCCCCGGCGTCCGGCTGAAGGGCGAGGTCCGGGCGAGCGGCGCCAAGAACGCCGTCCTGCCGGCCATCGCCGCCGGCCTGCTGACGAGCGAGGAGGTCCGGCTGCGGAACGTGCCGCGGGTCAAGGACGTCCGCACCATCCTGACCCTCGTCGCCGACCTCGGCGGCACGTTCACGCTCCAGGACGACGCGGTCTCCCTGCGCGTGCCGCGGCTGGTTTCCGACGAGGCCTCCTACGATCTCGTCCGGGCCATGCGCGCCTCCGTCCTCGTCCTCGGCCCGCTCGTGGCCCGCTTCGGCAAGGCGGCCGTGGCCCTGCCCGGCGGCTGCGCCATCGGGTCCCGCCCGGTCGACCTCCACATCG
>Ga0335070_10009300_pt1 | contig 11521 bp, 13 predicted proteins | sample Lox_Sample_13_FD_206722 | JGI IMG/M metagenome (GOLD analysis project Ga0335070, IMG submission 206722) | Soil microbial communities from Loxahatchee National Wildlife Refuge, Florida, United States - Lox_Sample_1.3 | ecosystem: Environmental > Terrestrial > Soil > Wetlands | place: USA... | reverse complement strand
TGATGGCTTCATGACCGACGCTCGGAGCGGCGCGCCGTCGAACTCCGCTCGTCGAAGGTGACACACAGATCCCCGAATTACTGCGCGTACACACGAGGCGGGTTCCATGCTGACGGAGGCGCGTCTTGGGGGGATGCGGGTGTCTTCATCAGACCGCGAGCACCTATACTCAACGGCATGGCGTCGAGCGCCCCACAACTCACGCGAACATTCGGCAGGGTCACCGCTCGGCTCGTTCACGACGACATTGCCGCGCGAAGGGTCGACGCGCTGGTGAACGCGGCAAACACTCAGCTCGCGATGGGAGGCGGCGTGGCTGCCGCCTTGCGCTCCCGAGGCGGTATCGAGATCCACAAGCAAGCCATAGCCCACGCCCCAGCGCCTCTCGGGAGCGTCGTGCGCACGTGGGCAGGAAAGCTCCCGGCGCGGTACGTCTACCACGCCGTGGTGATCGACTACGACGTCAGCAAGGGGACGTCCGCGAGTGACGTTGTGGCGGCCGTCAGAAGCTCTCTGGCCTGCGCACGCCAGGACGGCATCCGGAGCATCGCGATGCCGCTGTTCGGTGCCGGCGTGGGAGGGTTGAGCGTCCGTGCGTCCTTGGAGACCATCCTGGACACGATCGAGGAGAGCGCGGACGCTTTCGACACGGACCTGACGGTCGAGGTCGTCGTGAGGGACGAGGATGAGTTCAGTGGCGCGCTCAAGGTCTTCAGCGAGTTCAAGGATCGCCGGTCGCGCGCCACAGAGGAGGACGAGTTGGCCGAGGAGTTCATCAAGCAGCTCCTCGGCAAGAGCTAGGCGAGGTCGTCGTGCCGGTGCCGTGCAACCGTCGACCGTGCCCTTTCTGTGAGGGCGACACGTCGCAGCTCTACTGCGCCGGGTGCCACATGCCCCTCGGGCCGTTTGAGCCGGGCAAGGTCGCGCTGTGCGAGGTTTGCTTCGCGGTGCGTGTGCGGACGCGCGAGAACGGCGGCCGCTGCACCTGCCCGCCCGGTCAGCGGCGGGAGGTACTCGCGAAGGGACTCAAGGGGGAGTATCTCGGCTGCGCTCGCTGCATGGGTGTTATCCGGCAGACCGGGTGAGTCGAGACGCCCAACGGGGCCGAACACAGAGGCCGAAGTTGAACCGGGGTTGAACCGAGTCCTTCCCGCGATCTGGCGCCGCCTCGTAAGTTATTGGTGCGAAAGGGGGGATTCGAACCCCCATGGGCAGCGCCCACGAGATCCTAAGTCTCGCGCGTCTACCGGTTCCGCCACTTTCGCGGGACGGGACTTGGTGAGCCGCGTAGGAGTCGAACCTACAACCTAGGGATTAAGAGTCCCTTGCTCTGCCAATTGAGCTAGCGGCCCACCCGCTGGCCGCCATCATACCGTCGCGCCGACCCCGGCGCAACTCCCGCTGCTGCCCCGGTATGCGAGCTCGCTCCCGAGCGCCGCGCGCGTCGAGATCGCGGCCCGGACCGCCGCGACCATGTCCACCGGGTCGAGATCCTCCACGCGCCGGCGCGCACCGTCGGCGGGCGCCGTGGGCCGGACGACGTCGGCGCCCCCCACCGGAGCGGTGCGCGCCGGGTCCGTCGGTCCGAACAACGCGACCGTGGGGCAGCCGACGACCGCAGCGAGGTGCGTCAGCCCGGAGTCGTTCCCGACCGCCGCATCGCACGCCGACAACAGCGCGGCGACTTCGTGCAGCGGCCACGCCGTGGGCGCCACCCGCGCGCCGACTCCGGCGACGAGCGGCTCGGCCGCCCACTCCTCGCCCGGCCCGACGACGACGACCGGGGCGATCCCCTCCTCGGCGAGCTGCGCCGCGACCTGCAGGAAGAGCCCGATCGGGCACCGTTTGTCCTCTCGACCGCGGGAGGCGGGCAGGAACGCCACCATCCCCGGAAGCTCCGCGAGCAGCGCCCGCTGCCGAAGCCCTTGCCGTCTCAGCGATTCCGGGAGCGGGAGGCGGAACGGCGCCGACGCGACGCCCGCGAGGCAGAGTCGGTCGAGCGCGCCGTCGAGATCGTGGCGCTGGTGGAGGGTGCGCTCGACTTCGAACGTCGCGAGGCCGAGAGCCGCCGCGCCGCGCCCCCTGCTCGCGAGCCGCACTCCCGCCCCGGTTCCCGCCAGCAGCAGCTTCGCGCGGCTGCTGTGGCGTGCGGTGACGACCACGTCGAAGCTGCCGCCGAGGCACCTCCGGCTCCACCCGAAGCCGGCGTGCCGCGGTCTCACGATCACGGTCACGCCGAGCAACCGCGCGAGCGGCGCGTGAGCAGCCGGCAGGAGGGCGGTGGTCGCGCCCCTCCTGTTGGCGCTCTTCAGCGCGGCCAGGGCGGGCAGCGTGTGCACGAAATCGCCGAGCCAGTTCGGAAGATCGACCAGGAGACGGGCTGGGAGGGCGGCCATGACTCGTCTACGAACGCCACGGCGTCCGCGTGGAGGATTCCCACGCGGCGAGCCGCTTGAGGAACGTCCCGTACGCGGCCAGCGCGGCGGCGACGAACCCCGCGGGGCCGTCGAGAACGCCGAGACGGAGGACGAACGACCTCACGAAGCGCCAGGCGGCGTGAAGAACCGCGCCCGGGAGCGTCGCGGTGCGCCCGGCAGCGACGAGGTCCGAGGCTCCGCGCAGCGCGTAGTCGTGCAGCTTGGGTACGTACTGCGCCACCGACCTCAGCGTGTGGTGCTCGAGAGCGCCGTCGAGTCGCCCCACCGTCGGGGCGACCGCCGCGCCGTGGACAGAGCTCTCGGTGAACCCCGAGCGACGGCGGTCGATCAGACGCACGATCTCGTCGCCGCCCCAGTCGCCGAAGCGGAGCCGCCGTCCCAACGCGAAGTTGTGACGGCGGACGCGGTACGCCGCGTGCGCCGGGGCCGCGATCGCCGTCTCGATCGCGCGCTTCAGGGAGGGGGTCACGCGCTCGTCGGCGTCGAGCACGAACACCCAGTCGGTCCGGCAGTGGCCGATCCCCCAGTTGGTCTGTGCGCCGCTGGACCGGAACTGGTGGTCGAGCACGCGCGCCCCGAGCTCCCGGGCCACCTCACGCGTCCGGTCCGTCGTTCGCGGGTCCACCACGACGACGACCTCTTCCGCCCACCCCGCGACGGCCGCCAGCGCCCCGGCCAGCTGCTCCTCCTCGTTGAGGGCCGAGACCAGGACCGTGAGCGGCACGCTCACTCGCGCTCGCCCTCCTCGATCCGGAGCCGCCGGATGGCGCGCGCCCGACCCGTGGCCTCGTCTACCTCGACAAGCGCGCCGCAGAGCGCGCCCCCGCGCGTGGCGGGCTCCAGCGCCCGCGGCGTCGCGAGCAGGAAACGCTCCAGGACGGCCTGCGGTTTGAACCCGATCACGCCTTCGTAGGGACCGGTCATCCCGACGTCGGTTAGCGCCGCGGTCCCCTTCGGCAGGATGCGCTCGTCCGCCGTCTGGACGTGAGTGTGGGTGCCGAGCACCGCGCTCACCCTGCCGTCGAGGTGCCATGCCATTGCCTGCTTCTCCGACGTGGCCTCCGCGTGAAAGTCGACGATCCGCACCGCCGCCTGGGCTTCGACTTCGGGAAGGATGCGGTCCGCCGCGAGGAACGGGCTCTCCATCGCGGTCATGAACGTCAACCCCTGGAGGTTGACAACCGCGAACGGAACTCCCGACTTCGAGGTGGCCACGCAGCTCCCGCGGCCGGGGTTCCCTGCCGGGTAGTTGGCCGGGCGGAGCAGGCGCGGTTCGGAATCGAGCAGCGCCGCGGTCTCCTTCTTGTCCCAGATGTGGTTCCCCGAGGTGTAGACGTCCACCGGCAGCCGCCGGAGTTCGTCCCACACCGGGCCGGTGAGGCCGAACCCCCCGGCCGCGTTCTCGACGTTGACGATCGTGACGTCCGCCTTGAGCTCGCCCTGCGTGCGGCGGAGCCTGTCCGCCAGGAGGCGTCTCCCGACCTTCCCGACCACGTCCCCCACGAACAGCACCCGCATCATCGCACCACCCCCACCTTCCGCCGGGGGAAGGATACACGGCGGTGACGGCGGTCTCACGACCGGCGGGAGGGGGAACCCGGAGCCGGCGGCCGCTGCCGTCCCGCACCGGCCAGCTCCGCGAGCGCGCCGGCGTCGAGCAGCCGCGCGACCGGGCCGTCCACGCGCACGACGCCGTCGTCGCCCAGCCGCCTGAACGTGCGGGAGAGGACCTCCGGCGCCGTGCCGCACAGCGCGGCGATCAGGCGCTTGGGCTCGGTCAGGTGGATCTCGTCGCCCTCCGCCGGCGCTCCCGAGGAGCGCGAGAATGCCGACCAGAGATACGCCGCCACCCTCTCCTCCACGGTGTGGAGCGCCAGCCCCTCGACGAGGTCCGCGAGCCGCCGCAACCACAGAGACATCGAGGCGAGCAGCGCCAGCGCAACCTCGGGCCGGCGCCTCAGCAGGTCGAGGAGAGCGGCGCGGTCCACCGTGGCGAGGAGCCCGTCCCCGACCACGGTGGCCGCGGCGGGGAACACGCCCGGGCCGAACACGGCCGCCTCGGCGAACGACGCGGGGCCCCGCACAAGGTGCAGCAGCTGCTCCCTCCCGTCGGACCCGGTGCGCGCGAGCTTGACCTGCCCCGAGAGCAGCACCGGGAGGAACCCCGCGGGGTCCTCCTCCGAGAACAGCAGCTCTCCGGCGCGCACCCTTCGGACGGTGCACAGGCGGGCGATCTCGTCCAGCAGCGCGGGCGAGAGCGCGGCGAAGATCGGGACGTGCCGCAGAGCGGCGACGGCGTCGGGTCCCACGGCGCGCATTCTGCCAGAGTCGGTGCTTGACGGCCGCCGATGTACCCCGGAGAATGAGCGCAACGTCGTGCACGGGGGGAGCGTCATGCCGGCTTCTCAACCAGGACCCGTGATGTCGCGCAGGGGCGTCCTGAACTGGCTTCTCGGCACCTCGATCGGGGCGACGGTCGTGGCCGCCCTGTACCCGGTGTTCCGGTTCGTGATCCCGCCGGAGGTGGCGGAGGCGCCCGTCAACCGGGTGCTGGCGGGGAAGCTCTCCGAGCTCGCGCCCAACTCGGGCAAGATCTTCCGCTTCGGCTCGAAACCCGGGATCGTGGTGCGGACGCAGAACGGCGAGGTGCGCGCGTTCTCCGCGGTGTGCACGCACCTCAACTGCACCGTCCAGTACCGCCCCGACTTCCAGCACATCTGGTGCGCCTGCCACAACGGGCACTACGACCTCCAGGGCAAGAACATCGCGGGTCCGCCGCCGAGGCCGCTCGACGCGTACAAGGTGGACATCGCCGGTGACGACATCTACGTCACCAAGAGGGCATGAACGATGCGCGCACTCGAGAAGCTGTGGCAGGCGCTGGACCAGAGGCTCGAGCTCGCACCTCTCGTGGAGTTCGCCACGCACAAGGAGGTGCCGAGCCACCGCCACTCGTGGGCGTACTACTTCGGCGGGCTCACGCTGTTCTTCTTCTTGGTCCAGGTCACGACGGGGATCCTCCTGCTCCTGTACTACCGTCCGACCGCGGAGGCCGCGTTCGAGAGCGTGCAGTTCATCGTGACGCGCGTGCCGTTCGGGTGGCTGATCCGCTCCGTGCACTCGTGGTCGGCCAACCTCATGATCCTCTCGGCGTTCGCCCACATGTTCTCGGTCTACTTCATGGGCTCGTACGCCAAACCGCGCGAGATGACGTGGTGGAGCGGGTTCGCCCTCCTCGGCCTGGCAATGGGGTTCGGGTTCTCCGGCTACCTCCTGCCGTGGAACGAGCTCTCGTTCTTCGCCACGCGGATCGGCACCGACATGGTCAGCAAGGTGCCTCTCGCGGGAGCGTGGCTGTTGAAGTTCCTGCGGGGCGGCGACGAGGTGACGGGCGCCACGCTCACCCGCTTCTTCGGCTTCCACGTCGCCGTCCTGCCGATGATCACGGCCGCCCTGCTCGGCCTCCACCTCGCTCTCATCCAGCGTCAGGGGATGCACGTGCCGGAGAAGCTCGCCGAGGAGGCCAAGAGGAGGAAGCCGATCAGGTTCGCCCCGAACTTCATGCTGCGGGAGAGCGTCGTGTGGCTCGCCGGCCTCGCCGCGCTCGCGGCTCTCGCGGCGTTCTTCCCGTGGGAGCTCGGGACCAAGGCGGATCCGTTCGCGGCCGCTCCGGCCGGGATCCACCCCGAGTGGTACTTCTTGTTCATGTTCGAGACCCTCAAGCTGATCCCCGCGCACGTGCTCGGGATTGAGGGGGAACTCCTCGGTCTCGGCGTGTTCGGGCTCGGCGGGTTGATCTGGTTCCTGGTCCCCGTCCTGGACCGCGGCAGCCGCACGGGCCATCGGACCCGCGCCTTCCTCGTCCTCGGGTGGTTGTTCCTGGCGTACATCGTCTCGTTCACGCTGGCGTCGATGGCGGGGGTGTTCAAATGACCGACCGCGCAACGACCGCAGCCCTCGTGATCACGCTCGCCGCCGCCGCTGCGCTCGCCGCGCCGACCAGGACGACGGTCGGCGCGCCCGGCAAGCACGCGGAGGATTCGTGCGTCAACTGCCACGCCAAGCTCGACGACGCTCGCCTGCGGGAGCCGGCGGCCGAGGCGAACTCGGACATCCACCACACCCAGGGAGTCTCGTGCTCGGGTTGCCACGGGGGCGACCCCTCGTCGGACGACGCGGCGGCCGCCATGAATCCGGCCAAGGGGTTCGTCGCGAAGTTCCGCCCTCAGGCGATCCCCGAGATGTGCGGGTCGTGCCACTCCGACGCCGCCTTCATGCTCAGGTACGCCCCGAACATCCCGACCGACCAGCTCCAGCAGTACCGGACGTCGAAGCACGGACAGGCGCTGGCGAAGGGCGACACGAACGTCGCGGTGTGCACCTCGTGCCACGGCGCCCACGGCGTGCGCCCGCCGTCCGACGCTCGGTCTCCGGTCTACCCGACGCGCATCGTCGAGACGTGCGGCCGTTGTCACGGCGACGCCGCCCTCATGAGCCGGTACGGGATCAAGGGGAACGAGATCGCCGAGTACAAGAAATCCGTGCACTACGCCGCGCTCGTGAACAAGAACGACCTGTCGGCGCCCACGTGCAAGTCGTGTCACGGGGCGCATGGCGCCACCCCGCCTGGCGTTTCGTCGGTCTCCAACGTCTGCGGCTCCTGCCACCTCTCGCAGCGCGAGCGGTTCGACCAGTCTCCGCACAAGGACGCCTTCGCCGCCCTCGAGCAGCCAGCGTGCGAGAGCTGCCATTCCAACCATGCGATCCTCCACCCCCAGGACTCCTGGATCGGGATCGGGGACAAGCAGATCTGCGGCTCGTGCCACAGCGCGGGCGACGGCGGGGCGACGGCCGCGGGGAGCATCGCCGCCGTTCTCGGAAAGGCATCCTCCGCCGAGGCCGCGACGCTCGCACGGGTCCAGGGCGTGGAGCGCGCCGGCATGCTGATGGACGAGGCCAACGTCAAGCTCGAGGAGGCGCATCAGGCGTTCGTGATGGCGCAGCTCGAGATCCACACCGCCAGCGCCGCCCGCGTGGAGGCCCAGACGAAGTCGGTGCTCAACGCGCTCGCGGCGGCGGACAAGTCCGCGGCCGCGGCAGAGGCCGAGATCCGCTACCGTCGTTCCGGGCTGTTCGTGTCGCTGATCGTGATCGCGTTCGCGATGGTCCTGCTGATCCTCAAGATCAGGGCGATGGAGCGCTGAGCGCGGTCCACCACGACTCCCCGCCGCCCGGCGGCGCGACTGGGAGCGGCACCGGTACCAGCCCCGCCAGTCGGCCCATTTTGACCACCGTCCGGGACGAGGTCGGCAGCAGGAGCGTCCCCTCCAGGCCGGATTCCCGGCCCGGTGTGACGACGCCCGCCAGCATCGTGACGCGGCGACCCGCCCGCTCGAACACGCGGAGGTGCACCTCGCTGCCGGCGAGCGTCCGGGTGCGGACGACGGGGCCGCCGGCGACGAGCCTGCCGACGTCCTCCCCCTGCACGACGAGCGTGCCGCCGCCCCGGAGCGGAAGCGCCAGCGCCGCCACGGCGCTCCGCTGCACCGACCGGGAAGGGAGCAGCGAGAGGGTGTTCCCGAGGCACAGAACCGCGTCGAACGCCGCGGCCCGAAGCGGGGGACACTGGATGTCGCCGACCAGCGACGCCGCGCCGCCCCTCACCACCGCGATCGCCACGTCGAACCCGACGACCTCGACACCGAGACCGCGCAGCAGCGAGACATGGAACCCCGAGCCGCAACCGGCGTCCGCGATGCGCCGCCACCCGAACGAGCGCACGAGCTCGCGCCAGAACGGCCTCTCACGCTGCGCGCGGGCTTCCGTCGGCACCGACGCGGCGACGGCGGCCCACCTCTCGCTATCGGTCACCGTGACTCCGGAGCAACGCCGCGCGCCCCGGGGTCCCCTCGGCCGCGGCGATTCCTCCCACGTGCGTGTAAAGCGGCGAGTCGATCTCGCGCAGGCGCACTGCGTACTCCCGTTCCGAAACCGAGCCGCGCCACGCGCCGCCGAGCCGGAACGCCGCCGCCGTCGCCACGTAGACACCGACGGCCAGGGCGACCACGAGGGCCGGCCTCAGCCACGCACGGCCGGCCACGGGCCGCGGCGGCCGAACCGCCAGGCACCCCTTCACGGGGCACGCGGCCACGCAGTCCTGGCACGAGGTGCACTCGAACGACGCCACCCTCGTCATCGCGTGGACCCGGAGACGGGCAGGGCACACCTTCGTGCACTTCCCGCAGTCGGTGCAGGTGAGGGGATCGCGCGTCACCTTAAGCGGCGCGATGCGTCCGAGGATGCCGAGGAGCGCCCCGTACGGGCACAGGTAGCGGCACCACAGGTCGCGGATCATCACCGATCCCACGACCAGCACGCCCAGCACCGCGATCGTCAGGCGGGAGGCGTGCACGAAGAACAGCAGCATCTTCGCGTCGGCGACCTTGTTGTACGGCGAGTCCAGGAACGCCCGCACGCCCGCCACGTCGAGAGCCGCCCACGTCGCCCACACGAAGAACGCCAGCAGCAGGTACTTGAGGGCTCGGAGCGGGAGGTCGAGCCAGCGCGGGAGCACCCACTGGCGCCCGAGGAGCCGCGCCCCCACCCGCCCGAGCCCCTCGGAGATCGCGCCGACCGGACACAGGTGGGAGCAGAACGACTTGGCCACGAGGGCGCTCATCGCGAGCACGGCCACCAGGATCGCCAAACCCGCGGGGTGGACCGGATGGACGCCGCCACCCGCGGGCCACAGGCGAAGCGACATCAGGGCGGAGATCGGGAGGAACCCCTCGACGCCCGGCGGGCGCGCGACCGGTGGCGCGTGCCCTGCGATGTGCGCGAGCGCCCAGACCGTGAACTGGATGCCGATCGCCGCCACGACAGCGAGGAAACAGACCTGCACGACGCGGCGGGTGGGGATCACGGGAGGACGGTTCGCACGAGCCATCGCAGCTCCGGGGCGATCTTCCGGCCGATCCGCCGGATGCGGCATTGACCTCGGTCAAGACCCGACCCTCGTGTGACGTGAGCGATCACTCGCGCACGGCTCCGTCACCGTTGGCGCCGGCCGCCGCGTCGGAGGGTTCCGGTTCTCCCGACGGCTCGCCGCCGCGCCGGTGCGCCAGCCCCACGAGCGCCACCCCCGCGAGGATCACCGGCATCGCCGCCCATTCGCTCGCGTCGACGTGTTCGCCCGCAAGGAAGACGCCGAGGCACATCGCGACGACCGGGTTGACGTACGCGTAGCTGGTCGCGACCGCCGGCCGCACGTGCCGCAGAAGGAAGAGGTACGCCGAGAACCCGATCCACGAGCCGAACACGATGAGGTACACCAGCGCGGCGAGCGGCCGCGAGGCCAGCGCAGCCGGCGGCCGCTCGCCGGTGACCGCGCTGAGCGCCAGGAGCATCGCGCCGCCCGTCATCATCTCGGCGGCCGAGGCCATCAACCCGCTCGGCAGGTCGAGCCTCCGGCTCCACATCGAGCCGAGCGCCCAGCTGATCGGCGCCACGAGCAGCACGAGCGCGCCGAACGGGCTGGCCCGCAGCCCACCGCCGACGTTGAGCAGCGCGACCCCGGCGAAGCCGACTCCGAGGCCGAGCCACTCGAGGTGCGTGGGCCACTGCCCCCACGCGCCGGCGAAGAGCGCGGCCCACAGCGCCACCGTCGCGACGCCGAGAGCCGTCAGCCCGGACGCGACCGACTGCTCCGCGACGATGACGCCGCCGTTCCCGCCCACGAGGAGGAGCCCTCCCACCAGGGCGGCGTGGCGCCACTGCCTCGGCGTCGGCGCGGGCCCGCCTCGCAGCCAGAGCACCGCGAACAGCACGCAGCCGGCGACGACGAACCGGACGCCGCCCATCAGGAACGGCGGGATGCCCTCGAGCGCGATGCGGATCGCCAGATACGTGGAGCCCCAGATCACGTACACGGCGACCAGCGCTGCAACCACCGCGAGCCGCCCCGGGCCTCGCGAGAACGAGTCTTGTCTCACGGCGTGATTCTAGCCGCCGCGAGTTACGGGGCGCACGGGCGGCCGCTCGCGGCGAGGGCGCGCCCCGGGATCAGCTCGGCCGCCCGACCGCCGATCGACAGCGGAAACCCCATCGCGAGGAGCTGCTGGTAGTTCTTCTCGATCGGGTTCCGGATCCGGCGGATGCGAGAGTGGTCGGCCGGCGTGAGCCCGCGGACCAGCAGCGCCGGCATGTCCGCGATCGGGATCGGGTAGTCGCTCCCCAGGACCATGCGCTCGGTGGGGATCGCCCCGAGCACTCGGGGCACGACCACGATCCGCGGCCACAGGCACATCGCCGAGACGTCCGTGAACAGCCTCCATCTGCCGTTCGAGTCGGCCTCCCGCATCATCTCCGCGAGGTGCCCGAGGTGGTCCTCCTCGAACGGGAAGAAGCGCGCGGAGGCGTGGGCGGTGATCACGGTCACGCCGATGTCCAGCGCGCGGCGCAGCCGCCTGGGGTCGCCCAGCCTCTGGTGCTCCGCGACGGGTGGCGGGACCGGGACCGCGTGCTCGGGCCCCGTGTGGCAGAGGAGTGGGACGCCCGCCTCGGCGAGCGCCTCGTAGAACCAGTCGTGACGGGGATCGGAGCAGTCGATCAGCTGCGAGTTCGGGATCCACTTCACGAGCGCGGCCGGCGGATCCCCGAACAGGACCGCTGCCAGCTCCTCGCGGCCGGCGACGGACCCGCGGTTCGGGTGCACGGATGCCCCGACCAGGACTTTGGCGTTCGACCTCGCCACCCGCCGGACGTACTCGTTGCTCACCACCAGGTGGCTGGCTTCGTCGAGCCGTTCGCCGTTCTCCGCGTGGACCGCGTCGAGCGCGAGCACGACCGCACGGTCGACGCTGGGCGCTCCGTCGATCGCGCCGGTTATCTGTTTCCGGATCGTGCCGTCGAAATCGCGCCGGAGCTCGTCGCGCGCGACGCCGCCCGCGAGGAGCATGAACGCAAACGCCGGCTGACGCTCCATCGTGTGCGAGACCTTGCAGCCGGGCTCGCTCCGCGCCGCGATGTGGACGTGGACGTCGATGACGGGTGCCATGGCGTGACCGCGTCAGGATATACCCGGC
>Ga0335070_10009299_pt1 | contig 11521 bp, 7 predicted proteins | sample Lox_Sample_13_FD_206722 | JGI IMG/M metagenome (GOLD analysis project Ga0335070, IMG submission 206722) | Soil microbial communities from Loxahatchee National Wildlife Refuge, Florida, United States - Lox_Sample_1.3 | ecosystem: Environmental > Terrestrial > Soil > Wetlands | place: USA: Florida... | reverse complement strand
TGAAGGCAAGGCTGGGAGCACCCAAAGCCATAACGGCAACAGCCCGAAAGCTTGCGACCATAGTCTACGCTATGCTGAAGAACGGAACATCTTACGTCGACCTTGGTCAGGACTACTACGAGGAGCGCTATCAGTCGCGCATCCTACAAAATCTGAAGCGTAAGGCAAAGCACCTTGGGTTCGAACTTGTCCCGACCGGAGACCAAGTTGCTGCTTCATAATTGCCTAAATTTACAAGGCTTACGGTTAAGTTACTCAGAAGCACTAATCTCTCGCTACAAATATTCCTCCCCCCTGAAGGGGAGGGAGTTTTGGATAGCAGCGGAAGATTTATAACAATCAGAAAATATCATATTGTTATATTTGTTGACATGGATAACGTAACCGTGTAATAAATAAACCGGTTTAATGTGTATAAAATAATTGATATGGTTGAGCGTCTCGCTTAGCTTTCGGCAAGGAATATGTCCTCAGGAGGGGGCGGATGGTGTCCGGGGGTAAACATGCGGAAATTTATGATAGCCGCCAGGTCAGCTTTGGGCAGACCTGGCGGCTTCCGTTTTTTCGCATCCGGAGATTTCGCGGATGCCCGTTCGTGTCTTCCCAAAGCCTTAATCATTTCCTGCGGTTTTGAAGAAAGGAGAGGTTATGCCCGATGGAGTTTGCCCCGAAACCAAAGAAGTTTTCGACTACATAAATGAATTTCTGTCCGTCTCGGATTTTAATGATTTACTGGATAAAATCTGTGAAGACGCCCCCAGGATCATAAATGGAAAAGAATGTTCCATTTTCCTGAAGCACGATCACGTGAAGGATCATGTGAAAGAATATAACGGACAGCTGGAGAAAGGGGACGGTACGCTAGTACCGGCCGAGGAATTCATTGACAGCGATTTTATCGTTCTGGTTAAAACCACAAGAGAAGATTTTAAGGAAAAAATCGGGAAAGCATTTTACTGCAAGGGAGAAGGAGTGACCGGGTGGATATATGAAAAGAGGAAACCGCTCCAGATCAAGGATTTGCAGGACCGGGAAGAACTGAAAAGAATCGATGAAAAGCTCGAATGGAAAGATGTCTACAGGGGTTCCAGGGTACACTTCTCGAAAAAGTCGAAGAAGCCGTTTATCGGCGTCCCCATGGTCAAGGGCGACGATATCATCGGGGTAATGAGAGTGGGCGAGCCGATTGACGGGGATTCGTTTGTGCCGGGTTCCCAGGAAAAGCTGATGTCCCTGGCCAGGATACTGACAAATTCGATCGAGAAGGTCACCACCGAAAATAACCTGAAAGACTCGCTCAACAGCCTGATAAAGATCGGGGCGATGAGAAACGGGGAAGAAATTTTCCAGGCCGTGGTCAATGAGGCAAAGTCCCTGGTCGGGGCTGAGAACTGCGAATTGTACTACCTTGACAAGGATGGCGAAAGAATCGTCCTGCGCGCGACCACCGGCGGATATATGGCCAGTCTGCTGAAAGACGGCCTGGCAAAGCCGTACGAGAGAGGCAGGGGGCTGACCGGGTGGGTGTTTAAAACCGGCAAACCCCTGCGGACCAGAGACATCTCCCATTTTGCGAAAGAACAGGTCCTGGATGAATACGACCTGGATTTCTTCTCCGACGGACCGGAAGTTAATGACGATATTGACAGGAAAATCAGGTGGTCGGACATGGATGAGCAATACAAAAATCATTCCCGGGCGCATCCATATTTTCTCGGCGTGCCGATCAAGTCGGAAATAAACGAAGTAATAGGCGTACTGAGGGCCTCCTCACCGAGAACAAAGACCTTTTTCGAGAAGCAGGATATGGAGCTTCTTCAGGATTTTGCCAGCTACATATCGGTTATTTTCCACAATGAGCGCCAAAACAGGCTGTATGACGTTTTGATAGAAATCGGCAACAAATACACGAAGAAAGAACTGTTCGAATATGTTGTCGATGAAATTCCAAGCCTGGTGTTCGGCAAAGGTTGTTCGATCTTCCTGAAAGAAAAAGGTCCCGACAGCAATGATGTCATTGCGCTGCGATACACGAGCAGTTACAAGCTCAAGGACGGTAACGGCAACCCCATAAACCTGCAGTATAAAGTCGGAGAGGGGAAAACCGGGTTTGTCGCGGAGATTAAAAGGTCCCTTCTGATTAATTATTATGGAAGCGGGAAAATCAAGAGCAGGAAAATGGAGGAAGATTTCAGGGAATATTCGAAAAAAAACGATAACCTGACATGCTATCTCAAGAATACCGATGGAAACAACGTCGGCATAATACGGATGTTTCAGAGGGACGGCGAAGCGGAATTTTCGGAAACGGAAAGAAAAATATTCGCTGAATTTTGCGCGCAGAATATTTACGAGGAAAGCGGCCTGCCGTCAAATAAGCAGGTGAAGTGCGAAACGGGCGCCAGCGGTTATGCGCAGTCTTTTCTCGCCGTTCCGATCAAGTCGAAACTCAAGACCGGCAATCTCCACGGAGTGATCAGGATACCGAGGACGCCGGAAGGCGGCCGGTTCTCCGATGAAGACATCGTACTGGTCGAGTCGGTGGCCGGAAGGTTGACGACGGTTCTTGAAATCAAGGAAAACCTGAATATCCTGAGCGATATCAATTCCAAGATCAATTCCTCTTTTGATAAAGACAAAATTCTGGACGTCATACTGGAATCCGTAACGGAAAAACTGGGTTTCGAGTTTGCGTGCATTCAGCTCGTAAACAGAAAAGAAAATACGATTGAAACGGTCAAGGTCAGAAAAAACAGCGTCATAAAAGATGCGATCGATCCGGAAGGATGGCTGATGGCGTCCCATTCGCTGTACCCGCCTGATGGCGTCGATATGGACATTCATGCATATATCCTGACCGATTTGAAAAGAGAAAAAGTCATAACCGGTTGGGACGGGCACTTTGACAAGGAAATATACGACAGGCACAACCACGAATTTCTGGTAAGGGCATTTGTCCCGATCATAGCAATTGAACCGGGCACGGGTGAACAGGTCCAAATCGGCACGCTTGAGGCGGGACATAATATTAACAGGAAGAATTTCATCGACGACCAGGAACTTGAAATGCTGAAGGCCGTAGCGAACCAGGTGGCGATTGCCATCTGGATCCGTGAGCAGATATGGTCGAGGGTTATCTATACTATTTCTCACCAGCTGCGAAATCATTTCACAAACGTAAAAGTACTAATGCAGGCGATATTGGCGGGTGTATATGGTGTTTTGGGCCGACAGCAGAATGAAAAACTGAATGTGGCCATAGCAACGATCCGTGAACAGGAAACCATGCTGACAAATTTCATAGAACTGGCAAGAATTCTACAGGATATGGCTTCGGTAAATGTCAAGGAATGTGACATAAATGCACTGATAAGAAAAGTGCTGGACAAATTCGAATACCGTGTGTCTGCAAAAAGATTGAATTTGATCAGTGAATTGGACGACAATTTAAAGATTATGTCGGATGACAGCAAGATAGATCAGGTTTTAACCAACCTTATTGAGAACGCAATCAAATTTACTGACAAAGGCGCCATTTCCGTCACAGCCGCCAGAGAAGCAAATTGTTTGAAGATCGTCGTGTCCGATACCGGAAGGGGAATCCCTGAAGGGATGAGGGACAAGATTTTCCTGGATTTTTACCGGGCGCATGACAAATCGGAGGGCACGGGACTGGGGTTGAGCATCGTGAAGAACTACGTGAAGCTGCTGGGCGGTGAAATCCGGGTCGAGAGTGAAGTGGGGAAGGGATCAAAATTTATTTTAACCTTGCCTGAAATGAATAACAAAAGGTAATTGACATGACAAAGGTATTGATCATAGAAGATGTCGAATTACAAGCCATAACCCTCAGGGATAGTATAACAAGACTTCTGGGTTATAAAGCTGTTGTTGCATCGGATGGTGAAGATGGATACAAAAAGGCTGTAAAGATAAAACCGAATCTCATACTGCTTGATGTAAATTTGCCTAAATACAATGGGTTTACAGTATGCAAAGACATCAGACAATCTGATACTGTCAAAAATACACCAATCATTATGCTGACAGGATATGAAACCAGAAAAGAAGATATAGATGAAGGATATAATATGGGTGCCGATGCTTATATTCTTAAACCTTATAATTTGACAGACTTAATGGATCTGATAAAAACCATTCTCAACAGGCCGGATCTTCCATACATTCAGAAAGACAAGATTTCCAAGATCGATTTTCATTGTCAACAATACGGTTCAGCCGAAAAGTCAAGCGGAATACCGCCGTTCCCATATAATAAGGATGTTGTAAAAGTAGGCATATATTGCCAGCCGAAACAGCAGATTCTTTTCAATAGCGAGGAAACGCACGTATCGGAAAAAATACTTGCTATCGATCAGGACTTTTGCGAAGTGGCGGTGAATGTCCTGAACGACGACAGGTGGCGGGAGAGGACAAAATACCATGGGGAGGATCTTTATCGAAAGTTGATCATTGATCATCCCGAAATTCTTAGAGCGTATACCGAACATAAATCAAACAGAAAAGACAGCGACGTCAGGCTTTGCTTTCAATCCGACCTGGATTTCTTCAGGATCCCATTTGAGTTTCTGTACGACAGATACGGACCGGATAGATTTCTCGTCACGACTCACCCGTTAAGCCGCCGGGTGCTCATGAACGCCAGCTACAAAAAAAGGGCGCCGTCGCCTGACCTGTTTAACCAGTTCTGGCGGCAAAAGAGGACGCTTAAAGTGCTTATTATCGCTTCAGGCGCGGATGAATCAGGATGCAACGACGAACCGTCGCTGGAACATGTTGATGAGGAGGTCGTAACGATAAGGAAGGTGATAGAAGAAAGACTCATTACAAAGAATATCAAGCATAAAGTGGATCATATCCTGTCAAAGGACTCCGATTACGAAACAGTCAGAAACCTGTTAAAGACATGCGAATACCATATTCTGCATTATGCGGGACATGCGTTTTTCAGCGAACGCTTTCCGGAAAAAAGCTATCTCCTCTTTAAAAGCGGCAAATGCGGCGGAAACCCGGAAAGAATGAGTGCCGTGGCTCTCAGGCGCCTTCTTTCCGACTCCGAGTTGAAATTCGTTTATCTCAGCTGCTGTATGGGCGGCGAATCGACATGGAAATACAAGCTTAACGACAATCAGTCGACCGGATTGGCCGTTGCCATAGCCCAGGCCGGAATACCTTCGGTATTGGGCTACAGGGGCAATGTCAATGATAACAGCGCCAGGGAACTGGCCGTGAGCTTTTACAGGTCATTGTTTGATCAGGGGAGCCTGGACAAGGCCTTGTTTGACGCCAGGAACGAGATGATGGAAAAATACGCGGATGATCCCATCTGGCTGTCCCCGATGCTCGTGATCCAGAGATCCGGTTGATTCCAGGCCCGTTGGTGAAAGGAGGAGTGACGATGCCGGTTCAGGACCTTGAAATAATGTTGTTGCCCGATCCGTATTTCCATGCCGGTCCCGAAAGCGGAAAATGGCAGGAAGAGTGTAGAGAATTTTACATGGAAATGAGAGAAAAAAATCACGGTGAACAGTTCAGCATAAAGCCGGCTTCAATTAAAAAAAGCGGGTCCGACGATACCAGAGGTTCCGGTCTGTATTATGTTCTGAGCGCCGGACTGGCTTCCATCGGCGGATTCAAGGCGCTGTACGACCTGCTGAAGCTGTGGGTGGAAAACAAGAACCAGAACAGGGAGCGCGTGACCGTAAAAATCAAAATCGGTGAAAATGAGATTAATATTTCGAACATATCAAGAGATGACGCCATTGCCTTGGTGGAGCGCCACATGGAAAAAAACGCGATAAAACTTACGGTCTGACTGCAATTGTCCCTGGTGAAGATGTCGGGCTTGCGCCGGGTTGCGGCATTTTGTTAAAATGATATACTGAAACATCTTTTAAGGAGCCCGGACGAGACTGAAACCGGAATAATCTTATGTTACTTGCAGGAGATATCGGCGGTACCAAAACCGATCTGGGGATTTTCCGCCCCGGCGGTCCGCACGGAAACGACCCGGAGCCCGTCGACGGCACCTTCAGGACTTTTTCCAGCGCAGGCTTTCCGGAACCGGAATCGCTTTTGCGGCATTACATGTCGGCGGTCGGCGTGAAGGTTGAAAAGGCCGTATTTGCGGTTGCCGGTCCGGTAGAAGGCGGGCAGGCGAGAATAACAAATCTGCATAGCGTATTAAGCGAAGATCAGTTGCGAAAGGCTCTGGACATTCCGCACGTAAGGCTGATAAACGACCTGGAAGCGACTGCCTATGCGGTTCCGTTTCTTGCGGAACGGGAAAAACATACCCTTAACGAGGGGCGGCCGTCGGTCAAAGGAACGATCGCCGTTATCGCGCCGGGGACGGGGCTTGGCGAATCATTTCTGACCTGGGACGGATCATGCTGCCATGCCCATGCCACCGAAGGAAGCCATGTCGACTTCGCGCCGACCAGTGCGCTGGAAGTCAAACTACTGCGGCATTTTCTGTCCGTTTATGAGCATGTCAGTTATGAACGGGTTTGTTCCGGCATGGGGATCCCGAATATCTATTCTTTCCTGAAGGATGCCGGTGAAGCTCAGGAGCCCGCATGGCTGACTCGGCTGTTTTCCGAATCCGGGGACCCGGCGGCGGTAATTGTAAATAATGCGCTCGACAGTGAGAACCGCTGTGAAATATGCAGGCTGACGCTGGACATGTTTGTTTCTATTCTGGGAGCGGAAGCCGGGAATTTGGCCCTGAAGGTAATGTCCAGGGGCGGAGTCTACCTGGGCGGCGGCATTCCGCCGCGCATCACGGGGATCCTGGGAAACGGGCTGTTCATGAAGTCCTTCAGGGCGAAGGGGCGCATGTCCGATATTGTATCGGAGATTCCCGTCCACATTATACTGAACCCTCATGTTACCATTTACGGCGCGGCCCGATTCGGTCTTGATTTGCTGAGTACTTCATAACGGGACAACGGGACTGCCGGGCCTGGGCCGAAGTAATCAGGGAAAGACCCGGATGACCACGGTCCTATCCGCCAACCAGTCTTCCTGCCCTTTCCACTACATTCTCGACGGTAAACCCGAAATGTCGGAAGATTTCCTTGTACGGGGCGCTGGCCCCGAACCTGGTTATTCCGATCACATCTCCGCCGTCCCCCACCCACTCGCGCCAGCCCAGCGGAGAGCCCGCTTCGACAGCCAGCCTTGCCTTTACACCCGGCGGCAGTATTTCGTCCCTGTATTCCCGCGGCTGGACGAGGAAAAGCTCCCAGCTCGGCATGCTCACCACCCGGGCGTGGATGTTGCCCTCCGCCAGGATCTTCTGCGCTTCCAGTATCAGCTGGACCTCCGATCCGGACGCCATCAGGATGACATCGGGTACGGGCGCGTTTTCCCGCGACAGGACGTATGCCCCCTTCAGCACGCCTTCGGCGCCGCCCAGCCTGTTCCGGTCGGGAACGGGCACCCCCTGCCGCGTCAGCACGAGGATGGTCGGCCCTTCCGTGCGCGCCATGGCTGCCCGCCATGCGTAAGCGGTTTCATTGGCGTCGGCGGGTCGGATGACGCACATGCCGGGCATGGCCCGCAGGGAGGCCAGGTGCTCGACCGGCTGGTGGGTGGGGCCGTCTTCGCCGAGACCGATGGAATCGTGGGTCATGACGTAGATCACCGGCAGGCCCATAAGTGCCGCCAGGCGGATGGCGGGGCGGGCGTAGTCGGTGAAGACGAAAAAGGTGGCCGCGAACGGCCTGAGCCCGCCATGGAGAGCCAGGCCGGAGCTGCAGGCGCACATGGCATGCTCCCGTATGCCCCAGGCAATGTTGCGGTTGGCATATCTTCCCCAGGCGATATACCTGGTGCTCTTGATCAGCGTTTTGGTCGACGGCGACAGGTCGCCGCTGCCGCCGATCAGCCACGGTACCCTTTCGGCGATGGCGTTGATTATTTTCTCTCCCGCGGCCCGTGTGGCGACTGCCCCGTCTTCGGGCTTGAACACCGGGATCGAAGAATCCCATCCTTCCGGAAGCGCGCCCGTCATGGCGGCTTCAAGTGTCCGGGCCAGGTCGGGAAACGCTTCGCTCCATGCCGAATACCCGGCTTTCCATTCCCCTTCCAGCCTGGCCCCGCGGCCTACCGCGCTCCGCATGTGCTCAAGTACTTTTTCCGGCACCAGGAATTTCTCTTCTTCCGGCCAGCCGTAAGCCCTTTTTGTCAGGCGAACTTCTTCCTCGCCCAGCGGTTCCCCGTGCGCCTCCCTGGTATCATGGCGGTTCGGGGCGCCGTAGCCGATATGGGAGCGGAGGATGATCAGCGACGGACGCCCCTTTTCCTCCGTTGCCGCGGTGAAGGCCGCGGCAATCGCATCAAGGTCGTTCGCCTTTTCTCCGAGGTTCTGCACATGCCAGTGGTACGCCTCGAAACGCCCCGCCACATCGTCCGAACAGGAAAGGGCGGTGTCGCCTTCGATGGTGATATGGTTGTCGTCGAAAACGCAGACAAGCTTGCCAAGCCCGAGGTGGCCGGCAATGGAGGCCGCTTCGTGGGAGGCCCCTTCCATCAGGTCGCCGTCCCCGCAGAAGACGTAAGTATAATGGTCGATTACCGCATGCCCCTCCCGGTTGAATACCGCCGCCAGGTGCGCCTCCGCCATTGCCATGCCAACCGCGTTCATGAAGCCCTGTCCGAGCGGCCCAGTTGTGGTCTCAACGCCGGGCGTGTGGCCGTATTCTGGATGTCCAGGCGTCTTGCTCCCCCACTGGCGGAAATTTATTATGTCGTCAAGGGTCAGGTCATAGCCGGCCAGGAACAGCATTGCGTACTGCAGCATCGAGGCATGGCCGTTGGAAAGGACGAAACGGTCCCTGTTGAACCAGCCCGGGTTTTTCGGGTTGTAGCGCAGGAACCGGGTCCACAGGACATATGCGAGCGGGGCAAGGGCCATGGGGGTCCCCGGATGACCCGAATTCGCCTTCTGCACCGCGTCCATGGAAAGTGTGCGGATTGTATTGATGCAAAGCAGGTCCAAAGGATTCGCGAGATTATCCATTGCTGGTTCTCCTCTCGGCAAGTTTTTATTGTTGAGAAAACATTCAGCTTCCTTTTAAACTAAATGTTGATCATTTCATGCATAAATATGGTATAGCATATTTGTCGCTTTACAAGCAATCAGGGGCTCCGTTCGACCTTCCGGCATATTGCATTCCCGCCGTTTGCGGCTAAACTATTAAAGCGAACGGGGGAAATCTCTATGGAGCAATACATGAAAGAGAACAAAGTCTCTAATGAATATGTTTATGGAAAGCCGTTCTGTTTAATCCTGTTGTCTGTAATCTTTTTAATATTTGCAACCACTGCAATCCTTCCTGCCCACATGACCGGGGACGAAGCGCTGAAGGGCGTCGGCCTGGACGAAAAACTCAATGCCCGGGTACCGTTGGACCTGGAGTTTGTCGACCAGGAGGGAAAGACGGTCAGGCTCGGGCAGTACTTCACCGGCCAGCCGGTCATACTGTCCCTGAATTATTACACATGTCCGATGCTGTGCCCGCTTACGTTCCATAACCTGATCAATACCATGGAGAAAATGCAGGGGCTTTCTCTCAACAGGGATTATCGAATAGTCACGGTCAGCATTGACCCCGGCGAGAGTAAAGCCGCCATGAGAGAAAAGGCCCGCGAAACTTACAGCGGGTTGAAATGGATTAATGATCCCCGGCAGAGGTGGACGTTTCTCATGGGGACTTCCACTAGCATCCACCTGCTGACATCAACAGTCGGTTTCCGTTATGTTCAGCTTGAAAAGAACAATTTCGCGCACCCCTCCGTCTTCATCGTGCTGACACCCGACGGCCGGGTATCGCGTTACCTGTATGGCATCGAAATAGCCCCCTCAGACCTCAAACTAGCCCTGATCGAAGCCACTGACGGCAGGATCGGAAGTTCGCGCGTAATGAACCGGGTGCTCCTGTACTGCTTCCATTACGATCCGGCCGGGAGAAAATATGCCGTGACGGCGGTCAACCTCATGAAAATTGCCGGCGGAGCGGTCCTCGCCATGCTCGTGATACTGATCGCCGTGCTGATAAGATCGGAAAAACGCAAACCGGAAGTGGGGGAAGGGAGTTAGCTGCGGATGCTCGGGTTCTTGCGACTGAATGAGGTTTCACACATTGCGGGCCGGGTGGATTCGGTGTTTATATTCATAACGGCCGTAGGGCTGTTTTTTTTCCTTCTTACCCAGGGCTCCCTGATCTATTTCGCCCTGCGTTACCGCAGGAGGAAAAAGGAGGAGGAGGCCGAGACGCCGTACATCACCGGGAACTTCATGCTGGAGACAGTCTGGGTGGTTATCCCGTCGCTGCTGATCCTGGCCATTTTTTATTACGGGTACGTGGTTTTCATGGAAATCAGGACCCCGCCGGCGGGGGCGGCGGAGATTGTGGTTACGGCGCGACAGTGGATGTACCAGTTCAAATACCCAGACGGACGGCAGGAGGTTAACCAGGTTCGGGTCCCGGTCGGCAAACCGGTAAAGTTCGTCATGACCTCGCAGGATGTGCTGCACGGATTCTACCTGCCCTCGTTCCGGGTAATGCAGGACATTCTGCCCGGCCGATACACCTATCTGTGGGTGCAGCCCATGAAAGAGGGCACTTACGACATATTCTGCACCCAGTACTGCGGCACGGGTCATTCGGAAATGCGCGCCGCCATGGTGGTAATGGCAGAGAAAGATTATCAGGCATGGCTGACGGGGGAAAAGAAGGCAGAGGCAAAGCCTCTCGCGGAACAGGGCGAAGAACTCGTGGAGAAATCCGGCTGCCTGTCTTGCCATACCACCGACGGAAAACCCAAGATCGGCCCCACCTTCAAAGGGCTTTTCGGCAGTACGTCCCATTTTACCGACGGCACATCGGCGGTGGCCGACGAGAACTATATCCGGAACTATATCCTGCAACCTAACGTCAAGGTAATCAAGGGATTCCAGCCGATCATGCCCACCTTCAAGGGAATTCTGAAGGACGATGACATTACGGCGATAATTGCTTACCTGAAGACGCTGAAGTGAAAAACCGGCGGCTGGCCGCTGGCGTCCAGGAGATGTTGATGATGCAAGAAACAGCATTCGAACAGCCCGCATCCCGCGGCTATCTTGCCGAAAAAGGCTTCCGGTCCTGGGCGTTGACCCTCGACCACAAACGGATCGGGGTCATGTACCTCTGCACTACGCTTCTGTTTTTCCTGGTGGGAGGGATGCTGGGGCTGCTCATCCGCCTGAAGCTCATGTATCCGGGCGAGCAGCTGCTGAGCAACCATGCCTATAATGTCATATTCACCCTGCACGGGGCCATGATGATATTCCTCTTCATCATTCCGGGCATCCCGGCGGGGCTGGGGAATTTTTTCATCCCTCTGCTCATCGGGGCTCGGGACGTGGCCTTCCCGCGGCTCAATATCCTGAGCTACTGGGTTTTCGTCAGCGGCATCCTGGTGATACTTGGCACGCTCGTAAGCCCCATGG
>Ga0335070_10009298_pt1 | contig 11522 bp, 9 predicted proteins | sample Lox_Sample_13_FD_206722 | JGI IMG/M metagenome (GOLD analysis project Ga0335070, IMG submission 206722) | Soil microbial communities from Loxahatchee National Wildlife Refuge, Florida, United States - Lox_Sample_1.3 | ecosystem: Environmental > Terrestrial > Soil > Wetlands | place: USA: Florida... | reverse complement strand
CACACCGAAGTGAGCGCCCCCTCAAGAACTTCGAGTCCCTCTTCGAATTGCGGCCGCGGAATATTCAGCGGCACCAGCAGCCGGATCACATTTCCGAATGTCCCGGCGTTCAGGATGATCAATCCGCGCTCGTGGCACAGCCGCGCCACCTCCTCCGCCAGCGTTTTCGCGGGCTCCCGTGTTTCCGGATTTTCCACGAGGTCAATCGCCTGCATCGCCCCCAGCCCGCGAACGTCGCCGATTTCCGGCCAGCGCGATTTCCAGTAGCCCGCGCGCATCCGGAACCGCTCGCCCAGTTCCTCCGCCCGTGCCGCCAGCTTATCCTCCGCCATCGTCTCGAACACCGCGCTGGCCGCCGCCAGCGACAGCGGATTCCCGCCGAACGTCCCGCCGATCCCTCCCACCCCTGGCGCGTCCATCACTTCTGCCCTGCCCGTCACCGCGGCCAGCGGCATTCCCCCGCCCAGCGATTTGGCCGTCACCAGCAGGTCCGGCTCGATGCCCAGCCGTTCGCTGGCAAACATCGCTCCGGTGCGTCCGAAGCCGGTCTGGACCTCATCCGCAATCAGCAGGATTCCGTATTCCCGGCAAATCTGCTGGATCACCTGGAAAAATTCCGGGGGCCCGGGCACGAATCCCCCTTCGCCCAGCACCGGCTCCACGATCACCGCCGCCACAGATTCCGCCGCCACCCCACGCGCGAACAGAGTTCGCAGCTCGTGCGCGCAGTGCACTCCACAGCCCGGGTACCGTAACGAGTAGGCACACCGGTAGCAGTACGCATAAGGCAGCCGGTATATCTCTCCCGCAAACGGCCCGAAGCCTGCTTTGTACGGACGGGTTTTGCTCGTCAGCGACATTGCCAGCAGTGTCCGCCCGTGGAATGCGTCCTCGAAACAAACGATTGCCGGCCGCCCGGTGTAGCAGCGCGCGATTTTCACCGCGTTCTCCACCGCCTCGGCACCGCTGTTCACAAACATCGTCTTCTTCGTAAACGCGCCGGGGGCCACCGCGTTCATTTTTTCCGCAAGAGCAATGTACGGCTCGTAGGGCGTCACGCTGAAGCATGCATGCAGGTAGCGGTCGATCTGCGCCCGCAGCGCCGCGAGTACCCGCGGCGCCCGGTGCCCCACGTTCAGGCAGCCGATTCCGCCCGCAAAATCGATCAGCCGGTTCCCATCCACGTCTTCCACCAGCGCCCCGTCTGCGCGCGCGATGAAGATCGGCGTCGCCGTGAAAATCCCAACGGGTACCGCCTGTTCCCGCCGGCGCCACAACTCCTTCGACTGCGGGCCAGGAATCGCGGTCCGGATTTGTATCGCCCCCATCAGTACCACCCCATCGGGGCTTCATCCAGGTTCACGAACACCTGTTTTGTCTCCAGATACTCGTCGATTCCTCGTGGGCCCAACTCGCGCCCGTAGCCCGACTGTTTGTATCCGCCCCACGGCGCTTCCACGTAAGTCGGCTGCATGGTGTTCACCCACACCACCCCGGCCCGCATCGCTTTCACCACGCGGAACGCCTTGAAGATATCGCGCGTCCACACCGCCGCCGCCAGTCCGTAGTGAGTGTCGTTCGCCGTGCGGATAGCCTCCGCCTCGTTTTCAAACGGCATCACTGCCGCCACCGGCCCAAAGATTTCCTCGCGTGCGATCCGCGCGTTGTTCTGCACGTCACAGAATACCGTGGGCTCCACAAAGTAGCCTCGCTTCGCCCCTCGCGGCCGGCCTCCCCCGGCGCACAGCTTCGCCTCGTGCTTTCCCACTTCCAGATACGAAGTCACACGGTCGTATTGCTCCCGGCTCACCAGCGGGCCCATCTTCGTCTCGCGTTCCAGTGGCGGGCCCAGTCGGATTCCCTTCGCTTTCTCCGCCATCGCCTCCACGAATTTCGGGTAGATCTTCCGCTCCACCAGAATACGGCTCCCGGCCGAGCACACCTCTCCCTGATTGATGAACACGCCAAACAGCGCTCCGTCGATCGCAGCCTCGAAATCCGCGTCAGCAAAGAATATATTCGGCGATTTTCCGCCAAGCTCCAGTGTCACCCGTTTCAGGGAATCGGCAGCCGCCCGCGCAATCTTTTTCCCAACGTCGACGCTACCCGTGAACGCCACCTTGTTTACATGCGGATGCGTCGCCAGCGGGGCTCCCGCCGTCTCTCCGAACCCCGTAACCACGTTTACCACCCCCGGCGGCAGCCCTGCCTCTTCGAACCACCGTGCGAACTCCAGCGCCGTCAGGGGCGTCTGCTCCGCGGGCTTCAGCACGCAACAGCATCCAGCGGCAAGCGCTGGCGCCAGCTTCCACGCCGCAATCAACAGCGGATAATTCCAGGGAATAATCTGCCCCGCCACCCCCATCGGCTCGCGCATCGAAAGGCTCAGTGCGTTCGCCGGCACCGGATTCACCTCCCCCGTCACTTTCGTCGCCAGCCCGCCGTAGTATTCGAAGCACGTCGCTACGTCCGCTATGTCGAACTCGGATTCCACGATGGGCTTTCCGCTATTCCGCGTTTCCAGTTCCGCCAGCCATCCAGCCTCCGCGCGCACCTTTTCCGCCAGCCGGAATAGCACACGCCCGCGCTCCTGCGCCGTTGTCTTCGCCCACGGCCCGTTATCAAACGCCTCGCGCGCCGCCACCACCGCCCCGTCCACGTCTTCCGCCGTGGCGTCCGGCACTTCCGCGATCACTTCTTCCGTCGACGGGTCGTACACGGAAAACCATTTTCCGCCTCGTGCCGGCACGAACTCCCCGTTCACGTACATCGGATAACGCTTCACAGATATCCTTCCGCGCCCCAGCCATCCCCCAAAGCGGCGGCCAGGACCAGGTTCAAAGTTACGTGGGAAAAGTTAGAAGAGGGGTTCAGCTCTGTCTAGTCAAAACTTGGAGGGGGATCGTTTATCCGTCCGGTGCCGCACGCCGCGGTCCCAGGCAGCCTTCTCGCAAAAAAAAGGGCGGAGACCCTCTCGGGCCTCCGCCCTACCACCCCGGCCGTCACTTGCCCGTTGGCCTCCGCGTTTACTTTGGGCGCCGGTGAAGCATTCCCAGCGCGTGATGCCGCACCTTCCCCAAATACCGGTTAATCGGATGCGTGCGGCGCAGGAACGCCAGCACCGGCGGCCTCCGGTATCCGAAGAACGCCATAGCGTCCAACAGCCGCGAATCCCGCCCCGTGTATCGCAGCCCATCGCTCAGCGTCTCCACCGCGTCCGCCACCCTTCCCCGGCAGCGGTAGAGTTCCGCTAGATTCAGGTACAGTTGCGGAATCTGCCGCCGTTTCCTCAGCGCTGCGAGGCACAGTGCCTCGGCTTCTTCCCAGTTCCGCGCCGCCTGTCCCAGCGCCAGCCCGTAGTAGGAAAGAAAGTAAGGGTTTTGTGGCTCCATCGACGCGGCCTGCCGGAATGCCGACAGCGCTTCAAAGCTCTGCCCGTCCCGCAGGTGCGCCAGCCCCGACCGGAATATTTGGATGGCTTCGGTTTGCTTCCCGTCGTTGTAGTTGAACGCTAATGCTAGTCGTGCCATTTCTGTCCCCTTGGCAAGGGCGCTGCGGGCGAACCCTCGCCAGAGAATGACCGTACACCCTGGCTCCCGGAAAAAACTACTGGTGATCAGTCGAGTTGAAGGACAGCACGCGCCTCTGGACTTCGGACTGGCCGTTTGGACAGGTCATCCGCCGGATGAGTTCTCGCCGCCAGATTCAAACGGCCTCGCGTGGTAGTTCTGCAGGATCAAATCCGCGCGGCGCCTCACCCGGTGTTTTGCCAGGACGTTGGAGACGTGGAATTTCACCGTGCGCTCGGAAAGATTCAGCCGCGACGCGATTTCCTTGTTCGACAGGTTTTCGAGCAGCGCTTCGTGCACCTGCCGCTCCCGCGGGCTCAGTTTCCGTGCCTCGCCCGGAACCGGCAGACGCGGCTGGTCCAGGATGCCGAATACGAACCGCGAAAGCAGCAGCCGCGGCACCCAGTACCCGCCTTCATTCACCGATAGCACCGCCGCGGCCAGTTGCGTCGCCGCATCCGCGTAGCGCAGCAGCCCGCGGATGCCCAGCCTCATCAGTGGAAACGCGATCTCCTCCGTCAGTTCGTCGCTCACCACCACCACGCGCGACCCTGGCTGCTCGCTCTTGACTCGCGAGATTAGCGCGACCACCGCTCGCAGCGGCCCATTCGCGTCCAGCACAAACACTTCCGCGGGCGGCAGCGCCGGCAACCCACTTCCCTGCCCCGGCAGAAACTCCACCCGTTCCGAATTCACCACGAATTTCGGCCGCGACAGCAAATTGCCCAGGTTTTCCAGTACGAAGGGATGCGGAGACAACAGGCATACCGATAGCGCCCGGCCTGCCCCCGGTTTCGCACCTGTCGCGCCGGACTTCTCCCCGCCTTTGCCCGCATGCGGTGTGGTTTTGGCCCGCGGTGTTTTCTGTTTCCGTTTGGTGTGCTTCGGCACGATGAACCAGCCTAGCGCGCTCGACTTCCGACGGCAACCGGGAGCGACGCAAAAGACAACGCCTCTCCCTCTCTCACCGTTCTTCCTCTCCCCACGGCTCAATCCAGTAATCCAGCACGATCCACAGGCTGTACGACCGCCGCAGAAGGCACAGCGTCAGCCCCGCCGCAGCCACGAACCATACCACCATCTTTCCGTTTTCACTCAGCACTCCTTTTTCCGGCAGCAGAAAGAACACCACCAGCGATACCACCGTCAGCACCGCCATCGCCGCGATGTACGTCACCACCATCCCGCCCACAAAGTATCCTTGTTCGCGGTAATACTTCAGTCCGCACAACGGGCACTGCGGCAGCACGCGGTTCGGCCAGCCCGAAAACAGCTCGCCCTTTCGGCACCGCGGGCACCGGCATTGAATCGCCGTCACCAGCGCCTCGCTTAACGGTGGTCTCACGGCTGGTTCCACTTCCCCTCATTGGAACACTTTTCGGTAGAGGCCCACCATCTCCGCAAAGGCGTGGTCGGTCGCTTCCGGGTCATACCGCGCGCCCTCGTCGCGCATAAAGGCGTGCTGCGCTTTGTACAGCATCGTCCGGCTCCGCACCCTCGCCTGCTTCAGGCTCTCGTAAATCTTTTTTCGCCCCTCTTCCGGCACGTGCGGGTCCTCCGTGCCAAACACCATCAGCAGTTCACCCCGGATGACTCCGGCCTGCGCCAGCGATTCCGCATCCTTCTCTTTCCCCAGTTTGCCGTCATGAATCCCCGTCCCGTAAAAACATACGGTCGCGCGTACCTCAGTTTCGAACGCCGCGCGGAACGCCAGGTGTCCCCCGATGCAGAATCCCATCGCGCCGATTTTCCCCTTCGCCACCCGCGGGTGTTTTCCCATCCATTCGATTGCTGTCCGGCAGTTCGCGTCGAATTGTGTCACGCTGGTTTTTGCCGCGTCTTCCAACCCCCGCTTCCTCCCCGCCTCGTCAAACGGGATCACCGTCCCGGGCGCCTCGATCCTGCAGTAAATCTCCGGCGCAACGGTCACGAATCCGTACCCCGCCAGCCGGACGCACGAGCGGATCATCGGCGGTGTGAGCTGAAAAATGTCCGAATAGCACACGATCCCCGGATACGTTCCCGTCCCCCGGGGCGCCGCGCAGAACACCCGCATCACTCCTCCGGCAATCGGGATATCGGAGTACTCGCTCGTCACAATCATAGCTGGGCTCCATCGAGCGCCCCCGCGCTCGCCGCCGAGCACGATACCCCAGCAACGCGACAACGGACAACCACGCCGCGACCCGCCATTGCTCCGCGTTCAGCCCTCCCCGCGGAACAGACTGGCGGGAGCAGGTCGTCTCCTGTACAGTCTCGCTCATGGATTCGCCGCAATCGTTTTCCATCGGCCTCGTGCAGATGGCCTGCGTTCCCGAGGCCGATCGCAATCTTGCCCATGCCGTCTCGCGTGTCGAGGAGGCAGCCGCGCGCGGCGCCCAGGTCATCTGCCTCCCTGAGCTCTTCCGTTCCCAGTATTTCTGCCAGAAGGAAGACACGGAGCTGTTCAATCTTGCCGAGCCCGTCCCTGGCCCTTCCACCGAAGCCCTTGCCTCCGTCGCCCGCCGGCATCAGGTCGTCGTCGTCGCTCCTGTCTTCGAACGTCGTGCCCCCGGCATTTACCACAACAGCGCCGCCGTTATTGACGCCTCCGGCGAACTCCTCGGCCTGTACCGCAAGATGCACATCCCTGACGATCCCCTGTATTACGAAAAGTTTTATTTCACTCCCGGCGATCTCGGCTTCCGCGCTTTCGACACCCGCTACGGCCGCATCGCCGTGCTCATCTGCTGGGACCAGTGGTATCCCGAAGGCGCGCGCCTGGCCGCACTGTCCGGCGCGGTTGTGGTTTTCTATCCCACCGCGATCGGCTGGCACCCTCACGAAAAGGAACTCTCCGGCATCGAGCAGCGCGAGGCTTGGCGCACGATCCAGCGCTCCCACGCCATTGCCAACGGTATCTACGTCGGCGCCGTCAATCGTGTCGGTCGCGAAGCTCCCGTCGGCGGCCCCGGCATCGAGTTCTGGGGTTCCTCGTTCATCGCCGATCCGTTCGGCGTCGAACTCGCCACTGGCTCCTCCGACAAGGAAGAGACGCTGATCGCCCGCGTGGACCTCGACCGTCTGGAAGACGTCCGTCGCAACTGGCCCTTCCTTCGCGACCGCCGCGTCGACGCCTACGCCGGCATCACCCATCGCTATCTGGACCGCTCCTCATGGCCCGCAAAGCCGTGACGCCCACTCGCCCGGGTAGCCACGGCCTGCGATCTTCTGACCGTGGGTCCGTTCCTGTCCCCGTACCCGCTCGTTCCCCCGTGCGCATGCCCGCCGAGTGGGAACCTCACTCCGCCACGTGGCTCGGCTGGCCTCACAACTCCACGGACTGGCCCGGCAAAATCTCCGTCATCCCCTGGGTCTACGCGGAAATCTGCCGCAAACTTGCGCCCGGCGAATTGTTGCACATCATCGTTCAGTCTCCCCGCCACCGCGCCGCCGCCCGCCGCGCCCTCGCTGCCGTCGGAGTCCCTTCCAGTCGCGTCCGGTTTTTCTCGTTCCCTTCCAACCGCGGCTGGACCCGCGATACCGGCCCCATCTTCGTCCGGAGCGATTCTGGCTCCGCGCGCGCACACGCTCCTCTCGCCATCGTCGGATTCCGCTTCAATGCCTGGGCCAAATACCCCGATTGGCGTCGCGACGCGCAGATCTCCCGCCATGCCGCTCGCGCCCTTCGCCTCCCGCTCCTCCCCGCTGAAGTCGCCGGTCGCGGCTTCGTTCTCGAAGGCGGCAGCATTGACGTCAACGGCCGCGGCACTTTGCTCACCACGGAGGAATGCCTGCTCCATCCTCGCATTCAGGTGCGCAACCCCGGTCTTTCGCGCTCTCAAATTGAAGCGGCGCTCCGCCGCTTTCTCGGCGCCAAAAACGTTCTCTGGCTCGGCCGCGGCATCGCCGGCGACGACACCCACGGCCACATCGACGATTTCTGCCGTTTCGTCAATCCCCGCACCATCGTCCTCGCCGAGGAACGCAATCCCCGCGATCCCAACCATCGCATCCTGGAAGAAAATCGCGAACGCCTGGAAGCCGTGCGCCTGGAGGACGGTGCTCGCCCGCATGTCGTCCGTCTGCCCATGCCCGGCCCGCTCTACTTCGAGCGCCTCCGCCTCCCCGCCAGTTACGCCAACTTTTATATCGGCAATTCCGCCGTGCTCGTGCCCACCTTCAACGATCCTCTCGACCGTCGCGCACTCGGCATCCTGTCCGAACTGTTCCCCTCGCGGCCCGTCGTCGGCATTCACGCCGTGGATTTGGTTCTCGGCCTCGGCACACTCCACTGCATGACTCAGCAGCAGCCTGCGGGCAGATGACTGCGAAGCCGCATGTTCAGTCGGCGCAGCACGTGCTCTGCCACTTCTTGACAAAGCCCACACGGTTGGCTAGCGTGCCGTGAATACACGCGGAGTGGCTCTCCGCAGCGACGAGGCAGCTTTGCACCCACCCATCATCACGCTCACAACCGATTACGGCACCAACGACCATCTGGTAGGCGCGATGAAGGGAGTGATTCTTAAAATCCTCCCCGAATGCCAGATCGTCGACATCTGCCATCACGTCCTGGCCTGCGACATCCTCGACGGTGCGCTCACCATCGGCATGGCCTACAAATATTTCCCGCACAAGACCATTCACGTGGTGGTTGTCGATCCCGGAGTCGGCACCCCCCGGCGCCCCATCCTCGTCACCGGCGATCACCATTTTTTCATCGCTCCCGACAATGGCGTGCTCTCCATGGTGTTCGACACGCAGGAAAGTTTTTCCGTCCGCCACATCACTTCCGACCACTATTTCCTCCGCCCCATGAGCAATACCTTTCACGGCCGCGACCTCTTCGCACCGGTGGCCGGCTGGCTGGCCAAGAATCAGCAGCCCATGAGTTTCGGCGAGGAAATCAACGATCCCGTCCGCTTCACCCTCCCCAAGCCTCGCGCTGCCGACGGAAAAGTGAAGGGCGTCATCCTGCGGGTCGATAATTTCGGCAACCTCGTCACAAACATTTCCGCCGACATGATTCCGCAGGTCTTCGTCCCCGACGGAAAGTTCCGCATCTCCGTCGGGGGAAAGGAAGTTCCAAGAGTCCATCCGGCCTATGGCGATGGCGGCCCCGGCGAGCCGTTCGGCATTCTCGGCTCCGCCGGCCTTCTGGAAATCAGTGTGAATCGCGGCAGCGCCGCCCGCACCCTCGGCGCCCAGCGCGGCGTCGAAGTCCTCGTCGAGCTCCTCTAGCACGGCACGCAAGCCCCGCGGATATTTTCTCCCCGCCGCCCCTCACTTCGCCTCTCCCCCCGCCGCACGCACCCTCTGAATCTTCACGCGCGCCACCCGCCGCTTCTCCATCTCCATCACGGTAAATCGGAACCCCGCCGCCTCGAACGATTCCCCGCCCCGCGGAATGAATCCCAGCCGCGTCAGCACAAATCCGCCCAGCGTTTCAAACGCCGCGTCTTCCGGCAATTCCACGGAGAGCTGCGTCTCCAGTTCCCGCATCCGCACAGACCCCTCCACCACCATCGCCCCGTCCTGCAGCGTCAAGGGCCTCTCCACCACGTCGAACTCATCGTGAATCGGGCCTACGATTTGTTCCAGCAAGTCCTCGAGCGTCACCAAGCCCAGAATCGTGCCGAACTCGTCCACCACCATCGCCATCCCCGTATGTTTCGATCGCAGCTCCCCCAGCAGTTCTCCGGCGGGCTTCGTCTCTGGAACGATCACGATCGGCCGCACCTCCGCCCTCAGGTGGAACTCCGGCGACGCCAGTCCCTCTTCTTCTCTTCTCTGCCGGTCCAGCATCACCCACAGGATGTCTTTCACGTGGACGAACCCCAGCGGATGGTCCAGGCTGCCCTGGTACACCGGTAGCCGCGTCCGCTGCGTCACCGCCAGCACGCGCAGCACCTCGTCCAGCGTCGCCTCCACCGGCAGCGCGTGCACATCCCGCCGCGGCACCATGATTTCCCGCACCTGCACGCCGCTCAGTTCGATCGCGCTCTGGATGAATTTCTCCTCCCCCGCCTCGAACAGGCCTTGCTCCCGCGCCTGCTGCACCAGGATTTGCAGCTCTTCCCGCGAGTGCACCGGCGCGTGCGGCACCATCGCCCTCGCCCCCAGCGCCCGGTTGATTCTCCGTGCCGACCCCTCCAGAACGCTGATCGCGGGACGGAACACGCTCAGAAACACGCTGAACGGCCGCGCCACCAGCAGCGCCACCCGCTCCGCTCTTTCCAGGCTGATTGTTTTCGGCACCAGTTCGCCCAGCACCACGTGCAGGAACGTCAGGCTCACGAACGCCACCACCATCGAGAATCCGTGTACCAGGAAGAAACGTTCCGTGCTCACCAGCCCGCCCAGCATGTTCTCGATCACCGCGGCGATTGTCACTTCCCCCAGGAATCCCAGCATCAGGCTCGCCAGCGTCACGCCCACCTGCACCCCGGAAACCACCCGCCCGATTTCCCCCAGCAACGTCTGCACCACCCGCGCCCGCGCGTCTCCCTCGTCCACCAGTTGCCGGATGCGCGACGGCCTCACCGCCACCAGCGAAAACTCCACCGCGGCGAAAAATCCATTGAAGCCCACCAGGATCAGCACAGTCAGAAGGCGCAGCGCGCTCAACGGTCACTCCCGCGTTCCTGGCGCTGAGTGTAGCAGGAAGCCCTCGCCCCGCGAATGCCGCGCCTCCGTCGTTGCACCGGGCCTGCTCCTCGGCTACAGTCCCTCTCCGGAAATTCCTTGCGCAGATTCCTCAAGACCGCCGGCTTCGCGCTCCTCCTAATCCTTGCCGTCGCGGTTTTGCTCTCCCTCGGCGGATGGTGGAGGCTCCGCCGCGCGCTCCCTCAGCTCGACGGGGCCATCGCCATTCCCGGTCTGCACGCCCCTGTCTCCGTCGAACGCGATTCCCTCGGCGTCCCCCACATTCGCGCGCAGTCTCTCGACGATCTCCTCGTCGCGCAGGGCTACGTCGTCGCGCAGGACCGCCTCTGGCAGATGGATCTCCTTCGCCGCGCCGCGGCCGGTGATCTCGCCGAGATATTCGGCGACGTCGCCGTCAATCACGACATGGAAAGCCGTACCCTGGGCTTCACCCAAGCCGCCGACGTTGCCATCGCCGCCATGCCTGCTGACCGCCGCGCCATGTTGGAAGCCTATGCTCGCGGCGTCAACGCCTATATCGATCAGCACTCCGATCGCCTTCCCATGGAATTTCTCGTCCTCCGCTATAAGCCTCGTCCCTGGACCGCTCGCGACACCCTCCTCATTTCCGCCAACCTCTACAAGGAACTCACCGGTTTCTGGAAGGATCAGATCCTGCGCGCCGAAGTCTCCCGCACCGTCGGCCCCGATCTCGCGGCGGACCTCTACGCCTCCACCATCGATTCCCCGTGGGACCATCCCCTGGTCGGCCTCGCACCCGCGAAGAATCCTCCCGCGCCAGCTCACTCCGCGCCCCACGCAGCCGCCAGTCTCGCTCCCGGCGCCCCGCTCCCCATCGCTCCTCCCAGTCCCGCCGACGCGCTCACCGATTCCCTGCTCGATTTCCAGCCCCACACGCGCACGATCGGAGGCAGCAACAATTTCGTCGTCGCCGGCAGCCGCACCCGTTCCGGTCGTCCTCTCCTGGAAAACGACACGCACCTCGGCTGGTCTGCTCCCTCCGTCTGGTATCTGGTCCACCTCACCGCGCCCGGCTGGAATGTGAAGGGATTCGCGTTTCCCGGCGCGCCTCTCGTCGTCATCGGCCACAACGATCGCATCGCCTGGGGCTTCACCAACAACTTCGCCAATGTCCTCACCGTCTACGCCGAAACGTTCAACCCGCAGGATCCTCTCGAATACCGCGTCCGCGGCCAGTGGCAGCGCGCCACCGTCCGTCAGGAAGTGATTCACGTTCGCGGCGCCGCAGACCGCACCGTCGAAGTCGTTCTCACCCGCCACGGCCCAATCATTGCGCGCGATGGC
>Ga0335070_10009297_pt1 | contig 11523 bp, 5 predicted proteins | sample Lox_Sample_13_FD_206722 | JGI IMG/M metagenome (GOLD analysis project Ga0335070, IMG submission 206722) | Soil microbial communities from Loxahatchee National Wildlife Refuge, Florida, United States - Lox_Sample_1.3 | ecosystem: Environmental > Terrestrial > Soil > Wetlands | place: USA: Florida... | reverse complement strand
CACCAACCCCTGGAACACCTATGGGCCGCGGGCGTCCTCGCGCGTAATGGACTTTGCGTTGAGCTATACGCAGTTTGACCGCGCCAACGTCGGCGTGCCAGCGGTTGGCTGGGCGGCTCCTCCCAGCCAGACCGGCTGCAACGCGGCGCTGTTCCGCAGCACGGTCACCTTCAAGGACACCACCCGGATCGGTGGCCTCCGGCTGCTGCGCAACTGGAATTGGATTCCTGGACTCGCTCTGAATTTGGTCGTTGGCCGCGGGCAGAAGATTCTCAACGAGATGAGCATCCCCGACATGAAGGCCGCGCGGGCGTCTACGGGCGACGCTGCCGCCAGTTTCAAGCTGGGACACGGTGCATGGTTCGGGATCTACGGTCCGCAAACAGGGAACAGCCAGCTCTTCGTCAACCAGGGCCGATCGATGGAGCTGCGCGTCGGGCAACAACAGAGCGGTGACTGGCTCTCGCTGTGGGCTCCCAGTGTTTCTCAAGCTGCGGCCGGCGATACTTACACCTACGATCTCTTCTCCGCGGCATGTCCCCTGGACGCGGCGGCGCGGAGCGCGCAGGCCTTTGTTGACGCCTGGAGGTATTTGAGCCGCCCCGACGGCCTCCGGGTCAGCCGCGGCAAGCGGGTGCGCGGTCGGGGCCCGCTCGAGCTGCGTGCAGAGGGCGGCGCCGTCCACCTGAGCGTGCCGCGTCCGCGCACCCCGACCACCCTGACTCTTCCCGTGATCGTCAACGGCCTCAATCGGCGCTGGAGCGTCGGGCTCTGGCAACTCAGCGGCTACGTGCGCGGCGACTACGGTGGAGGTACAAATCGTTATCGCGCCGTCGGCGTGGATCTTGCGGGGCGCGCGTACATCCCGCTTTACCCCGACCTGGCAGCACAGACCGAGGTGGAGGTCGGGCATCCGGTGATCGCCGACTCGCATGGCAAAGATCTCTTCATTCAGGTCACCGCCCTGCGCGGCGGCACGGAGCGCAATCCCGCGTACCTCTGGTACGTCGACGTCAACAACCCTTTGGACACGCCAATCAGCACGACGCTCAAACGCAACATGGATCTGCCCAACTTCGCCTTCGCGAGCGAGACGATCACCCTTGCCCCAGGGGAGCATCGCGTGGTGTACGACGGGTCGGCTGGAAGCTGACGGCGTGCACGCGAGCCAATTCAGGGTGACACTGGCCGACTCGCTTGCGGCGCAGCATCGCGATGAGCCACTTCCGCTTCCGTACGTTTCGTGAGGACGAACTGCACGCCCTCGCGCGCGCCATGGCGGAGAGTCGGCCGTTTCCGCACGTGGTGATTCCGGACTGTATTGTCGACCCGCCGGCCGCGGTGTTGGGCGGGTTCCCCAGCGCCGATCATCCGGGCTGGCGGCGTCACTCGGATGCGTATGAAGCCCACAAGATGAGCTTCGGCGACCTGGAGCAGATGCCCGAGCCTCTGGCTTCGATGGTGCACGAGCTGAGCGCGGCGCCATTCCTTCAGTTCTTGGAACGCGTCACCGGTATCAAGGGCTTGATGCCTGATCCGTACCTCCAAGGGGCCGGACTCCACTGGAGCGGAGCCAACGGCGTGAATGCGCCACACACGGATACTCACATCAATGAGCGGCTCGCCGTCTTCCGCAGGGTTAACGTCCTAATCTACCTCAATCCGGGCTGGGTGGAATCGAACGGCGGGTGCTTCGAGCTGTACGATCCCGTTGATTCCAGTTCGCCGTGCCGAACCGTCGTGCCGACGTGGGGGACGTGTCTGATCTTTCGCTCAGATGCGCGTTCCGTCCATGGATTCTCGCGGCCCATCGCGGCTGGCTGCGTACGGCGCGCCATCGCCGTCTACTACTACACCAGCCTCGACGCGTCGGTGTTCTCGGGAAGCTTCATGACGATGTGGGCGCAGCATGAGGAATATTGGGATCTCGTCGGTGCGCCGACGCCAGCGCGACAGGCTCGTATGCACGTGTACCGCACCTTGCGTTTCGGCGCGAAGGCGCTGTCGTACCTGGCGCATCGTATGCGACCGAGAATCTAAGCAGAAATCGACTGGTCCGTCTCATGCCTCAACCCGGTGTCCCGATTGACGACAGGCGCTCCAGCGCCGCGACCATGACGGACACGATTCGCTACTTCGACCAAGTGGCCGGCGGGTGGACCGACAAATACCGCCACTCGGGGCATTTTCGAAGGCGGCTCGAGACGGTGCTGTCGTGGGTCGACCGCGTTCCGGCAACCTATTCCATTCTCGATTTCGGATGCGGTTCCGGCGTGATGATGCAAGCACTGCTGGCGCGAGGCTTCGCGGTCACCGGGGTCGACGCCTCTGCGGACATGATCCAATCTGCAAGACGAACCTTGCGAGCCGCGAACCTGACGGCGGGCTACGAGCTGGAGTCGGTCTCCGCCAACCAGTACGACGGCACCTACCTCGGCGCCGTCTACCACGGGGTCATCTGCCTGGGGGTATTGGAGTACGTCGAAGCGGCGTCGCGGTTGCTCGCCACGCTCGCCAGGGTCATGGCACCCGGCGGGTTTCTGATTCTCTCGGTTCCCAACCAGACGAGTCTACTGCGCAAGCTCGAGATGTTTGTGCATCGTCACCCCAGACTGTTCCGGGGAATTCCGATGTTGAAACCATTCACCGAAGCCGACAGTTACTTGAACTTCCAGCGACGGCAATTCACCCTGCGCTGGCTTGATCGAGAAGCCACCGCCCTCGGTTTGAAATTGGAAGCGGTCGAGTATCAGGTCTCCCCTGCCGGCCTGCAGGCCTTCGAAGGCCATGCGTGGGTCGGCATGACGATGCTCGTGAAGTATCGAAAGGCGCCCGTCCCGAACGCTGCTGCCAGCTGACACCGTGCATGCGTGACTCGGACGACATCCTGCTGCGCGACCCGATCATCATCATCGGTGCGCCACGGTCGGGTACGACGTTGCTCGGCGAAGTGCTGCAGCACCACCCGGACCTCGCCTACGTGGAGGAGCCTCGCTTGACGTGGCGCATCGGAAACGACAGCAAGTCCGACATGCTGCGCCCGCGCGATGCCCGACCGGAAGTCCGCACGCAGATTCGCTCTGCCTTTGCCGATCTCATCCGCGCACAGGGCCGCCCGCGTCTCTTGGAGAAGACGCCGAGCAACTCGTTGCGCATGGGGTTCGTCGATACAATCTTTCCCGACTGCCGCTTCGTTCACATTCTGCGCAACGGCGTCGATTCGGTGCTCTCGATCCGCTGGTACTGGCTGGACCAGTCGAACGGTATCAACCCGGCGAAGCTGAGCCAGCGACTGAAGGAAATCAAATGGAGGCAGATGCCCCATTACGCCAAGGAATTTCTGCGGCGTGTCATGCCCGATGCGACCGCGCCCGTGTTGGGTCGCAAGATCTGGGGGCCGCGCATCCCCGCCATTGACAGCCTCTTGCTCGATCTCGACCTACTGGAGGTCTGTTGTCTGCAATGGCGGATGTGCGTCGAGGCGGCGTGTCACTACGGCCGACGACTGCCAGCTCATCGCTACATGGAAGTTCGCCTGGAAGATATGTCGCCAGGGACCATGCGCACGCTGTTTGACTTTTGCGGGCTGCGTGACGATCCAACGGTGATCGCCAAGTTCAACAAACAGTTTGACCCGGCGCTTGCGGGAGCCCGCCGCGCGCGCGCCGATGAGTCTGACGTCGACCAGATCCTGCAGTGGATCGAACCCACGATGCGCTGGCTGGGATACCTTAACGAAGCGCCTGGCGACCCGAGGACGATGAGGAGTCCACAGCGGTGAAGCAGATCCTGCAGCATCTGCGGAGCGGTGAGATCGAGCTGGCGGAGGTGCCGTGCCCCATCGTCCGTCCGCGGCACCTGTTGATCCAGACCGCCGTTTCCCTGATCTCACCGGGCACCGAACGCATGTTGGTGGAGTTCGGACAGGCCGGTTTGATCGGCAAGGCACGTTCGCAGCCAGAACGCGTCCGCCAGGTGCTGGACAAGATCAAGAGCGACGGTGTGATGCCGACGCTTGAGGCCATCTTTAGCCGCCTCGATGAGCCGCTCCCGCTGGGCTACTGCAATGTCGGCCGCGTGCTCGAGGTGGGCGCCGGCGTCGAAGGGTTCTCGGTCGGCGACCGCGTGGCGTCAAATGGGCCACACGCGGAGGTCGTGTGCGTGCCGGCGACGTTGGCGGGACGCATTCCCGACGCGGTCGACGACGAGGCCGCGAGCTTTACGGTGCTGGGGGCGGTTGCCCTGAACGGCATTCGCTTGCTCGAGCCCACATTGGGCGAAAGTTTCGTCGTCGTCGGTCTCGGCCTGCTGGGCATGCTCGCTGTTCAGCTGCTGCGCGCCCATGGGTGCAAGGTGCTTGGCATCGATGTGAACCCGGCGCGCTGCACGCTCGCCCGGGGATTCGGGTGCGAGGTGCTGACCGTGGGCAACGGCGCGGACCCGTTGTCTGCCGCGCGCGCCTTCAGCCACGAGCGCGGCGTCGACGGAGTGCTGATCACCGCGAGTGCAAAGACCGACGACATCGTGCACCAGGCCGCTCAGATGAGCCGCCGCAGGGGGCGCATTGTCCTCGTGGGCGTCGTCGGCCTCGGCCTGCAGCGCAGCGATTTCTACGAGAAGGAACTTTCGTTTCAAGTGGCGTGTTCGTATGGGCCGGGGCGCTACGACCCCAATTACGAGGGGCGGGCGCAGGACTATCCGCTGCCCTACGTTCGGTGGACGGCGGCGCGCAACTTCGAAGCGGTGCTCGAGTCACTGGCCAGTGGTGCCATCGAGGTGCGTCCGTTGATCACACACCGCCGGGAACACGCTGACGCGGCCCATGCATACGACGCCATCTTACAGGACAGCGAGACGCTCGGCGTCGTGCTGTCCTATCCACAGGGGGCAGCTCCCACCGCGCGGGTCACACAGCTGCACCCGCCGGCCGCTGTCCTCACCACGAGCCCGGCGCGGCCGACCGTCGGCGTGATCGGTGCGGGCAACTTCACCAAGCAGGTGCTGCTACCGGCGATCAAGGCGGCGGGTGCGACGATCGCGGCTGTGGCCAGTGCCGGAGGCGTCACCAGCCTGCATGCCGCCCGGAAGTTTGCAGCGGAGCAGGCCACCAGCGACTACCAGGAGATACTGCGCGCCCCGGGGATCAACGCCGTGTTCGTTGCAACACGACACGACACGCACGCCCGCATCGTCGTCGAAGCGCTGCAAGCGGGCAAGCACGTCTTCGTCGAGAAGCCGCTGGCCATCGACCCCCAGGGCCTCGAGCTGGTGCGCGCCGCCTATGCGGCCCACAGTGACCGCCTCTTGATGGTCGGTTTCAACCGCCGCTTCGCACCGCACGCGATCAAGGCGCAGCAACTGCTCGCCGGCCGCTCGCAGCCGATCGCCGTACGCATCATGGTCAACGCCGGCGCAGTGCCCGCTACGCACTGGGTACGCGATCCACTGGCCGGTGGCGGACGGATTATTGGCGAAGCCTGCCACTTCATAGACCTGGCACTGTTCCTGGTTGGCCATGCGATCACCGGCGTGCAGGCAATGTCGACAACGCACCTCGCTGACGGTGATGCCTCGACGTCCATCAGCCTCACGTTCTCGGATGGGTCGATTGCCAGCATCGACTACTGGACCAACGGCCCGCGCTCGTATCCGAAAGAGCGCGTCGAGATCTTCAGCCAGGGACGCGTGTTGACGATCGACAACTGGCGCGCCTTGCAAGCGCACGAGTGGCCGGGCGTCTCGCGCATGGGGAGGCGTCAGGACAAGGGGCACGGCAACGAGGTCGCTGCGTTTCTGCGCAGCATCACGACGGGCGGAGCACCGCTGATCCCGTTTGCGGAGATCGAGATGGTCACCGCGGCGAGCTTTGCAGCGGTGCAATCGGCCGCCGAAGGAGTGATGATCCGCCTCGCCGCGCCGACGACGCAGCAGAGCAATCCACGCCCGCCGCGATCACAGGCACGTCAGGCGCGTCACGACGCAGGCGTTACGCGACGCAAGATCATCCTCTACGAGCTGAACGAGGTGCCATGGCGCATCGTGGACGATTTCGTCCACGAACACCCCCGGAGCTGCCTGGCGCGCCTTCTGCCGCAGATGCAGCAGTACCAGACGTATGCCAACGATACGTCCCTTTCACCGTGGATCAGTTGGTCGACGTTGCACCGTGGTGTCAGTGACGAGCAACATACGATTTCGGACTTCGGGCAGGACCTGTCGGAGATCAACGCGGCCTATCCTTCGATTTGGGAGATCCTGACGCGCGCGCAGGTTCCGAGCGGTGTGTTCGGATCGCTATACTCCTACCCGCTCCCCGCAAATCTCAGTGACTACAGCTTCTACCTTCCCGACGTGTTCGCCGCGAGCAGCGAGTGCTTCCCCGCACGTCTGCAACGCTTCCAGGCGCTCAACCTCGAAATGACGCGCTCCTCCGGCCGCAACGTCTCGACCAAGCTGTCGTGGCAGAAGGCGCTGCGTGTTCTGGCCGATGCGCCTGCACTCGGCTTGAAACCCAAGACCCTGCTCGAGCTCGGGCTGCAAATCGCAGACGAACGTCGGCGCACGTGGACCCGAGTCCGGCGCCGCACGTATCAGGTCGTCCTCGCATTCGACATCTTCATGAAGCAGCTGGAGCGGAGCCGGCCCGCGTTCAGCACGTTCTTCACAAACCACGTCGCCTCCTCGCTGCATCGCTACTGGGCGGCGCGGTACCCGGACGACTACCGAGTGTTCAGCTACGCCCCGGAGTGGGTTGCGACCTACAAGAACGAAATCATGTGGACCATGTCGAAGGCCGATGACATGCTCGGTCGCCTGGTTAAATTCATCAGCCGCAATCCAGGCTACAGCCTCTGGGTTGCCAGCAGCATGGGTCAGGCGGCAACCGAGGCGAACGAGGCGCAAAAGCAGGTGTATCTCACCCACGTCGACACGTTCATGCAGCGCCTGGGGTTCGCGGCGGGTGATTGGGAGGTGCGGCCGGCGATGTTGCCGCGTGTGATCATCGCGCTGAAGAACGGCCAGGGGCAGGCGTTCGAGCAAAAGCTCACCGGTATCCGCATCGCGGACAAAGGTGCTCTCCCATGGAAGAAGATCGGCCACGATGTGTTTCGCATTCATCCGGGAGCACTGCAGAACGTGCGCGAAGAGTTTTGCGTGCTCGACGGCCAGCGCGTCCCGTTTCCGGAGCTCGGCTTCGCCAATGTCGAAATCCAGGACAGCACCGGGCAGTCTGCCTACCACATTCCCCAGGGTGTGCTGCTCATCTATGACCCGCAACTGCAACCGACGAGCACGCTGCGTCCGGAGATTTCGACCCTGGATATTGCGCCGAGAATCCTCCAGAGCTTCGGCCTGACACCGCCCGCATACATGCGCCAGGAAACACCCTTGTAGCAGGCTGCCGAAAACGTTTGCGGAGACCCTTCGACAAGCTCAGGGTGCGCGGAAAGGACAAGGAAAGATGGGGAGGGGAACCGTTCATGCTGAGCTCGCCGAAGCATGGGGCGGGGTTTTCCAGCAGCCCTGTTAGACAAGGCGCATCGTCTCACCCGCAATTCCAGACGGCCAGGTGGTGACGCACCGCGTAGAACCCTAGTGCGGTCATCTCGCGGAAGACGTGGCGCCAGCCACTGGGATGCCTCCACCAGGTCTGTTGGTCATCAGAAAGGCTGGGAACCGAATTGTGATAGACCTGGATCCCACTATTGGCCAGGTGCTGTTTCAGCACGCAGAGAGCACGACGATGGTGATACCAGCTGGTCACGACCAAGACGCGATGCAGACCGCGGCGCTTGGCAAGCGTGGCAGTCTGTTCACCGTCGTCCCAGGTGCTGGTCGTCGGGAGAATGTGAATCGCCTCGTCCGGCACTCCCTGTTGCCGCGCCACCTGCGCCAGCGCCTGCGGCGAGGGGTGGTCGCCGGTGATCCACAGCTCCGGAGCTAGTCCTGCCTTGTACAGCGCCGCACCGCGGCCAACGCGGAGCGGCAGCTCACCGCCGAACACAACGATCGCATCGCTTGGCTGCGTGACTGCGGGTGGGTCGAGCCAATGAGCGCCTTGCCCGAGTCCGACTCCACCCGCCACCAGAACCAACGCCCCGCTCAGCAACCCGCGCACGACCCGCCGGCGTCTCACTCCCTTGACTGCCTTTTCCGCCCTTCTCACCCGCCTCGGCGGTGATGTCAACCAGGGCTGATTCGAAGCTCAGCGCCGACACCACCGCCCCGACGTCCACATCTCGACGATAGTCCTCTCTGCATCGATTCCCGACACAAGTTTCCCGCGACCGGTGGGTGCGAGGGCCAGTGTATGTGGCTCCCGTCCGACCTGGCATCGCGGTTGCTCTCACAGCGCGGAGCGAGGAGCACGGCATCATGCCGCCAAAGTGCATCATCCGAGAACACACGCCGACGCGCCGCGCAGGCCAGCCTCGAAGCGACGGGGCGTCCAGCAGCCACAGGGCAACACCGCGCGGTCCGGGCGTCAGCGGCGAACATATGAAGGCACTTCATCTTATGACGTGGCGCGGTTGGTGTTTCTGCGCTGCCGTGGTGTTGTGGGTTGCCGGCTGGGCGCTGGCCGCCGCAGCGGCGCAACCAGCCGTCCTCGTCGTCTCACCGCAGGGCACTGCCGGCGTGTGGTTGGACATGGACTACCTCAACGAGTTGCACCAGGCGGGCTTCGAGGTCGACTACACGGAGAGCATGGCCGATGTGACGTGGAACCGCTTGCAGCGCTACAACGTGCTGGTGCTCTACACGTGTCCGCCCGCTCCCGGCGTCGATGCGTGGCCCTTCAGCGGGAGCCAGCCGATCTACAAGACGGATTTCATCGCCCTCATCGAGCGCTTTCTGGCGCAAGGCGGCGGAGTCCTGCTGATGGCGGTGGAAACCAATGTCCGGGTCACGTTGACCCGCGACATGATCACGCGATGGGGCGCCGACCTGCCGATGGAGACCATCACGGACCCGACCAACACCAAGCCGATGAGCCGCATGCCGACGGTGCCGCTTGCGTACACCAATCAGATCACCGCGTCGCCGGTGAGCGCCGGCGTGCAGGGCATCTGGTATCCGGTACAGCCGGACAACAACGCCGCGCACACCCTTCCCCTGTGGGTGGACGGCTCGTGGCAAGTCGTGGTGCGGGCGATGCCGACTGCGCGCACCGTGCCCGTCGATCTCAACCAGTCGCCTTATCCGGCACCGCCGAACCCGCTGATCCGTCCCGGCGGAGTGCCTGCACCGCCATTGTTCGCGATCCGCCAGTATGGCGCTGGACGACTGGCGCTGCTGTCGCAGTGGCCCACCTACTCGCTCGGCTCGGGAACCAAATGGCTCTACAATCGGGAAGTGCTGTCGCAGGGCCTCAACGGCAAGCCGAGCGGCTTCGGTCGCCTGCTACAGAACAGCTTCCGCTGGCTCGCGCAGCCGAGCTTGCAGTCGAAGACGGTCGGTGGGTACGTGACGCCGGCGCAGCGCCTGGTGCCACCGAACCTGCAACCGCCGGCCAAGCAGGGATATCAGGAGTCCGTGTGGAACGGCGAGGATCCAACCCTGCGGCAACCGCCCAAGGGCGTGACGCTGTTCAAGGGTCTCATCGGTGCGCAGACGAGTCTGAGCGGTGGCCAGGGTACCGTCGCTGACTATGCCGCCGCGGCGCGCGCTGCCGGGCTGGACTTCCTGGTGTTCCTCGAAGACTTCGCCAACCTGAGTGATGCGGAGCTCAATCAGCTCAAGGCAGATTGCGCCCAGAACTCGGATGCCCAGTTGACGCTCTATGCCGGGTACCGCATCGACAACAACATCGGCAATCACCTGTTTCTGTTCGGTCCGGGAGTGGTGATGCCACCGCCACGCGTGTTGACCGGTGCGAGTGGGAAGACCCTCATCCTGCAGGGCGAGTCGTCACCCGGCGTGTTCGGGGTGGCGCCAGCGGCGACACAGGACTTCCTCCTCAGCCTCTCACGCAACGCCCAAATCGGTTACTACGACTTCGCACACAGCGGTATGGGCATGCGCCTCGAGGACGCGCGCCTCTACTCCATGATTGGCCTGCGCACCTACCGGAACGGCCAGCTGATCGATGACGCAACCGCCGCGTACCTGACGACTGCACAAGCCACGATCAGCCCGGCGCCGGCGGCCATCCAACTCGTCACGTCGCCGGCGGCACTCACCGGAGCCGTGACGGTGGGGCAGGGGCTGACGTATGCGATGGCACGTTCCGCCAGCCAGCTGTGGGCGGATGCGCTCGGCTACAGCAGTCAATACAGTTGCCCGAACGTGTTCACCTCGGACGGCCCGCAGATCCTGCGCTGGCCGGCGTGTGTCCGGGTGTCCACCTATGGTGCCGAATCCTTTGTGACCGGCCGCAGCCTCATGGAGGCGCCGATCTACGTCACGTCCGCCAAGGGCCTCGCCGAGATCCAGATCTACGACGGGGGCAATCTCTATCGCCGCTTCAAACTAAACGGTGACCCGGTCTTCAGCACTCTGCTCCATCTGGACGGCAGCGTACAACGCAACCTGGTGTTGATCGCGCAGGATACGGCCGGGGGGCGCGCCGTGAGCTTCGCGCGCCGCAATTGGAAGGATGGGTCACGGGCACCGGTGTTCTGCAGCGATCGCATCAACGACTGCGCGTACATGTACCTCGCACACGGTCCGTTCCCGATGACGGTCCTGCGCACTCCGGAAATCGCCGACCCGGGGAGCACCTGGGACGGCGGGCCGCGCGGCATTCTCACGCCGATCACCTTCGAAGGGTCGAATCCCCTGCTCACCGCGGACGCTGGGCAGATGAACGGCGATCAATACAACCAAACCCCCCTGCTGGAGTTCGCCGACGAAGGAGCGGTGGCCGTGCGATCCATCCGCAACGAACTGATCGACGAACGGGTGCGCGTTCAGAACCCGTGGAACACCTTCGGCCCGCGCACCCCGTCGCGGCTCATGGACTTCTCCCTGAGCTACGCCGAGTTCGACCGGCCCAGCATCGGCGTTCCGCCCATGGGCTGGGCGGCGCCTCCGGTGCAATCCGGCTGCAGCGCAGCCCTGTTCCGCGGCAGCATCAGTTTCAAACAGGCGCTGACGGCAAACAGTCTGCGGTTGTTGCGTGACTGGCACTGGATTCCGTCCTTGCCCCTGCACCTTGTGGTTGGGAGCGGCGCGACGGTGCTCAAGGACATCGACCTCGGGTCGCTGGCCAGCGTGCTCAGCTTTACGCTCGCGAGCGGGGACTGGTTCGGCCTCTACAGTCAACAGACGGCCAATAGCCAGCTGTTCATCAACCGTGGCGGCCCGCTTCAACTGCAGGTGTCGCAGCCGCCGGGTGTGAAATGGCTCTCCCTGTCGGCGGCCATGGCGAACCCGCAGGTCACCGCTGGCCAGAAATACCAATACGAGTTGTTGTCCGTCGGGTGTCCGCTCGACGCCGCTGCGCACAGTGCGTCGGCGCTTGCTGCTCAGCGGTCCTACCTGACCAAGCCGACGGGCGCGAATATCACGCGCGGACGGCGC
>Ga0335070_10009296_pt1 | contig 11525 bp, 4 predicted proteins | sample Lox_Sample_13_FD_206722 | JGI IMG/M metagenome (GOLD analysis project Ga0335070, IMG submission 206722) | Soil microbial communities from Loxahatchee National Wildlife Refuge, Florida, United States - Lox_Sample_1.3 | ecosystem: Environmental > Terrestrial > Soil > Wetlands | place: USA: Florida... | reverse complement strand
CTGATGGTAGCGGGAGTAGGCGTGGCTTAGCTCACCATCCTGTTTCCTGGAGAAAAACTGCCTGGGCGATTTTTCCAAATTCGCCTACCAATCTTGGGACAAACACAATCCCCGTTTTTAATTGACATTGATTGCGTTTATCGTATAATGAAATACATCGTACGCCGTTAGATGATGCGGGACGGTGGTGGGAGATTTTGATTTAACACGACCGGCCCACACCCAAATTCCATAAGGAGGAGAATCCTGTGAAACGCCATACCCTGTTCAGTTTTATGGCTATATTGGTCGTTTTCAGCATGGCGCTGGCATCCTGTGCGCCTGCCGCGACGCCGACCTCAGCCCCCGCGCCGACAGAGGCGCCTGCCGCTCCACAGCCGACCACGGCTCCCGCCCCAACGGAAGCTCCAATGGCAACCAGCGCGCCAGCGCCGACCGAGGCGCCCGCCGTGAGTTTCACCCCGCTCAAGCTGGCGGCTCCAGACTGCAAGTATGGAACCTCTGATGTTCCCGCGCAGATAAAGTCGGTTGAGGCTGTTGACCAGTACACCGTCAAGTTCACGCTCTGCCAGCCCGATCCCGCCTTCCTATCCAAGATTGCCTTTACCTCGAATAATATCGCCCCGAAAGATTTCCTGGATAAAAATGGCGGAGATACGGTCAAGATGAGCGATCAGCCCGATGGCACCGGCCCGTACATGCTCAAGGAATGGATACGCGGCGACCACATCACGATGGAAGCCAATCCCAATTATTGGGGTCCCGCTCCCAAGATCAAAACCATCATCTTCCGCTGGTCCGAACAGTCCGCGCAACGCCTGCTCGAGCTCCAATCCGGTACCGTGGACGGCATCGACAACCCGGCCCCAGAGGATTTCGACAAGATCCAGGCTGACAGCAACCTGACCCTGTATCCCCGCACCGCGCTGAACATTTTCTACATTGGCTTCAACAACACCATGCCGCCGTTCGATAAGGAAAATGTCCGCCAGGCTTTTGCGATGGCAATCGACAAGCAGCGGATCATCGACAACTTCTATCCCAAAGGCTCGCAGGTCGCCGAACAGTTCCTTCAGACCCCGATCAAACCGGGCTATACCGAAGGCCTGAAATGGTACCCTTATGATAAAGCGGCGGCCAAGAAAGCCATCGCGGACGCCGGCCTGGCCGGAACAACAGTGACCCTATCCTTCCGCAACGTCGTGCGCGCGTACCTGCCCACCCCCGATAAGGTGGCGGCCGACATCCAGGCGCAGTTGAAGGAAGTCGGAGTCAACGTCAAACTGGAGCAGATGGAATCGGCGGCGTTCATCGACGCCACAACCGCGGGGAAGAAAGCCTTCTACCTGTTGGGTTGGAACGACGATTATCCGGACGCGACCGACCTGTTCGACTACCACTTTGGGAACGCGAACAACAAGCAGTTCGGCAACCTGTTCCCGGATATCGTTTCCGAGATCAAAGCCGGCGGCAGCACCGCGGATCCCGCCGTTCGCCAGCAGCACTACGACAAGGTCAACGAGCTGTTGAAGCAGCACGTCCCGATGATCCCGGTGGCGTACGGCGGTTCGGCGACGGTGTTCAAGTCCAACGTCAAGGGCGGCCACGCCAGCCCGCTGGGCAACGAGCTGTTCTACGTGCTGGATAATGGTTCCGACCAGTTCGTCTGGATGCAGAACGGCGAACCGGCTTCTCTGTTTTGCTCGGACGAGGAGGACGGCGAGACCATCCGCGCCTGCATTCAGATGTACGAGAGCCTGCTCTCCTTCAAGGTGGGCGGCACGGAAGTCGAACCGGCGCTGGCCGAAAAATGGGACGCCAACTCGGATCTGACCGAATGGACCTTCCACCTGCGCAAAGGCGTGAAGTTCTTCGATGGATCTGAAATGAGCGCGAACGACGTGGTGGCCTCGTTCACCGCCCAATGGGACGCCAAGGATCCCAATCACAAGGGCCGCACGGGGACCTTCACATACTTCGGCGCGTTGTTTGGGGCAAACCTCAACGCTCCGGCCAAGTAATGTTCCGATCCAGGTTATAATTGATGGGGCAGGACCAATTGCATCAAAGGCCTTGCCCCATCTTTCTATTTCCCCGAGTGATAGATGATCAATTTTCTGATCCGCCGTCTTCTACTTCTGGTTCCTGTTGTTTTTGGAATCGTTCTGGTTGTTTTCATTATCGTCCGGGCAATCCCGGGTGATCCGTGCACATCCTTCCTGGGAGAGCGCGCCACGCCGGCGGCCTGCCAGGCATACCGCGAGCGCATGGGGTTAAACGAAAGTATCCCGGTTCAGTTTGTCAGATATCTGGGGAGTCTGGCACGGGGTGATTTCGGGACCTCCATTAAGACAGGTCAACCTGTGGTGGACGTTATCGCCCAGCGCCTGCCGATGACTTTTGAACTGGCCGTCTGTGCAACTCTATTCGCGACCATCGTGGGAGTTTTACTGGGGCTCACCTCAGCCTTAAAACGCAATACCCCGATCGATGTGGGAACGATGGTGGTCGCGAACATTGGGGTCTCCATGCCGGTATTCTGGTTGGGATTGATGCTGGCGTATGTCTTCGCGCTGCTCCTCAAAGGAACACTTTTCTATATTCCCCCGTCGGGGCGGCTATCGTCAGGAATCAGTTTAGTCCCCCTAGCGAAATTATGGAACCTGACCGACCTCCAAGGTATTCCCAAGTTCATCATCGGCCTGATATCGAACTCATCTATTCTGAATGGATTGATCCGGGGGGATTTCAATCTGGTGAAAGATGCCCTCTGGCACCTGATCCTGCCCTCTGTGGCGGTTGGGACGATTCCCCTGGCGGTGATCGCGCGGATGACCCGCTCCAGCCTGCTGGAGGTGCTCGGATTGGATTACATCCGCACAGCGAGGGCCAAGGGGCTGACAGAATCCAAGGTGATCCGCAGGCACGCCTTCCGGAATGCCCTGATCCCCATTGTCACGGTGATCGGGCTTGAATTCGGAGCACTTCTTTCGGGAGCAGTCCTGACCGAAACGGTATTTACCCTGCCAGGCGTTGGCACTGCGCTGGTGACAGCAATTCTCTCGCGCGATTATCCGCTGGTTCAGGGTTTCACCATTGTCGTAGCCTTGATTTTCGTGTTCGCGAACCTGATCGTCGATATCTCCTACGCTTACCTTGATCCACGGATCCGATTGGAATAAAGTATGAGTACAGATGTAACTGTTCCCGGTCTATCAGCCGAAAGTACCTACCAGCGCCAATCCCCGGCGCGGGAAGCTCTACGCCGTTTAGCTCACCACCGTTCAGCCCGGGTAGGTTTCTTTTTGCTGGGTCTGTTGATTTTTATCGCCATATTCGCCAACGTTATCGCCCCGTACGATCCAACAGAAGTATTGAGCGGGGTAAAACGGCGGGATACTCCCTGCATTCATCTATTTGGATGCCCGGCGAGCAAACCCGAGCACATCATGGGGATCGATGGCAACAGCCGCGATCTGTTTTCGCGAGTAATTTTTGGCTCACGTCTCTCCCTGCAGATTGGTTTGACAACGATTACCTTCGCGATCATAACAGGCGGTTTATTGGGAGCAATCGCCGGCTATGCGGGCGGGTGGATCGACAATCTGATCATGCGCTGCATGGATGTGCTGCTGGCTTTTCCCAGCCTGCTATTGGCGATCGCAATCGTGACGGTGTTGGGTCCGGGTCTGATCAATGCCCTGTTGGCGATCGGTTTTGTATCGATCCCTATCTATGCGCGCCTGGTGCGGGCAACGATTCTCTCTATCAAAGAACTTGACTATGTCGCCGCCAGCCGAGCGCTAGGAGCATCTCCGATGAGGTTGCTCTTCACCCGTATCCTTCCCAACGCATTGACTCCGTTAATCGTTCGAGGCACGCTGGGGATTGCCACGGCGATTCTGGACGCCGCCGCGCTGTCATTTCTGGGACTGGGAGCGGAAATTCCGACGCCGGAATGGGGTTTGATGCTGGGCGAGGAGCGCAACAGCGTTTTCAGCGCGCCGCACCTGGTATTCTTCCCCGGCCTGGCGATCATGCTCACCGTGCTGTCTTTTAACCTGATCGGCGATGGGCTGCGGGATGCGCTGGACCCGCGGCTGCGCGGAGGGGGAACGTGAGGTTGGTTTTTCAAAAGAATATTGGAGCGCCCCAGGGTTATTTTGGGGCGCTTTTATTTGGGGTGTGACGATTGGAACCAGCAGGGTAGGAATAACGTCTCGTGATTGCCGGGGCTGGTATAGTATAATTTTTACTAAATTCGTAAAGAATTTGAATGGAACGAGCAGACTATGAGACCCACGCTTTGGAAGGTCCGTCCGTTTAAGGCGATTTCTGTGATCCTAATGATGGGGCTGCTGATGGGGTGTACGCTGCCCTCGATCCCCGGTCTGCCCGGTCAGGCGACGGCCACGCCGGCCGGTGGGCCCGTCGGCTCGACGCCGATCCCCACACAGGGAGCGACGGACATCCCCAGGGCCGTCCAGCAGGAGCCGCTGCCGCCGGCGCTGGTCGAGACCCAACCGCTGCCTTCCAGCGACCTTGGATCGCAGGAGCCGGTTGTGCTGTCTTTCAACCAGGCGATGGACCTCCCCTCGGTCGAATCGGCGATCAAGATCGAGCCGGCGATTGGCGGCAGCTTCCAATGGGAGAATTCGGCGACCGTGCGCTTTACCCCGGATCAAAAGCTGGCCCCCGGGACCCAGGTGCGCCTGACGGTCGAATCGACGGCAAAAGCCGCGAACGGCCTGGCGCTGCTTGCGCCGGTCAGTCTGGAATATCAGGCGGCGGATGCGCTGCGGTTGGCGGAACAGCTTCCGAAACCAGGTACCCAGGATGTGGACCCCTCGGCCGCAGTGGTCGCGGCGTTCAACCGTCCGGTGGTCCCCCTGGGAGCAGATCCCAGCCAGCAGCCGGCGGCGTTTACCCTGGATCCAGCCGTTCAGGGCCGCGGCGAGTGGCTAAATACGAGCACGTACATCTTCTATCCGGATCCGGCGCTGGGTGGAGGGGTGAGCTATGCCGTGCACCTGAACCCGGGGTTGACCGCCAGCGATGGGATGCCCCTGGATGCGAACAGAACGCCGGCGAGCTGGACTTTCTCGACAGCCAAACCGAAGCTGGTCAAGGTCGAACCTTCGACGGAGAGCCCAATTCCCATCGAAAAACCTATCCAACTCACCTTTAACCAGCCAATGGACCGGGCCAGCGCACAGGGCGCATTCAGCCTGACGGATGCCAGCGGGAACCCGATAGCCGGTTCGTTTACCTGGGAGGAAAAGGACACGATCCTGGTTTTCCAGCCTTCCGCGCCGCTAACGAGGGGTACAAATTTAACGCTCAAGCTCAGCGGGCAGGCGAAAGGGGCCGGCGACGCGGGCGTCCCCTTGGGTACAGATTTCAGCGCGGCGCTGGTCTCGTTACTCAACCTGGCAGTTTCAGCGACGCAGCCAGAAGCGGGAAAACCGCTTCCTGTGCCCGGAGGCTTCGGGACGGTGGTCCTGAGCTTCACCGCGCCCGTGCCGGCGAAAGGGATCGAGACTTTCTTCGCGGTAACCCCGCCGGTGAGCAACCTCTCGGTCTATGCGGACGGCAGCGGAACCCAGGTATACGTATCCGGGTTCTTCAAGGCCAACAGCGACTACACCCTCAGCGTGTCGCCGGACCTGGCGGATGTTTACGGGCAAAAATTGGGGGCGCCGTTCACGCTGGCCATCCACACCGAGCCAGCGCCGCCGGCCCTGACCCTGGCGGCCAACCAGATCGGGACCGACACATTTTTTCTAACCCCCCAGGATAAAACCGTGATCGCCCAGGCGACCAACCTGGCCGAGCTAAACCTGAGCCTGGCAGGCCTCTCCTGGAATGAGTATCTCAGGCTGACCGGTCCGCAAGGGTTCGACGCGCGCAAGAACTATCACCCTGCCAACCCTAAAACCTGGACTCAGACGCTCAGCCTGGTCCCCGACCAGAACCAGGTAATCAACGTAAACGTTTCTCCGGATGGGAACGGCCTGGCGCCGGGGTTGTATGCCTATTCCGTGCAGTCTCCCCAGCTCCAAGGGCAGAGCAACGCCAGCCAGGGTCCGCTGGTGGTGGTCTCCAGCCGGGTCCAGGTGACGTTCAAGTACAGCGCGACCGAAGCGCTGATCTGGGCGGTCAGCCTGGACCAGGGATTGGCCCCAGTCTCGGGGGAAAATGTCAGCATATACGATCAGAGCGGCGGAGTCCTGGGAAGCGGGACCACCGACGCGCAGGGTCTGTCCAGATTCAACCTGACGCCGATGAGCGATCCCTATGGCCAGCTCTACGCGGTGCTGGGAAAACCCGGCGATGTAAATTTTGGCATCGCGGCGTCGAGCTGGAACCTGGGCGTGAACGGCTACGATTTCGGCCTGCCAACCGATTTCAGCGGGCCGCACACCCAGGTCTACCTGTACACAGACCGCCCGATCTACCGGCCAGGCCAGCCGGTCTCTTTCCGCGGGGTGATTCGCCGTGCGGACAACGGCCGGTATACCTTACCCGACCTGCTCCACGTGCTGGTCAACATCTACGGGACTCCCAATCCGGATGGGAATTCAGGCCTGCTGAGCGCGCAGGACCTGCCGTTGAGCAGCTACGGAACGGTCAGCGGCAGCTTTACTCTGGCAGCCGACGCGCCGCCGGGGCTGTACCGGATCAGCGCACAGGATTTGCCCGGCGCGCAGGGGGCGGACCTGTTCTTCGAGGTGGCGGACTATCGCAAACCGGAGATCAATCTGGAGGCGAGCCTGGCGCCGAAGGAGCTGAAAGCCGGCGACGCGCTGGAGGGCTCGGTCCAGGCCAGCTACTATTTTGGCGCGCCCGCCGCGGATCAAACCGTACACTGGGCGCTATATCGCTCCAATGAACCGTTCAACCTGGCGGATTATGTGGTAGGGACCACCTCTCAGGATGGGGGTATGTTCGGGCAAGGGATGGTACCGGCGAGAGGTTTCCTGGGACCGCTGGTTCAGGAAGGGGATGCTCATACCGGAAAAGATGGCAAGGCAGCGATCAGCCTGCAGCCGCTAGCCGTGGATCAGACGGCCAACGGCAGCCCGATGCGCTATACGCTGGAAGTCACCCTTCAAGATCAGAACAACCAACCGGTCAGCGTGCGGGCGCAAGCTCTGGTTCACCCGGCGCAGTTCTATGCCGGGGTGCGGCCGGATGCCTGGACCGGCTCGTCCGGGACGCAAATGGGTTTCGACATCCTGACTGTCGACTGGCTCCAGCGACCGATCGAAGTGCAAAACCTACACGCCGATTTTTCGAAAGTCACCTGGAAGGAGAGCGACGCCAGCGCAGGTGGACCGTTTCCGCAACCGCAATTTACCCCGGTCACCACGCCAGTCAGCTCGAGCGATTTCAGCACCAGCTCGAGGGGCCAGGCGCGACTGGCTTTCACACCGCCTGATCCCGGGACATACCAGGTGGAAATCAGCGGGGGCGGCGCAAAGACCCAGGCGATCGTCTGGGTGGGTGGAGTGGGAACGGCCGTGTGGCCGAATCTGCCCAACCAGCGCCTGCAATTGACCGCCAACACGAGCGATTACCAACCTGGCGAAACCGCGCACATCTTTATCCCCAACCCGTTCGGGCAGGGAGCGCTGGCGCTGGTCACCCAGGAGCGGGGAAAAATCATCAGCTCTGCCGTGGTTCCGCTCGATCCGAACGGCTCGACGTACGACGTGGCCCTCAGCGACGAATCCGCGCCGAACATCTACGTTTCAGCGACGGTCCTGGGCCGGCTGGCGGACGGGCAGCCGGATTTCCGCCAGGGTTTTCTCAACGTGCACGTGCAGCCCAAGGCGCAGACGCTAAAGGTCGAGCTGGCCGCCCAACCGGCGCAAAGCCAGCCGGGAGGCGAGGCGACCCTGGCGCTGCGCGCCAGCGACGCGAACGGCAAACCGGTGAAGGGTGAGTTCTCCCTGGCGCTGACCGACCTGGCGGCGCTTGGCCTGGCAGATTCGAACGCGCCGGGGATCGTCGCGGCCTTTTACCAGCCTCAGCCCCTGGGCGTGCGCACCAGCCTTTCCCTGGCAGTGTACGGGAAGCGCAGCGTGCTGGTTGCTGGCGGGCAGGGCGGCGGGGGCGATAACGGCTTCCCGGGCACTTTCCCGGTCGTGCGGGAAAATTTCCCGGATACCGCCTACTGGAGCGGGCAGATCGAAACGGATGAAAACGGGTTGGCGCAGGTCAGGGTGACTCTGCCCGACTCGCTGACCACCTGGCAGCTCGATGCGCGGGGCGTGACAGCGGATACCCGTGTTGGCGAAGCGACGACGCGAATCGTCGCCAGCAAAGATCTCATCGTGCGCCCGATCACTCCGCGTTTCCTGGTCGCGGGAGACCACGTGCGGTTAGGCGCGCTGTTGCAGAATAACACGCAGGTGGAAGTCACCGCGGAAGTCACCCTGCAGAGCGCCGGTGGTTTCGCCTTCGACGAGCCCGACCAGGCCGCTCAAAAGGTCCAGGTCGCTGCGAATGGACAGGCAAAGGTCGAGTGGTGGGGAACCGCGCAGAGCGGGGATGAGCTCGACCTGATTTTCGGCGCCAAAGCAGGCGATCTCCAAGATACCGCGCGGCCGGCGGGTGGTCCGATCCGCATCCTGCATTACAGCAGCCCGGTGGCGCTGACCACCGCCGGGGTACTGGCGTCGGCGGGTGAAAAGCTGGAGGTAGTCAGCCTGCCCGGCTCTTTCCAGCCGACCGGGGGCTCGCTCCAGTTGGAATTGACACCCTCGCTGGCATCGGCCATCGTGCAAAGCCTGGAAACGCTGGGGGGGAATCCGGAAGAGACGGATTCCAACGAAACCGACCTGTCTCGTTTCCTGGCCCAATTGGAAGGATACAACGTCCTGAAAGATCAGGGTGTGGACCTGGATGACCTGAAAGACCGCCTGGACCATTCGGTGACCCAGGGCACGAGCCGGCTGGTCAACCAGCAGCATCCGGATGGAGGCTGGGGATGGAGCTCGGGAAGCCAGAGCGACCCAATTCTCAGCGCATACATCCTCTTCGGATTGAGCCGGGCATCCGTGGCGGGTGCCCAGGTCCCGGCGGCAACGTTGCAAAAGGCTCAGGAGTACCTGCGAGGCAACCTGGCCGCGCCAGGCAAAACCGTCCGCCAGGCATGGCAGCTCGACCGGCTGGTCTTCATCCAGTTCGCGCTCCAGCAGTCCGGCGCGGGCGATAAAGCTGGAACCGCCGCTCTGCTTGGTCGACGCGGTGAGCTGAGCCGGTGGGCGCAGGCTTTGCTGGCATTTACCCTGAACCAACAGATCCCAGGGGATGGGCGGGTTAATACGATCGTGTCTGACCTGGAAGCGTCGGCGATTCGCTCGGCCAGCGGGGTCCATTGGGAAGACGCCGCGTCTGAATGGCAAAATTTGAGCACCCCGGTCCAGGGGACTGCCCTGGTGGTTTTCGTCCTCGCCCAGTTGGATCCGGCCTCAACGCTGCTGCCAGACGCGGTGCGCTATCTGATGGCCAACCGCACTGCGAGCCTGGGATGGGGGTCAACCTACGAAGCGGCCTGGGTCCTGATGGCATTATCGGAGTACCTGAAAGGGACCGGCGACGTCCAGGCGAATTTCGCTTTTTCGGCTTCGCTGAACGGCACGCAGATCGCCAGCGGCACGGCGGGCGGCCGAACCGCGGCAGCCAACGTGCACGTGGATATGCCGTTATCGAATCTGCTTAAGGACGCACCGAACGCGCTGCGCATCCAGCGGGAGGATGGCGCCGGGCGATTGTATTACCAGGTGAACCTGCAGATGGACCGGCCGGTGGAAAGCGCTGCGCCTTTGAAACAGGGTCTGACTATCGAACGGTCTTATTTCGCCTGGGGTCAGAGTTGCGGGCAGCAGGGATGCACTCCCGTCCAGGACGCGCAGCTATCGGGGGGTCCACCCCCCTTGGAGGGGGGTAGATCCGCGCCAGGGCAGGTGACCGTACGGCTGACCGTTACCGCCCCCAAGGATATGTACCACCTGCGGGTCGAGGACTGGGTGCCGGCGGGGATGGAGATTTTTAACCCACAGCTCAAGACTGCGGCCCGGGGGAATCCCCAGCCAGGTCTGGATGAGAATCCGGCAGCGGGATCCAGCAGCACAGGCCAGTTCGATCCCAGGGATCCGTTCGCAGCAGGGTGGGGATGGTGGCTGTTCGGGTCACCGCGGATTTTCGGCGACCACATCGACTGGACGGCGGATTATCTGGCGGCGGGGACGTACCAACTGACCTACAACCTAATCCCGGGCCAGGCAGGGGAGTACCATGTGCTCCCGGCGCGGGCCTGGCAGGAATATTTTCCCGATGTGCAGGCAGCTACCGCGGGAGGTATGTTTACCGTGAAGTGACGGACGGGATGCGGAGGGTCTCGAAGGAGTGACCTCGCAGAGCAAGGCAACCAGGATACCAGTACCCGCCATCTGAAGTTTGCGTCATTCTTCACCGATGCGAGGAACGCGGTCGAGGACGAAGCGGGGCGGGAGGACGGCACAAGCGAGACTAAAGAGGCCTCCGGCGGCCAGACCGGCAATCTGGCCGAGAGTCGGGGGAAGCTTGAGAAAGTCGAACAAAACAGGGGGACCGAAAAAGAGGAGCAGGCTGAAGGCCAGGAAGGCGAAGGAGACCAGACCGGCGACGCAGCCAGCCGTTCCGCGCATCATGCGGCGGGGATCATCCCAATTGAGGTTGGCTGAGCTGACCCCAAAGGCCAGGTTAACCCCAACGGATCCGGCAACGCACAGCCCGACCACAAGCAGGCCAAACCAGAGGATGCTCAGCCCGGCTCCCTGGAGAAGGGTGATCAGGATCAGGAAGATCCACCCGATGGCGAGGGAGGGCAAATAGGCAACGATGTATTTGGCGAGGACCATGCGGCCGCTGCTCAATGGGGAGGATTTGAGGATCCAGTAGCTTTTCCCCTCCTGTGAGAAGCCCATCATCGCCAGGCGAGTTTGGAGCGACCAGCCGACGAAAAGAGAGATAGCGATATTCGCATAGACCAGCAGATTGTTGAGTACAAAGGATATCTGGTGGGGGGTTTCCTCGCCGCCGCCCGGGCCTTTGCCGCGGAAGAGGGTGACCGAGTAGATGATCCCAAAGAGGAGCGGGGTCACCAACTGGGACATGTTGCGCAGGTCGCGGCGGAGCATCAGCCAATCCTTGCGGACGATGGCACGAATGGGAGCGGGGATCCAGCCGGAGAGAGAGAACGTCCGGCTGGCTGGAAGGGGCGTTTCGCCGGCCGCCGGGCTCGCCCGGGGCGCTGCCCGCTTTTTGCGCGCGCTGACCTGAATGCGAGCCCAGCCGGAATAATACAGGCGCTCGGCGGAGAGGAGAGCGATTATAAAAATGCCAAAGCCCAGCGCGGTAAAGAGGAGGAGCAGGCCCAGGCCAGGGAGCCAGTTCCCCTGGGCGATGTCCAGCAGGCCGTTACCTGCCCAGGCAAAGGGCGACCAGGGGACGTCGATGCGGGAGAGGGCTGAAAC
>Ga0335070_10009295_pt1 | contig 11527 bp, 9 predicted proteins | sample Lox_Sample_13_FD_206722 | JGI IMG/M metagenome (GOLD analysis project Ga0335070, IMG submission 206722) | Soil microbial communities from Loxahatchee National Wildlife Refuge, Florida, United States - Lox_Sample_1.3 | ecosystem: Environmental > Terrestrial > Soil > Wetlands | place: USA: Florida... | reverse complement strand
ATTGATCCTGCTGGCGGCCGGGGTCGTCATGAGCTTCGGGCTCGCCTACGCCCAGACGGGGACCGCCAAGATCGACTTCCCCTTCATGGCGGGCAGCAAGGCCATGCAGCCCGGTACCTACACCGTGACCATGCCGAACGACAACTCCGTCGCGTTCGACGGGCCGGGAGGCAAGGCGATCATGGTCGTGCTGGCCGAGCTCGGGCGGCATGACCAGGACACGGACCTCGAGGTGGTCTTCGACGTCGTCAACGGGAAGTACTTGCTCTCCGAGGTTTGGTTCCCGGAGCATGACGGGTATCTTCTCCTGTCGACGAAGCAAGCCCACAAGCACGCCGTCGTCGGCGGGTCGAACCCGCACAAGTAGTTCTCAGTCGGACGACAAGGAGCCGCCTCTCCCCGCGGCCCGGGCAGACCGGGCCGCGGGGGGGCTCCTTCGACGCGAGAATCCCGCCCGCATCCCCCCTCTCGCCTTTCCGCGATGAATGGACTCCCCCGCCAAGGGTGATGTGCGCTCCCGAAAATCACCCCGGAATTCACCGTCTTGGACTATGGAAGCGTTTTTTTATCTATCGTTTACTGGATGCTGAGGACACGTCCAGATGACGACCGCCAAATGGGACCCGGACCCGTCCGGCAAGGCCTACTCCGAATTCCTCTCCAAGGGGACGGAGGAGATCCAGGACCACTTGTCCCTCGTCGCCCGGATCCAGGTCCAGATCGGCCGCCTTCTCGAGCAGTCCATCGAGGAGCTGGAGAGAGCCCAGCGGCTGGAGACGTTGACCAGCCTCATCGCCGGAACCGAAACCCGGAAAGACGCCCCCGATGATGACGCGGTGTCGTCCTTCGAGGGTCCCGGGGAGAAGCCGGGGGCTTATCTCGAGCGCGAGATCAAGGCCCTCAAGAAGATGCAGAAGCTCCTCGGCATGCATCGCCACCCCGAGGAAAAAGAGGCGCTTCCGGCGACCAGTATCTCCCAGGGTGTCTCCGGGGATGGAGAAGAGCAGGAATCGGCGTCCCTGCGGAAGGTCCTCATCATCAACCACGACCCGGGGACGGTCCGCGTCCTCAGATATTTCCTGGAGAAAGCGGATTTCGATGTCCATTCCTGTTCGAACGGGGCGGACGGTCTCAAGAGGGCCTGCCAAGACAGGCCCGATATCATCCTCCTCGACATCCTTCTCCCCGGGATGGACGGCTATCAGGTCCTCGGCCGGCTCAAAAGAGACGAGAGGACGGCCCGGATCCCCGTCTTCGTCTTGAGCCTGCTGGCCCAGGAAGCGGACATCCTGAAAGCCATCGACGGCGGCGCCGCGGATTACTTCGTCAAGCCGTTTTCCCCCCAGATCATCATCGCCAAGATCCGGAGGGCGCTGGGGGCTCGAAATGAGTAGCGCCCTGCCCGCCCTCATTTCCCGCAGCCTGCTCTTCACCTTCTTCTTCTCCGTCGCCCTTCTTGCCTTCATCATCCTCCGAAGGCTCGTCGTCCAGCGCCGGGACGCGCAGTTCCAAGCCAGGTATCTCCGGCTCGAACAGGCGGTGCTCCAGGCCATCTCAGCCGGAGAGATGCCGCAGTCCCTGGCCGCGGCCCTCAAGCGCCGGTCCTGTCGGGCGGCCCTGACCCAGGTCCTCATCGATTTTCTCGAGATCATCAGCGGCCGCGGACGGGAGGTCTTGAAGGTCATTTTTGAGAAAGGCCTGAAGGATGAATGCCTGAGGGACCTCCATTCCAGGTTCTTCGTGCGGCGGCTGAAGGCCACGCGCCTGGTCGGCCTCTTCTCGGTCCTGCCCGACGAGAGCCTCCTCCTGAGCCTGCTCAAGGACAAGCCGCTCATCCGGCTGGCCGCCGTCCACGCCATCGCACAGCTCCCGGGCCGGGAATCCCTGGCCCTGGTCTTTCAAGCGTTCGAGCAGGAATCCTGCCCCAAGATCCACATCTATACGAATATCATCTTCGGCGCGGGAGAAAGAGTCGCTCCCTTCATCCGGGCCTGCCTGACGAAAGGCCTGCCCGTCGAGAAGCTGTGCCTGCTCATCGAGCTGGCGGGGGCCATCCCTCTCCCGTCTCTCTATCCGGACGTGGCGGGGTACGCCGGCCATCCCAACAAAGAGGTCCGGATCAAGGTGGCCAAGGCCCTGGGCAAGTTTTTGACCCCGGATTCCTATGAGATCCTGGAGAGGATGGCCGACGACAAGGAATGGGAGGTCCAGGCCCAGGCCCTCAAGGCCATCGGGAATCTCAAGAACGCCGGGGCCCTGGTCCTCCTGACGAGGGGCCTCTACTCCCCCTCATGGTACGTCCGGTATAACGCCCGGGATGGCCTTCTCAGCCTGGGGCCTCTCGGGATCAAGCGGCTCGAGGAAGTCTCCAGCCAGAAGGCGGACAGGTTCGCCTCGGACATGGCGGCCATGGCCTTGGAGGAGATCTCCTATTCCGGGGTCTGGTGATGCTGAACGCGCTGGATTTCCTCTTTCATGCCGTGTCCGCCGGCATTCTTGCCTTTTTCCTCTTGATCAACACCTTCTATCTCCTCTTCGTGGTCCTCTCGCTCGTCGGGCTTTTCCGTTACCAGAGGTTGACGAGCTACGTTCGGATGAAGGAGATCTTCTCGCTCCCCCTGGCGAAACCGATCTCGATCATCGTCCCGGCATACAACGAGGGGCCGAACATCCTCGAGAGCGTCCGGTCGCTCCTCGCCCTGGAGTATCCGCTCTTCGAGGTCATCGTCGTCAACGACGGGTCCACCGACGGGACGCTCGCGAAGCTCATCGAGGCGTTCGAGCTGAGGAAAACGAACCGGGTCTTCCGGAGAGTCGTCGAATCGGCCCCCGTTCGGGCGATCTACGTTTCCCCGATCGAGCCCAAGCTCGTCGTCATCGACAAGGTCAACGGCAAGAAGGCGGACGCGATGAACGCCGGGCTCAATGTCGCCCGCTACCCGCTCTTTTGCGCGCTCGACGCCGACTCCATCCTCGACCGGGACGCCCTTCTCAAGGTCATTCGGCCGTTCCACGAGGACCCGGAGCGGACGGTCGGCGTCGGGGGGATCATCCGCGTGAGCAACGGGTGCGTCATCAAGCGGGGCCAGGTCCACCGGATCGGGATGCCCCGCAACATCCTGGCCCGTTTTCAAGTCCTCGAATACATCCGCGCCTTCTTCGGCGGCCGGATGGGGATGAGCATGATGAACTGCCTTCTCATCATCTCGGGCGCGTTCGGAGTCTTCCGCAAGGACATCGCCCTCGAGGTCGGCGGCTACCGGAGCGGCGCGATCGGGGAGGACATCGACCTCGTAATCCGGCTCCGCCGGTATCTCCATGACCGCAAGATCCCCTACCGGATCACCTTCATCCCGGACCCGGTCTGCTGGACGGAAGGCCCGGAGAAGCTCAAGACGCTCGCCGGGCAGAGGAACCGCTGGCACCGGGGGCTGATCGAGGTCCTCATGCTCTACCGGAAGATGATCTTCAATCCCCGCTACGGGACGACCGGGATGCTGGCCATGCCGTTCTACCTGATCTTCGAGATGATGGGGCCCTTCGTCGAGCTCCTCGGTTATGTGATCTTCGTCTTCTTCCTCGCGACCGGCCAGCTCAACTCCCCGTTCGCCGTCCGCTTCTTCCTCCTGGCCGTGGTCTATGGAATGCTCCTTTCCCTTTCGGCCCTCCTGATCGAGGAGTTTTCCCTGAACCGATTCCCCCGGCTGTCGGACATCGTCATGATGGCGGTCTTCGCGATCCTGGAAAACATCGTCTATCGGCAGTGGCTCGTCCTCGTCAGGGTCAAGGCCTTCTACGACCTGATGCGGGGGAACAAGGGATGGGGGACGATGGAAAAAAAAGGCTTCACCCTGGAGCACGAGCAACCATGAGAAAAGCAACGATCCTGGCGTTCGTCTTTCTGGCCGGCTTCTTGCCGCGAATGCTTCATTCGGGAGACAACCGGCCCTTCGACCGGGCCCAGCGGGCCCTGAAGGTCGGCGATTATAAGGATGCGATCGCCATCTGCCTCGGCCTGCTCGAGTCGTCCCCGGCCGACTACGACGTCAACTTCCTCCTCGCCCAGGCCTATGCGCGTTCGGGAGACCGGGACAAGGCCATGTCCCAGCTCACTAAGATGGACGCCCTCTTCCCGAGGAACTCGGACGTCGTCCTCTTCCTGGCGCGCGTCTATACGGGAAAAGGCGAGCTGGCCAAGGCCCAGGCCCGATACAAGGAAGTCCTGGAGTTCGCGCCGGGGAACGAGGAGGCCCTTGTCGGCACGGCCGATGTCGCGGCCCGCCGAAGGGACTTCGCCGCGGCTCGCGAGACCCTCCGCCGGGTCCTCGAAAAGAACCCGCAAAACGCGGACGCCTACTACCATCTGGGACTTGTCGAGCAGTGGCAAGGGAACCGCGGCCGGGCCCGGGAGGACTTCGAAAAGGCCGTGGCCCTCGAGCCGGCGAACGAGGATTACCGGGTCTTCCTGACGGCGGCGGCACCCCGGCTCCAGAGGAAGTTCGAGCTCCGCTACGGCCACGAAGTCGAGGACTGGAGCGGCGGCCGCCCGGATTTCCAGAACGACCGTCTCGCCCTGTCTCTCGGCCTGCCCCGGAACGCGGGCGCCCTGATCATCAAGTATAACCAGACCCGTCGCTTCGGCGAGACGGACCATCAGTTCGGGATCGAAGCCTATCCGCGGCTCTGGACCAAGGCCTACGGGCGTTTCGAGCTCGGCTACGCGACGCCGGCTTCCGCCTACCCGCGATGGACCTATCTCGCCGAAGTCTACCAGGGCTTTTTCACCGCGGCGGAGGCCTCGCTCGGCGTCTGGCGGCTGACCTTCCCCGGCCGGTCCGTCACGGTCGGCCTCGGCTCGATCGGCTACTACCTTGGCAGCTACTATCCTTGCGTTCGCTTCAACTATTGCAGCGACCAGGGCAACCATTCGTTTTCGTGGGTCGCCAGCGCCCGGCGGTACTTCTCGGCGGAGAACTACGTCTATCTCGGCTACGGGCAGGGGACCCATCTCCTCGAGGACCTGACGCTCCAGGACCTGCTTCCGACGCGCGGCGACATCTTCCTGGCCGGCGCCGTGTGGTATGTCTTGCGGAGCGCGCGGGTCGAGGCCCACGTCTCGCGGATCGCGGAAGCCGCCCTCAAGCGGACGACCTTCCAGCTCACCCTCGGCTACCGCTGGCGCTGAGGCCTCGCCGGCCGCCAGGGGCCGCGGACAAAAAAAGGTTCATCTCCCATCTCCGGGATTCCCTCTCGTGGCGGCGATGGGCGTTGCCTCGAAGATCCCCGTTGCTGGAGAGGGGGACCCGCGAAGCGGGGGGGAGCCGTGCGAACTGGTTCCCAGGGGCCGGGGAGCTAGAGGCAATGCCCTGAGCGGAGCCGGGGAGAGAGATTCTCCCGGAATCGGGAGAAGAACCAAAAAGAGACTTGACTCTGACGTTACGTCATGGTTGATAATGGCCTCATGGCCAAGACCGAGAGCAAGACTTACCTCGTCAAGGAGTTCGCCGAGCTGACCAAGGTCACCGTCCGCACGCTCCACTATTACGACGAGATCGGCCTGCTCGAGCCGAGCTTCCAGAAGGAGAACGGATACCGCGTCTACACCGACGCGGACCTGCTCAAGCTCCAGCAGGTCGTGACTCTGAAATTCATGGGATTTTCCCTCGACGAGGTCAAGGAGATCCTCGACCGCAAGGGCTACGAGGCCGCGAAGTCGCTCAAGATCCAGGCCGAGGTCGTCAGGGACGAGATCGGCCGGCTCCAGCAGGCCTCGCGGGCCATCGACGAGGTTTTGCGGGCGCTCGAGGGAAAGGGCCGCATCAACCGGAAGAAGCTTATCGAGATCATGGAGGTCATCCCAATGGGCGAAGACGTCAAGAAAACGTGGCACGAGAAGTTCTTCACAGAAGGCGAGCTCAAGGAGTTCCAGGAGGTCGGCAAGAAGTACACGCCGGAGATGGCCGCAGCCTACCAGCGCCGCTGGGCCGAGCTCATCGAGGAGGTCAAGAAGAACCTCGACGCCGACCCGGCTGGCGAAGTCGCGCAGGCGTTGGGCAAGCGGTGGAAAGACCTGCTCAACGAGGCCTACGGGGACCGCCCCCAGCTCAAGGCCAGGATCGGCGAGGCCTATGCGCAGGGAGCTGTTCCTGAAGACTACCGGATGTTCGGACCGGAGGTCTGGGACTTCATCAAGAAGGTTCGCGCCGCCGCCACAAAGACCTGATCAAGCGTTAAGAGGGACAGTTCCCCCCGGGGGGGGCTGTCCCTCTTAACACGGCCGCTCAAGAAAGACTCCGAGGCCGTCGCCCGGCCGCTCTTCAATCTCAAGGACTGGAGGCCGGGCGAGGGCCGGATCTCATAGCGGCTGACGGTCTTCACGAAGACGGACCTCCGCAGGCCCGGGCCGGGCGGGGCGGCGGAGAAGGTCATCTCGACCTTGTCGACCGAGCTCGGAAGGTCGAGGCGCCGGCCGTCGACCGCGGCCAGCGCGCCGAGGACGTCCTCGTTCGAGAGCCCCGGGGCCGCGGCGCTTTCCGGAGCGAGCTCCTTGACGTCGACGGGAAGGTCTTTGCTGTAGTCCACGGCGATTCGGTCGATCATCCAGAAATTCGCAGGCGGCATGAGCTTGACCTTGAGCGTGGACCCGGAGGCGTCGCCCACGTCGATGACGGAGACCTTGTCCCGGGGAATGAACGGCCCGCCGCCGTAGATCGTCTGGCGCGGCTGCCATCCGTTCCTGGTCTCGACCCAGACCCGGAGCTTGTAGAATTCGTCCTCCCGGTACCAGTCCCGGGCCCGCCCGCCGGACATGGGGCCCATCGCGGGCTCGGACATCCTGGCCGGAGAGGCCCCTGGAAGTTCCAGGAACCGGCCGGCGAAGTGCGAAGCCCACATCGTGTTCGTGGCGTTGACGATGAGCTTGGCCTTCTTCGCAGCCTTGCCCGTCGGCCGGGGGAACTCGAAGATGAGCTCGTCCCTCAGCTCCTCTTCCTTCCTCGGGTTCTGTTCATCCTCGGGGCTCGTCCAAAAGAGCCCGTCGTTCTTTTCGACGAGCGACAGGATGTTCTTCCGGTGCTGGTCATAGGCCTTTATCGGCTTGAGCGGCGCGGTCACCGTGTGCATCGTCCCCTCGAGGTCGGGAACGACCATCGACCCTTCGGGATGGTCGACGACGACGATCTTCAGCGCGTCCGTGGACTTCGGCACCGTGAGCTCGTTGCCGAACGCGAACTTCTCGGTCCCGTCGGACCCCCGGGTGGCATCGACGGCCGTCCACTCGGTGATCGAGAACCCCTGGCCGGGCGCCTCGCCGTGGAACTCGGCGTCGATGAAATAGCTCTCCCAGAAATCCCTGTAGACGGGGGGAGGGACGGCCTCCGACTCCGGCGTCGATTCGAGGAGGGAGCCGACGAAGTCCGTTCCGGTCTCCTCGTCGACGGCCAGCAGGGCGATGAGCAGGCCGACGACGAGCACGACGCCCAGCCCCTGCAGGAGCGAGGCTCCCACGTTGACCGACTTGATCCAGGCCAGTTGGACCTCGGACGCGGGAATCGTTACGGGGAGATAGGCCTGGCAGACGACCTTTTCACCGTCGGGCCGTAGCGTGAAGACTCGGGCGAGAATGCGGTATTGTTTCCCGTCTTTGGTCGTGATCGAGCCGGGTGTTTCCGGGGTCGGAGCGACTTCCTGAACGACATCGTCGCGGGCGAACTCGACGGTTGTCAGGGCTTCCCCGACGACGGACTTGCGGTCGAGCCGGGCCGGACGCTTCTCGCCGAACTCGATGTATTCGCGGGCCTTCGTCTGGACGGCCAGGATCTTGACGGGCGCCCTCTCCCTGGCCATGGGGGCGAACCGTTTCTCCTGGACATGGTAGACGCAGGACGTCGTGAACACGAGGAACGCCAGTAGCTCGACGAAGGCTGTGATCTTCCTGGCCATCAATCCCCTCCTTGAGCGGGATACCGGCGGACGTGGCCGGGTTCCGTTGTCCGATTCAAATATCGGCCCGCCGGGCGGGAAAGTTGTCAGCGTTCCGTCAAGAAGTTGCTAAGAGAGCGTCAATTTCCCGCGGCCCCCCCTGCCGGCCGCGGCGGTCCCCCTCCAGAAGCTACAGGCGGGGAACCCTCAGGTACTTGTCCACATACTCCTCCGGGAGCCGGCAGTCCCGGGCGCCTTCGAGGACGAGCTTCTCGTAGTCCGGGTGCGGCGGACCCAGCGCCCGGCCGGTCCGGAAGTAGGCCATGGCCCGATAGACCTGGCCGCCCGCGTCCCGGACCTCGAACTCCCTCCGGTCGTAGGTCTTCGGATATCCCTCGTCGGCGTCCAGGGCGAGCTTGTCCCTCTCCGTGATCTCGAAAAGCCCGCCCCGCACGGCTTCGGTCGCCGAGGGGACGATGTTGGCCGTCGCCCCCTGGCGGACGACCGAGATGCCGTCGTAGACGAACCGGTAGCCCTCGAGGACCGCGGACCGGAGGAAACGCCCCCCCGCGCATCGCCCCTTCATCTGGGCGAAGCTCATGTTCGAGCCGTAGGCAAAATAGAGCATCGGTCACCCCTAGGTCGCTCTGTCCCCTTCATCGAACCAGGCCCGGGGCAGCGCGGCGAAATCCAGGCCCTCGTAGAGCCGCTCGACGCGGACGGCGGTCTCTCGGACCTCCCGCAGGAGCGGGCCGGGGAGGAGGAGGGCGGCCCTGGCGACCTCGTCCTCGTAGAGGTTGTGCCTCAAGTACTCCGGCTCATCCGGCCCGAACCAGACCCCCGCTTCCCAGGACCTTTGGTCGAAGCGGACGGTCTCAAGAGCGCCGGTCGAGAGCCGCGGGCCGTCGCCCTCCGCCACATAGACGAGGAGCCCGTGGTTCGAGGGCGGGCGCGGAGCGAGGTTGGCGTACATGCCGACGCATTCTCCGGCAAAGGCCACCGCCCGCAGGGAAAAAACGTATCCGTCGGCGCGGGAGTCCACGTGCTCCTGGAGGAGGGCGCCGTAGCGCCCCGGCTCCGCCCCGGCCAGCTCCCCGGGGTTCTCGATGACGCGGAGGTCACGGCCGCCGCGGCCGAGGCGCCTCTTTAGCACGGCCCGGCCGTGGGCCGCAAGCAGGCGGCGGGCCTCCTCCGGCCGCCGCGGGTCGAGGAGGGCCGTCTCCGGCATCGGGGCGACGCCGCCCACGACCCGGTATTGGACCCACTTGTCCTCGAGGCGAAGGGCGGGATGGACCGTTTCCGGAAAGGGCCCGCGGCCGTCCAGCCAGAGCTTGAGCTGCTTGAGCCCTTCGAGGAACGGCAGAGAGGCGATGTAGTCGCGGAAGGTCTTGCCGTAGGCCCGCAGGGAGAGGGCCTCGATCCTGTCGAAGACGCCCGACGGCGTCCCGAGCCACACGCGGTGGGTCCGGTCGCATTCCTCGGCTCCGCCCGGCAGCCCGATGTTGACGTCGACCAGCCGAGGCCGGCCGGCGCCGTCAACGAGGAAATCCAAGCCGAGGTACACGGTCCCTCCGGGCCCCTCCCGGTCACATCCCACTGAGGTTCTTGACCCTGGCGCAGCCCGCGGGCGCGCGCCCGAGGGCGAGAGAGAAGACGGCGGGAAGCAGCCGAAGGCCCTGGGACGTCTTCGCGCTCATCGGAAACCTCCTGTGGGGCACCGGCGACTGCCGAACGGTTCTGACGGCAGCCGGCGGCGGAACGGGGCGCTCGAAAAAAACCGCTCCGCTAATGCGTCCGAGCCCTCCCGCTGGCTTTTATATATGCCCCCGGGGGGCCAATGTCAAGCCGGCGGAGGGGGGCGCGGCCATCGTTCTGACCGCGGCGCTCGACCGTTGCGTCGCCGGGCCGATCGTCTGGGCGGCGGACGCCTGGGGAGGGTCTCGCCCCCCTTCTTCCATGCGGAACGAATCAGGACGCCGACCCTGTTCATGGGCGGCGACAGGGACTTCATCGTCCCGCTCATCGGCGGCGAAATAGCGGCGCCGCGGACGCGGGGGCCGCGAGGGTCCGGCCGCGGCCCTGCTCTCCGCCGCCGGACCCGCCTTCCCGCAGTCGCAGCTGGCCTCCAAGCTGCTGGCCGGCCCGGCCCGCATCCAGGGGGAGGACGACAACGCGGGCGCGCTCGGGGCCTGCGCTTACGCCCGGGTTATTCACGGCGTCTCCGTTGCGGCCGAGGGTTTCTACCTGACCTCGACGGTCAAGAACATCAAGGGGAACTGGTTCTTGAGCCAGACGACCGGTTCCGGGACCGTGACGACGAGCAACAGCGCGTACTATTTCTGGACCTATATCGACACCCAGGCGACCGGGACCTACACGAGGACCGATTTTTTTCGACGGCGCGGGGCCCACAGGGAGCAACGTGTCCGGTGCCCGCAAGGCCGACCTCAAGCTCTCCGGCTCGGTCGTCCTCTTCGGCCTCAAGTTCAGCTCATAGGCTCGCCTCACGGCGTTTCGGCGCTTCTGCCGGGCGCGCGAGCCGCTGCGCGAACATCCATTGGACGAGGGCGGGCTCCGTGTACGCCCACTCAAACGAATCGTGCTCGACCCCCGCGTACTCCGTATAGATCGGGTCCCCCCCGGCCTTGACGATCTTGGCAATCCAGCGGCGCTGGCGCTCGGCCGGCTCGATCGGGTCCAGCGCGCCATTAAAGTTCCAGACCGGGATCCGCGCCGCAGCCACGGCGTCCGCGAAGTCGGGCAACCCGCAGACGGGGACGGCTGCGGCGAAGAAGCACGGCCGGCGGGCGATCATGTGCCAGACGCCGGCGCCCCCCATCGAATGACCGGTGACATAAATCCTCGAGGGTTCGATGGGCCGCTCGGCCACGAGCTTGTCAATGATCTCGAAAGCCAGCCGGGCGCCTTTGCCCAGACGCTGTCCTGGACAAAGTCGGGGCCTCTGGCCCGCTTCGATGATCACACAGGGCCAATTGACGTCGGATTGCGGGGCGACGACGAAGCACGGGTGGCGCTGCTGGTTCTCAGGCAGGGCCCAGACGAGGCCGCCGAAAACATTGGCGCCCTGGAGCTGCTTGACATTGTCGGTCCCGCTTCCGCCGGCACCGTGCAGGAAGACGACGAGGGGGTACTTCCGCCCCGGGACCCGGCCGTCGGGCGTGAACAGGCGATAGGGCATTTGCTCGCCGTCCGCGTTCCGATGGACAAGGGAGGCGAAACGGTCGGCCAGGTGTTCGACCTTCCCGAGATACCCGTCGATGACGGCGGTCCGCTCCTTGGACCGGGGCGGAAAGGGCAGGAGGACGGGCTTGGCCGCTGCGACCTTGGCCGGGTCATCGTCCTCCCCCGGCGCCTTCACCCGAAGGATGAAGATGTTGTCCCGCTCGAGAAAGGTCTCGACGCGGACGACCCGGAGGCCGGCCAAGTGGGCCGTGTATCGTCCCCGCCCGGCGCCAACCTCGCCGATGACCATGCCGGGTTTGACGCCGACGGCGGGGAGGACCTTGCCGGGCGGCTGGCGCTCGTTGGTCTGCCGCTCGATTGCCGTCTCCCGAGCGGTCTGAGGGACGGGGAGAGCCGGCCTAAG
>Ga0335070_10009294_pt1 | contig 11528 bp, 8 predicted proteins | sample Lox_Sample_13_FD_206722 | JGI IMG/M metagenome (GOLD analysis project Ga0335070, IMG submission 206722) | Soil microbial communities from Loxahatchee National Wildlife Refuge, Florida, United States - Lox_Sample_1.3 | ecosystem: Environmental > Terrestrial > Soil > Wetlands | place: USA: Florida... | reverse complement strand
CGCGCTCGCCGCGCTGGCGCTCGGCGGCTGCGCGTCACTCGGGGGCGGGGCTGCCGGCGAGCAGGATCTCGGCGTCGAGGTGCGGCCCGAAGCGCCTCCGGAGTACGACGTCCTCGTCGCGCAGCAGCACCAGAGCGAAGGGCAGGCCGCCGAGGCCCTCGCGGCCTACGAGCGGGCCGTCGCCAAGGACGAGGACTCCGCCTATCTGCAGCGCCTGCTCGCCGACGCGCTGGCGCGCGCCGGGCGCCTGGACGACGCGCTGGTCCACGCCCGCCGCGCCTACGACCTCGATCCGCAGGACGAGGACGGCCGACACCTGCTGGTGCAGCTGCTGCGCATCCAGCGCGACGTGCCGGCGATCGAGGCGCTGCTGCTCGACGACAAGGGCGCGCCGCGGGACGGCGACGCGGCCTTCGCGCTCCACGAGATCTACATCGAGGCCGGTCGCGCCGAGGACGCGCTGGTGATGGCCGAGTGGCTGCTGCACCACGACTCGGATCCGCTGCGCGCGCAGATCGCGCGGGCCAACGCCTTCCAGCGCCTCGGCAGGCCGCTCGACGCCGAGAAGGCGCTGCGCGAGGCGATCAAGCTGCGGCCGGACGACCTGCGTCTCTACGGCGCGCTCGCGCGCTCGCTGCGCGAGCGCGGCGACCGGGACGGCGAGATCGCGCTGTACCGCGACATCCTGAAGGACCAGCCCGACGACCACGCGACGCTGCTCGCGCTGGCCGAGGCGCAGATGTCCGACGACGACCTCGAAGGGGCAACCCTGACCCTCGAGCGCGTCGTCCAGCGCTACCCCGGCGACGAGCGCGCCTCGCTGCGGCTCGCCTTCCTCTACTACGAGGCGCGCCGCTTCCCCGAGGCGACCGCGCGCTTCGAGCGCGCGCTGGCTGCGAACCCCGAGGAGACCGAGATCGCCTTCTTCCTCGGCGTGTCGCGGCGCCGCGAGGGCAACGAGGACGGCGCACTCGAGGCCTTCGCCTCGATTCCGCCGGGCCACGACCATTTCGCCGAGGCGCGCACGCAGATGGCGGCGATCCACGAGCGCCGCGGCCACTACGACGCGGCGCTGCGCGAGGTCGAGGCCGCGCTGAAGGTGGAGCCCTCGCGTCCCCTCGAGCTCTATGCGGCGACGCTGAGGGCCCGCTCGGGCGACCTCGACGGCGCGGTCGCCTTCGTGAAGGGGCTGATCGCCAAGGAGCCCCAGAACGACGAGCTGCAGTACAACCTCGGCGTCATCTACGGCGAGGCCGACCAGCGTGACCTCGCCATCCAGGCGATGCGCAAGGCCCTGGAGATCAATCCCGACAACGCCAGCGCGCTGAACTACATCGGCTACACCTGGGCGGAACGCGGCGAGAACCTCGACGAGGCCGAGCGCATGATCGAGCGCGCCATCCAGCTCCGGCCCGAGGACGGCTTCATCGTCGACAGCCTGGGCTGGGTCTACTACATGCGCGCGCGCCCGCTGGTCGAGTCGGGCAAGCTCGACGCCGCGAAGGGCTACATCAAGCGCGCTCTCGAGGAGCTCGAGCGCGCCGACGAGCTGACCGGCGGCGACCCGGTGATCTCCGAGCACATGGGCGACACCTATCTGCTGCAGGGCGAGCGCAAGCGCGCCCTCGACATGTTCGAGGAGGCGCTGCAGCTCGGTCCGCGCGACGCGGAGCAGCCGCACCTGGTCGAGAAGCTCGAGAATCTGCGCCGCGAGCTGAAGTGAGCCGCTTCCGGCCGCTCGCCGTCGCGGCCCTGCTCGCACTCGGCGCGTGTCGCGCCCCGGCGCCCGTCCCGCTGGCACCGGACGACCCGCGGCCGGCCGCCTGGGTGTCGGCGTGGTCGCAGCGCGCGGCGCAGCGCCAGGCGCTGCGCGCCGAGGCGCGCCTGGCGGTCGACGCGGAGGCGACGGGCGGAGCCGATCCAGTGCACGTGCGCTCGAGGCAGTTCCTGGTGATGGCGCGTCCGGCGAAGCTGCGCATCGAGGTGCAGGGCATGCTCGGCACGACGCTGGCGGTGCTCGCGATCGACGACGACGTGTATGCGCTCTTCGAGACGGAGTCGCGCCGCTTCGAGCAGGGTCCCGTGCCCGCCGACCTGCTCTGGCGCGTCGCGAGGCTGCCGCTCTCGGCGCAGGAGGTCGTGGAGGTGGTGCTCGGCGCGCCGGACCTCGCGCGGGGCGAGCCGGTGCGCGCGGCCTGGGCGCTGTCCGACGGCGGCCTGCGCGTCGACCTCGCGGGCGACGCGGGCCCCGCGCGGCTCCTGCGCTTCGACGCCGAGGGGCAGCTCCGCGAGCTCTCCGCGCGCGGAGCGGACGGCGCCGGCTGGACCGCGCGCTTCGACGACTACGCGCCCGTGGCGGGAGAGCCCCTCGCGCACCGCGTCTCGATCGAGACCCTGCACGCGAACGCCGTGCTCCAGCTTCGCGACGTCGAGCTGAACCCCGCACTCTCCGCGGATATATTCCGCCTCGACGGGTCTCTGGCCCGGTCCGGCGCGGAGGGGGGATGAGGGGGCGCCTGTGGGCGGTCGCGTGCGCGGCTCTATTCGCCCTCGGCGCCTGCACCAACGATCCCTATCCGGACGCGGACGCCAGTCTCGCCATCTTCTACAGCACGTTCGAGGAGCCCCCGAAGACGCTCGATCCGCAGGTCGCCTACTCCGTGAACGACCACGCCGTGATCGGGAACGTCTACGACACGCTGCTCCAGTACCACTATCTGAAGCGGCCCTACGTGCTGATCCCCGGCCTGCTCGAGGAGATTCCGGCGGCGCGGGCGCTGCCGGGCGGCCGCGTCGCCTACACGCTGCGCCTGCGCGAGGACCTGCTCTTCCACGAGGATCCGTGCTTCGAGCTGTCCGCGCCTGGCGCGCGGACCCGCCCGGTGCGCGCCGCGGACGTGGCCTTCGCCTTCGAGCGCATCGGCGACCCGGCGGTGGGCAGCCCCGTGCTCGAGACGCTGGTCAAGATCTCGGGCATGCGCGCCTTCGGCGACGCGCTCGCGAAGCGCCGCGAGGCGGACGCGTCCTTCGCCGCGCAGCGCATCGACCGGCAGTACGCCGAGGTCGGCGGCATCGCGGGCGTGCGCGTCCTCTCGGAGCGCGAGCTCGAGCTCGTCCTCGACGAGCCGTATCCGCAGATCCGCTTCTGGCTGGCCATGCCCTTCACGACGCCCGTCGCGTGGGAGGCGGTGGCCCGCTACGACGGGCGCGAGGGGCGCGACCTGTTCGCGGAGCATCCCGTCGGCACGGGACCCTTCCGGCTGACCCGCTACGAGAAGCGCGCCCGCATCGTCATGGAGCGAGAGCCGCTCTGGTACGGCGCGCGGCATCCGGGGCCGCCCGGCACGGTCTATCCGCGAGAGGGCGAGCCGCAGGACGCGGCGCGCGGCTACCTCGACGCGGCGCGCGTCGGCAGGCCGCTGCCGTTCCTCGACCGCGTCGAGCTGCGGCGCGAGAAGGAGGACATCTCCGCCTTCACGAAGTTCCTGCAGGGCTACTACGACATCTCGGGCATTCCCAAGGAGAGCTTCGACCACTTCGTGCACGAGGGCGGGCTCTCGCCCGAGATGGCGAAGAGCGGCATGCGCCTCGCGAAGGCGGTCGGGCCCGACGTCTACTACCTGGGCTTCAACATGGACGACCCGGTAGTCGGCACGCCGGCGAAGGAGCGCGGGCGCAAGCTGCGCCAGGCCATGAGCCTCGTGATCGACGTGGCCGAGTTCTCGCGCCTGTTCATGAACGGGCGCGGGATCCCGGCGCAGAGCCCGCTACCGCCCGGCATCTTCGGCTACGACCCCGACTACCGGAATCCGTTCCGGCAGGTCGACAAGCCGCGCGCCGAGAGATTGCTCCACGAGGCCGGCTATCCGGGCGGTGTCGACCCCGCCACGGGCCGCGCGCTGCGCCTGCACTTCGATACGCCCGCCACGGACACGCGCAGCCTGCTCACCTTCCAGTTCTGGGTGAACGCCTGGAGGAGCATCGGGCTCGACGTCGAGATCGCCGCGACGAGCTACAACCAGTTCCAGGACAAGGTGCGCCGCGGAGCGTTCCAGATCTTCCAGTTCGGCTGGGTCGCGGACTACCCGGACCCGGAGAACTTCCTGTTCCTGCTCTGGAGCGGGATGGCGCGCAGCAAGAACGGCGGTCCCAACACCGCGAACTTCCAGAACGCGCGCTACGACGCGCTCTTCGAGAAGATGAAGGCGCGCGACGACGATCCCGAGCGCATGCGGCTGATCCGCGAGATGCGCAGCATCCTCGAGGAGGATTGCCCGTGGATCGAGCTCTTCCACAGCGAGGGCTACGCGCTGTACCACGTGTGGGTCGACGCGCCGAAGCCGGCGGGCATGGCCTTCGCCGTCGACAAGTACCGGATGCTCGACCCCGCGGAGCGCGCGCGGCTGCGCGTCGCCTGGAACCGGCCGATCCGCTGGCCCGCCTACGCCTTCGCGGCGGCCGCGGGGCTCGCGCTGATCCCGGGCATCCGCACCTGGCTGCGGGAGCGCGCCTGATGCTGGCCTACCTGGTGCGCAGGCTCGCCTGGGGCGTCGTCACGGTGCAGGGCGTCCTGCTCTTCCTGTTCGTGCTCTTCTTCCTGCTCGCGACGCCCGACGACATCGCGCGCAAGGCGGTCGGCGAGAAGGCGCCCCAGGCTGTGCTCGACCAGTGGAAGCAGAACCACGGCTACGACAAGCCGCGCGTCTGGAATCCGGCAGCGCCCGCCGACACCATGCTGTTCGACCACTTCCGGCGCATGCTGAGCTTCGACTTCGGCAACAGCGACGCCGACGACACGCCGATCGCGGAGCGCCTGCGCGCGGGCGTGGGGCCGAGCCTCGCGTTCACGCTGCCGCTCTTCGTGCTCGAGATCGTGTTCGGCGTCGGCCTCGCGCTCTTCGTGGCCTTCTTCCGCGACACGGCCATCGACCGGACCGCCACGGTGCTGGCCGTGCTCGCGATGAGCGTGTCGACGCTGCTCTACATCATCGGTGCGCAGTACGTGCTCGGGAAGCTGCTGCGCTGGTTCCCTATCTCGGGCTTCGACCCGGATCCCAGCGTGATCGCGCGCTTCCTCGCGCTGCCCGTCATCGTCGGCCTCCTGTCGGGGATCGGTAGCGACCTGCGCTTCTACCGCACCGTGTTCGTGGAGGAGTCCGGCAAGGACTACGTGCGCACGGCGCGCGCCAAGGGCTGCGGCGAGGGCCGCATCATGGGGCGCCACGTGCTGCGCAACTCGCTGATCCCGATCCTCACGCAGGTGGTGGTGCAGATCCCCTTCCTGTTCACGGGCAGCCTGCTGCTCGAGTCGTTCTTCGGCATCCCGGGACTCGGCTCGGTGACCGTCGATGCGATCAACGCCAACGACTTCTCGACGCTGCGCACGATGGTGTACATCGGCTCGCTGCTGTTCGTCGCGGGCCAGATCGCCACCGACGTCTCGTACACGCTCGCCGACCCGCGCGTGCGGCTCGGTTAGGGGCGGGACGTGGAGTCGTACGTGCTCGGAAACTGCGCGGTGGCCGCGCTCGTCCTGGCCGGACTGGCGGCGGCGCTGCGCGTGGGGCGCAGTCCGCTCTGGCGCCAGGCCGGCCGCGAGCTGCGCCGGCGCCGCCCGTTCGCTCTGCTCGTCGTGGCGCTCTACGCGGCGATCGCGCTGCTCGATTCGATCGCCTGGGTCGATCACGAAGGAGGGGGCGTGCACGAGGCGCGCTCGCTGCTCGTGCGCGCGTTCCCCGCCGACTTCCGGGAGGCGAGCTACTCGGCGCCGCTCGCCGACGTCGAGTTCTACGGCGGCGCGCCGCTGCGGCACCCGGGAAGCCACTGGCTCGGCACCGACATCCTGGGCCGCGACGTGCTGCTCCAGGCGCTGCGCGGCGCGCGCGTGGCGCTGCTGGTGGGCGGCCTCACCAGTCTGATCTCGATCCCGCTGGCGCTGCTGTTCGGTGTCGCCGCCGGCTACCGCGGCGGGCGCGTCGACGACGTGGTCTTCTTCGTCACCTCGACGCTGGCCTCCATGCCGGGTCTCCTGCTGCTGGTCGCCCTGGTCATGGCGCTCGGCCGCGGGCCCGTGCAGGTGTGCATCGCGCTGGGCGTGACCGGCTGGGTCGGCTTCGCGCGGCTCGCGCGCGGCGAGACCTTCAAGCTGCGCGAGCTCGATTACGTGCAGGCGGCGCGGGCGCTCGGAGTGCCGGAGCTGCGCATCGTGTTGCGCCACGTGGTGCCGAACCTGATGCACCTCGTGGTGATCACCTTCGTGCTGACCTTCTCGGGCCTCGTGCTCTCGGAGGCCGTGCTGTCGTGGCTCGGCCTCGGCATCGACGGCAGCTGGGGCCAGATGATCGACCAGGCGCGCGACGAGCTGTCCCGCGAGCCCGCCATCTGGTGGAACCTGACGGCGGCCTCCGCCGCTCTCTTCGGCCTGATCCTCGCGGTGAACCTGGTGGGCGACGCGGTGCGCGACATCCTCGACCCGCGCACGCTGCGGGAGCGCGCGTGACGCGCGTGCTCGAGGTCGAAGGGCTGGTCGTGAGCTTCCCCGGCGAGCACGGCCGCACACCCGTGGTGGATCGACTCGACCTCGAGCTCGACGCCGGCGACACGCTGGCGCTGGTCGGCGAGTCGGGCTGCGGGAAGAGCATGACCGCGCTCTCGCTGCTGCGCCTGGTGCCCCGCCCGGGCCGCATCGACGCCGGGCGCATCCGCATCGATGGCGAGGATCTGCTCGCGCTGCGCGTCGACGCGCTGCGGCGGCTGCGCGGCCACAAGGCCGGGATGATCTTCCAGGAGCCGATGACGAGTCTGAACCCGGTGCTCAGGGTGGGCGCGCAGGTGGTGGAGGCGATCCGGCTGCACGAGCGCGTCGGCGTGCTCGAGGCGCGCCGGCGCGCGGCGGAGCTCTTCGAGCGCGTCGGCATCCCGGATCCGGCCGAGCGGCTCGACGCCTATCCCCACGAGCTCTCCGGCGGCATGAAGCAGCGGGTGATGATCGCGATCGCACTCGCGGCGCGTCCGCGTCTGCTCATTGCCGACGAGCCGACCACGGCCCTCGACGTGACGATCCAGGCGCAGGTGCTCGAGCTGCTGCGCGAGCTGCGCCGCGACACCGGCATGGCCGTGCTCTTGATCACCCACGATCTCGGCATCGTGAACGAGGTCGCGGATCGCGTGGCGGTGATGTACGCGGGGCGCGTCGTCGAGGTCGGCGCGCGCGAGACGCTGCTCGGCGCCGCGCGTCACCCTTACACGCAGGGCCTGTTGCGCTCGATCCCCGCGCTCGCCCCTCGCGGCGCGCGGCTGCCCGAGATCCCGGGCAGCGTGCCGTCCGCCGGCGCCTGGCCGTCCGGCTGCCGCTTCCACCCGCGCTGCCCGCGCGTCTTCGATCCCTGCAAGCAGCACGACCCCGACTGGACCGCGCTGCCGGGGCAGCGCGTGCGCTGCCACGCCGTGGCCCGCGAGCTCGCCTCGTGAGCGCGGCCCCGACAGGCGCCGCGGCCCTTGCCGAGCCCCTGCTGCGGGTGGAGGGTCTGCGCACCTGGTTCCCGGTGCGCGCGGGCGTGCTGCAGCGCCCGGTGGCGTGGATCCGCGCGGTGGACGACGTCTCGTTCTCCATCGAGGCGGGCCGCACGCTCGCGCTGGTGGGCGAGTCCGGCTGCGGGAAGAGCAGCGTGGGGCGCTCGCTGCTGCGCCTGGTCGAGCCCCAGGCCGGACGCGTCTGGTTCGAGGGGGTCGATCTGCTGGGCCTCGCGCCGGCCGCGCTGCGCCCGGTCCGGCGCCGACTCCAGATGGTGTTCCAGGATCCGATGGCCTCGCTCGATCCGCGCATGCGCGTGCGCGACATCGTCGCCGAGGGCATGCAGGCGTTCGGCATCGGCTCCTCCGAGTCGGAGCGCAGCGAGCGCGTGGCGCGCCTGCTCGCGCGCGTGCAGCTCGACCCCGGCCAGATGTGGCGCTACCCGCACGAGTTCTCCGGCGGCCAGCGCCAGCGCATCTGCATCGCGCGCGCGCTGGCGCTCGAGCCGCGCCTCGTGATCTGCGACGAGGCGACCTCTGCCCTCGACGTGTCGATCCAGTCGCAGATTTTGAACCTGCTGCGCGACCTCCAGCAGGAGCTCGGCCTCACCTACCTCTTCATCACCCACGACCTCGGCGTGGTGCGCTACCTCGCGGATCGGGTCGCGGTGATGTATCTCGGGCAGATCGTGGAGGAAGGCCCCGCCGAGGCGCTGTTCCGGGCACCGCAGCACCCCTACACCCAGGCGCTGCTCGCGGCGGTGCCTTCGCTCGACCCCGCGCGGCGTCACAGCGTCGCGGCGGCGCCGGGCGACGTGCCGTCGCCGTCGGCGCCGCCGCCCGGCTGCCGCTTCCACACCCGCTGTCCGCGCGTCTTCGCGCGCTGCGCGCAGGAGGCGCCGCCGCTGTACGGGACCGCGTCGGGCGCGAGCCGCTGCTTCCTGTCGGACCCCGGGGCCGCGACGCCGGACGCGGGGCCCGCGCGGTGAGCGGCGGCCTGACCTTCGAGTGGGCCGAGCGCAGCGACGTCGGGCTCTCGCGCTCGAGCAACCAGGACTGCTGCGGCGCGGCGGTCGCACCCGACGGCGCGCGCTTCTGGATCGTGGCCGACGGCATGGGAGGGCACGCGGGGGGCGAGACCGCGAGCCGGGTCGCCGTCGAGGCGGCCACCGAGAGCTTCGCCGCGGGCCGGGGCGACCTCGCGCTGCGCCTGCGCCTCGCGATCCAGGCGGCCAATCGCGCCGTGATCGACACCGCGCGCGGCGACCGCTCGCTCGCGGGCATGGGCACCACGGCCGTCGCCGTGGCCTTCGACGACGCGGGAGCCTGCGTCGCCAACGTGGGGGACAGCCGCGCCTACCGGCTGCGCCGCGGGCGCATCGAGCAGCTCACGCGCGACCACTCGGTGGTCGCGGAGCTGGTGCGCCGCGGCGCGATCTCCGAGGAGGAGGCGCTGATCCACCCGCGGCGCCACGAGGTGCTGCGCTCGCTCGGCTTCGAGCCGGGGCTCGACGTCGACGTCGACCCGCTGGACGCGGCCCCAGGCGACGTGTTCCTCTTGTGCTCGGATGGCCTCACCGGGGTCGTCGACGACGCCGAGATCGCGGCGCTCTGCGGCCAGCGGCCGCTGCGCGAGGCGGCGCGCGCGCTGGTCGACGCGGCCAACGCCCGCGGCGGACCAGACAACGTGACGGTGCAGGTGATCCGCGTGACGCGCTGAGGGATCTCCGACGTGGAGCGGTGCAGGAACTTCTGCGGCGCGTGGCTGCTGGCCCTCGCGCTCGCGAGCACCGCAGGCGGCGCGGTACCCGGCCCGGCCGCGGCGGCGGCGAGACTCGAGGAGCGCCTCGCCCGGGCGCTCCAGGCGGGGCCGCCGCCGGAGGGGATCGCGATCGGCATCGCGCTGCAGGGCGACGACCTGCCGCCGGCGGGCGCCGGGCGCCGGGCGGGCATCGCCGCGCGCCAGCAGCGCGCGCTGGACGCGCTGCCGGCCGGAAGCTTCCGGATCAAGCACCGCTACCAGTCCCTCTCCGGCTTCGCCGGCTGGGCGCAGCCCGCGGCGATCGAGGCCCTGCTGGCGCACCCCGAGGTCGGCTTCGTGTATCTGGACGGCACCGTCCGCGCGGCGCTCGCGCAGGGCGCGCCCCTCGTCGGGGCCAGCGCCGTCCATTCGCAGGGCTACACCGGAGCCGGAGTGCGGGTGGCGGTCCTCGACACCGGCATCGACACCGACCATCCCGACCTCGCCGACGATCTCGCCGCGCAGCAGTGCTTCTGCGACGACGACCCGTCGCCGAACCGCGGCTGCTGTCCCGACGGGAAGGCGACGTCGACCTCCGCGGAGGACGACGAGGGCCATGGGACGAGCGTCGCGGGAATCATCACGTCGAGCCGGCCGGCGGGGCCGGGCGTCGCGCCCGATGCCGAGATCGTCGCCGTGAAGGTCCTCAGCAGCAGCCGAAGCGGCAGGTTCTCCGACATCGCCGCGGGCCTCGACTGGGTGCTCACCCATCGCGCGGCGCTGGGCATCCGCGTCGTGAATCTCAGCATCGGAGACGGTGTCCAGCATGCCGATCCCGCCGTGTCGCCGTGCTCCGGGACGAACACGGCGAACGCCATCGCCTCGCTCTACGACGCCGGGGTCAGCGTCTTCGTCGCGTCGGGGAATTCGGGTTTCGACGCGGGCGTCGAGTTTCCCGCCTGTGTGGCGCAGGCGATCTCGGTGGGCGGTGTCTACGACGCCGCGGTGGGCAAGGTCGCGTGGTGCGCGCCGTCGGGCTGCCCGGCCATCGTATGCACCGACACCTCGACTGCGGCGGACCAGTTCGTCTGCCACACGAACAGCGGGCCGCTGCTCGACATCCTGGCGCCCGACTGGCAGACGGACACCACGGCGCTCGGCGGAGGGACCACGGCGTTCGGCGGGACGTCGGCGGCGAGCCCCTACGCCGCCGCCGAGGCGGCGCTGTTGCTCCAGGCGGACGCCGGGCTCACGCCCGCGCAGATCCGCACGCTGATGAAGACCCACGGCCCCGCCGTCGTGAACCCCGACAACGGACTCTCGTTCACGCGCACGGACGTGGCCGCCGCCCTCGCGGCGATCCTGCCCGCACCGATTTGTGGGAACGGCGTCGTCGAGGTCGGCGAGCAGTGCGACGACGGCAACACCTCGGCTGGCGACTGCTGCGGAGCCACGTGCAGCTTCGAGGCCCTCGGGAGCCCGTGCGAGGACGGCAACGCCTGCACGCAGGGCGACACCTGCAACGGCAGCGGCGCGTGCCTCGCGGGCGCGCCGCTCGTCTGCGACGACGGACTCTTCTGCAACGGCCTCGAGACGTGCAGCCCCGCGGCCGGCTGCGTGGCGGGGACACCGCCGGCGCAGGACGACGGCATCGCCTGCACCGTCGATCACTGCGACGAGGACACGGACGCGGTGCTGCACGTCCCGGACGACGCGCTGTGCGACGACGGACTCTTCTGCAACGGCGCCGAGACCTGCAACGCGGCCACCGGCTGCGTGGCGGGGACGCCGCCCGCGCTGGGCGACGGCATCGCCTGCACGGTCGACGCCTGCGACGAGGCCTCGGACGCGGTGGTGCACGTGCCGGACGACGCGCTCTGTGACGACGCCAATCCGTGTACGGCGGAGAGCTGCGACGCGGGCACGGGCTGCGTGTTCACGCCGGTGCCCGGCTGCGGCGAGCCGGTCCCCGCGAGCTCCCGCGGCTCGCGCCTGGCCCTGCTGCTGATCCTGGCGGCGCTCGGCGCGCGGCTCGCGTCGCGGCGTCGACCCCCAGGTCCCCGCTGACGCGCGTTGCGCGACGCGCGGGCGCGATCAGAAGACCGTGTACTCGCTCGCGCTGCGCGAGAGCGCGGCTAGCGCCCGCGCAGGCGCCGGTCGGGCGCCGCGTCCGCGATCTCGAGCGCGCGCGCGGCGAGGGGCTCGGCGGCCCTCCGCATGCCCTCGAAGCCCGCGCCGACGGTCTTGCCGAGCTGGAAGCGCTTGTAGATGCCCT
>Ga0335070_10009293_pt1 | contig 11530 bp, 8 predicted proteins | sample Lox_Sample_13_FD_206722 | JGI IMG/M metagenome (GOLD analysis project Ga0335070, IMG submission 206722) | Soil microbial communities from Loxahatchee National Wildlife Refuge, Florida, United States - Lox_Sample_1.3 | ecosystem: Environmental > Terrestrial > Soil > Wetlands | place: USA: Florida... | reverse complement strand
ATTCAACGTTTGTTCCCGCTCGTCATTGACGGCTTCGAGGTGAACGCTGCGCTTCTGGCCGATGGCGTCCAGTTCGTCAATGAAAATAATGCACGGCGCGTGCTGCTTTGCCTGCTGAAACAAGTCCCGAACGCGCGCGGCGCCCACGCCGACGAACATCTCGACAAAATCACTTCCCGACAACGAGAAAAACGGCACTTTCGCTTCGCCGGCGACGGCGCGAGCCAGCAGCGTTTTGCCAGTGCCGGGCGGCCCGACGAGCAAAACGCCTTTGGGAATTTTCGCGCCGATTTCCTTGTAGCGTTGTGGATTCTTCAGGAAATCAATGACCTCTTTCAGTTCGAGCTTGGCTTCTTCGCAACCCGCCACGTCGGCAAAACTGACGCCGGTATTTTCACCTTCCACCAGCTTGGCTGTGCTTTTGCCAATTCCGAAAATGGATTGACCGGCCATGCCAATCTTCTTCCCCGTCAGAGACCAAATGCCAAAGAAGATGGCCAGAGGCAGCACCCAGCTAACCAGGAATTGCGACAGGAAACTTGGACGCTCACCGTTATACTGCGCGCCGCTGGCTTGGAGATCTTTGACAAGGTCGGGGTCTTCGATGCGAGTGGTGCGGAATTGGAATGGCGCGGTTGCCGACGCCAATGTGTTAGTGCCAGCAGCCTGGATATTCGGCTGTGCGACGTTGACCGCCGACCGCGTTTTGTTGGTGGCCAGCGCCGCTTGGGGAACGATGCGGCCGAAAATTTCATCCTGCCGCACCACGGCGTCCGCAACCTCGTGGCGGGCCAGATGCGCCCTGAACTCGCTGTAAGGGATGGTATGCACTGTGAACTGGCTCACCACCGTCTGCCAGCCCCACAGCAGCAGGAGCATGATGAAATACAGCCCCAGGTTCCACTTCCAGTCGGGCTTGTTCTTGTCTTTGGCCTCGAGATCAATTTTAGGCGGAGATTTTTTCATAGTTGCCTCATTCCTGTTCTTGTTCGGCGACGCGCTTTCGATCAACGAACAGCCGCGCGGTGATGGCGCCGAAAATCATGCCGCCGATGTGCGCCATGTAAGCCACGCCGCCCGTTTCCACGTCCGCCACTTCGCCGACGCTGAAGAGTTGAATCAGAAACCAGACGCCGATCAGCAACGCCGCCGGAATGAACGTGACCCGCACCGTGAACAAAAGGAACAGCAGCGAGCGAATCCGGTCGCGCGGGTAAGTGACCATAAACGCGCCCATCACCGCGGCAATTGCGCCGCTCGCGCCCAAACTGGGAACGGTTGACGCCGGACTGAACGCGACCTGCGCGAGCATGGCCACGACGCCGCCGAGCAAATAAAACACTAGGTAGGGCAGTGGCTTCATCGCGTCTTCGATCTCCGGTCCGAACGCCCTCAGAAAAATCATGTTGCCGATGATGTGCGACCAACTGCCGTGCATGAACATCGCCGTCAAAACCGTGATCCAGTGATGGCCGGCGACCATGTCGGCGGGAATCACGCACCAATTCTGAACAAACGCATCGCCGCCTGACAGTTCGAGCAGAAAGGCCACGCTATTCGCCACGATGAGAAAAATTGTGACGAACGGGAAATGCACCGGCCGCCGCGAAGCGTCTGAAAGCGGGATGAGCGGCATTGGTCATGCCTCCCCGCCGCCAAAAATCACGGCGACGATTTTGTCCCGCGCGTCGGGATCCAAACTGGATGAGTTTATGTTCAACGGCGTCAATTTTTGTTTCGCGTCAATGAGCCGGCGCGTTTTGCTGCAAATCGTTCGCCCCGCGCCGCACGGCCAGCGAGAGCATCAAGCGCGCAACGCCACTGAAGACGATGCTGATGCCGCCGAGCGTGCCGATGACCCACAAGGCGCTGGAGGGCCACGTTCGCCAAATCATGATGGCGAGAATCAGCGTGATGATTCCGTCCAGCAGCAGCCAGTCCGGACCTTGCAACGGCCGGAGAAAGAACGCCAGAACAAATTCCAAACCGGCCACGATCATCAGCGCGCGCAACGCAATTGACCATCGAATCTCTCGATTGATTTCCGTATTTGTGTTCAGGATCTGCCTTTGGTTTCCTGTCTTTATGCGGTGTTGGAAAAAGGACGCTGAATCGAACTCACGGTGGTTGGATCATCGTTTTGACGATTTGCACCACGAGTTCCGGTTTCACCAGGGCGGTGTTGATAACGAGGTGATAGTGATCCGGCTCTCGGATATCCGCTTTGAAATACTTTTTCACCAGCTTCCGGTGCTCTGCTTCAAGCGTCGAAATGTGCCTGCGGGCATCTTCATCGGAGAGACCTTGCTCCTTCATCAAATTTTTTATCCTCACGGACAGAGGTGCTACGAAACACAGACCAATTTTCCTGTCCGCTGGCAGGAAAAAGTTGCTGCCCCTTCCCACGATCACCGCATTCCCAGGCACGGCGATGGCGAGCAGAACCCTTTTGAGGCTTTCAAGATATTCCTGCGACGAAAAGCGATACTCCTTGTTAAACTCTGAAAAAAGATCGCCGAAAAAATCCTCGACTCCAGTAGGCGGGTGTTGTTCAAGCCAGGAAACCAGTTGCGCGCTTACGTGCTCGTCCTTGGCAATCTGCTCCACCAATTCCCAGTCATAACGATGCATCCCCAGTTCAGAACAGAGCTTCTCCACAATGGGTTCTGCTCCACTTCCCGGTTCGCGGGTGACCGTGATGACCGGCTTGTGTCGGTATTCCGGGCCTTTATTGCTCAAGCGCAATTCTTCAAGCCGCGCTTTGAGCAACCGGTTCATTTCTTCGATTCGATCAAACTTTGTCATCTTCTTTCCATCGGTTGGGACGACTAATTCGATCCGGCTGCGAAACTCAGCCAATTTTAGATGTCACACCTTGCTCGCGTCAAGGTTTCAGGTCTTTCATGACTTTCCCCAAATTCCTCAAAACTCGTCTCCGAGCCACACCATCCCCAAGAAGAAGGGGATTAATTATCCCCATTTTTTTATATTCGTGAAATGGGCGTGACAACCCGGCGTCTTTGCAGTGCTATGTCGAAACATCGTCGTGTTCGGCAAAGATTTTCCAGGAGCGCGGACAGCTTTGTCCGCGACACGCTGGCATTGGGAACGAAACGCGCGGACGAAACTGTCCGCGCTCCTGGGGTTGCGGCTTGGCCGCACTGCGTCTTTACGATCCGACTATTTGCCGCCCAGCCCGTCCAGCGCGAAGTTCAGCATCATCACGTTCACGCGCGGCTCGCCGAACATGTCGAGGCCACGGCGGCTCGTGTTTTGGTCAACGAGCTTGCGCACTTGCGCTTCCGTCAGGCCGCGCGCCTTGGCCACGCGCGGGATTTGCAGTTCGGCGTTTTTCAAACTGATGTTCGGGTCAAGGCCGCTGCCGGAGGCGGTCACGGCGTCGGCGGGAACAATGGCGTTTGTCGCCAGGCCGTTGTCAGAACGGTAGGTGGCGAGATATTGCTCGATGTTGTTGACCAAATTGGACGAGGTTGGGCCGAGATTGCTGCCGCCGGAACTGGTCGCGTCGTAGCCGTTTGGCCCCGCCGCCGACGGACGGGGGTGAAAATACTGCGCGCCGGTGAAGTTTTGCGCCAGCAAAGCTGAACCGCGCACCGTGCCGGATTTGTCCACGAGCAGGCTGCCGTTGGCCTGATGCGGGAACAGCAATTGCGAAACGCCAAATACAACGAGTGGATACAAGCCGCACAGGAGAACGGCGAAGAACAGCGTCGCCACGATGGAGCGGCCGAATTCAGTCAGGATGGTTTTCATAGTTTTTCAATTCCTAATCGTCCTCGTTCTCGTCGTCGTCCTCGAAATTTGGTCCGTTCGATTACGAGAACGAGGACGACGACGAGGAGGATTGCAGAATGGTTTCATAATCATGCGAGATGCAGACCGGCGATAATGAGGTCTATGAGTTTGATGCCGATGAACGGCAGGATGACGCCCCAGAGGCCGTAAATCAGCAGGTTAATGCGCAGGATTTGCGCCGCGCCGAGCGGACGGAATTTCACGCCGCGCAGTGCCAGCGGGATGAGCGCGATGATGATGAGCGCGTTGAAAATCACAGCGCTCAAAATCGCGCTGCCCGGGCTGTGCAGGTGCATGATGTTGAGCGGTGCGATGACGGGAAACGTCGCCATGAGCATCGCCGGGATGATGGCGAAGTATTTCGCCACGTCGTTGGCGAGGCTGAAGGTCGTCAGCGCGCCGCGCGTGATGAGCAGTTGTTTCCCGATTTCGATGATCTCCAGCAGCTTCGTCGGATTCGAGTCGAGGTCAACCATGTTGCCGGCTTCCTTCGCGGCCTGCGTGCCGGTGTTCATGGCCACGCCCACGTCGGCCTGCGCGAGCGCGGGCGCGTCGTTCGTGCCGTCGCCAATCATGGCAATCATCCGGCCGCCCTGCTGTTCCTGGCGAATCAAGGCGAGCTTGTCCTCCGGTTTCGCCTCGGCGAGAAAATCATCCACGCCCGCCTCCTGCGCGATGGCGGCGGCGGTCAATTTGTTGTCGCCGGTAATCATCACGGTGCGGATGCCCATCGCGCGAAAGCGTTTGAAGCGATCGGCCAAGCCGCCCTTTACGATGTCCTTCAAATGAATCACGCCGAGAGCACGTTCCTTGGTGGCAACGACGAGCGGCGTGCCGCCGGAAAACGAAATCGCCTCCGCGATTTTTTCGATTTCCGCCGGCAATGCGCCGCCGACGAACTGGCGCACCGCATTCGCCGAGCCTTTGCGGATTTGTTTGCCTTCGAAATTCACGCCGCTCATGCGCGTTTGCGCGGTGAACGGAATGAATTGCGCGCCGGGCAAATCGCGGATTTCGCGCGCGCGAATGTCAAATTGTTTGGCGAGCACCACAATGCTGCGGCCTTCGGGCGTTTCGTCGGCCAGCGACGCGAGCTGCGCGGCATCGGCAAGTTCCTGCATTGACACATTGGTCACGGGCAAAAACGACGTGGCCTGGCGGTTGCCCAGCGTGATGGTGCCGGTTTTGTCGAGAAGCAAAACGTCCACGTCGCCGGCAGCCTCGACCGCGCGTCCGCTCATCGCCAGGACGTTTCGCTGAAGCAAACGGTCCATGCCTGCGATGCCGATGGCGCTCAACAAACCGCCGATGGTCGTCGGGATCAGGCAAACCAGCAGCGAGATGAGCACGACATCGGAGAAATTGACGCCGGAATAAATGCCGAATGGTTTCAACGTGATGACGGCGAGCAGGAACACGACCGTGAGCGCGGCGAGCAGAATCGTGAGCGCAATTTCGTTCGGCGTCTTCTGGCGGCTCGCGCCTTCAACGAGCGAAATCATCCGGTCCAGAAAACCTTCGCCAGGGTTGGCGGTGATGCGGATTTTGATTTCGTCCGAGAGCACACGCGTGCCGCCGGTGACGGCGCTGCGGTCGCCGCCGGCCTCGCGGATGACGGGTGCGGATTCGCCGGTGATGGCCGATTCGTCCACGGTCGCCGCGCCAAGGATGACTTCGCCGTCAGCGGGAATGATTTCGTTCGTGCGGACCAAAACCACGTCGCCTCTGCGGAGCGATGCGGCGTCCACGGTTTCAATCGAGCCTTTCGAATTGAGTTTGTTCGCGCAGGTGCGCGTGCGGGTCTGGCGCAGCGCCCTGGCCTGCGCCTTGCCGCGGCCCTCGGCGACGGCCTCGGCGAAGTTCGCGAACAGCACGGTGAACCAGAGCCACACGGCGATTTGCGCGACAAACAAGGTCTGGCCGGGCGAGCGGAACACGTCCACGGTGCAGATGACCGCGCCGACCAACGTGACTAACATGACGGGATTCTTCACCATCAGGCGCGGGTCGAGCTTTTTGAAGGCGTCACCGACGGCGGGGAAGAAAATTTTCGTGTCAAAAATGGAAACGGATTTTTGAGTCATAATAATTATTTGGAGAGCACGCGCGTCTCGCGCGCTCTGGTGGACGTCTCGTCCGCCAGTCGCACGGCGACGTTGGAAACGATTTTTAATTGGGTCGTGCGCACCGCGAAGGTTCGACGCGAGACGCGTCGAACTGCGCCCGAGACGGGCGCGCTCCCCATTTCAAATGAAATTTTTGATTTCAAAATAAATTTCCTTGCAGCATCAGGAAATGTTCGACAATCGGGCCGAGTGTGAGCGCGGGCAGAAACGTCAGAGCGCCGACGAGAATCACCGTGCCGACGAGCAAAACGACGAACGTAAAGCCGGTCACCGGAAACGTGCCGGCGCTGGCGGGAACGATTTTTTTGCGCGCGAGCGAACCCGCCAGCGCGAGCAGCGGCACAATCATGCCGAACCGGCCCAGCAGCATGTCAATGCCCAGTGTCGTGTCATACCACGGCGTGTTGGCGTTGAGGCCGGCGAAGGCGCTGCCGTTGTTGCCGGCACCGGAGGTGTAAGCGTAAAGAACTTCGCTCAAGCCGTGCGGGCCGTTGTTGTTCAAGCCGGCCAGGCCCCAACTGCTCACGCACGCCCAGGCGGTGAAGCCGAGGATGATGAATGCCAGAATCACGAACGCCAGAAGGACCATTTTCACGTCGTAGCTCTCGATCTTTTTGCCGAGATATTCCGGCGTGCGCCCGACCATCAGTCCGGCGATGAACACGGCGAGGATGACGAAGATCAACATGCCGTAAAGCCCCGCGCCGACGCCCCCAAAAATCACCTCGCCGGTCTGGATGTTGAACATCGGCACGAGTCCGCCGAGCGGCGTGAAGGAGTCGTGCATGGAATTGACCGCACCACACGAGGCGTCGGTCGTCACCGTCGCGAACAGCGCGGAATCGAAAATACCGAAGCGGACTTCTTTGCCTTCCATGTTGCCGTCGGCGGCGACGACGCCGAGGTGCTGATGAATCGGATTGCCTTTGGCTTCCGCCCACCAGCAAAGGAGCACGCCGGCGAGAAACATCGTAAACATCGCCGACCACACGGCCCAGCCGTGCTTTTGATTTTTGGTTTCGCGGCCGAGGTGATACGTCATCGCGCTGCCGATGCAAAGCAGCGCGAGCATTTGGAAAAAATTCGAGAGCGGCGTGGGATTTTCAAACGGATGCGCGGCATTGGCGTTCGTATAACCGCCGCCGTTGGTGCCGAGCATCTTGATGGCGATTTGCGAAGCCATCGGGCCTTGCACGATGGTTTGCGTATCGAGCGTCTGGTTTTCCATGACCGGATTCCCCTTGGCGTCCACGACGGGTTTGCCCTTCGCATCGGTTTTCTGAACGGAGATGGTTTGTGGCTCCATGAGTTTGGCGACGGTGTAAGGTTTGAAATTCTGGATCATGCCCTGCGACACGAAGAACAGCGCCAGCACGAGGCAAATCGGCAGGAGCAAATAATAAGTGATGCGCGTCAGGTCCACCCAGAAGTTGCCGATGGTCTGCGCCGTGTGCCGCGCGATGCCGCGCACGAGCGCGCCGGCGATGGCGATGCCGACGGCGGCGGAAAAAAAGTTTTGGATGGCCAGCGCCACCATCTGCGAAAAACACGACATGGTGGATTCGCCGCCGTAACTCTGCCAGTTCGTGTTGGTGGTGAAACTGACGGCTGTGTTGAACGCCAGATGCTGCGACAGCGCGCCGAACTTTTGCGGATTCAGCGGCAGATATTGCTGCAGGCGCAGGATTGCGTAGGTGAAAAGACAGCTCACGAGGCTGAACAGCAGCATCGCAAACGCGTATTGCTTCCAGCCCTGCTCTTTCTGCGGATTCACGCCGAGCACGCGGTAGGTGAGCTTTTCCAAGGGCCGCAAAACCGGGTCGAGCCAGGTGCGGCCGTTGGCGTCGAGCACGCGGTTGAGATACAAACCGAGCGGTTTGGTGACAAGCACGAGCGCGCCGATGTAAAGCGCGAGTTCCAACCATTGATGGGAGTTCATGGCAGTTGATTAGAATTTTTCCGGCCGGAGCATGGCCGCGATAAGATATGCGCAGAGCGCGACGGAAATGATTCCGAGGATGAGGTTTTCCATAAAATCAAAGTTTCTCGCAGCCGCGCGCGTAAAACAAAAACGCCGCGAAAAATGCGACCACAATTCCGATGTAAATCACGTCCAGCATAATTCCATTCAAACCGGCAGACGGCATCACGGCCCAAGCCGCAACGACGCGCCAATTCTATTCAATCTGGGTGAACTTGATGACCGCGGACTTCGCGGATCAGTGGATCGCCCTTCCAATTGCCTGCGAGATTAGCTGTCGGGCTTGGCCTTGAAAGTGGCCCGGTGATTCCGTTACCGGAACCCCTCCGCCCCGTCCTCAACTTTGAGGAATTCGGGTCTCCCGCATCGGCTTGCAGGAAGGCAAACCGATTTAGGCTGCAACGGCCAGACTAAAACACGCCCGCCAGGTCTTGTCAAGTTCGGCGCAAACAGGCCGTTTTTATTGAAAAAACCTTTGCCAACCGGCGCGCCAATGCGTCTTATTTCCCAACAGCTTATGGCTCGAATCCGAACTTTGCTGGCGTTTGTTTGGTTGATGCCCGCGGTGGTTCTCGCGGCGACAGAAATCTACCGGCCGGCGGCCGTTACGCCACCACAACCGGCGCGCGAATTTCGCGGCGCGTGGCTCGTGACCGTCGCCAACAAGGACTGGCCGTCCAAGCCCGGCCTGCCTGTCGCGGAGCAAAAGGCCGAATTGACTGAACTGCTGGATCGCGCGGCGCAGTTGAAATTGAACGCGATTATTTTCCAGGTGCGCCCGTCGTGCGACGCGATGTATGCCTCGACCATTGAACCGTGGTCGGAATACCTCACCGGCACGATGGGCAAGGCGCCGGAGCCGTTTTTCGACCCGCTCGCCTTTGCGATCGAGGAAGCGCACCAGCGCGGCCTCGAATTGCACGCGTGGTTCAATCCGTTCCGCGCGCTGCATCCCCAGGCCAAATCATCCGCCGCGCCGGGCCACATTTCGCGGATGCATCCGGAGTTCATCCGTCAATACAGCGGCCAGCTTTGGCTCGACCCCGGCGAACCGGCCGTGCGGGCCTACGTCCTGGGCGTCATCCTGGACGTGGTGCGGCGTTACGACGTGGATGGTGTGCAACTGGATGATTATTTTTATCCCTACCCGGAAAAGGATGCGGCGGGGCGCGAACTGGAATTTCCCGACGACCCGAGCTGGCGGAAATACGGGTTGGCGGGCGGGTTGCGCCGCGACGACTGGCGTCGCGCCAACATCAATCTGTTTGTCCAGGGCGTTTACCAAAATCTCAAGACGGCAACCCCCCGGGTGAAATTCGGCGTCAGCCCGTTTGGCATCTGGCGGCCGATGAATCCGCCGCCAATCCGCGGCCTGGACGCCTACGCGAAGCTCTACGCCGACTCGCGCCAATGGTTCGCCAGCGGCTGGCTCGATTATTTTTCGCCGCAACTTTACTGGTCCATTGACTCGCCCCAGCAAAGTTTTCCGGTGCTGCTCAACTGGTGGGCCGGGCAAAATGCACGGGGCCGGCACCTCTGGCCGGGACTCAGCGCCGCCAATGCCGTTGAAAAATGGGGGCCGGGCGAAATCGCGCGGCAAATCGCCGTCACGCGCCGGCAGCCCGGCGCGGGGGGGGAAATCTTTTTTCACCTGCGCAACCTCGCGGACAACCCCGCGCTGGCAAATGCGGTTCGCACCGCCTACACAGAACCGGCGCTCGTGCCGGCGTCGCCGTGGCTGGCTTCCATTTCACCGGGCAAACCGAAGCTCACCGTGGTCGAAGACAGCCGCGCCAGTTTGAGGGTGCGATGGGAATCGGCGGGCAATCCGGCCGGGCTGTGGGTGTTGCAGTTCCGCACCAGCCGGGCATGGAAGACGGAGATTCTGCCCGCCGCCCGAACGAATTGGGCGTTTGCCAAACCCGCGCCGGAATGGATTTCAATCAGCGCTGTGGATCGGATCGGGAACCTGAGCCTGCCCGCGGCCATCAAGAAATTCCAGTTGGTGCGCATCGGCAAGGGCACCGTGATTTGGAGATAGGCGAACGGCATCCGCACCCGAAAGATCGGGAACGACGCGCGGCGTCCCAGGATGGGCGATTCGTGATTTGCGATTTGTTCCAGAATGGTCTTTGGCCGCGCAAATCGCCGACAGCAAATCGAAGATGGTTTTGGAAGGGCTGTAAGCCGATTTCTGTCTGCCCCGCCCATGCGTGCATGAGCGACGGGAGAGAATCATTTGTCTCAGCAGCCGATACCCGGAACCCGCCCGCGTTGGCGGGACTGGAGCGGGCCGCTCCGGGGTTCCCTATTTGGCCTTGCACCCGATGGGGTTTTCCGTGCCGCGTCGCTTGCGCTTCGCGCGGTGCGCTCTTGCCGCACCTTTTCACCCTTGCTCCGTTTGAAATTTCAAATTTGAAATTTGAGATTTCAACGGGGCGGTCTGTTTTCTGTGGCACTGTCCGTCGGAAAGGCTTTCAACCTTCCGCCCGCGTGTATCCCGGCCCTTCTTGAAATGGCTGAACCAGGAAAACCACGGGAACGTTGTTTCGTTCACCAATCTTCATGGCCCAACAACTTAAAGAAGGGCTGGGTTACGCGGCATCGCGCCCTTTGGTGTTCGGACTTTCCTCCCGGCCCTTCTTGAAATTTATGAATCACACTCACGCGAAACGGGTCAATCCCTTCGCTGACCCTTGTCAATTTATAAACTTCAAGAAGAGCCGGGCGATTCTCCGCCCTTCCAAAACCGTTAAAAGCATAGCCGATTGCGGAAGAAAACTCAAGCGGTGGATTTCCCCCCGGCTGCGGCCCCGACGGGTTTGCATTGACATTTGCCGTCTAAAATGAATTACTTCTCCGTGCTCCACAAGATATGCTAGTGTAACCCAAGAGCGCTGTGGCTGAAAAAGACGATTATTTGCTGGATTTGCTGGTGGACCTCGGCTCCGTGAGTGCCGAACAGGTGGCCGCCACCCGCCAGGAGGCGCACGCCGCCGGCGTGGGCGTGGTGGATTTGTTGCTGGCCAACAAGGTCATCCGCCCCGCCGATGTCACGCAGGCCAAGGCCGCGCAATTTGGCGCGGAGGTCGTCCACCTCGGGGGACTCCGCATTCCCGACGAAGTCATCTCCATCATCCCGCGCCACATCGCCAAAAAATATCGCGTCGTCCCCATTCTCAAAACCGACGGCAAGGTCGCCGTCGCCATCGCCGACCCGTCCGATTTGAACACGATTGATTCGCTGACCCATCTGCTGAACGCGGAGATTGAACTGCGTGTGGCTTCCGAGCAGGACATCGAGGCCGCGCTGGGCCGCTATTACGGCGGGAAGGGCGACACGGTGGTGGACAAGGCGATTCAGGAACTGACGGAAAGCGAAGTCGAAGTGCCCGCGGGCGCGCTGGACGATGACAGTTCGGTGGTGGACGCGGACGCGCCCCTCATCCGGTTGGTGAACCAAATCATCGCGGATGCGTTCAAAATGCGCGCCTCGGACATTCATCTGGAACCGCTGGGCAAACGCTTCCGCCTGCGCTACCGCATTGACGGTTTGCTGCACGAAATGAAGGCGCCGCCGAAACGGTTGCAGCCCGCCATCATCACG
>Ga0335070_10009292_pt1 | contig 11531 bp, 10 predicted proteins | sample Lox_Sample_13_FD_206722 | JGI IMG/M metagenome (GOLD analysis project Ga0335070, IMG submission 206722) | Soil microbial communities from Loxahatchee National Wildlife Refuge, Florida, United States - Lox_Sample_1.3 | ecosystem: Environmental > Terrestrial > Soil > Wetlands | place: USA... | reverse complement strand
ACCAGCTGCTGTTCCTCGCGCCGCGCCTGGCCCAGCCACAGCATCTGCTTCCACGGATGCGCCTTCACCTGCCGGTGGGCGCCGACCAGCACGTTCTCGAGCGCGGTCATGCCGGGGAAGACGCGCGCGGTCTGGAAGGTGCGGAGCAGGCCGAGGCCCGCGATGTCGCTCGGCGAGCGGTTGGCGAGCGACGTGCCGAAATACTTCACCTCGCCGGTGTCCGGCGGGAACAGGTTGGTGATCAGGTTGAACAACGTCGTCTTGCCGGCGCCATTGGGGCCGATCAGCGCGGTGAGGCTGTGCTCGGGCACCTGGAAGGAGACGTCGTTGACGGCGCGCAAGCCGCCGAAGGTCTTGCTCAGCCGCGTGCCTTCGAGGGCGGGCGCGCTCATCGGGCCGGCTCCTTCGCGAGCTTGCCCGCTGCGGCGGCGGGGGCCGGTTCGTCGGCGAACCAGCGCATGACCGTGCCGACGATGCCGTCGGGCATGTACTGGAAGGCGAGCACCAGGATGGCACCCTCGGCCAACGTCTTATAGGCGGCGAGCGGCTGGAAGATCGTCGGCAGCAAGGTGATCAGCGCCGACCCGACCAGGCCGCCGACCAGCATGCCTTCGCCGCCGACGACCTGCATCGCGATCATCTCGAACGACCGCGGCGTGCTCACCATCTCCGGCGACAGGAAGTGGAAATCGAACGCATACAGGCTGCCCGAGAGCGAGCCGAGCACGGCGCTGATCGCGAATGCCGCCATCTTGTGCTTCGGCACGTCGATGCCGAGAGCTGCGGCCGCCGTCTGGTCGGTGCGGATCGCCTGCAGCGCCCGGCCGAAGCTCGAGCGCATCCCGCCGAGCAGGATCGCGATCAGCGCGACGATGATCGCGAGCACGAGGTAGTACATCGACGTCTGGCTGTCGAACTCGTAGCCGCCAAGCGAGAACGACGGGATGCCGACAAGGCCCGACGGGCCGCCGGTGATGTTGAGCCCGACGGTCAGCGAATCGACCAGCAGGCCGAAGCTCAACGTGGCGAGCGCCAGATAGGCGCCGCGCAGCCGCATCGTGACGAGCGCCAGGCCGATGGCGCACACGAGCGACACCGCCATGCCGGCGACGGTGCCGACCAGCGGCGAGTAGTCGTAGGTCGTGGCCAGGATCGCGGCGGTGTAGCCGCCGATGGCGAGGAACGCCGCCTGGCCGAGGCTGACCTGCCCGGCGTAGCCCATCAGCACGTCGAGGCCGAGCACGCCGATGAAGAGGATGCCGGTGATGACCAGCGAGCTCAGCAGCCCGCCTTCGCCGATCACGAGCGGCAGCGCGATCAGCGCGAGGATCGCGACGGCAGCCACGGCGATCGCTTTTCGGCCGCGGAAGCGCACGATCGCGCGATAGACGCGCACGTCCTCGCGCACGTCGTGGCGGCGCGTGCGCCGCGGCATGAACAGCCCTTGCGGCCGCCAAAGCAACGTCGCAAGCAGCAGGGCGAGCGCCAGCGCGTTGCTGAACAAAGACGAGACGTAGCCGGCGGCGAGCTGCTCGGCGATGCCGAGAAAGAGGCCGCCGCCGATCGACCCGACCAAGGAGCTCATGCCGCCGATCGCGACCGCGATGAAGCCGGCGTTGGTGAAAAACCGGCCGGTATCGAACTCGAGGGAGATGATGGGTGCCACCGCGATGCCGCCAAGCGCGCCGATCAACGCGGTGAGGCCGAAGCTCAGCAAGGTCAGTCGCGGCACGTCGATGCCCATCAGTCGCGCGGCATACGGATTTTCGGCGCAGGCGAGCAGCGCCTTGCCGGACGCGGTCCGGGTCAGGAGATACCAGGTGCCGCCGATCACCAGGATGGCGACCAGCGCGATCCACGGCCCTTGCGAGGGAAAGCGGACACCGAGGAGGTTGATCGGCTGCTCGCCCTGGAACGGGGCCACGGCATAAGGCTGGCTGCCCCAGATGACCAGGGTCAGGCCTTCGAGGAAGGTGAGCAGGCCCGCGGTCAGCATCAGCATGCTGCTGTTCGGGAGGCGCGACAGCGCCGGCACGAAGGTCGCCGCACCCAGCAGCACGCCGAACACGGTCGTGCCGAGCGCGGCCGCGGCGAAGGCGATCGGGATCGGCCAGCCCATCACGGCATTGAGCTGATAGTAGCCGAGCGCGGCGAGGACGCAGAACCCGCCTTGCGCGAGGTTGATGATTCCGGTGACGCGGTACACCAGCGACAGGCCGAGCGCGATGATCGCGAAGACACTGCCCTGCACCAGGCCGCCGATGATGATCTGCGTCAGCTGATTCACTGTTGGCCGGTCCGCCCCTTCAAGCCGCGGGCAACCTATCGGATTGCCCATCCGCGGGCAATCGTCTGCGGGCCGTTGCTCCGCCTACGGACGGATTTAGACTTTCGTGCCTTCGAGGGTGGACGGCGCAAAGATCTCTTCGGGCGTCAGCCGCCGCGAGGCGAGGCCTTGCTCGACCAGATAGCGCGTCACGGCCTCGATCTCCGGCCGGTTCCTGGTCACGCCGTAGCTCCAGTAATCCTCGCCCATGAGGTCCTTGGTCCGGTGCAGCTCGGAGACCGCCCACGGCAGGCTCACGGACAGGCGGCCGAGCTGGTTCAGGTCGGCGACGCCCAGCTCCTTGGCCTTGACGAACGCGGCATAGACGTTCGCCGGCAGCCAGGGATGGCGCTCGGCCAGCGCCTTCCTGATGCCGACGATGTGCATGATCGGGAACAGCCGCGTCTTGCGGAAGTACTCTTCCTCGGCACGGCGATAGTCGGGAAAGAGCCGCGCGATGTTGGCAGTGCCGCGGGTGAAGCAGGACGGTGCGCGCGGCCCGATCACGCCGTCGAGCTCGCCGCGCTCGAGGAGCTGCGACAGCGTGGCGTCGCTCGCGATCGGCTTGCAGTCGATCTCGGGCGGCAGCTTGATCGGCGTGCGCTCGGTGCGGCCCGGCTGCTCCAGCCCACCGCTGCGCCAGCGGATGTCCGATGCCTTGACGCCGTATTCGTCGCTGAGCATGCCGCGGATCCACACGTTCGCCGTCTGCTGGTATTCCGGCAGGCCGATCGTCTTGCCTTTGAGGTCCGCGGGCGCCTTGATGCCGCGATCGCTGCGGATGTAGATGCCGGAATGCCGGAACAGCCGGGACAGGAACGCCGGCACGCCGACAAAGGGGCTGTCGCCGCGCGCCGTCGTCAGCATGTGGGTGCTGAGCGAGAGCTCGGTGACGTCGAAGTCCTGATAGCGGTATGCCCGGAAGAACATCTCTTCCGGCTCGAGGCCGCTTGCCGCCACCTCGCAGCCTTCGATGCCGACGCGTCCGTCGAGGATGGCCCGGGTCCGGTCGTAAGGCCCGCAGGCCAGGCTGATGGCAAGTTTATTGGTCATTCTTCCTCGCGGAACGCGGTTGCCGGCGGTTGCGAGCCGTTTTTAGCATGCGATCCTCTGGCGGCGACAAGCGGCCGGATGCATACTTCCTGACAGATCGCGTTAAGGACTTTAGGAGGAGACGATGCCGGACGATAAAGCGGGCACCATGACCCAGGATTTTGTGGTCGGCGGCGTGCGTCTGCCGCGGCCGTTCCGCATCCGCCGGCTCGGGCATTTCGGCGTCAACGTGCAGGATCCCGAGGCCTCGCTCGGCTTCTACGGACGGCTGCTCGGCTTCCGCGTTTCCGATCCGCTCGACTTCGGCCCGCGCCTTCCGCCGGAGGTGCGCGCCACGGTCGGGCCGACCGCCGGCTATTTCACCCGTCACGGCACCGACCATCATTCCTTCGTGTTCTTCCCGCGCCGCGCCTATTCGGCGATCAACCCGCACGCCAAGGATCACCCCGATGTCACGGTGAACCAGATCACCTGGCAGGTCGGCACCCTGCGCGAGGTGACCTCGGGCTTTGACTACTTCAAGCGGCGCAACCTGCCGATCCGGCGCAGCGGCCGCGACAATCCGGGATCGAACTGGCACTTCTATCCGCTCGATCCCGACGGTCACGTGAACGAACTCTACTACGGCATCGAGCAGATCGGCTGGGACGGCTACAGCAAGCCGGGCGGCATGCACACGTTCCGCTACACGGCACCGCCGGATCTGCCGCACCGCTCCGAGTACGCCGAGGTGCAGGCCGGTCTCGAGAAGGGCGTGGACCCGCGCACCGGCCATCATCAGGCCGAGCCGCTGGAGGAGAAGTACGACGTCGGCGGCGTGCTGTTGGGCCGGCCATTCAAGATCAACCGCATCGGGCCCGTGCGGCTCTTCGTCAAGGACGTCGCCAACTCGCTGGCGTTCTACGCGAACGAAATGGGCCTGACGGTGACAGAGGATGTCACCGTGCGCGGCCATCGTTGCGTGTTCCTGCGCGCCAACACCGAGCATCACTCGCTGGCGCTCTACCCGATCGCGTTGCGCGGCGAGCTCGGCCTGAATCCGCAGACGACGCTCATGTCGTTCGGCATGCAGGTCGCCGACTATCAGCAGCTGCGCGATTCTGTGAGCTTCCTCAAGAGCAACGGCATCACGATCAAGCATCTGCCGCCGGAGCTGTTCCCCGGCATCGACTATTCGGCGTTCGCGATCGACCCGGATGGCCACGCGATCCAGCTTTACTACTACATGGAGCAGGTCGGCTGGGATGGAAAGCCGCGGCCGGCGTCGCTACGCCCGAAAATCGACAACAACAACTGGCCGGACAGCGTGCCGGCCGCGTCCGATACGTTCGCCGGAGAAGTGTATCTCGGCCCGCTCGGCTGAGATGACGTGAGCTGAGCCAAAGCCGGCGACGAAAGGGAGGAGACATGCGTACGTTGCACGCGGCCATGGCGGCCGCGGCGGCGATCTTGGCGGCTCTGTGCGGAACGGTCCCGTGCGGGACGGGAGCGCGAGCCGACGAGTATCCGAGCCGTCCGATCAAGATCATCCAGGGCTTCGCACCCGGCGGCAACGCCGACAACGTGGCCCGCGTGCTGGCGCAGGAACTGTCCAAAGGCCTGGGGCAGCCGGTCGTGGTCGAGGCCAAGCCCGGCGCCGGCGGCACGGTTGGCGCCGACGTCGTCGCGAAGTCGGCGCCCGACGGGTACACCTTGCTGCTGGTCACCGGCGGGCACGCCGTCGCCGGCGCCACGTACAAATCGCTCGGCTATCGCACGGTCGAGGATTTCGCCTGGATCTCGACGGCCACCTTGTTCCCGTTCGTGGTGGTCACGCGGACCGACGGCGCCTACACGTCGCTGACGTCGCTGCTCGCAGCGGCCAAGGCGAAGCCCGGCAGCATCACCTATGGGGCACCCGGCGTCGGCGCCACCCAGCACCTGACGACCGAGCTTCTGGCGAGTTCGGCCGGGGTGAAGTTCCTCGAGATCCCCTATCGCGGCGAAGGGGCGGCGGTCACCGCCATGCTCAGCAAGGAGATCGACTTCTTCGTCACCGCGGCGAGCTCGGTGCGCGCCCATATCGACGCCGGAACCTTCAAGGCCGTCGCCGTGACCAGTGCGACCCGCTGGTCGGGCATGCCCGACGTTCCGACGATCGAGGAGCAGGGGGTGAAGGGCTTCGACGTCAGTTCCTGGGCCGGTGTGGCCACGGCCGCCGGCACGCCCGCTCCGATCGTCAACCGCCTGAATCAGGAGATGCGCCGGGCGCTGCAGGTCGGCGAGGTCCGCGCGCGGCTGGAAAGTTTCGGCGGCAACGTGCAGGCCAGCAGCCCCGACGAGCTGCGCACGCGCGTGGCCACCGAGCTTGCCCGGTGGACGAGGGTCGTGCGCGAAGCGAAGATCGAGCAGCAATAGGAAAAGAGAGGACGCATGATCGCTCGCGTAGTCCTGATGGTATGGGCGGCGCTGGTCCTGCCCGCGGCCGCGATCGCCGAGGACTACCCGAACCGCACCATCCGGCTCATCGTCGGCTTTCCGCCGGGTGGCAATGTGGACGCCGTCGCCCGCGTGCTGGCGCAGGACATGACCAAGGGGCTCGGCCAGCCGGTCGTGGTCGACAACAAGTCGGGCGTCCAGGGCAGCCTCGCGGCGGAGCTCGTCGCCCGCTCGCCCGCCGACGGCTACACGCTCCTTGTCGTTTCCGGAGCGCATCCGGTGAACGCCGCGATCTACAAGTCCCTCAGCTACGACTCGGTGAACGATTTCGACTGGATCTCGATCGCAACCTCCTACCCGTTCGCGATCAGCGTGCGCGGCGCGTCGCCGGTCAAAAGCCTCAAGGAACTTCTGGCCGCGGCGAAGGCCAAGCCGGGGACGGTCAGCAACGGCTCTTCGGGTCCTGGCTCGGTGCTTTTCATGACCACCGAGCTCCTCGGCAGTGTCGCCGGCGTGAAGTTCCTGGAAGTCGCCTATAAGGGCGAAGCGCCGGCGCTGACGGCGGCGCTGGCCGGTGAAGTGGACTGCGTGGTGACGACGACCACGGCGGTGGTGCCGCATATCGGCACCGGCGCGCTGCGCCCGCTGGCGGTGACCAGCAAGACGCGCTGGAAGGACCTGCCCGACGTGCCGACCGTGACGGAGACCGGCATCCCCGGCGTCGAAGTGACATCGTGGACCGGTTTGGCCGCACCGCACGGCACGCCGCGCCCGGTCGTCGGGCGGCTGAACCAGGAGCTGCACCGGGTGATCGCACTGCCGGACGTGCGGGCGCGGCTCGAAAGCTTCGGCGGCGAGGTCCGCGGCAACTCCCCGGACGAGATGAAAGCGCAGGTCGCCGGTGAGGTCGCGCGATGGACCAAAGTGGTGCAGGAAGCCGGGATCGAACGCCAATGAGGACACTGGTCAACGCGATCACCGTCGCCGTGCTGTGCGCCGTCAGCGTCGCCGCGTACGCCGAGGACTACCCCAGCCGTGCCATCAAATTCATCGTCGGCGCGCCGCCGGGCGGCAATGTCGACAGTGTCGCCCGGGTGATGGCGCAGGAGATGACCAAGAGCCTCGGCCAGCCGGTCGTGGTCGACAACAAGGTCGGGCTGGTCGGCAGTCTCGCGGCCGAGCTCGTCGCGCGCGCGGCGCCGGACGGCTACACGATCATGCTGGCGTTCGGCGCCCATCCGGTGAATGCGGCGATCTACAAGTCGCTCGCCTATAAGCCGGTCGACGACTTCGAGTGGATATCGATCATCACCTCCTACCCGTTCGCGGTCAGCGTACGTTCGGAGTCGCCGTTGCACAGCTTGCGCGACCTGCTCGACGCGGCGAAGGCGAAGCCGGGCCAGGTCAGCAACGGCTCGTCCGGGCCGGGATCGGTGCAGCACATGACGGCGGAGCTGCTGGCCAATCAGGCGGGCGTGAAATTCCTGGAGGTCCCGTACAAGGGCGAGGCGCCGGCGCTGACGGCGACGCTCGCCGGCGAGGTCGATTTCCTGGTCACGACGTCGACCTTGGTGGTGCCGCATCTCGGCTCCGGCCGGCTGCGCACCCTCGCTGTCACCAGCACGAGCCGCTGGAAGGACATGCCCAACGTGCCGACGGTCGCGGAATCCGGTCTGCCCGGGTTCGAAGTGACGTCATGGTCCGGGGTCGCGGCTCCGCACGGCACGCCGGCGGCGATCGTCGACCGGCTCAATGCGGAAATCCGCCGCGCCATCGCCGTGCCGGAGGTCAAGGCGCGGCTGGAAAGCTTCGGCGGCGACGTCCATGCGTCGACGCCCAAGGAGATGCGCGACCAGGTTGCCCGCGAGGTCGCACGCTGGACCAAGCTCGTCCACGACGCGAAGATCGCGCAGGAATAGTCCGAGGCTGAGGGGGTCATGGTGATCAGAACAGTATTCGTCCTGTTGCTTGCATTCGCGGGCGGTATCGCCGCGCGCGCCGACGAATATCCGTCGCATCCGATCCGGCTGATGCAGGGCTTTGCGCCCGGCGGCAACGTCGACAACGTCGCGCGCGTCCTGGCGGCGGAGCTGCAGAAGGGCTTGGGCCAGCCCGTCGTGGTCGAGGCCAAGGTCGGCGCCGGCGGCAACGTCGCCGCCGACTTCGTCGCCAAGGCGGCTCCCGACGGATACACGCTGCTGCTCGCCGCCGGCGCGCATCCGGCGTCCGCGGTGCTCTACAAGAACTTGAACTACAAGCCGGTCGACGACTTCGCCTGGATTTCCCTGGCGTCGTCATATCCGTTCCTGATCCTGGTGCGGCCGGATTCGCCGATGAAATCTCTGGGCGACCTGTTGAAGACGGCGCGCGAGAAGCCCGGGGCCTTGTCCTATGGCTCCGCCGGCGTCGGCTCGATCCAGCACATGACCGGCGAGCTGCTCGCCAGCATGGCCGGCGTCAAGTTCCTGCATGTCCCCTACCGCGGCGAATCGCTGGCAGTCACGGCGGCGCTGGGCAAAGAGACCGACTTCGTGATCACCACGACGTCGGTCGCGATCGCACAGGCGCAATCCGGCAGCCTCAAGCCGATCGCGGTCACCAGCACCGGCCCGTTTCTGCTGATGCCGGATGTGCCGACGGTGGACGCGCAAGGCGTGAAAGGCTTCGAGGTCACCTCGTGGTCCGGCCTGGCCACGACCGGTGGAACGCCTAAGGCCATCGTCGACAAGCTGAATGCGGAGATGCAGCGTGTCCTGAAAGTCCCGGAGGTGAAGGCCAGGCTCGAAAGCTTCGGCGGCACCGTCGGCGGCAGCACGCCCGAGCAGATGCGCGACCGCGTCGCGCGCGAGGTGGCGCGCTGGCGCAAGGTGGTCGAAGACGCCCACATCGAACAGCAGCAGTAACGTCAACATCCAAGCGTAGAGGAATGCTAATGACCGAGTTCAAGCTGGTGACCTATTCCGCCGACGGCAAAATGCGCGCCGGCATCCTGGTCGGTGACAAGGTGCTCGACGCGGCCGAAGCGGTCGCGAGCGCCGGCCTGGCCGAGCCGGGAACGGTCCTCGGCCTGTTGCGTCAGTGGGACAAGGCGCTGCCGGCGCTCGAAGCCGCCGCGGGCAGGGCGTCGGGCGGACGGGCGCTCGCGGGCTTGCGGCTCGAAGCGCCGATCCAGGTGCCGGGCGCCTATTTCTGCGCCGCCGCCAACTACTACGACCACTTCAAGGAGATGAACCCGGACCGCGAGTTCAAGAAGGAGGGCAAGGAGTGCTACTTCTTCCTGAAGTCGGGCGCACACACGACGTTCGGCCCGCAGGACCCGATCCGGCTGCCGAGTTCGTCGAAGCAGATCGACTGGGAAATCGAGCTCGGCGTGGTGATCGGCCGGCCGGCGCGCAACCTTTCGGTCGCCAACGCGATGAGCTGCATCGCCGGCTACACGATCTGCAACGATCTGTCGGCGCGCGATCTCGGCCGCCGTGCGGACTGGCCGCAATTCGCCTCCGACTGGTTCGGCCAGAAGGTCTTTGACAAGTCGATGGGCCTGGGGCCGGCGATCCTGCCGGCGAAATTCGTGGCCGACCCCTACAAGCTGCCGATGAAGCTGTGGGTCAACAACGACCTGATGCAGAACTCGGTTGCCGGGCAGATGGTGTTCAACATCGCCGAGCAGATCGAATACATCTCCCGCCGCCTGACCCTTCAGCCGGGCGACGTCATCGCCACCGGCACGCCGGCCGGGGTGGGGCGCCCGCGCGGCATCTTCCTCAAGGCCGGCGACACGGTGAAGCTCGAGATCGGCGGCATCGGGTCGATGGAGAGCAAGGTCGTCCAGGGCGATTGAGCGGGCTCGATCGGCGACGTCTGCTGCGCGCCTCAGGCGTAGCGGTAGACGTCGGCGATCTCGTAGCCGGGCTCCTCGCGGACGACGTGGCGGGCGCGGTTGAGCGCCGCGTTGTGGTCGGTGGCCCACAGGAGATACTGCTTCTTGGCAACGCCCTCGGCCGTGCGCGCCGCGCCGCCCGGAGCCAGGATGACCAGCCACGCCCGGTCCTCTTTTGACGACGCGTATTCGGACGTGACGATGATCTCCGCCGGGGCGGGCGGCACGAACTCCTGCAATTCCTTCTGCCTCTGGGCACACAGGGCTTTGAGCGCGGCGAGCCGCTCGGCCGCCGCGGCCTCGTCGCCCTTGAGCCGCATCAATTCCTCGCCGCGTTTCATCAGCTGCATCGCCATGTCGACGCGCTTCTGATCGAGCTCGACCTTGCGTTTTTGCGCCTGGCTCCAGGCCTGGTTCAGCCGGCCCAAGCCCCAGACCAGCCACAGGATCGAGCCGGCGGCGCCGGCGAACAGCGCAAAGCCTTCGATCGTCATGTCTCGTCGCGGCGCACGAACGCGGCCACGGCATAGCCGAGGTCGCGCCGGAAATGATGGCTCGCCTGCTCTTTGGCCTGCTGCGGCGAGATCGCCCAGGTCTCGACGACGGCCGGTGAGCGCCAGACCAGTTTCTGCTGCGCGTCGGCGTCTTCGGGCAGCGGCTTGGTGACCGAGGCGCGATAGCGGAGCAAGGTCGGCGACGGCGGTGCGATGCGATAGACCAGGACCGGCGGGACGTCTTTTCGCTGGTTCAACTCGCGCTCGAGCCGGATGGATTCCTGGCGAAGTTTTTCGACTTCGGCGGCGTTCGAATCGGCCGAGGCCTTGCTGCTCTCGAGCTTCTTGTCGGCCATGCCGAGATCGTGGTGGAGCTCGCTGATCTCCTCCTTGATCTCGGCCTCGCGGACCGCGGCCGCGAACATGTCCGGGGCCACCGCGTTGAAGCCCTCGACCGCGAGCGCCACGAAAAACAACAGACCGGCGATAATCAACCAGATACTCATAGGCCCGCCACGGTAGCCGATTTCTTGATGCGAGAGGGTTAAATCCTGGGCCGGAGATGAGACGGCCAGACATTTGACGGACCGGCGCCGCCGGGCCATACAGGTGACCCAAACGCGGAGCAGTTTATGGGCATCGACGGACGACCGGCGGCGATCAGCGATATCCGGCATGACTGGACGGTGGACGAAATCCGGGCCATCCACGATTCGCCTTTGCTCGATCTCGTCGCGCGGGCGAGCGACGTGCACCGACGCCATCACGATCCGTCCGACATTCAGCGCGCGAGTCTCCTCAGCATAAAGACCGGCGGCTGCCCCGAGAACTGCACCTACTGCGCGCAGTCGGCGCACTGGCGCGACGTGCCGCTGCAGCGCGAGAAGATGATGGACGTCGGCACCGTGCTGGCGGAAGCGCGGGCGGCGCACGCCGCCGGCGCGCAGCGCTTCTGCATGGGGGCCGCCTGGCGCGAGGTGCGCAACGGGCCGGAGTTCGATGCGGTGCTGGAGATGGTCAAAGGGGTGCGGGCGCTGGGGATGGAAGCCTGTGTCACGCTCGGCATGCTGGACCAGGACCAGGCGCGCCGCCTCGCCGAGGCCGGGCTCACAGCCTACAACCACAATCTCGACACCGGCCGCGCCTATTACGACAAGGTCGTCACCACGCGCACCTATGACGACCGCCTGCAGACCATCCAGGCCGTGCGCGAGGCCGGCATCGAGGTCTGTTGCGGCGGCATCCTCGGGCTTGGCGAAACCGTGGCCGACCGCGTGGACCTGCTGCAAACTCTGGCGGCGATGACGCCGCATCCGGAAAGCGTGCCGATCAACGCGCTGGCCGCGATCGAGGGCACGCC
>Ga0335070_10009290_pt1 | contig 11531 bp, 7 predicted proteins | sample Lox_Sample_13_FD_206722 | JGI IMG/M metagenome (GOLD analysis project Ga0335070, IMG submission 206722) | Soil microbial communities from Loxahatchee National Wildlife Refuge, Florida, United States - Lox_Sample_1.3 | ecosystem: Environmental > Terrestrial > Soil > Wetlands | place: USA: Florida... | reverse complement strand
ACGGCTCGTGCGAAATTAATCTCGACAGCGAGAATATAATCCTTGAGGAGGGTGACAGTTTATATTTCGACACAACACTGGCACACAGGTACCGTTCCATTGACGAATATGGAGCGACCGTCCTCATCACGGAAAGGGAAAGGCCTTGTTAAAGATCGAGACTCTACGGGGAAAACAATTGCCCGCATAACATTATCTTAAGGGAGTGAATCAGCATGTTGAAAAATTTATTTGGCAGCATCAGTCTTTGCCTTGGTTTTCTGGTTGTCATCATATTGACCGGAATGTTTTTTGCCGTTCTATGGGGAATCAAGCTTTTTTGAATCGGCATGAAGATACCGGAATGAGATGACCCGGATATCCAGTCCGAAAAGCTTGTCAATTATCCGAACCAGGGGTTCCGAATGGAACCCCGATTTAATTTTTCTTGTGTTTGCTGTTTCTTCAGTATCCGATTTCCTCACATTCAGGCGATTTCGACTTGTTGTGCCATTCCTGCATCACCGAGGCCGGAACACGGATTGCCGGCAACCATATCTACGACCCTAAACCCACCTTTCAGGCGCATTTTTTCCTGAAACTGCCAACAAACCGATGTGGGGTGAATAAAAGCACGGGTACCAGTTTCTATTAATCCAAATCGATGAATTCTTTCCGCATGTCCGATCTGCATACCTTCAACCCTTCAAATTCGCAAAAGCTTTCAAATCGTGGCAAACCCAAGTTTGATTCAAAATTCCTCATGACTACTGATCCCGATTCATACGGCATAACTGATTTCCTTTTTGTCCGGACGTATTTATTTTTTTGTAACCATTGAGAATGCTTCAACGTCTAAAAATTCAACAAGCCAAGGGGGGATCAGAAATGAAAAAGACATTTTATGGCACCATTGTCGCCATGGGTGTTATTTTGACGTTTTCCCTGCCTGTATACGCCTGGCATGGCGGGCATTTCAACGGAAGCGTCTGGATCGGACCCGTATGGGGACCGTTCTATCCTTATCCTTACTATGCGGGTCCCCCGGCGATTGCCCAGCAGCCCGTCATCGTCGACCAGCCGCCTGCCGAGTACATTCAGCAGGCTCCGCAGTCAGATGAAAAGAACTACTGGTATTATTGCCAGGACCCGCAAGGCTATTATCCTTACGTAAAAAAATGTCCGAAAGGCTGGATGAAGGTCGCTCCATCGCCGGCTCCCATGGACGGAGAGGAATGACAAAATGATCAAGCATGCGCAAAGTCTTTTTTCCTTTTTACTGATTTTATCTTTGGGCGGCTGTGTGACCGTCCCGACCGGTCCGAGCGTCATGGCGCTGCCGGGATCCGGCAAGTCCTTCGAACAGTTTCAGGCCGATGACACGGTATGCAGGCAATGGGCCGGACAGCAGACCGGACTGCCGCCCCAGGAAGTAGCCAATCAAAATACGGCAACTGGCGCCGTTGCCGGCACGGCTATTGGCGCCGGGCTGGGCGCCGCTATCGGCGCGGCAGCCGGAAATCCGGGCGCCGGGGCGGCCATCGGCGCGGCCAGCGGGCTTCTTGTGGGAACATCCGCGGGCGCTAATGCCGGTCAGGCATATGGATGGGAAGCACAGCGGCGATACGACAATGCATATCAGCAGTGCATGTATGCCAAGGGAAACCAGGTTCCGGCAACGGCGCGAAGGTATCGGCATGTTTACAGGACCGCGCCTCCTCCGCCACCGCCGGGTTATAATTCAGTGCCCCCTGACTATTCTCCCGGGCCGGCTTACCCGCAAGCGCCTCCGGGCCAATAGTCTCACCGTTGCCATTTCAGTGGACGACAACGGCATTGCCATCCAGGTAATGCCGTTGTCGTCTGAATATGAGCGGACAAATGGTTCATGCTGCATTGCATTCGCTCGGCTTTCTTTCGCATAACCTGGCGTGGTATAATTTGTGAGTCAATAAATCGAATTCAGTAACAAATCTAAATATGGAACTGCCATTAGAAACCGCGACAAAACCGGTTTTGGATAAGGGGATTTGATGACGGACACTCCACAAAACGAGATAAATGACAGTGAACTTTCGAATCAGAGGACAACACGTTTGAATTCCGGACGCTGGTGGGTCTGGCTGCTGGTGGCGGTACTCATAGCCACCTGTACCTACGTCTGGCTGAACAGAAATACCGCAAAACCTGCCGGTTCCAGCGGTCAGGAGGCAAAAACACGGGTTCTCACGGTACCTGTTTCTGCTGTGCCGGCTAAAACGGGAGACATGGGGGTCTACGTCACTGGATTGGGCACGGTCACCTCTCTCAAAACCGTCACCGTGAAGAGCCTGGTCGATGGTCAACTGATGAGCGTTCAGTTCCGTGAAGGGGATATTGTCGGAAAGGGTAAGCTTCTCGCCCAAATTGACCCGAGGCCTTTCCAGGTCCAGTTGACCCAGGCCGAAGGGCAATTGGTTCGCGACCAGGCGCAGCTGGTGAATGCACGTCTCGACCTGGAGCGGTATCAAACGCTCAGCGCGGAGGATTCCATCGCGAAACAGCAGTATGACACCCAGAAGGCGCTGGTCCATCAACTGGAAGGAACTGTCAAGGTCGACGAGGGGCTGATAGCGAACGCCAAACTTCAACTGACTTACGCACACATTACCGCCCCCCTTACGGGAAGGGTCGGCCTGCGCCAGGTGGACCCGGGAAACATCATCCACACAACGGATACCAACGGCCTGGTGGTTATCACCCAGCTTCAGCCGATAACCGTGCTTTTTCCCATCCCCGAGGACAACCTGCCGCGGGTGCTCGACAGGCTGAAGAAGGGCGCACGCCTGCAGGTCGAGGCATTTGACAGAGAAATGAAAGAGAAACTGGACACCGGCTACCTCCTGACGGTGGACAACCTGATCGATCCGACTACCGGCACCGTCAAATTCAAGGCGGTTTTCCCCAACAGCCGGAATCAGCTGTTTCCGGGCCAGTTTGTAAATGCCCGCCTTCTCGTGGAGGTCATCCATGACAGTATCATCGTTCCGTCAGCCGCCATCCAGAGGGGACCGCAGGGTACGTACGTCTACATTGTGAAAGCAGACCGGACGGTCGGGATTCGTCCGGTAACGGTCGGTGTTGCCGAAGAGGGCAATACTTCCGTAACATCCGGTCTGTCGCAGGGAGAACAGGTTGTCGTTGAGGGAACGGAAAAACTGCGCGAAGGCAGCAGGGTAGAGCTGAAAACGGAGAACGGCAACGCCGGCAAAAGGCAGCGCCGATGAATATATCCCGCATCTTCATCATAAGGCCTGTCGCTACCACGCTGTTGATGGTAGCGATAATCCTGGCAGGTGCCGTGGCATACCGCCAGTTGCCCGTGTCGGCCCTGCCGCAGGTGGATTACCCGACCATCCAGGTCCGCACTTTTTACCCTGGGGCCAGTCCTGACGTTATGGCCACATCGGTAACGGCGCCCCTCGAACGGCAGTTCGGACAGATGCCCGGCCTGAAGCAGATGACCTCCGCGAGCTCGGGCGGCAGCTCCATAATCACCCTTCAGTTCGGCCTGGACCTGAGCCTGGATGTCGCGGAGCAGGAGGTCCAGGCAGCCATCAACGCCTCCTTCACCTTTCTTCCCCGCGACCTCCCCGTACCGCCGGTCTACAGCAAGGTAAACCCCGCAGATGCACCGATATTGACTCTCGCCCTTACCTCCGACTCTCTGCCGCTGCCCCGGGTCGAAGACCTGGCGGATACCCGGTTTGCGCAGAAAATATCCCAGCTCCCGGGCGTGGGACTTGTCAGCATCAGCGGCGGCCAGCGTCCGGCAGTGCGAATCGAGGCAAATCCGACTGCCCTGTCGGCCTACGGCCTCACCCTTGAAGACCTTCGCACAGCTATCGTAGCTGCAAACGTCAACCAGGCGAAGGGCGGATTCGACGGTCCGCGCCAGTCTTTCATCATCGGTGCCAACGACCAGCTTCTCTCCAGCAAGGACTACCGCCCCATCATAATTGCCTACCGTAATGGCGCACCGGTGTATCTTTCCGACGTGGCGGATGTTGTCGATGATACGGAGAACATAAACCAGGCAGCGTGGATGAACGATACCCCGGCGGTAATAGTCAATATCCAGCGTCAGCCTGGGGCCAACGTCATTCAGGTGGTGGACCGCATCAAGAAACTGATGCCGCAGCTGCAAAGCACGCTGCCTCCCTCCATCAAGGTTTCGACGCTGACCGACCGCACCACGACCATACGCGCGTCGGTAAGGGATGTGGAATACGAAATGATGCTGGCCGTATTCCTTGTCGTGCTCGTAATTTTCCTGTTCCTGAGGAACCTGCCGGCGACGACTATTCCGAGCGTGGCCGTCCCGCTGTCTCTGGTGGGGACTTTCGGGGCCATGTATCTCCTCGGCTTCAGCCTGAACAACCTGACCCTGATGGCACTCACCATTTCCACCGGCTTTGTCGTGGATGACGCCATCGTCATGATAGAAAACGTCACCCGATACGTCGAACAGGGCGAATCGCCACTACAGGCCGCCCTGAAGGGCTCGAAGCAGATAGGGTTCACCATCCTTTCGCTGACCGTATCGCTCATTGCCGTGCTCATCCCGCTCCTTTTCATGGGTGACGTGGTGGGGCGCCTGTTCAGGGAATTCGCCGTCACTCTCGGCGTCACCATTCTTATTTCTGCGGTTGTCTCGCTGACCTTGACACCGATGATGTGCGCCCGAATACTCAAACACGTCCCCGAGGAAAGGCAGGGCAGGATTTTCCGCGCCTCGCAGAGGCTGCTCGACCGGATCATAGCGTTTTACGGAAGGACCCTGAAGTGGGTGCTTCGCCACCAGACGGCAACACTGGTTGTGGCCATCGGCACGCTGGCCCTGACGGTTCTGTTGTATATCGCGGTGCCGAAAGGCTTTTTCCCGGTCCAGGACACGGGTGCCATCCAGGGGATTTCAGAGGCGCCTCAGTCAATCTCCTTTCCCGCCATGGCCGAACGTCAGCAGGCTCTTGCCCGCGTTATCCTCCGCGACCCGGCAGTGGAAAGCCTGTCAACTTTCATTGGGGTTGACGGCACCAACACGACCCTCAACAGCGGCAGGGTCCTGATCAACCTGAAACCCCTGGATGAACGGAAAGTGAGCGCTGAAGAAGTCATCAGGCGGCTTCAGCCGGAACTGGAGAAGGTTACAGGCATAACACTGTACATGCAGCCCGTGCAGGACCTTACCGTTGATGCCAGGGTCAGCCGTACCCAGTTTCAGTATACGCTTGAAGATCCCGACTTCAACGAGCTGAACAGCTGGGCACCGCGGCTGGTCGATGCGCTGCGCGACCGGAACGAACTCCGCGACGTGAGCAGCGACCAGTTGGACAAGGGCTTGCGGGTATCCCTCGACATCGACCGCGCCACGGCTTCGCGGCTGGGAATTACACCTCAGGCAATCGACGACACCCTGTACGATGCATACGGACAACGACAGATATCAACGATGTTCACGGAATTGAACCAGTACCACGTAATTCTCTCTGTCAAACCGGAATTCCTTCAGAATCCCGACGCGCTTCAGTCGATCTATCTTCACGGTTCCAACAGCGGACAAGTTCCGCTCGGCACCCTCACGAAAGCCACGGAAACGACCGGCCCGCTCATTGTCAACCGCCAGGGGCAGTTCCCCGCGGCGACACTCTCCTTCAACCTTGCTCCGGGGGCAGCGCTTGGTGAAGCAGTCCCTGCGGTAGAGGATGCCGCCCACCGACTGGGATTGCCGGCAAGCATCAAGGGAAGCTTCCAGGGAACGGCCCAGGCCTTCAAGGATTCGCTCACCAACGAACCGCTGCTTATTCTGGCGGCGCTCATAACAGTCTACATCGTGCTCGGTGTCCTGTACGAGAGCTATATCCACCCGGTGACGATACTCTCCACCCTGCCCTCCGCTGGCGTGGGAGCTGTGCTGGCGCTGATGTTCTTCCGCACCGATCTTAGCGTCATAGCGATTATCGGTATCATCCTCCTGATTGGCATCGTCAAGAAGAACGGAATAATGATGATCGACTTCGCCCTTGAAGCCGAGCGCAAGGAGGGGAAAAGTCCCGAAGAAGCCATCTACCAGGCCTGCCTGCTCCGGTTCCGGCCGATCATGATGACCACAATGGCAGCGCTGCTCGGTGCACTTCCTCTGGCGCTGGGCAAGGGGGTCGGCTCCGAGCTGCGCCATCCGCTCGGGATCTCCATCATCGGCGGACTGATCATAAGCCAGATTCTGACATTATATACGACACCCGTTATCTACCTCGCCTTCGACCGGCTGTCGAGACGCATCAGAGGTGTGCGTACGCCATGAACATCTCGGCCCCCTTCATAAAGAGGCCGGTGGCCACGACGCTCCTGACGGTGGGCCTGGTGCTCGCCGGGATCCTGGCATTCCGTTTTCTCCCGGTATCACCGCTTCCGCAGGTGGATTTCCCGACCATTTCGGTTTCGGCGGGACTGCCCGGCGCAGACCCGGAGACCATGTCCACATCGGTCGCCGCTCCCCTTGAGCGGCAATTCGGACGCATCGCCGGGGTTACGGAGATGACGTCCACCAGCAACCGCGGTAACACAAGCATCACCCTGCAGTTCGACCTCAGCCGCAATATTGATGGTGCGGCGCGCGACGTTCAGGCGGCAATCAACGCGGCGAGGGGATACCTGCCGGCAAACCTGCCGAGCAACCCGACCTACCGCAAGGTCAATCCGTCGGACGCTCCCATACTGATCCTGGCGCTCACCTCCGATTCCGTCGGCAAGGAAAAGATGTATGACGCCGCCTCGTCCATCCTTGCGCAGAAGCTCTCCCAGGTGAAGGGGGTCGGGCAGGTATTTGTCGGAGGCAGTTCGCTCCCGGCGGTGCGCGTCGAGTTGAACCCTACGGCGCTCAGCGGTTACGGGATCAGCCTTGAAAATGTGCGCGGAGTATTGAGCGCCACCAACGTGAACAGACCCAAGGGAAACCTTGCCGATGGCGAAAAGACGCGGGAAGTCCATACCAATGACCAACTGAGCACCGCATCACAATATGAACCGGTTGTCGTAACCTACCGTTCGGGGGCGGCGGTCCGGCTGTCCGACGTGGCGACCGTCCAGGATTCTCTGGAGGACCTGCGCACGGCCGGGTTCGTAAACGGCAAGCCGGCAGTTATGGTGATCGTCTTCCGCCAGCCCGGGGCAAACATCATTGAAACGGTGGATAATGTGCGCAGCCTCCTGCCGCAACTGGAGGCCGCGATGCCTGGCGGCATCAGGCTTTCGGTCGTCCTCGACCGCACCCCGCCCATACGCGGCTCGCTGCACGACGTGGAACTGACGCTCATGATATCCGGGATGCTCGTCATCCTGGTGGTGTTCTGGTTCCTGCGCAATGTCCGCTCGACGGTCATCCCCGGCGTGGCAGTCGCCGTATCCATCATCGGAACGTTCGGGGTCATGTACCTGTGCGGATACAGCCTGGACAACCTTTCTCTCATGGCGCTAACCATAGCCACCGGATTTGTCGTGGATGACGCCATCGTCGTCCTGGAAAACGTCACCAGATACCGGGAAATGGGGCAATCGCCCTATCAGGCGGCCCTGTCTGGGACAAGGGAAATCGCCTTTACCGTACTTTCCATGAGTGTTTCGCTGGTCGCCGTGTTCATCCCCATTCTACTAATGGGCGGCATAGTCGGACGGCTGTTTCGTGAATTCGCTGTAACGCTGTCGGGAGCAATCCTGGTCTCCCTTCTGGTGTCGCTGACAACGACCCCCATGATGTGCGCCACGTTGCTCAGGCCTGAAAAACCGCGCAGACACGGAGTGTTTTACACGACCAGCGGGAGGGTTTTCACCTGGATGCACCGAATATACGAAACTACCCTCCGTTGGGCGCTCCGGCATTCCCGGCTCATGCTCACGCTGACGCTGGTTACACTTGTGGTTAATATCATCTTGTTCCACTATATACCCAAAGGGTTTTTTCCCGAACAGGACACGGGACGGATTGGCGGAAACATTCAGGCGGCACAGGACATATCGTTTCAGGCTATGCGTGACAAACTTCTGCGGATTGTCGATATAATCAAAAAGGATCCGGACGTCGATTACGTAATTGGCTTTACCGGCGGAGGTGGAGGTTCTACCACCAATACCGCACGCATGTTCATTTCGCTCAAATCATTCGACAAGCGCAAAGCCAGTGCGGCCCAGATAATTACCCGGCTGCGCGGGAAACTTGCCCACGTGCCTGGAGCACCCACTTTTCTCCAGCCGGTACAAGAGCTGCGCGTCGGCGGCAGGATGAGCAACGCGCTTTATCAGTACACCCTCCAGGGAGACAACCTGGCGGAGCTCAATGTTTGGGCTCAGCGCATACAGCAGAAACTGCGGACCCTGCCCCAACTGGTCGACGTGAGCAGCGACCAGCAGAACAAGGGTCTGCAGGCGACACTGGTAATCGACCGCGCAACCGCTTCGCGGCTGGGAATTACACCGCAGGTTATCGACGACACGCTTTACGACGCCTTTGGCCAGCGGCAGGTATCCATTACCTACACCCTTCTGAACCAGTACCATGTCGTTATGGAGGTTGAGCCCAAATTCTGGCAGCGCCCCGAAACGCTCAGGGACATCTATGTTCCTTCCACCAACGGAACAATGGTTCCATTGAGCGCTTTTACCCATTACGAACCGACCGCCACTTCTCTCGCAGTAAACCACCAGGGGCAGTTTCCGGCGATTACGATCTCATTCAACCTGGCCCCCGGCGTTGCGCTTGGCGATGCCGTAAAGGCCATAGAAACAGCCAACCGCCAGATGGGTATGCCGGGAAGCGTCCGGGGAAGCTTCGCCGGCACGGCGCAGGCATTCCAGTCATCACTCGCCAATGAGCCGCTGCTGATACTTGCCGCGCTGGTCAGCGTCTACATCGTCCTTGGGGTCCTGTATGAGAGTTACATCCATCCCGTAACAATCCTCTCGACCCTCCCCTCCGCCGGTGTGGGAGCGATCCTGTCGCTGATGCTTCTGCGGACCGATCTGAGCATCATTGCCCTGATCGGGATCGTGCTGCTGATCGGCATCGTCAAGAAAAACGGTATCATGATGGTCGATTTCGCCCTTGAGGCCGAGAGAAGAGAAGGGAAGAGTCCCGAGGAAGCGATCTACGAGGCCTGCCTGCTCCGGTTCCGGCCGATCATGATGACAACCATGGCGGCCCTTCTGGGAGCGCTGCCGCTGGCGCTGGGCACAGGGGTCGGCTCCGAGTTGCGCCGTCCGCTCGGCATCGCCATCGTGGGAGGTCTGATCTTCAGCCAGATGATGACCCTGTACACCACCCCGGTCATCTATCTGTATATGGACCGGCTGAGGCTATGGGTTGAAGGGAAGCGGGGGAAACGCGGGAGACGTGTTGCAGAAAAACAGGGCAACAAAACTACAAACCCATAAAGGCCAAATTAACAGGATGAGCAGGATGAACAAGATAAAAAAATTATACTGGATGGTCAAAAATCCAATGAATCAACTTCATCTTACCTTCTTTCCCGCACTCGCAAGAGTGACGAAAAACCCGGAATTTTCTGAATACACAAGTTCCAGACGCTTTTATGCAAAATCATTGATCTTTGGTTTTAACCTGGAAAAATTTTGTGTTTTTACCCTGTATATCCTGTCCATCCTGTTAAATAAAAAGAGAGGTTTATCCATGCTCCACCAGAAAAGAGACCCCCAGCTATGGAAAAGCGTAGGATGTTTCGCCGCATTGGCTTCGCTGGCATTTCTTGCGTCATGTTCGGTGGGCCCGGATTACGTCCGGCCGACGGCGGTGGTTCCTGCAGGCTACAAGGAAATGAAAGACTGGAAAATCGCGCAACCGAAAGACGAGGCTATCAAGGGAGCTTGGTGGGAGATGTTCAATGACCCGGTTCTGAATTCACTGGAGGAAAAGGTCGTCATATCGAACCAGAACGTTGCGGCTGCCGAAGCGCAGTACAGGCAGGCCCAGGCATCGGTTCGTGTCGCCCGCGCGGGCTACTTTCCGACACTTACGGCAGGAGCTTCGGTCACCCGATCACGCACATCAGGCAACGTTGGCAGCAACACCAGGTCGGGAAGTACCTTCACGGATTATACACTCCCCATAGACCTGTCGTGGGAAATCGACATCTGGGGCAAGATCCGCCGGACTGTCGAAGCCAGCAAGGCAAGCGCCCAGGCAAGCGCGGCCGACCTGGCGGCGGCCCTTCTGAGCGCCCAGGCGGCGCTGGCCCAGGACTATTTTCAGCTGCGAACGCTGGATGCCGAGAAGCGTCTGTTCGAGGAAACAATTGATGTTTACCGCAAGTTCCTGCAGCTGACCAGGAACCGTTACGCAAGCGGGGTCGCTTCCAAGAATGACGTGCTGCTTGCTGAAACCCAGCTCAAAACCGCCCAGGCCCAGGCAATCGACATAGGAGTGCAGCGGGCGCAAATGGAGGATGCCATAGCTCTGCTCATCGGCAAACCGGCTTCCGACTTCACCATGCCGAACGCCCCGCTTGCGGCGGTACCGCCGGCCATACCGGTGGGGGTGCCGTCGGAGCTTCTGGAGCGCAGACCCGACATTGCCGCGGCTGAACGAAGCGTCGCGGCGGCAAATGCCCAGATCGGGGTGGCAAAGGCCGCCTATTTTCCAACCGTCACGCTGAGCGCTTCGGGCGGATTTGAAAGCAGCCTCCTTTCACAGTGGCTTACCTGGCCCAGCCGCTTCTGGTCTTTGGGGCCGGCAATCTCGGAAGTTCTGTTCGAGGGAGGGCTCAGGGGGGCACAGACAGACCAGGCGCGTGCGGCCTACGACGCAACCGTGGCAAACTACAGGCAGACCGTGCTGACCGGATTCCAGGAGGTGGAAGACAATCTGGCCGCGCTGCGCATACTGGAAGAAGAGCTGAAAACCCAGGAGGAGGCGGTAAATGCCGCCCGCCAAACCGTAAAGGTAACCACCAACCAGTACAAGGCCGGCATAGCCAGCGCCCTTGACGTGATAGTCGTACAGGCGGTTGACTTCAATGATGAAAGGACCGCGGTCGACATCCTCGGACGCCGAATGACGGCCGCCGTGCTCCTTGTCAAGGCACTTGGCGGAGGCTGGGACTCGTCTAGTCTCCCGTCAGACCGTGACTTAGGCAAAAGAGAGATAAAAGATTCTCAAAATAAGCAGGAAAACCCGGATTGGTCTGAGCAGTCAAATAAAAAGTAAGTTAGATATTCCTGGATAAACATCCATCAAATTAGTAACCGAATGTACATTGAACGCAAAGAATAAAAGGATTTTCAAAAGCCGCTATGCAAATTATTAGCGGCTTTTCGATTTCCTCAACTTCATTAGAAAATTGCATGTAAATTTCATTCAAGGCACATCGTTTCAGAAAAGTATCGTGCTGTTTTCTGGCCTTTACTATAAGTGATTTTCGACAATCTTTGAATTTCTAAGAAAAAACATTGCTAAATTCAATTTCGCGATTTAGTATTCGGCTTTAATAAATTTGTTCCTGTTA
>Ga0335070_10009286_pt1 | contig 11534 bp, 9 predicted proteins | sample Lox_Sample_13_FD_206722 | JGI IMG/M metagenome (GOLD analysis project Ga0335070, IMG submission 206722) | Soil microbial communities from Loxahatchee National Wildlife Refuge, Florida, United States - Lox_Sample_1.3 | ecosystem: Environmental > Terrestrial > Soil > Wetlands | place: USA: Florida... | reverse complement strand
GTGCATCGACGGCATGGTCCCAAAGGGTTCGGAAGTGCTCCTCGCTCTCGCGCAGCGCTTCCTCGGCGCGCTTGCGCTCCGTAATATCGACCGAGGTGCCAACTAATTGAACGACATCTCCCGCGCTTTTCAAAACAGGGTGGCGAATGACCTCAATATGTTTCACCATTCCGTCCGGCAGAACGATCCTAAGCTCCTCGGAGGTGTCTGTTTTTTCGCGGAGCGACCTCTGAAAGGTCCGTTCTACTCTTTCCCGATCTTCCGGGTGAATTCGTTGGAAGACTGCTTCCCTGGTCGGAAAATCCCCGTGCGGATCGAATCCATAAATTCGAAGGCATTCCTCGGAAACGTATACATACTTCTGACTGACTACATCCAAAGCCCAACTGCCGCTGTGGCTCAGCCTCTGCCCTTCGGCGAGATACGCTTCGCTGCGCCGCAGAGCTTGCTCGCTTTCACGCAGGCTGCGGAAGACGAGCACGCCCGTGAGCGCAGTCGTGAGCCGGTGGCCAATTTCCTCGAAGAGCTTCTGCTCCCGCTGCCCCCAGACTCGAGGGTGGGAGCATTGGTCCAAGCCGAAAATGTAAGCATTGTCAACTTTCGGGTAGACGGCCATACAAATCTGGGATTGCACGGCGAAACGGTCCGCGATGGAACTCGGTACAGGGTTGTCCGACCCGGCGCCAAACCGCATAGCACCCTTCGACGCCCGTATGAGCCGATGCACATGAGCGGTTTTCGCATCCATCGGAAAGTCCAAGCCTAGGGCGAAAGCGCCCGGAAACTCTGGGCGTGTGCGCTCCATCACCGTGCGCCACGTGCCGCTGTCCGGATCACAGGGATAAACCAGCCACGCCCTATCGCACGAGAAGATGGAGAGCAGCGCATCGAGGACATCGCGCAGCACTTGCTCGAGATCATCCGCCCCCTGCATGGCCCGGTTGACGCGATCCATGCTTTCCCAGAAATGCAGATTCGCCGACCGTTCCTCCTGGCCGCGCTTGCGCTCGGTAATATCGACAATGGCCCCCACGGCTGCAACGGCATCTCCCTTGTCATTGACCATCGGGTGGCGCTGTTCGGCCGCGCTAGTTGACTTGGAATCGCGCGACTGCGACGGGCGCGGAGGGACTGGTACGGAAGAGGAGGACATCTTGCGACCATCCTGATCAAGTAATCGCATCGACAGACTCCGAAGGATCACCTACTTTGGATGGGTCCGATCGGTCCTGTACTGCGACCGAAGGAACAACGCTACAAAGTCTACCTCAATATCGTTCACGGTCTGTGATGTACGTCACTAATTGTGCCTTTTCGCAGCTGGATTGGGTGCTTACTTAATAGAATTGTCGAATCGGGTATGCGGGCGAGGTGCGCCCGTCGGCGCCCACTTACCCTCTGAGAGCCTGCTCAACCGTGAGGTGCCAAGGCGGAACAGCGTGGTTGTTGCCCTATGCGGCTTCGGCGTGCTCCCAGGCACTCTTGAAGGCGCGCAAGGCATACAGGGCATCTTCTAAGGATTCCGCCTCCTCGCTGGTTCCCCCGGTGTAAAAAAGCTCTCTTCCCCGGGCGAGCACGGCCCCTTCCGCGTCCGAAACTTTTTGCTGGATCAGATTTTTGTTCGTTTCGAGAATGGCAGCTCGGTAAAGAGACTTCCAGTCTCCATGATTGGGGCAAGGGGAGAGCACAGCTTTCATGACTAATCTCCAATCAGGGATAAAAGTTACTTTGCCTCTGCTTATTGCAGAGTGCAAGTCAAAAATGATGACAAGCGTCCATGTTTTGTGTAGGTGATGTGGTTTGCATCACTTGCTGTCAATTGAAATGACACTCTGGTGGAACTAAGTTCAATACAGCCGGAACGTAACTTCCACGTTAACCCTTACCGCTACCGGTTTGCCGTTTTTGGTAGCGGGCTCGAACGTCCAGCGCTTGACCGCGTCGATCGCTTTTTCATCCAAACCGAGTCCTAAGCTCCGCGCCACCTGCACGTCGCGGGTTCTGCCCGTGGAATCCACCACCAGCCACAGAATACAGACTCCCTGATATCTGGCCTTGCGAGCCTCTTCCGAATAATCGGGGTCAGGTGTATAGATCGGTCGCGGAGGAGACACTTCGCCCCCCACGCGAAAAATTCCTCCGTTGTGGAAGTCGCCGCCGCCAATGCCACCGCCACGGCCGGGACCGACGCCGGGGCCCTCACCGCTACCTACACCACCCCCACTTCCCGATCCGATGCCGCCACCGTATCCGGGCCCGTTCGACGGGGGCGCCGCCAGCAAGGGCGACATAGGATCTCCTAACGAAGGCAGATCCTTCGCGGCGAGATGAATCTCGGGTGGAACCACGACGGTGGGCTCGGCAGCAAGTTTCGGGTGGTCGTTTCGTACCACCACAGCTGGCGGCACGATCTGATGCATGGCAAATTTGGGCAGTTTGCCCTTGGGCGCCTGCAACTTATCGCGGTCGCCGCCGCCACCACCACCGCCAGCCTTTTCCTTCGAGGGTGGCGACGTGAAAATATCGTCAGGCGATACCAGGGTTACGGTGGCCTGTGGCTTCGTGACTTGCTGCACGACCCGCCGCGCAAGCATGGTGATACTGATAATCGCCGCCAGGACCGTGACATGCGCCATTGTGGAAACTAGTACGGCATTCTTGCGGTAATCATCAAAACCCCAAATATCGTTAACCGGCAGCGGCTTAGAGGTAACAACGAGCGGCGGCAGCTTCTTAGGAAAGAAGAACTCATCCACGTTCTGAAACAAAGACTTCCAGAGCGGTTCGTCGAACACGCACTCGGGAAGCAGAAGACTTAGCTCGGAATCCCTGTTGGCAACACAATGGGCTCCCAGGGCAGGCGTGCTTACGCCGTCGTAGTTCAGCGCGTGGCGATTTGAATGACTATTTGTTAGAGATGCACTCATCTTCAGCGCAACTGCCCATTGCTGCTACCACTGCATGAAACCCGCCAGACGACGGTCATCGTATGTGACTGAAAAACAAGGGCAATGTAGCTGCTTGTGTTCTTCTGGCCGTGCCCATATTTGGGCCTTGTGCCCACGACCGGCGTCACAAGCGGTGGAGATACCGGCAGCATGAATAAAGAGCCAAGACGCTAGGAAAAGAGTTGTAGCCGTGCACACGTAAACCCAAGCATGAGAAGGCTGTAGCCATCACGCGAAACAGGACATTGCTGATCTTTTTCTCCCTTTGTTTTGGTAGCCGGCTTGCACAACTCCATGGAGGAGAAGAGCAAATGAACACGATTGAACTGGACGAGCATATTTCTGAGGTCACGGCAAGCCCCGTCCGGAGCGCACGTCTGCAGTATGTATATCTTGGCATTGCAGTGCTTTACGTCCTTATATCTTCCTACTACATTTACAACACGCGCAGTCGCTTGGCCTCGACCGCGGCAGCCCAGCGCGCATCTATCGAGCAACTGCAGCACCGCCAGGACGTGACGGAAAGCGACCTGAAGACTTCCAATGAACTCCTGGCGCAGCAATTGGGGTCAACCGCGCAACAATTACAGACGCAGTTCCAACAAGGCATGCAGTCAAAAACCGCCGAACTACACCGCCAGCAACAGGCACTGGAAACGCGCCTCACCCAGCAACAGGATGAACAGATCGGCAAAGTGAATGGCGAGGTCGCCAATGTGCGCACCGAATTAGGTGGCGCCAGAAATGACATTGCCGCTACTCGCACTGATCTCGACGCCACCAAGGCGAAGTTGGAGCGTGCCATCGGCGACCTGACGGGACAAGGCACCCTGATTGCGCGAACTCGCGACGAACTGGAAGAACTCAAACACCGCGGTGATCGTAATTACTACGAGTTCAGCTTAACCAAGGGTGCGCGACCCTCGCAGGTCTCGACGATCGCTCTGCAATTGAAAAAGGTGAACCCGAAAAAGAACAAGTTCACCTTGAACGTCATCGCTGATGACCGCACGATCGAGAAGAAGGACCGCGGTGCGGCGGAGCCGATGCAGTTTTATACTGCACGCGACCACCAGCTCTATGAAGTCGTGATCTTCACGGTTGAGAAGAATGTGGTAACTGGTTATCTGAGCACGCCGAAATCGCCAGGCACCCCAGTCTCAAACTAAGGCTGGTTGTTGCCCACGAATAACACCCGGCTGCTCAGATACGAACGGATGCTCGGGAGGGCAGCCGCAGATTAAAATCAGTCGGGCCGGCAACAGGGAGGTGTATGCGCTCTTTCCTCCGTTATCCCTGCAAGCCTATGCTCGCCATTCGCGTTGCGCTTCTTGCGCTTGTGACTATGGTGTCTTGTGGCTGGACGTGCTCAGCCGTCGTCGGTTTCGATAGCTGTTTCGATGCCACACCACAACCCGAGATTAGTTCGCTATCTCCAGATGCGGTCTGGTGGGGCTCGGATTCAGTGTTGACGGTCAATGGCAGTCATTTCATTCCACAATCTCAAATTCTGTGGAATAGTACCCCACTGCGAACGACTTATCTGAACTCGCACCAACTGCAGACCACAATTACGCAACAAACCTTTGATTCATTTGGCAGCTCAGCCGGGAGCACGGTCGGCATTGCGGTAAGAACGCCGCGATTGGCGTACTTTACGGGATGTACTAACGGCGGGACCACAGGGATAATCGTTCTCGTCATCAACTGATCTTGGCCTGCATAAAAGGCTCGTCCACAGATGGGACCAGCCCGTGCGCGGCAGCGCATCCGATAGGTTTTGGATGTTCCGCTGTTCAGTCCCCCGCTAGAACAATGATCCGCTTTTACTGTTGTGCCAATTTTTTGGCAGCCTGCCAATGTTCGGGTAGTCAGTTTTCGGAATGCGCCGACAGGCGAATATGCTTACGAGTCGAGCCGGGCCTTGTCTACTTCATCGCAGTTGGAATTGAGTAGCTACACGCGACCCAATTGTCGGTATTGCTAGGTTTTGCGGCAGCAGAGTCACCGGGGGACACCTCCCGCACTTCGCTGGACCGAAGTCACGACGTCTACCTCGCATTCAGCCCACCGTAGTTTCGGCTGGCAACAAAAATGCCAAGCGTACGGTGCACCCAATCCCAATCTTACTCTGGAGGTAGCTATGCGCCGCATATCCTTGCTCGTATTGTTCCTTCTCTGCGCTTCTCTTGCCTTCGGCCAGGCCACGCGGGCGGAACTTATTCCTGCGGGAACGCTATTGCAATGCACGGTCAGTGAGCCCAACTTTTCTTCCAAGACGGTGGCATTGGGTGATCCTGTCCTTTGTCATCTTGGTTCCTTCGCGGCATTCGGACAGCCCCTCTTTCCCCGTGGTGCCGAATTGAGCGGCCGTGTGCAGGAATACAAGGACCCGGGCCATTTCTTTGGCAAGGGCTGGCTGGATCTGCAGTTCGACCGTCTTATCCTGCCCGGTGCCGAGATTCTTCCGTTATCGGCAAAGGTTATTTCTGCCCCTCGTTTAAGAGTAGACAAAGAGGGAAAGATTCACGGCAAAGGCCATCCCAAGCGGGACGCGCTCGGGTGGATGCTCCCGGTGCTGTGGCCGGTTAAAGTTCTGACTCTGCCGGCCCGCGGTCCCTATCCTGCGTTGAAGGGTGAATCACGCATCTCGTTGCGCCTTCTGGAAGATGTTCAAGTGCAACTCCCCGTGACGGCCCGGGCTAGCGTAGGGGCGTTGAACTGGAATCTTAGCAATGGGAAACCAGTCTCTCCCTTGGTCGTACCTGCGTCAGATAATTACCTGGGCCGAGGCCTAACGGTTCCGTCACCTCGCTACGCTAGTGTGTCTTCGCATGACGAAGCGGCTGATGCTAGCAAAAATCAGTTGACCCTTATTGTCTTGAAAGGTGGCGCCGCTTACATTGCGCGGCAGTACTGGGTGGAGGGAGCGCAGATGCACTGCATCGGCGACAGTGGCGAGGAGAAACTGTTCGCGCTGGAAAAAATCGATCTTGACCAGACGGTTCGCCTTAACCGCGAACGCAAGATCCAATTCGTCGTGCAATCTCGGGAGTTAGTTGAACAGTAAGAGCACCGAACTTAAATGTACTCAACTTTTTGTAAGAGTACTCGCATGCCCCTTGTTATCGAATTGTTGCCCAGGACGCGAGACTAGTCACACACGGTAGGCCGCTGCCGCGCTCTAAGGGCCGTGGCGGGATAATTGTGTAGTCCGCCACGGCCTTGTCGCGTCAACTGATCGTCAAGTTCGATTCAGTTCTACTTCTCGACTACCTCAGTTGTACTCCTCAAGTATGAAAGATACCCTGACCTGCGTAACCCACAACTAAAGCCCGAGAGAGTTGATGCTTCTCCTCGCCTCTCCTGAGCAGCTCTTCTTGAATCTTCTCAATTTCCGTTCTGTCGCCTGCTGTGAGTGCGAGTCCGCTAGCCAAAATTACGAACAGCATGTCAATCAGAGTGTCAGTCGGGATCTTTGTGAGTTCTCGAGTCATGACGTGCCGTTATGCATCCAGCATTTGAGGCGGCAATCGAGTTGCCACGGTGAGCACGCGCAAAATGATGACAGGCGGTTCGAAGTCATCTACAAAAGAAGCTGCGAACCCGATACTTCTTTTGCACTCAGGGTGTCCACCAGCCCGCTTGTTCAAAATAATGTCACCCCAGTTTCGCCACCCTGCAATGACCTCCAACCGAGAGTTACCGTTACATAGCGTACACGTCGGTTTGCCCGCATGCGAACAATGCCCGCATAGAGGCAAGCCACTGAACCGATCCCGCGTGTTTGCTGATGTGTCTGAATGACATAGCGTTAGGCGCTCGTGGTACGCGAGTTGCGCTCCTCTAGATGGACTTAGGGAGCAGCGCAGCTGTTTCCAGGGAGCAAGCACGTGTTTCGAGCAGAACTTCAGTGGCTCACAGATGGTCCGACTCTAAAGTTGGAAGGCAGGCTCGCTGATGGTTGGGCAGAGCAGGCAAGGTCTCTGGTTACGAGAAGTGTTGTCCCCAATGGGCTCATCGTCGATCTCAGCGATGTGACCTATGTCGACTCTGTAGGCGAGGAATTGCTGACCTGGTTGAGCAGTATCGGTGCAGAGTTTGTAGCAGAAACGGTCTATGCATTGGACACCTGTGAACGGCTGCGTTTACAGCTTTTTGAGAACGTGGCTGGTCAAGAGGCGCCTTCCACTTGGAGTGCAAGGACCCAAAGAGGAGTCTTGTTACCGGTTGAGATGCCGGGGCCGCCACACGGGAGACAACAGTGATGTTTTGGGCTGACGGGAGTATTACCAGTGCTGAAGCTCGAAAACAGGCGTCGGCCTCCGAAATTGTCGCTCGTTTCCAGGATGAAAGATTGCTTTTAACGAAGCTGGCGTTCCTGATCACGGGCAACCGGGCAACGGCTGAGCAGGCGGTGGTCAATGCCTGCCAGATCACGCTGCATCGTCATAGCCCTTTTCGCGATTGGCTTCTCGAATCGCCAAGATTGCCACCATCACCAGTGCCATCTCGCGACGTGTCGCGGCGATTCGTGCTTGGGAAGCGGCATACGAAAATCAGCAGTGCACGCATGAAGAGCATCTATCGCATGATGATGCTGAGGAGCATGCAGCTCGGCTCAAGCTCGTGCTCGACGTCGAGCCCCAGAAAGGCGTCATTGGCCGGCCGGGCGACCCGCGGGAACCAGAGCGGCCGGCGCAGGTTTGCCGGTCCAGGGGCTGGGCGGGTCAGTGCTTTCCATTTCTGATTAACGCAGGCGACAGATTGGTGTCCACGTAAATGTCACCGTAGTGATCGTCGGCGCCGGGTCTTTCCACGCGTAGAGCAATTCATTCCAGTTCTTCTACGGCGGCGGAATGCTGGGGACGCCAGCGGGCGGTATGCAAGGTATTGCAGAGCAGTTCCCCCGGCTGCTTATCCCAGCAGGCTTTGTGGTTCGACAGCAAGCGCGGCCGCAAACCTGGGATCGACGAGGAGTTCTATGTCGCCGGATCCGTCTCCGTTCGGATCGGAGGCTCCGGCAACTTAGGCAGAGCAACACCCAACCATTTGCCTAGCCCAAGAAAATGATTGAGCCACGCCTGGGTCACGATTCCATGGCCGTTCCCTACGACGGCTTGGGAAAGCTCGTAGTAGGCGTTCTGCGACTTCCACAAATTCAATTCGAAAGGCTGCAGGCGCGAGAGCGCCACCAGGTTTTCCACCTCTTCCAGGATTCTGGTATTGCCCGGCTCCCGCATCCATCGTTCCACGAGTGCGTTCAAGCGCTGGCGTAGAGAAGATTCCAGACTGTGGGGATCCAATGAAAATCCGCTGCGCCGGGCGGTATCGATGAGGGATCGGACTACATCCAGGTCGGTTTCTTCATCGGCCAGCGTGCGACGCACCGCGCTCGCGAGAACATATTCACTCGTGAGCCGCAAAACCGGCGGCAAGGGTAATTGCAAGTCCGCCAGGAACGACATCAGGGGGGCGTGTTCTTGGTAGAAGCGGCGGTACAACTCTTCCGCGTCACTCAGAGTGGTTTCCACGATGCGGTTGGTGATTCTTCTGCGCTCATCCTGAAAAAGAGACTTCAAAGAGAATGTAGATCCGCGGAAAAACCGATCGAGAAGACGAAGACAAAGTGGGAGATCGGCAGCAGAAAAAGCCTTATTCGCTTGATCGACGAAGTCTTCGAACCATAGATCTTCACCAAGAGAACGCACCCCCGCGGTGAGATTATGATCACCAAAATAGAGGACAGCGAAGCCCACGCGCACTGAGCTGTCCGTAGTTTCCGAGGTCAGGGAGGCTATGCCGGCAGCGAACTTGGTCTTGCCGGTCTCAAGAACCTGGCAGCGCTCCAGCAGAACGCGGTAGCAGAAGATGGAATCGTCGGCGTGATAGCCATGAAAGATCGAGCTGATCGCGTAGTGTGCGGCCACGCCGAGTAAATCCAGCATGGTGGGTTTGATATGTCGGCAATAGACATGGCGGCCATTTCCGCACTCGCGCAGATTGCTCCAGCTTTCCTGCAGGCGATCCAGGAACGCTTCTTCAAGATTCGCTCCGGTAACCTGATGGCTCAGTTGCAGCGCACGAGCTGCGTACTGCAGTATCTGCAAAGTTGCGGGCCCGGTGAGCTCGTCGAAAAACCACCCACAACTGGTGTACATCAGCATCAGGTGGCGCTCGATTTCGAGCAGTCGCAAAGCTTCTCTTTTTTTCTCGGCGGCCAACGGTTGCAGTGCGTGCTGGGCGAAGAACGCATCTTTGCTCTGACAAGAACGATCCAGCACGAGACGGATGTAGTCATTGCGCGCGGCCCAGGGGTCCACCAATAGTTGCGAGGCGCGGGCCTCAAACACAGGATTAAGCTCATCGCGGAGCCAATCGAGAGCGCTGCGCAGAGGACGGCGCCATTGCTGAGTCCAGCCATTGCCGTTTCCTGAGCGGCAACCACAATCGCTTGTCCAGCGAGCGATCCCGTGGCAGCAGCTCCAGGAGCTGTTTTCGAATATCTCGACTTCCTGAGTCGGCGGATGCAAGGCCAGGAACTCGCCGTAATTGGTAATCCGGGCAAGCTGGTTGCGTTCGAGAAAATCAAGCGCATAGGCCAGCGCCATGTCACCGTGGCGCGAATGGTGCCCGTAGGTTTCGCCGTCAGTGGCAATGTGAACGAGTTGCGACCACGGCCGTTCCTCATTAAAACCGGTTAGCAGTCGCCGGGCAAAGCGCTCGCCATCCATAAGCAGGTTTTCGAAGGCGACCGCGTGGGAGATGGGCCCGTCATAGAAGAAGAGAACGATGGTGTGTCCGGAGGGAAGATAGCAGTTGTAGGCATGGGTGGGGTCGATTCTCCCTCCGTCGACACTTTGCCATTCCTCCCATGGCCGGTTCCGAACGTTTCTAGCTTGGTGAGGAGCAAGAATGGTGAACTTAAGGCCGCAGGCGCTCAGTACCTCGAGGGTCTCGATATCAACGGCAGTTTCGGGTAACCACATGCCTTCCGGATGCCGCCGGAAACGGTGCTGAAAGTCGCGAATGCCCCAGATGATTTGCGTTTCCTTGTCGCGCGCATTTGCGAGCGGCAAGATCATGTGGTTGTAGGCCTGCGCCAAGGCTGAGCCGTGGCCTGAAAATATCTTCTGTGTCTCGGCATCGGCGGAGAGGATAAGTTCGTAAGCCTGGGGAGCGCATCGTTCCAGCCAAGAAAGGAGTGTGGGACCGAAATCGAAGCTGATGTGCGTGTAGTTGTTGACTATTCTTGCGATTCTGCAGTGCCCATCCAAAATGCGTGCGGCGCCGTTGGGAAGGTAGCACTCGGCCGTGACGCGTTCGTTCCAATCGTGGTAGGGAGAGGCGGACTCCTGCCATTCCACAGCATCGAGCCAGGGATTTTCGCGCGGTGGCTGGTAGAAATGCCCGTGGATGCAAACATAGTGCTGCATCACGCCGACTCTCCCGCGATCGGCCTACGCAGGAAAAATACGAATTGGCTGGCGAGGCCCGCTCGCGCAACAAAAAGGGAGCAGGCAGATTCACATTCCGCCACTCCCCCACGGTCTCAAAGATAACGCCATCTAACCGGCGCAGGGAGATACGTTCTTGATTCCCGAATCGATCACTCGAGCCTAAGAAGCCTCTGTGGCAGGGCGGTCCAAGACGGGCTCACTCTCTTCCAAGCCTTGGCCACCCGATTGGACGTACGCCAAAGCTTACATGGCCCTGGTGACGCGAGAAGCGGAACCAGCCATTGTGCTGGAAAGTCGGGCCAGGGATGACGCCTACCTCAAAGCACGAGGCATCACTGAGCTTGTGCCACTCGCAACTGCGAAGAGTTAACCCCAGCGCGTCGCGCACCTCGACTAAGCGACGCCAGGATTCACCAAGATCACCTTCACAATTCGTAGAACCGATTCTCTTATATTGTTCGCACGGCCGCATGTCGATGAGCAAAGATTAGCCCAATGCATCTCTCCTCACCGGCTGCCTGCCTCGGCCCGAAGCGATAGCTCTCTTTTCCAGCTCTCAGGAAGAGCACTCAATTTCCCCACTCGTTTTAGAAGTTCGGGATCGCATGCGGGCCCGATATAGAATCGCTGTATATCAGCAACGCTGACATGATTGGCGTCTCGAGCTACGAGTTGAATTCTGGAGCCTGCGACTACACTGCCTGTTTGGACGACAGAAAAATAGAACCCACTGCGACCGCTCGCCAGGAAGCGCTTGATCATGTCGTCGCGACCAAATCTTAGCGCCAGTTTGTAACAGGGCATGCGTGGCTGCGTCACTCTCAGAACAGCCGACCCCACTTTCAAGCAATCGCCGATACACAGCGTTTCTTCTGAAAAACCATTGGTGGTCAGATTTTCGCCGAAATGCCCCCATGTCAACGCCACCCCGGGCAGTTCTCTGCGCCAATACTCGTAATGCTCGGAAGGGTATCCGTACACCGCCTTGTCCCCGCCACGATGTACCGTGAGATCTGCCTGACGATCGCCAGCCAGGTTCAGGTCGTCGATTTCCACTTGGCCCAGCACGGGCTCTTTATAAATTGCTGTCTGGACTGAGATACCCTTCCAAAGGAATTCTCGGGGC
>Ga0335070_10009285_pt1 | contig 11535 bp, 8 predicted proteins | sample Lox_Sample_13_FD_206722 | JGI IMG/M metagenome (GOLD analysis project Ga0335070, IMG submission 206722) | Soil microbial communities from Loxahatchee National Wildlife Refuge, Florida, United States - Lox_Sample_1.3 | ecosystem: Environmental > Terrestrial > Soil > Wetlands | place: USA: Florida... | reverse complement strand
GAACTCAAAAAAGCCGAGGTGGCCAAGGGATCCAAGATCAACCATCTCAGCTATGTCGGCGACGCCATCGTTGGTTCTGGCGTCAACATCGGCGCCGGTACCATCGTCTGCAATTACGACGGTGCCAACAAGCACCTCACGGTCATCGATGACGGCGCGTTCATCGGTTCGGACACCCAACTGGTCGCACCGGTTCGGGTCGGCAGGAACGCCACCATTGGGGCGGGTTCCACCATCACCAGGGATGCGCCCGACAACGCGCTTACTTTGAGTCGAAGCAAGCAAGTCACCGTCGAGGGATGGCAACGTCCCACCAAGAAGAGGAGCTGAGTCCATGTGCGGAATCGTTGGGGCGGTAGCCCATCGCATTGTCACGCCCATCTTGCTGGAAGGGCTTAGGCGCTTGGAATATCGAGGCTACGATTCGGCAGGCATCGCCGTGCTGGACGAGTACGGCCAGATCATGCGCGCGAGACGGCCGGGCAAGATCAGGGAGTTGGAAAATTACCTGCAAACCGCCCCGGTGGAAGGCAAGATCGGCATCGCCCACACCCGCTGGGCGACCCACGGCGTGCCCTCCGAACGCAACGCCCACCCGCATATGTCCGGCGATGTCGTCGCCGTCGTCCACAACGGCATCATCGAAAACCACGACGAACTGCGCAGAAGGCTACAGTCCAAAGGCTACGAGTTCAGCTCGGAAACCGATACCGAGGTGATCGTCCACCAAGTCCACGAGTTTCTTGAGGCGGGATGGTCGCTGCTGGAAGCGGTTCAGAAAACCACGGAGGTTCTCCACGGGGCTTACGCGATCGGTGTCATCAGCGTCAACGATCCCCGTCGGCTGATTACCGCAAGGCACGGCAGCCCGCTGGTCATCGGCCTGGGCGAAAACGAAAATTTCATTGCCTCCGACGTGTTCGCCCTGGTGGGCGAAACCCAGCGCTTCATCTTTTTGGAAGACGGCGACCTGGCGGAACTGACGACCGATTCGGTCAGCGTTTACGACAAGGCCGGCAACCGCATCGAGCGCCCGGTCAACGAAACCAAACTGGCGGCGGACGCAGTCGAGCGGGGCGAATACCGCCATTACATGCAGAAGGAAATCCACGAGCAGCCGGTTGCCATCGAGAAAACCCTGGACGGGCGCATCCATGCCGGCAAGGTGCTGGAAGCCGCCTTCGGCCCTCATGCCGAACGGGCTTTCGACCACATCAAGGCGGTGCAGATCGTCGCTTGCGGAACCAGCTATCACGCCGGTCTGGTGGGGCGCCATTGGATGGAAGCCATCGCCGGGGTGCCCTGCAATGTCGAGGTCGCCAGCGAATTTCGCTATCGCAAGAATGTCGTCATGCCCGGGACCTTGTTCGTCACCATCTCCCAGTCTGGCGAAACCGCCGACACGCTGGCGGCGCTGAAAGAAGCCAAACGGCTGGGCTACGCCCACAGCTTGGCGATCTGTAACGTGCCGGAAAGTTCCATCGTACGCGAATCCGAATCGACTCTGATGACCCGTGCGGGGCCCGAAATCGGCGTCGCCTCCACCAAGGCCTTCACCACTCAATTGACCGCCTTGCTCCTTCTGGTCGTCGCCCTGGGCCGGCGCAACGGACTATCCGCCGAGCAGGAAGCCAAGATCGTCAAGGAGCTCGAGAGCCTACCCACCCGGATCAAGCATGTGCTTCTGATGGAGCGGCAGATTGAGCTGTGGGCCGAACGCTTCGGCGACAAACAGCATACCCTTTACCTGGGGCGCGGCGCACAATATCCGGTGGCGATGGAAGGCGCGCTCAAGCTCAAGGAAATTTCCTACATCCACGCCGAAGCCTATCCGGCCGGCGAATTGAAGCACGGCCCTTTGGCCCTGATCGACGACGAAATGCCGGTCATCGCCGTCGCGCCCAACAACGAGCTATTGGAAAAGCTGAAATCCAACCTGCAGGAAGTCCAGGCCCGGGGCGGCCAGCTCTACGTGTTTGCCGACATCGAGGCACCCATGGAAAGCGTGCCCAACGTGAATGTCCTGCGGGTGGCCGAAACCGACGAAGTCATCGCCCCGATCGTCTATACCGTGCCCCTGCAAATCCTCGCCTACCATGTGGCCCTGATCAAAGGGACTGACGTGGATCAGCCGAGGAATTTGGCGAAGTCGGTGACGGTGGAGTAGGACAAATCCCGGAACGATGTGCTGGCCCTGCAGCACAGCCTGGCTTTCGGCTCGCGCCCTGTGCAGATTGAGGCTTACGCCAACGGCGAAATGGAAAACGCCGATCTTGCCGCGATGGCGACCTCGATCCCGTCAGATGCCCAGTTCACCTCTCGCCCCCAGCCGGGTGACAAGAACACGATCGATTCGCTGATACGCGATTTGGTCGGAGCGGCGCCAATCAAGCGCTGACGACGACATAGGCGGTTATCTGCGCTGGTCGTTGTAGACGGTCACCCGGAAAACGCGGCAACCTCCTGGCGCGCCTCCACGAGCTGATGCACCACGGTTTCGACGGCCTTGAGGTCGGCCCAGGGGCTCATGATGAAGGATTTGAGGGCCGCCAGCGATGGCGCGTTGTCGTAGTTGCCGCACCGACAGGCGCTGGTCCAGGACAGCATTACGCCCTCCCCGCGCAGCACGCGACCCTGGATGATGTCGAAAAGTTTGCGGTTGTAGCGGTTATGGTCCTCCAGTTCGGCGCGATAGGCGGGATCGTTCAGTTCCCGTGACAAGGCCTCATGCGCATCGACACCCTCCGGGTAGACGCGAAACAGCGTCACCGGGCCATAGTTGTAATCGTTCAACACCTGGAAGAAACCATAGTCTTCTAGGCGCTCCCGCAGCATTTCCGCCATTTCCACTACATGCCCGATCAGCACGCGGTAGCCCTGCTTGCCGAGCAGTCTGATGTTTGCCAGAGCGGCGAGCGCGCTGGCACCGCTTCTTGAGCATTCCAGGGTGTAAATGCCGGGGTGGTAATGGCCGACCTGATAGAGATAGGGCATCTGCTCGGGCTCGCGGCTGAGCAATGCGAGGTCTTCGCGGCGCTTGACCAGAAATAAGCTGGAAATGTAAGGCGCATAGCCGGTCTTGTGGAAATCGATGCCGATGCTGTCGGCGAGATGCAGCCCCTCGATGCGCTGCAGTGAGTCGCTCAAGGAGCGCAGGGTGCGGGAATGGAAGCCGAGTGGGTTGTTGTCGAAGTCGTAATCCCGAAACACCGACCAGGCCCAGCCGATCACGGCATCTGCATGCACGTGGGGAACGTAATCCAAACCGTATTCAGACACCAGCCGATCGCGCAGGCGGACGATGGCGGCCACGTCGTCGATACCGAAGGCGTCGGTGGTACCCAGGGTCGCCAGGATGACGGCGATCTTTTCTCCTCGTTCGAAGGCCGCTCGGAGATAACTTTCGAGATCGCTTAGCGAGATTTCGTTATTGTCGATGGTTTGGATGGGAACCAGATTATTCGTGCCCACGCCCAGCCAGGCGGCTACATTCAGCCTTGAGTAGTGGGAGACGCCGGACGCCACAATCTTGAGATCCTGCCGGATACCCTCCCGCATTCCGTTGCCTTGGAGTGTCTTCTCGATGCCGAGTTTGCAGCCGTACAGATTAGTTCCGGTGCCGCCGAACGTGAATAGTCCGCCTGACTGCTTCGGATCGTAGCCGACCAGATCGGATACCGACGCCACCGATTCGACCTCGGCTTCGGCGAAGCGGGCGGAATGCTCGTCGGAAATGATGTTCGGATTATAAATCGCGGCGGCGATGAAGGCCGTGATACTCGGGATGCTGGGCGGCGGAATCACGTTGACCTGGGCATTGGGATGAGACCAGATCGTCATCCCCTGGCAGTATTCCGCCAGAAGATGGGTGACCTCCTCCACCGAACTCATGGCTTCGGGGAAGCTGTTCTGCTGGCTTTCCCCGTAATGCGCCTTGACGCTGCCGCCCAGGATCGGCTTGGCCGATTTGAGGCTGTCCACTTGATCGAGAAAGCGCGAAACAGTGTGGACGAAATACCCGTCCATGATGGGATCCGACACCGGCGAGGGGAAATAGCTCTTGAGGCGCTGCAGCACTTCGGCGTAATGCTGTCTCTGGGGGATAGGACTGCTCATATGCTGCTCCTTAGTTGCGATGCGACGGAATCCTGTAACCCGCGGAGCGTGGTTGTCGAGGCCAATTTCGGGGAGGCTCCGCCGATGGCAGATTGTACTTTGGTAGCGATGAAATTTCCCACCGGTGAAATTTCAACCTGCCGCATTCACCCACACGCCAGAGCGCAATGCTGCACCTTTATGACGTGTCGACCGGATGAAACTACGTGAGCGCCGATAAGGTAGCCTCGACCCAGCCGAAGCCGATCCGTTCTTGCTCAAGGCGTAGCTTTTTTCGTATACGGTTGTCCCGCAGATCGTCGTAGAGTGCCCGTTCCTCGTCGTTCAGCCTGGGCAGTTCCCGAAGCATCTGTTTTTTTTCCTCACCCCATTGGGACTCGAATGCCAGCAAAGTGGCGCGATCCATCAGAAACGACTCTACGTGAGCAAATTGGGTGCGCAGCTGATCAAGAATCGCGAAGCCGTGAGTGTCTATATCGCCCCAATAACGAACTCGGCAGGCTGAAAGCCATCTGGCCTGAGCCAGTGTCTCGAAGCCGTAACCGGCACCGAAAATGACCAGACTGTCCCGGACGTCGGGGAACGCCAGAAAATTGATCTCGTTCTCGGTGATGAAGACCTTTGAGACCTTAAGGTCGAGTCTAGCGAAACTACCGGCGTCGAGGGTAATGTCCTGATCATGGCCCCCAGGTAGAAACCGATGCTTCCGATCCAGAAACCGGAAACGTATGCGCGCGGGTTTATCACGGAATCCATAGCGGCTGGCGAACTGAGTTACGCCCGAGGCCGAGAAATCGATAGCCTCGGGCGGTAAGACGATATCCAGCAACTCTGCGAGCACGCCGCGATGGGCTTCGATGAATTTGCTGTGCACCCCGGGGATATCCACCTGCCGCAGGTACACGCCCGGGCGGGGGCGATGCTCAAGCCAAGTGACGATTTCCAGGAGTCGACTCCAGTCGTTATGAAGGTCCAGCGCGCGTAGTGGGCGTTTGGCCAGCCAATCCAACAGTCTTGGCTGGCATGCGCGTGTTGCGTCGAGCAAAGCAGCAAATCGGGAGGCGTCCCGTCCCTTGCCGATAAGTGCCAGGGCATCATCGACGGTATCGATCCACACGTCTTGCGGAACGGCGTTGGCGCCGAACACGCGGTGCCTGAACTCTCGCATCTCCACCCGACAGCGCGAAGCCTCCCGAAGCTCGCCGATCCAGGCACGCACCTCATCGAAATGGTCGGCCATCTCGGCCGATGTGGGGGGCTTGAGGACCAAACGTCTCGGGAATAGCGGCTCTCCGGTCACCAGGCTGGCCAGAATCTCCCCGCGATCCCACAGTTTTTGCACCTGGGCGCGCAGATCAGCCGGCCTCGTCCAGTTCATCCGGCCAACCTCATCTTCTCGGCCCGATACTCTTCGATGGACAGGTTGCGGACTTTGGAGGCGCGGCCGTCTTCGTTGTGAACAAACCCCACGCTCGAGACGAAGGGTTCGATGATGTGGATCTTCTGCAACGGCGTGACGATGAGGAGTTGCAGGTTGAGCTGCGAAAACAGCCGCAGGCCATATTGCGCCGACTCGTCCGAACCCCGTCCGAAGGCCTCGTCGATCACCACGAATCGGAAGGAACGGGAACGAACCGCACCCCATTCGAGGCCGAACTGGTAGGCCAGACTCGCCGCGAGGATGGTGTAGGCCAGTTTTTCCTTCTGGCCGCCGGATTTGCCGCCGGAGTCGGAGTAATGCTCGTGTTCGCTGTTGTCCTCGCGCCAGCGCTCGCTGGCGGCGAACACGAACCAGTTGCGCACATCGGTGGCCTTGGCAGTCCAGCGACGGTCCTGTTCGGAAAGTCCTTCGCGCCCCCTGAAGCGCTCGATAATGCGCTTGACCTGCAGGAACTTGGCTTCGGAGTACTGGGCGTCGTCCGAGCCGGTCAGCGCCCCTTCGGTGCAGGCCCGAAGTTCAGTCTGGAAATCGCGGATGTCGGCGTCGGACGTGGGTTGCGCTTCCAGCACGATATAGCGGCCGGGGTTGTAGTCGATCTGTGTCAGCGATTCGTTGATGCAGGCGATCCGCTCCTTGATGGTTTCCCGTTCGCGGGCCAGTTGCGACTGGAAGTTGGCGACCTCGCGTATGGTGTTCTCGTTCAGCAACTCCTTGAAGCGGGCTTCGAAGCGGGGTAGGTCATCCGCCTGGAGCTTCTCGAGCAGGTTGCGGTACTCGAATCCCGCTTCGATGCTGGCATCGACTTCGGCAGTCTCGAGTTTGAATTCCTCCTTGAATCCCATCATCGCCTGTATGATTTTGTCGCGCAGGCGGTCGAGCTTCTTAACTTCGGCATCGATTCGGGCCTGCAGCCATTGACGCATGTCCTGCTCCCGATTGTCGCAGGATTCCACGGTGAGTTGATGCACACCAAGCGCCTCGGCACGCAGGCTTTCAAGCCTCTCCGAATCCTGGGGCCGGGGTTCATCGGGCGCGCCATCGAGTACCGCTTGCGTTTGAGCGCGCAAAGCCTCCGCATCGCTTTTCCTCTGTTCGGTTTTGGATCGTTTGTCTCTGTGCGCTTCCAGCTCGGCCTCGGCGGTGGCCAGCGCGCCGATCACTTCCTTCAGCCGCTCGCTGAGTTGCTTCAAGAGGTCGGACGCGGATTCCAGGCGCTGCTTTTCCTCGGCCAACTGCGCGACTTCGGCCGCGAGCGATGGCCAGTCGAGCTCGCGGAACTCCGTGTACTCATCCAGTTTCGATAGCGCGGTGAGCCGTTCCTTGAGCGTGTTCTGTTCGGCCTGGACCTTGCCGATGAGGCCGCCGAGTTCTCCCAGCCGCGCTTCCAGTAGCCGGGCTTTGGATTGGAGCGCGGCGATCTTCTCGGTGTTCGTCCAGCCCAGCACATAACGGCTGCGGTCGTCGAGCCGATGGCGGTCGTCCTTCTCATGCCGCTCACCAGGTGCCTTGATCTGGCCTGCGCGGGTGATGGCGCGGGTTTCGCGGCGGAACTGCTCTTGGGTGGCGCAGCAGGCCACATCGAAGCGATGGGCCAGCTCCCGTTCCAGCCAGTCATAGAAAGGCGAGTCGGGCTTGATCGAAAGCTTTCTCACCAGCGAATCACGATGCAGATCGGGCAACTCGCTGCGGCCGCCCGGGCGTATCCGAAAATAGACCAGGCGCCCCTTGAGGTGCGTCCTATCAACCCAATCCGCGACGGTGGCGTAATGCGCATCCGGCACCAACAACGACAAGCCGAAGTTGCGCAGCAACCGTTCCGCCGCGCCTTCCCAGTCGCGCTCCCCCTCGCGCACTTGCAGCAGTTCGCCGGCGAAGGGCATGTCCTGTTCCGACAATCCCAGCGCCTGGCACAGAGCAGCGCGCATGGCCACCTGTTCAGCCGGAATGTTGCTGCGCCGGGCCTTCAGGCTGTTGATCTCGGCGGATAGGGCGTCGTGTTCCTGCTTGCCCTGAAGCAGGCTTACGCCGTGCTCGGTCAGATCGTTTTGCAGACTCGCATCGCGCGTACGCAGATATTCACCAAGTGCCGAGCAACGTTGTCGCTGGGCGAAGAATCCGGCCTCATCCTCGATCGGAATTTCACCGACCGCCTTGACCAGTTCGGCGTAACGTTGGGCTTTGCGCTCGCGCGCTTGGCGCTCCTGCTCCTTCTTGCGGATCTCTGCCGCGAGCCGCTCCAGGCGGTCGCCACCGTTCTCCGCGATGGCGCGCTTGAGTTCGTCCGCTTGGTTGCGTTGCCCTTCGCGGCGCTCCTCGAGGCGTTTGACCTGCGCGTCCTGTCTCGTCCAATCGTCGGCGAGATTCGCGATGCGCGTGTCCAGCAAACCCAGCTTCAGGCCGGCAAAGTAGGGTCTGAGCGCCTCCCGGCATCGACGAAACTCGTCGACGGACGAGCCGAGCGACGCGTGCCGCTCGCAGTCGGCCACCAGAGGCAGAAGCAGCTCCACTTGCCGCTTGGCTTTCAGCACGGCCTCGTGTGCCCGGTTCAGGTCGTCGAAGTGGCTGATCAGCGCCGTGATCCGCGGCGCAACGTCGAATGGTTCCAACATGTGGCTGCGGACGAAGTCGGTCAGGTTGCCCACCGATTTCATCGACACCGTCTGGTGGAACAGCTCCAGCGCCTGTTCGTTGTCGATGCCGAAACGGCGGCGGAACCAGGCGCCATAGGGCGGGAAGCCGTCGAACACCTCGGCGCCCTGGCCGCGTAGCTTCTTGCGCAACTGCGCGATGTCCGAGCCGAAGTGGGCGAAATCGGCGGCAATGGACAAGGCCCGTTCCGCGCCGAGGAAGAAGCGCGCCGGCTGCGCTTGTGCGTCCTTCATCCAGAACACCTGCGCCAGCGTCACCGTATGGTCGTAGCCCGCGTTATGAAAAACGCCGAGGATGACCGAATAGTTGTTGTGATCGCGCAGCGCCACCGGTTTTGCGGTGCCGCTTATCTCGTTGCGCTCGGACTTGTAATGTCCGAGCACATAGGAGCGCAGCGTGCGCTCCTTGCTGTCGGCACCGGCGGCCTTGTTGTAGGCAATGCGTTGCGCTGGCACCAGCAGCGTGGTGACCGCGTCGACCAGCGTCGATTTGCCGGAACCGATGTCGCCGGTGAGCAAGCCGTTCTTGCTGTCGAGCGCCAATGACCACACGCGACCATCGAAAGTGCCCCAGTTGAGCACTTCCAGGCGGTGCAGGCGGAAGCCCGAAAGCGCATCGTCGGCCACGAAATCGAGGCCCAATTGCATATCACTCATCGGCCGTCCCGCCCGGGCCAGCACTGAGTTGGGCCTGATACGCCGCCAGCCGTGCGTCGAAATCGGCCAGCCACTGCGCATCCACGAACGCCTTCAGGATGCGCCGCACCTCGAATGCCGCGGTCTGTCTTCCCTGTCCGGCCGCGCTCGTTTTCAACCGGCGCAGAAAACCCAGTTCAACGATCTTGTTCAGATGCGTCTCGATCTGGTCGATCAACCTGGCCTCGTTGCTGCTGTCGGGCAGGAACACCCGAACCATCTCGACGATCTCATCGCGTGAAAGCACCAGACGGGTGTCGCCGCCGCTGGCGTCGAATTCAGCGAGCTTCTTGCGCAGCAGCGCCAGCAGCAGACTCACCGGAAACGACAGCGGCCGCCTGGCCACCAGACGCGGCAGCTTGGGCGCGGCGTCATCTTCTGCTTCAGGGCGCGAGCGCAGGAAGGCATAGCCCTCCGCCTCATCCAGCACCAGTTCCAGACCCAGCACGGCCACGTAGTCGCGCGCCCGAGCCTGAAGGTTGATCAATGCATTCCAAAGGCTCGCGTCGGCTTCCTGATAGATGACTCCCTTGAGCAAGGCGATCACCAGCGCGGAAAGATCGAGCGTTGCCGTGGCGCCTTGAGTTTCTTGTTCCGCCATGCTCACCTCACAAAAATGACCCGCGGCAAACGCGCCTGCTTCCAAGTCGACTGGCCATTGCTGCCCACGCCGTTCCAGGAAATGGACTCGACCGCGGCCTCGTCCACCACGGCCTTGAACGATTCGCTGCCGAGCTGCAGGTAAGCCACCAGCTCCGCCAGGCCGTGCTGCAGCGGCTGCAGCTCGCATAGCTCACGCAACGTGATCTGCGAGCGATCCTGCAGGGCATGGCGGATATGCCGGGAAAGTTGCGTCTTGTCGATCACCACCTGGGAATAGAGCGCGGTTGCATCCACCTCGACATCGCTCGACTCCAGTTCGACATCCGCGATCAGGGACTTGATGGTGGGCGTGTAAAGCGGCCGCTCCACCGGCAATTCGATGTCGGCAGCGGTGTCCGGGATGTTCATCACCTCGCCTGGGGGTGGTGAATCGCGCAATGCCAGCGCCTTGGACTCCAACCCACGCAGGATGTCCATGATCCGGCGATTCTCCAGCCAGGCCTGATCGTCCAGGAAGCGCCGCAACTGCTGCGAAAGCTGTGCTACCGTGCGTTGAGTGTGCTCACCGGCCTCAAGCCAGTCGTAATGCACGCGCCCGGTGCGGGCGTCGGGTTTGAGTTCGGCGACCGGGGGCAGGGTCAAGACGCGCTCCAGCAGCTTCGTCAGCTCTTCTTGCCGGCTGCTGGACATCAGAAAGTCCCAAAAGGCGCGGAAACTGCGGCCCTGATCCGAATCGGCGATCGCATCGCGCTCGCCCATGATCTCCTCCAGGAGTGCGCCCTTGGAGCCTTCCCACAGTGCGATGCGCTCGCGCACGCGCCGATCCAGCCCACGAAAGTTGTGCTCCACCTCGCGAAAATCGGTGAGCAGTTCGCGCGCAAGCTGAATGAACTGTTGAAAGCGGTCTCTCAGCGCCGTGTCGTCCAGCAGCGGAATGTCACCGGCCAGAACGCGGGCGATCTCGGCATCGATCTCGTCACGTCGCCTGTGCAAGTCCGCCATGCGCACCTGCGGGTCGGTCTCGCTGCCCTCGCTCATCTGCTTGAGCAACTCGAACAGGGTCAGCAAACGCGACTCGGTGCCGACGAAACTGCGCTCGGTGAGCGTGCCGAGCCAGGCAATCGCCTTCTCGGTGGCCGGAGTCAGGTCGAAATGCGGCTCATCCGAACCCTGGGCGTAGAACTTGCGCAGCCAAGCCTTTTCTGTGCTGGCCCAGTCGTTGAGGTAGTCGAGGGCGGCCTTCGGGAAAGCTTCAGCGCCCAACCGTTCGCGCAGGGCAAACAGCTCGTCCTCCAGCGCCTCCGCCAACTCTGCCTGTGCCATTACCCGCACATTGGGCACGATGAATACCCGATACAGAAAACTCGCCACCAGCGGCGCGTGATCGGAACGCAGCAGCCGCCAGGCCGGGTGGCTTTGGCGCAGCAGGTCGAGGGTGCTGAAGTCGAGGCTCACGGGCCGTAATCCTCAACGAGGCTAAACAGAGCGGGATCGAATGCCGTACAGGCGGTCGCGCGCAGGGTTTGGACTTCGGCGCGGTTAGGCGGCGCCACAAATCCAGATATTTTCAACTCATTAAGTCGTGATCGCTGCTCTTTTACCGTCGGGAGTGGGATGTCCACGCCGAGGAGCGCTACTTTGGCGATTTCTTGCATTATCGGCGCAGCGTCAATTCGCCGCTCTTCAATTCGTTTTCTCAAGTGGACGTTTTTTCAGAACTGTCGCCAGACATTGCGGTAAGTGTTTGGACTCTGGACGAAAGCACACGCGGAAAATCAAGTTGCAGATCGTACGCTGTGCGCGGACTGATTCGACGACCATGGCAGCTCCAACTGTCCTTTTGACACCACTGCCTCGTATAGTCAATACCACGCCCGCTCGTACGTCTAGGTCTGGTCGAGGTGCAAGTCTCGCCGGGACCGCCCTTTTTGCAGAAGCATCAGACTCTCCTGTCGAAACCGGCCAAATCTGAGCACATCGCATCCATCTTCGGTTCCTGCCCGTTCCAAACGCGACGGACTCCAGCCAGCC
>Ga0335070_10009284_pt1 | contig 11539 bp, 9 predicted proteins | sample Lox_Sample_13_FD_206722 | JGI IMG/M metagenome (GOLD analysis project Ga0335070, IMG submission 206722) | Soil microbial communities from Loxahatchee National Wildlife Refuge, Florida, United States - Lox_Sample_1.3 | ecosystem: Environmental > Terrestrial > Soil > Wetlands | place: USA: Florida... | reverse complement strand
AAAGCCGGGGGAGCTCTTTGGGGAGATGGAGCTCTTCCGGATGCTGGAGCTGTTTTTCGACCGTGCGCTTTACCACGCGGCGCAGGGTTACGAAAAAGTGCACACGGGAACCGTGGTTGCGGCTGATTAGGCCAGGCATCGGTCCCGGTTTACGCTGCGTAAGAAGCGGGTCCTCCGGTTCGCAGCTTCTTGATGACCGCCTCGAGGAGTGTTTCCTTGCTCCTTAGAGTGTTCTTGAATTCGTGGTGGGCCGTCCGCGCGATCTCCATGAGTAACTCGCGGTGACGCTGTTCGAGGACCTCCACCATCAGTTGCCTTTCCTCAGAGGTGAACGTCACATCCATAACTCCCCCAGACTTCCTAACCTGGCCCTGTATCGGTCCCCAAGGGCGGCGCGCTGGAATCAATCGATATCTTAAGCGGCCGGTTTGTGCGCGGCTCCCGCGGCGATTTGAACCATCTTGGGCTGAACCAGTCTTTGAAAGTCATGCCAGGCCAACCGAACCAGTTCGCGGTGGGACCCCGCATTGAACGCGATTTCCTTGTCCTGGGACAGGCTTTCATCGGCAAGGACCGCCATGCCGTACAAGTTCCCGAAGGGCGGCATGGCGCCCAGTTCGCAATCGGGGAACCTATCCTTGAACTCTTCTTCCGATGCGAGTTCAACGGTTTTCGCTCCCGCAGCCTTCTTTAGAAGCGCAAGATCAACGTGGCGAGAAGCTGGGACGACGGCCATGGTCAGCTTGCCGTCAATCTTCACCACCACCGTCTTGGCCAGATCCTTCCCCGGAATGTGGGTGAGCGCAGCAATTCCCTGCGCGGTGTAAGCCACCGAGTGAGAAATGGCTATGTACTTGGCCTCGTAAGAGTCGAGAAACTCTTTCAGTCTGGTGAGGGACATAAAGATCTCCTTCGCAGTCGCCGAAGGAGACATGCAGGTAGGGTGGGGAATTCTCCCCGGCGCATGCCCACACTTTCTTAGATATTATCCGCCCATTGGGAAAGCCCCGAAAGGGCATATCGCACAGGCAGTTGTGACCCTGTGTTGCTTTCGATTGCGGTAAGCGGGCTATTCCTTCTCCAGTAACATCGTCAACAACGCCATCCGCACATAGAGCCCATTGACAGCCTGGCGAAAATACAACGCGCGTGGATCGCTGTCGACAGACTTGTCGAGTTCGACGGTGCGTGGCAGCGGGTGAAGGATCAACGCGTCTGGCTTCATGCGTTGCAGGGTCGAAGAGTCGATAGCGTAGTTCCTCAGGCCCGCCCGGTCGCGGAGGCGCTCGGGGCGAATTCGCGTCTGGTAGATGACGTCTGCTTCGCCGATGACGCGGTCAATCTCCGGCTCCAGCTCGTAACGAACTCCGTGCTCGTCCAAGTACTCCAGGATGTCCGGCTTCATCTGCAATTCGGGAGGACTGACGAAGAAGATTTTCACCCTCTCGAACTTCGCCAGCAGATACGCCAACGAGCGCGCCGTGCGTCCTTTGTCCAATTCGCCGATAATGGCCACGCTCAGGCCATCGAGAGGCCGCTCGCGGTAGATGGTATAGAGATCGAGCAAAGCTTGCGTCGGATGCTGGCCGCCGTCGCCGTCCCCGGCATTAATCACAGGGACGGGCGAGACCTGGGCGGCGCGTTTCGCCCCCCCGGCCTCGTGATGGCGAATCACGATCACGTCAGCATAGTTGCCGATGATCCGGATGGAGTCCTCCACCTGCTCGCCTTCGACCTCCGAGGAGAATGCATGAGCATGTTCGGTGGACAACACTCTTCCGCCGAGCCTGTGCATCGCCGCTTCGAACGAAAATCGCGTACGGGTGGACGGCGCATAGAACAGCGTCGCCATAATCCGGTTCTGATAATCGAGTGAACCTCCGCGCGCCACCACGCGCTCCATGCCCCGGGAACGGTCGAATAACTCCATCAGCAGAGGAACGGTGAACTGCTGGGATTCGACGAGGTGCTTCAGTTTCATTTCACGCTCCGCCGCCGTCGGTCTCGAATTCTGCACCTGCATAGAGTATGCGAGTTACCGCCCTCCTACTGGAGCTTCTAGCTGGGTCGTGAGCTTATCTGCTCCGCGATGGTCTGGAAGGATATGCGTTCCCGCCAGCCCGTCCACCGCCTTGCAGAGATTCTCTGCCGAAGTAATGATGGCTCGTTTCCCTCCCTCACGCAGAAAGCGCAACACAGACTCCACTTTGGGCCCCATGTTTCCGGGAGGAAAGTGTCCAGCCTTGGAGTATTGCTCGAGTTCGGCCGCACTTACCTCTCGCAAGGGACGTTGCGTGGGCTTCTTATAGTCGAGATATACATAGTCCGTGTCGGTGGAAATTACAAACAAATCCACACCGAGACGCGATGCCAGCAGCGCAGAAGCACGATCCTTGTCGATCACTGCTTCCACCCCTTTGAGCGTCCTCTGCACCCGGGCCACAGGAATGCCGCCGCCGCCGCACGCGATGACCAGCACGCCCTTCTCCACCAGATCGCGAATGACCTCCAACTCCACAATTTCGGTCGGATCGGGTGAAGGCACCACCCGGCGATAACCTCGGGCGGCATCCTCCACGATTTCCCAGCCGAAGAGGCGCTTGCGGTCTTGGGCGTCAGCGTAGGAGTAAAAGGGCCCGATCGGCTTGCTAGGCTGTTTCATCGCGGGATCCTGGAGCGACACCACGCTTTGGGTCAAAACAGTAACCACGGGAACGTGTAGTCCTGCGAGCCCCAGTTCGGTGTCCAGGGACTGTTGCAAGAGGTAGCCAATCTCACCTTGTGTGCAGGCATCGCAGACATCAAGGGGATGGCCGGGTACCTGGCTGGCGCCGCGCTCGGAGCGGAGGAGCGCGGCTCCAACTTGGGGGCCGTTTCCATGGGTGAGGACGATTCCATAGCCGGCGCGAATCAGGCCGACAATCTCTGCCGCGGTGCGCCGCGTATTCGCCGATTGCTCGGCGACCGTTCCTTTCTCACCCGCGCGGATGAGAGAGTTCCCGCCTATGGCCAGCAACATTTTCATAAGAAGCAGCCAGCGACATCGGCCCGGCCACTTTCTCTACGCACGTACCAACTCCTGCAATTCCTCGAGCGCCGGCAGTTTCACGAATTCGTTCTTCATCATCTCCAGCATGATGGCCTTCTGCGCGTGCAGCCGGTTTTCGGCTTGCTGGAAGACAAAGGACCTTGGCGAGTCGATGACATCCGCCGCTACTTCCTCGCCGCGATGTGCGGGCAGACAATGCAAGAAGATGGCGTCGCGCTTGGCGCAGTGGAATAGCTCGGCATTCACCTGATAGGGACGGAAAACCTCGCGCCGCTTTTCGGCCTCAGCTTCTTGCCCCATACTTGCCCAAACGTCGGTGTAGATCACGTCAGCTCCCCCAGCCGCTGATTTTGGGTCGTTGGTGATCTCGCAGGAGCCACCCGTCTGGCGGCAGCGTTTCCGCGCCCATTCGACGGCATCCGGCTTTGGTTCGTGACCGGGTGGGGTGGCCACGCACACGTGAGCTCCGAGTTGCGCTCCGGCGAATATCAACGAGTGAGCGACGTTGTTCCCGTCGCCGACGAACGCCACTCGCAGTCCTTCCAGCTTGCCCTTAACCTCCCACATCGTCAGATAGTCAGCCATCGCCTGGCAGGGATGGCTGTAGTCGGTGAGCCCGTTGATGACCGGAACGCTGGCGTGCTCCGCCATTTGCTCGACGATCTCGTGAGCGAACGTGCGAATCATGATGCCCTCGACCAGTCTCTCCAGGTTCTTGGCGACGTCGTATATGGATTCGCGCTTGCCCAGATTGATCTCTGCCGGAGAAAGGTAGAGCGGCGCTCCACCCAGCTGCCGGATACCGACGTCGAAACTCACGCGGGTCCGCAGCGAAGGTTTCTCGAAGATAATGGCCAAAGTGGTTCGCTTGAGCGAATCGCCGTAGGGGGCCGGGTGCATCTTGATCTGACGGCCGAGGGCTAGCAGGTACTGAATCTCCGACGGCGAGAAGTCTCTGATCGAAATGAAATCTCTGCTCTTCATGGTTTGCGGCCTCCCGCCAGCGCGGGTTGGTGGTCCCGGGTGAACTGGGCCAGGATGTCAGTGAGGCCCGGCCTGCTGAGTTCTTCAATTTCGTAATTTACGCGCAGATTCGGTTTTTCCAGCTTGATGACGCGCGCGAGGTCGATGGGTGTGGCGATCAGCACCAGGTCGCATGGAGTGCGCCGGATGGTTTCTTCGAGTTCGTGCCGCTGCATCGCGCTATAACCCATCGCGGGCAGCAGGCCATTCAGGTGGGGGTATCGCTCATAGGTTCCGCGGATGGAGCCAACCGCATAGGGACGCGCATCCGCCAGTTCGCCTGCTCCCCAATGCCGCGCCGCCACTACACCGGCACCATAGGGCATTTCGCCGTGGGTGAGTGTGGGGCCATCTTCGACCACCAGAACCCGTTTCCCTTTGATCATTTCGGGGTCGGCGACGGAAACGCGACAAGCTGTCTCCAGCACCGTCGCCTTCGGATTGCTGAGACGGATGTTCTGACGAACTGTTTCGATGTCGTGCTGCGCCGCGGTGTCCACCTTATTGATCACGACGACGTCGGCGCGCCGCAAATTCACTTCACCCGGGAAATAGGAAAGCTCGTGTCCCGGGCGTAGCGGATCGGCGACGACGATTTCCAGATCGGACACGTAGAAAGGCGTGTCATTGTTGCCGCCGTCCCATAGGATGATGTCAGCTTCCTTTTCTGCTTGCCGCAGGATTCTCTCGTAATCCACGCCGGCATAGACCACGGTTCCTTTGCGAATGTGCGGTTCGTATTCTTCCCGCTCCTCGATAGTGCAACGCTGGAGGTCGAGATCCTCCATGGTGGCAAAACGCTGCACCGCCTGAGCCACCAGATCTCCGTAAGGCATGGGGTGCCGGATGACCACCGGCTTCCAGCCTTGCCGGCGTAATTCGGAAGCCACCAGGCGAGACAGCGGACTCTTGCCGCATCCTGTGCGCACGGCGCAAACCGAAACCACCGGGACCGACGACTTCACCTGCGTGTGTTCCGTGCCCAGCAGCCAGAAATCAGCGCCCGCCGCCACCACACGGGAAGCGAGGTGCATCACGTTCTGATGAGCGACATCGCTGTAGGAGAAGACGACCGTGTCGATTTCTTCTTCCGCGATCAACCTCTCCATGTCTTTTTCTTCCACAATGGGAATGCCTTCTGGATACAAGCGTCCCGCCAGTTCCGGCGGATAACGGCGATTGGCGATATCGGGGATTTGTGTCGCCGTGAAGGCGACTACCTGATAGTCAAGGTTGCTGTGGAAGAAGACGTTGAAGTTATGAAAATCGCGGCCTGCAGCACCCAGAATCAATACTTTCTTCATGGCTGCCCCCACTGAAAACTACCGCTTAACCTTGTATCTTCGCGTTTGCCCGAACCCTGACGCAGTGCCCATTATCACAGGCAGGTGTGACTAACAAGAGAGTTCGGCTTTTGTTTGCAATAGCTTGTATAGGCGTTGCAGCGAATCCAAAGGCGTGCTCGATCCCGCCGAGGTCGGGTCTGCTGACACTAGAAGACTGCTATTCTCATCTATGCGGAATGGAGGAGAAGATGGCTCAAAAACGCATTCTTGTGCTGGTAGGCGATTACGTTGAGGACTACGAGGTCATGGTCCCGTTTCAAGCGCTGCAGATGGTCGGTCACACCGTTCATGCCGTTTGTCCGGGGAAGAAGTCAGGGGACGTTGTGCGTACGGCGATCCATGACTTTGAGGGCGACCAGACTTACAGCGAAAAGCGGGGGCACAATTTTGCTTTGAACGCGGCGTTTGACGAGATCAAACCTGAAACCTACGACGCATTGGTTGTTCCCGGAGGGCGCGCACCCGAGTATCTGCGCCTGAATCCGAAAGTCCTTGAGGTAGTGCGGCACTTTGCCAGGGAGCGCAAACCGATCGCCGCCATCTGCCACGCCGCTCAACTGCTGGCGGCTGCCAAGGTGCTGGAAGGACGCAAGTGCAGTTGCTACCCGGCGGTGTCTCCAGACGTCGCCGCAGCCGGCGGGACCTACGTCGACGTGCCGATGGATAAAGCTTGTGTCGACGGCAATCTGGTTACCGCACCAGCTTGGCCGGCGCATCCCGCATGGCTGTCCGCGTTCCTGGAAGTGCTGGGGACGAAGATCAGCTCCCGTGAGCCAGTGGCTGCCTGACTGCACTCCTGAGACAAAACGCCTCTTGCGGGGAGCATCCCGCAAGAGGCCCAGTGCGTCTTTCACACTCCCTTCTTGCTATTGCTGCTCGCTTTCCGCGATCCGGTCCGGCGTATCCAGAACGAAGTTGTAGAATTTTCCCGGTGCAACCGCGTAGAACACAATGTTGTTCCCGCCCGTGACCGTGAAGGTCCCCCTCCCGGTCGTGGGGTTCGTGATGTTGTAGGGTGCGCTTCCTGCTTGATCGGCGTAGTTGCCGCTGGGCAAGCTGGCATCCTCCATCGAACTCCAGGTGTTCACGCCATCCAGATATTCCACTCCCGAGGCATCGATCACTTGTGATGAGGCGCGGTCGATCGTGCCCAAGAAGTAGTCCCCCATCATCGAGGCGTTGGTGAAGCCACCCGCCGGAGCGTTCTGCGGCTCCACCATGCCAACCATAACATTCTGGTCATCGGAGATGAGAAATGCCTTGTTCGGTCCCACCATGTAGTAGAGGAACTCAGGCACACTACCTAGGGAAGGAATAAGATTGGCGCGGCCGTTAATAGCAATACTGTAGATCGCGGTGAAATTGCCCAGCGGAACGCTGGTACCACTATCGTTGCTGGCATATTCGACCGTCAGCGTAGCTGTGGATGGATCCGCCACCCACTGCCCCAGCATGATCGTGTTGGTGTTCATGGAGGCATGCACGCCCGTTGCGTGGAACACTGCCGGGCCGTTCAGCGAACTGGTCATGAACGGCGGCGGCGCCTGCGTGAGTATGGTCCCGCTGAGTAACGGGATACTTGAGCTGAGGGGATCCAGGAAGAGGAAGAACATCTCGTTGGCGCTCACCACGTAGAAAACGCCGTGGAGCGTTCCCACCCCTGGGATGTTCCAGGTCATGGCTCCGCGGCCGTTGCTCGGGCCGGCAGTCGAGGCATCCATGACTCCCGACCCCGTGAAACTGTCGATTCTGGAGTGCCCGCCTACGGCCATCACGGAGTCGCACGCGCCCTGCGTCAGACTTCCCAGGCCATTCATGGTGAACCGGCCTACGACGCCCTGCCGCTCTCCTGAGTAAGCAGCCCCCACAAATCCGAAAGCGTAGTCGCCCGTGATTTTGTCCAGGGAGAAGTCCGACGTAGTCTGTTTCTTGAACACGCCCGACCCCCGCACGCCAGAGTTATCAAATTCGATGAAGTATCCGCGGTCGCCGGCGTCATTGATCGCGAAGCGAAAGACTTCACCAGTGGACTTGGTAAATAGGCCCCGGTTGTCCGGCGAAACCGTGTAGGTCCCGCTCATGACGTGCGGCGCGTGATCGGTTATCGACACGCCGTTCTGATCGTAGACGCCGCTCGCCAGATTCCCGTTGCCGTCCGCCCGCACGCTGCCAGCACTGGCAAACATCTTGCCGGCCGGATCGAAGCCCTGGAAGTACAACGCATAGTATCCGTTCAGTTTAAAGTTGCCATTGGGCATGATCTGGATTGAGGCGGTGCCCGACTTTGTCGGGTCCGCCACCGAAGTGGCCTTTACTGTGACCGACGACGAGGGTACTGCCGGCGGTGCCACGTAGTGGCCGGTGCTACTGACCGTACCGCAGGCGTCACCCGAGCAGCCTGTGCCCGCAACGCTCCAGGTGACGGCGGTGTTCAGAGTTCCCGCGACCGCGGCCGCGAACTGCTTCTTCCCGGTGATGACGACCATGGCTGTAGCCGGAGAGGCCGTCACGCTGATCGGAATCAAGGTTACTGTCGCCGTTCCCGATTTCGTCGGGTCCGCCACCGATGTCGCGGTGATGGTGACGGTTGTCAGGCTGGCTACCGTTGCGGGCGCCGAGTAAAGACCTGCGGCATTCATCGAGCCGCCTCCCGACGCGCTCCACGTCACCGCCTGGTTGGTGGCGTTGGTGACCGTAGCTGTGAATTGCTGGGTTCCGCCGCCGATAACGTTGGCAGTCGACGGCGAAACTGAGACCGCCACCGCCGGAATGTTAACCGTCGCGGAAGCGGATTTCGTGGGATCGGCAACCGATGTGGCGGTGACTGTCGCCGTTGCGGGGGTCGTCAGACTTGCGGGCGCTGTGTAGAGGCCGCCCGCGCTCACTGAACCTGGCCCCGACACGCTCCACGTCACCGCTGGGTTGGTGGCGTTGGTCACCGTGGCAATGAACTGCTGTGTGGCGCCCAAGATAACTGTGGAACTCGTCGGCGAAATGCTGACCGCGACCGCCGGAATAGTGAAAGTGATGGACATCGATTTGCTCGAATCAGCCTGCGAAGTTGCTCTCACCGTAACCGTGGCTGGAGTGGTCAGCATCCCGGGCGCGGTATAGAGGCCCGAACTGTCGACCGTTCCTGGTCCGGAGACACTCCACGTCACGGCCTGGTTGGCGGCGTTAGTGACGGTCGCGGTGAATTGTTGGGTCGCGCCCAGGATCACCGTCGAGACGTGGGGCAGTACCGAAACAGACACCGCTGGAATCGTGATCGTCACGGAGCCAGACTTCGTGTTGTCGGCTTGAGAAGTGGCCGTAACCGTAGCGCTAGCGGGTGTAGTAAGCATCGCTGGCGCAGAGTACAGACCGCTGCTATTGACGGTTCCCGGCCCAGAAGTACTCCAGGTAACAGCAGTGTTTGTCGTGCCCCTCACATTTGCAGTGAGCGGCTGTGTATTGCCGAGTGTTACGGTCGGCGAGGTGGGAGACACAGTCACCGAGACGACAGGTGCGGTGATCGTAATGGTAGCGGTTGAGGTCTTGGTCGGATCGTCAACCGATTTCGCTTGCAGAGTTACCGTGGCCGGGCCAGGAACAACCAGCGGCGCTCTATAGGTAACGGTCCAGCCTTGGTTATTGTTGCCTCCGTAGTTGCTGAGTGTGCCGCAAGCGTTGCCCGTGCAGCCGGAGCCACTGAGGGACCAGGTAACTCCGGTGTTATGGGGATTAAGAATCGTCGCCGTGAAGACTTGGTCCGCATCTCCTGCAATGCTTACCGTGCCAGGCGATACCGTAACCGTGATGTCCTGCTTCTCCGACCCACCTCCTCCGCCACCACCGCCGCACCCGAGGATGGGCACAAGAATGGCGGATAGAGCCAGAATCAGTATGTGATTTCGCATGATGCCTCCTTCGGGGCAAACTGCGTTTTAGCGATGAATAGGTATCGAAGTCTCGCGTGCATCGGTCTTCGACGAAGCACGATGGTCCGCGAACTCGCCCCGGTACGTATCTGGGGACCATGTGCACTCTGCGTCCAGCAGCCGGTTGAACTTGTATTGGAAATAAACGACGCTGAAAAAAAGCGTCATGGGTTCGCTGATTCGTAACTGGATCTTTCCTGTCGAGCCGTAATGATTGATCACCGATCTCCGCATGCTGAATATGGCGGTGATGAATAGAACCGCCGCCCCAAGCGTCAGCAAAAGCAAGAATCCAAGTGCGGCGGTACCTCTGCCCGCGATCGCCAACAAGAGCGCGACGCAGCCCAGGACGCTGGCTAGCGACGTCTGCAGGACTCCTTTGCTGGAACAGTCGATCTTTCGCACCCAGCGGGCAATCTGGATGCTCCAGATCATTCCAAAGAAGCCGAGCGTCGCGACGACCAGAAACAGCAAGACGGCCCAGTGCAAACGAGGAGGAAACGGAACGAACCATGTTCGCGGCATCGGGGGCGGAAGCACGGCTGTGGGCTCGGAGCCCCCGGTTGATTCCTCAAGACACACGGAGCTTTCCGTGGCCATGGCGTCTGGCGCGGCTGCATCGTTGACAATCTGCGAAAGTAAGACCCACTGATCCATGTGCTCGGTGCGGCTTAGATCGCTGAGGAGAATGTTCCCGTGGACCAGATACCGGCGCAGATCGGCCGGCGAGTAGGGTCCGTACTGCTGCCCGTTGCGCAGAATGAAGTAGCTCATGGCAGCTCCCTTCGTGGCGCTGGTTGAGCGCCTTACCGCCAACCCGGAAGCCAATCCCCTCAGACTTGCATTGGCTTTCGTCTGGCGAGGACCATGCCGGTCACAAGACTTCGCATCACTATCCCGACGGAAGGAGGGGCGCCAAGTTAAATGGGGTGAAAAAGAAGTCGGCAGAAATTAATGGTGTTGATTGAGTCTCTTAGACGCTGCCGCCGGGAGGGCGTTTAACCGTGAAAAGGTAGGTCAGACCTGCCAGCAGTCGAAAACACGTGTGGATTGAGGGGAGAGTGAGCCTCCCTTCACTTGATTTTGAGTACCGTGAGCTTCTTGTGACCGCCCTAGCGCAGCTTGGCGTACTCAGCCTTGGCTTCCCTCAAGACGGGTATTTCGGGATCGGCGTTCTTCCACAGCGTGAGGAAATTTTGGTAGGACTGGCGTGCTCCCGATCGGTCACCGCGCATCGCGCGCGCCCGTGCTAGTTGCAGATGCGACAGCGGGTACAGCGCGAAGTTCAACACAAGCGTCGGATGATCAAGGATTCTGTGGAATTCTCCCGCGGCTGCATCGCCCTCTCCATTACGCAGGTAGGCGAGTCCGCGCAGGTAGACGGGATACAAAGTTCCCAAGCCAATCGGCGGCGGAGATCCAAGTTCATAAGGTGAAGCGGTCTGGAGTTGCTCAATCGCAGCGCGCCAGTTGTCCTTCTGAAGTTCGATTGCAGCGCGGGCGGTCGGCGCCCAGTAGAGCTGGATCACTGTGTTCCAGGGATATTTCTTCTCCAAATCCCGCAACAAGGCGTCGGCTTTTCCCGTGTCTCCAGCTCGCGCCAAGGCGAGAGCCGCCAGCGCTCTTACGTCTCTTCCAGGTGCGAGGAGAAGTGCCTCACGGACGTCGACCCGTGCGGCCATCGCATTTCCGAATTCCGCCTCCCGCAAGGCTTCATTCACCAGCCATCCCGCAGCAGCTTCTTTCGCTCCGGCATGAGTGGCTGAGGCCACTGCGCGGCGGGAAAACTCCCGAGCTTTTCTTAGCTGTCCGAAGTATGCCTCAGTATCGGACTGGTCTGAGAGCAGAGGATCTTCGTCCCCGGGCTTGTCAGTGACCTCTGACAACTGATGTTCCATGGCGGCTGTGTCGTTGCGCAGAAAAGCCAGGTAATACAAGTTCTGGTGCAGAAACTTACTGGCGAAATTGTGGGTCAAAGCTTGATCCAGAATGGCCTTGGCTTCGTCCGGACGTCCCAGCTTGATGTACAGGGCCCCGAGGTTCGAGTAGGGTAGAACATTGTTAGGTTCGAGACGCAACGCTTCCTTGGTTTCCTCTTCAGCTTTCAAGTATTCTCCGCGCCATACGTAGCCCAACCCCAGATTGATATGGGGTGCGAAATCCCGCGGATAACTCTGCTTCCACAGTTCGTAGATTCCGGT
>Ga0335070_10009283_pt1 | contig 11539 bp, 10 predicted proteins | sample Lox_Sample_13_FD_206722 | JGI IMG/M metagenome (GOLD analysis project Ga0335070, IMG submission 206722) | Soil microbial communities from Loxahatchee National Wildlife Refuge, Florida, United States - Lox_Sample_1.3 | ecosystem: Environmental > Terrestrial > Soil > Wetlands | place: USA... | reverse complement strand
TCCGTCACGCTCGTCACGCGCGCGGATGTCACGGAGCTCGCGGCCCTCCGCGGGAAGATGAATGCCGGCGGCGCTCTGAAGGTCTCCTACACGGATTTCATCGTGCGGGCCGCCGCGGCGGCGCTGCGGGAGCACCCGCTGATCAACTCCGTCATCGAGGGGGACCGCATCCAGCTGAAGCCGGAGATCGACATCGGCATCGCGGTGGCGCTGGAGGCAGGTCTCATTGTGCCGGTCATCCGGGGAGCCGACACGCTCGGCGTGCGGCAGATCGCCGCGGCTGCCCGTGACCTGGCGGAGCGTGCGCGGTCCGGATCCCTGGCGCCGGAGGAATGCTCGGGCGGAACGTTCACGATCACCAACCTGGGCATGTACGGGATCACGGAGTTCACACCGCTCATCAACGTTCCGGAAAGCGCCATCCTCGGCGTGGGCTCGATCGAGGAAGCCTTCCGCGCGGGGCCGGCGGGCGGGATCGAGCCGCGGAAGGTCATGAGCCTCTGCCTGACGCACGATCACCGCCACATTGACGGAGCCCCTGCGGCCGCTTTCCTCGGCACCATCAGGGCCCTTCTCGAGGACTGCTGGTCGCTGGTCTGCTGAGGCCGCACATGCCGCGCGTGCCGCCGGAAACCCGCAGGGACTTGCTGGTCGAGGTTGCCAAGCTGTACTACGAGCGGGATTTCTCGCAGGCAGAGATCGCGCGCCGCTTCGACGTCTCGCGGTCCCTTGTGTCGCACCTGCTGAAGCTCGGCCGCGAGCAGGGCATCGTCGAGATCCGCATTCACGACGTCCGCTCGCGCTCCGTCCGTCTCCAGCGGCGGCTGTGCGAGTCCTTCCGGCTGACGGACGCGGTGATCGTCCCGTCGAGCCCCGACGTCGAACAGACCAAGGTGCTGGTCGGAAGCTCCGGCGCCGCGCTCCTGGAGCCCCTCCTCAAGGATGATGTCCGCATCGGGATCAGCTGGGGGACGACGCTTCACCGCCTTGTCGCCCACGTGCGGCCGCTTCCTCTCAAGGGAGTCGAGATCGTCCAGCTCCACGGGGGCCTGGGGTCCGGCGACCCCGACATCGATGGGTTCGGACTTGCCCAGAAGCTCGCCGAGAAGCTGTCCGGCAGCTACAGCATCATCCAGGCACCAATCGTGGTGCAGAGCGTCGAGCTGCGAGACATGCTGATGCGCGAACCCCGCATCCGGGAAACCCTGAATCGCGGCGCGAAGGTCGGGATCGCGTTGTTCGGCATCGGGTCCAACCTGCCGTCGATCAGTTCGCTCGTGAGGACCGGCGCGCTGACGGAAGAAGAATCGCGACGGCTCATCCAGCGGGGCGAAATCGGCACGGTCTGCGGCCTGCATATCGACGCGGAGGGGGCGGTATCGCCGGGACCGCTGAACCAGCGCCTCGTGGGCATAACATTCGACTCCCTTCGGCGGATCCCCGTCCGCATCGGCCTCGCTGCCGGGAAAGACAAGACCGCGGCCGTGCGGGCCGCACTGCGCGGCGGATTCGTGACAGCCCTGGTCGTCGACGAGGAGATCGCCGACACCATCTTCAGCGGGGTCTGAGCACCGGGCGCGCCGGCGCTCCCATCTCCGGGGCCTGCCCCCGCGGACGGCGTGGATAGCGCTGGGTCCGACGACGCTGGTCGTGGCGGGCGCAGGATATTGGCGGATGCGGGAGGCGGCGGAAGGACCCGTGGTCTCAGGAGACGACCAGGTTTCCGTCAGGTTTCCGGCGCGTGAAGCCGTGCCCGCGTCCCGCTCAGATCATTTTGTGAAACGAGAATGGATACCTCTTCACTCACCCGGGTCGTCGCTGACACGATCTCTACGGCGGAGCGGGTCATCTTTTCCACCGTCTTGCCAGTCTCGCCGAAGCGCCTGCCCAGCTCGCTCATCGCCTGGCCGATCTCAGAGAACGCCTTCCGGAGCTCACGGGAGTACGGAGTGATCTTCCCGATCTCTCCCTTGGAGCTCTCCGCAAGCTTGTTCACCTCTGCCGCAACAACGGCGAACCCGCGGCCGTTCTCACCCGCGCGGGCAGCTTCTATGGCCGCGTTCAGCGCGAGGAGGTTTGTCCGATCGGAGATCTCCGTGATTGCTTCCACGATCGGTTCGAACTGCTCGGTCAGCGCCGCCGACTCGCTGATCCGCGCTGACACCGTGGCAAGGCTTTCACGCAACGATCTGAATATCTGCGTCAGCTCTTCCGCAACATCGGTCACATTCGTGTTGTTCCTGCTGATGTGTTCCATTGAGCCGCTGATGGCCTGGGCCTGGACGATGTTTCTGCCGTAGCTTGCCTCAACGCGCTGTCGAATCTGCTCTGCTTCTTCCAGGGCAGCCCGGGCCCGCTCCGCTTCTTCCCTGGTGCGCTGGACCTCTGCTGCCAGGAGCGTCCCGTTGTAGTAGTGATGGCAGTTCTCCGGCTTGTTGACCTTGTTGAAGATTGCAACGGCCATGGCCTTGCAGCTCTTGTACCCGCATGAGTTGCAGTCGTAGAAGTCTTCGGGCGCCTGCTTGTGCATTGAGATGTAGACTTCCGTGAGCTCTCGCTCGTCCGGCACGCGGATGTTGGCACCTGCATGGCGGTTCTCATAGGACCTTTCGTACAGACCCGGCCGCCAGTATCGGGACACCGTCCTTTCCATGCGCTTCCTGCCGGTGCGTCTCTGGGCTTCGTCGCTGCGGGTTTCCACCCAGTGCTCAACTTCGTCCTGGCTGGCACCTCGGGCCGGGGCCCCGGTTCCGCCGTTGCATCCATGCGTGCAGTTCAGACAGTCCACGAGGAGCGGGGCTAACCCCTTTTCGATCATCCGGGGAAGACTGTCCAGGTACGGATAGATCTGCTCGGGGCCTTCGATCTTCCTGGTGTGCTTTCTCAGTGCCGGTTTCCAGCGCTCTGCCGTGCGCATGAGCCCTCCCGGCGTGGAAAAAAGCACGGCCCGTTCCGCGACGGGCGGATCAAAGGGGCTCTCAGGAATCCTGTCCAGGTTGACCTTGTGCTCGTCCAGATACCGGGCGAGGGAAAGCATGGTGATGTTGAAGTCGCCCATCCTTCTTTCTACAAACTCGCGCTTCTTGGCTATGCAGGGGGAAACGACCGCAACCTTGTGGTTGCGGTACCGCGGGTAATAGTTCTTGACCATTTGAATGGTGTGCAACATGGGGCTGTCCGCGGGAGCCAGGAAGGGGAGAAGCTCCGGCCGATACACCTGGATATATGTGACGATGGCCGGACACGGTTGGGCAATGATGGTCTTCGGACTGTTCTTTCTCACGTGCTCCAGGTAGGAACGCACGGTCAGCTCCGCTCCAAAGCTGACGTCGAAGACCGCTTCAATGCCGAGGCCTCTCAGCCAACCGACAAGCTTCTGGAAACGGCCGGGAAAGTTGGCTGCAACCGCTGGTGCCACGATTGCAACGACCGGCTCGTGCGCCTTTACGGCATTCATGAACTGCGTGAGGTCATCCACCGGATGTCGAGCCTGATGCGTGCATGCGGTGAGACAGCTACCGCACCCTATGCACAGGTCATGGTTCAACCTGATGATATCGCCGCTTCCGTCGTTGCAGTATTTGACAGGACACGCCGCAATGCAGGCGTGGCAGTTCACGCATTTTTTTTCATCGATCCGAATGACCGGAGGGAGTGATACAGCACCCATGGTAGTTCCGCCTCTCTTGAGCTCTCTTGGGCTCTCTTGAGCTTTCTCGACTGCTTTCTTGGGGAATAGAGTTTCGGAAAAACTGTAGCACCACTCGGATCTTTCTACAATTTTTCTTTCGAGAATGTTCCAGACTGTTCCACGGCATGGATTGTGACGGGACACACTTGCCGGCAGGAGCAACGGGGGCCCCCGCGGCATTCTCCGGCGTGGGATTTGGCCTGGCCCTGGCCATCGCTATTGCCCTGGGTGTTGTGGCCGCCAGCAACCTTCTCAGGGTCCGGGCAGACACGAACCGCACCAACAGGTTCTATCGATGACGCGGCGAAGCTGGCTGCACAGTATCCCCAGCCAGCCGCCCTGCGGACAAACGTGGAGAAGGCGAAAGCCCGCATGAGCGAATACTCTTCCCTGGCGGACCAGACCTTCCAGGTCAACGCGAGCGCCGTGGACATGAAAATGGTCCACAGCGCCGCGCAGGTGAGCAAGGCCATCGAGAGCGTGAACGAGATCACGCAGAGCGCCGCCAGCTCGGCGGAAGAGATGGCGAGCTCGGTTGAGGAAATGGCGAGCATGGCACAGGAACTGCATGGGCTGGTACGGCGCTTCAGGTTGGAGGGGGAGAAGTCCGGCGGGCATTCGCTCACGCGGCCGGCTGACTGCCGCTGCGGCAATCGGCTGAGCCCGAATCGAGCGGAGCAGGTCGATCTTGTTCCCGTATCCCGTCTTTTCGTACACCGCCAGCATGCGGGACTTCACCGTGGCAGGCGACACGAACAGACGCTCGGAGGCTTTGCGGCAGCTTTTGCCCTGGAGTATCAGGGTCGCCACCTCACGTTCTCGCGAGGCGAGGCCGTAGTGGTCGCAGCAGGCTTCGTCCAGCTCGAGTCGGAGACCCGGTAGGGGGTAGGCGGGATAACTTGTGTACTACCTCGGCCAAAGCGCGCCCCGCGTCAAGCCAAAGGGCAAAGACCGCAACCGCTGCGAGCGTCGTCGATCGTGCGAATACCTGCCAGACCAGAATCGAGACCCTGGCCGAGACCCCGACGCAGCCAAATGAAAAGGCATCGCTCCGGGCACGCCTGCACGCGCCCAAACCGAGCACCGCGGCGGTCGCAGTCATGGGGACAGCGAAGAGTAGCACAACTGAGCTTGCGCGTATCCAGAGGAGGCAATCGGAGGAGAGGAGAGGAAGCAACACGAGAAGTGCCGCCACCTGGAGAAAAAAAAGAGCGTACGCGCAAAGGGCAGCCGGCAGCTCTGGTTCATCTCGCGCGTGCTGAGATCGAGGAGCGCAGACCGGCTCATCGGAAAGGGGCCGGGGCTGAGACCGCGAAAGGGCTGAGCTCAGAAGGCTGTACTTCTCAACAGCGATATCAGGCAGGGGAGTGCTTGAACAGTGCTTTTGAACGTGGAATTAACTTGACCAGTCAACCTGCTATTGGAATATTTCATGCTGTTCTGCTGAACAAACCACTGTTCGTTGGATGGAGGTTGTCATGTTTGCTAACCTGACTGCGATCGCGACGCTGCCGGCGGCTAATATCGACAGGGCGAAGAAGTTTTACTCCGAAAAGCTTGGACTGACCCCCGACATGGTTCAGCCCGATGGCAGCTTGTTCTATAAATGCAAAGACTCTGCGTTTCTCGTCTACCCATCCCAATTTGCCGGGACGGCCAAGAACACGGCAATTGGCTTCCAGACTGACAATATTGAACGCGTAATGAAGGACCTGCGCTCCAAGGGCATTGTGTTCGAAGAGTATGACCTGCCCGGTCTGAAGACCGTCCACGGAGTGGCGACCATGGGCGACACAAAGGCAGCCTGGTTTAAAGACAGCGAGGGGAACATCATCTCGATTGACCAGATGTAGAACGAGTCCCCTGTGCCCAGGGCACAGGGATGCCGGGCAATCCGGGTGTATTGACACTCCGCCCCTTCGTCTATGTCTTGGTGTCAGCATCAGTGCACCGCGGTGCGGCGCCTGAGGAACCAACTAGAGTGTAAAGGGCCTTTCAAGTCCTGCGCGGCGGCCTCACCGGCGACTCCACCGAATATCCACTCCACCCTGCCGGATAGATCCCGTACAGATCAAAGATCAAAGGATCAGAATGACATTCTCAGAGTTTTCACTTTCCCGGGAGCTCCAGGCCTCCGTGCGTCGCATGGGCTTCGAGCAGCCAACGCCCATCCAGCAGGCCGCGATTCCCGCGTCGAGGGGCGTGACCTGCTCGCCAGCGCCGAGACCGGCAGCGGCAAGACTGCCGCGTTCCTCCTCCCGATCATGAACCGCCTGCTCACGATGCAGCGCGGCGCCACCCGGGCGCTCGTCTTGGCGCCGACGCGGGAGCTTGCGGCGCAGATAGCCGAACATTTCAAGGAACTGGCCTCCGGCACATCGCTGACCTGCGCCGCCGTGTATGGCGGAGTGGGCATGGGCAGGCAGGAGCGCGCATTCCGCAAGGGCGTGGACATGATCGTGGCCTGCCCCGGACGCCTCCTCGACCACATGCGGGGCCCGTTCGCCAAGATGAACGGACCTCCAGTACCTCGTGCTGGACAAGGCTGACCGGATGCTGGACATGGGGTTCCTCCTCGCGGAGAAAAACAGCGTCTGTCGGCTCTTCGGGATCGACGCCAGCACCTTCTTCATGTCGGTGACAAGGGGCGGTCCCAGGAATGAAAGTCTCAGGGCCGCCAACCGCTTCGCCCGTGCCATTTTCGCCTGCTACCCTGTGAGTCCCATTCTTTCCAATAGGCGAGAGAAAGCGGGTTCAGAGCGGAGACTCGCCCACATGGGACGGACCTTGATAGAGAGAACAGCGCTGGCGTGCTCCTCACAGGCCTTGAGAAGCCAATCGATCGCTTCGGTCTTTTCATTCAATCCACAGTGCACGAGCGCAAAGGCGATCGGCGGGACGTATTTTCGGCTTGATTCATCCTCCAGCTCCCGGAGCAACGTCCGTGCTTCTTCGATTCTCCCGGAGCGCGCATGGGCGAATCCGAGATGGGCTCTAATGACAGCAGCTCCCTTTGAGAGGCGTACTGCCTTTTGGAGCACCTGTATCGCTTCCTCGTAGCGGGACTTCTCGAAGTAGGCTTCCGCGAGGTTCCGATAGGCGGGAAGAAAATCCTCGTCGATCCTGAACATTCTCTCGCACGCCTCGACTGACTTGTCGAATTGATCCGCGCAGTTGAAGATGACGGCTGCGCAACTGTTGACGTCGAGAGCCAGCGGATTGAGCTCCTGTGCCCTGACGATCTCTGCGACTGCCTCGTCCAATCTCCCCATGCATGCAAGATAGTTGCCGTAGGCGCTGCAGACTCTTCCATAGTTGGGGTTGAGCTCTATTGCCCGCGTGAACTCTCCCTCGGCGGCGGATTGGTCGTAGTAGTAGGTTTTCATGACCGCCCCCAGGGTTGCATGAGCTTCGGCAAGGGAATCGTCAAGGCCCAGGGCTTTCCGCGCGAACTCCTCAGCCTTGAGGAAACTTTCCTTCGGGGGCAAATAGCCGTCTTCTCCCATCAAGTCGTAGCATTCTGCCAGTCCCGCGTAGGCCAGAGCGAATTCCGGGTCCTCCTTCAGGGCCTGCTCGAAATACCTCACGGCACTTCGGTAGCCGTCCTCTGTCTCCTTCCCGCGATCATGGAGCCCCCTCATGTACAGGTTGTATGACTCAACGCTCCAAGTGGCCTTCTTCTCGATCCTTTCTCTCTCCAGGGCCTGAATGTGGACCTGCAAAGCCTGGGCAACTTTGTTGGCGATGTCGCTCTGGATCGCGAATATGTCCTTCAACTCCCTGTCATAGTCCTGCGACCACAGGTGCTCGTCACTGCGCACATCAATGAGCTGAACGCTGATGCGAACCTGACTGCCTGCCTTTCGAACGCTCCCTTCGATCACTGCGCCCACATGGAGCTCGCCGGCGATCTCGGTCAGTGTCTTGTCATTTGATTTGAACCTCATGGCGGAGGATCGCGAAATCGTCCTCAGACCCCCGATCTTGGAGACAGCGGAAATCAACTCCTCGGTCAGGCCGTCCGCGAAGTACTCGTCGTTGGGGTCCGGACTGATGTTCGCGAAGGGCAAGATCGCAATCCGCTTCCTGGCGGATTGCTCCGTCGCCGGGGCCCGTTCGTCGCGAAAGGATCCGGGGTCGAGCGCGCCGCCATCTTCCGATTTCGTCTCTCGGACCGGCGGTTGTCGGCCTCTGTCCAGAGACTCATCAACGAAAGACGGCCGGTCCGGCATACGCCCCTGGGCAATCGATTCTGCAAGGCGTAATGTTGCCTCCTGGGGAGGGCCGTCGAGCTCTTTTTCCATCAGACGCCGGCATTCGTCGAACTGGTGTTTCGCTGCCGCCCTGTTCCCTTCCCACGCAAACAGCCGCATGAGCATCACGTGGGCAGATTCATCCAGGCGATCGAGGCCGAGCCGCTCATGCGCGTAGCCTATCGCCGATCGCAAGTCTCCGGCTGCCGCGCTGCACAGCACGAGCCGATCCAGGACTTGCACTGCCTCCAGCCTGTACTTCTCTGTGGTGAAGAACTGCCAGTCGTCGAAATCAACGCTGTCCTTCAGCGTAAACCCGAGGAGAAACTGGCCTCGATACAGCTTGGCGGCTTCCGCGAGCACGGGAAGGCATTGCCGGCATATTGCCGGCTGGCCGTGAGCGTGACTCACGGAAAGAGTGAGCAGCTCTTGAAAACGCGACAAATCGATCCAGGTGTCCGGCGACCCGGGCAGGGAGACGGCTTCCCGTTCGGCGTCAATGAATTCCCGACCAAGGACGTTGCGTACTGTTGAAAGCGTACGGCGGAGCGCAGCGTGCCCCTCCGCGCGGCCGTAGCGCGACCAGAGCAGAGTGACCAGTGTATCACGGCTGATCGGTTTTCCGATCACGGAGAGGTACGCGAGGAGGGCAATGGCCTTTCGAGTGTCAGGATGAACTGCGGCCCCGTCACGATCGATGGACGGAGGACCCAGGAACGCCAAACGAACTTTCGCCATGATTCCCCGCTTTATTCACAAATATACTAGCTGTTCAGCAGCGCAACGAAGCAAAATCCGCCGCGCGGACGCCGGTCACGGTTGCCGTAACGAACCAGGTCCAGTCCTGTAGCGCTGTCGTCACGACATACATGCGAGCCTTTGCACACAGGACCAGCCGAGCCCGACATCGACGAAAGGAGAGTATTGCTATGACGAGCACAGATATTGCCTTGATTCTTCAAAATACAGCGAGGAGAGATTCGGTCAGGGAATCCCGCTGCGTACTGCGCTTTGCGCTTTGCTCAGGAGAGCTTGTGCGGATCCCCCGCGGCACGCGGCACCTGCACGTGCTGTCGGGCACCGCCTGGATCAGCGTTGCAGCACGGGACATAGTTGCTCCCTTTGGAAGTTGCGCGAAACTCGTCCGGAGCCGGCATCCAGCCCTGGTTTCAGGGCTCGGCGGACAGCCGCTCTTAATAGAAATCTGGTAGGCCATCCCAATATGACGCCGGATGTCACGCTGCCGTAACGCGATTGGTCACTTTCCCGTAATCGTGGCGTAACTGCAAACATGCGAACGTGCGGCAGACGAGGGGGTCAACAGTGAATCGTTTCGTATCGCTGACTGCAATCCTGCTGGCGGTGGCGTGGATGAGCGCCCGGCTTCCATCGAACGCCCTCGTCACGGAGCCGAGGCGTCCGCATCCAGGAGGGGAGAGACTCCTCCAGGAATGCACAAATAGTCACACAGCCGACAGGCTGGCGAACGCCCGGCAGACGCTCAGCGAACACCGAAGGCTCAATTTACTCACTGAGAGCGTTGCTCTCTGGAAAGCGACCGCCCGTGAGAGCGGTCCCGATATCCGAGGAGGTGTATGATGCACCGTTTTGTTATTGTGTTTCTGGCCGCTTTCGGCGCGGCCTCGGTCTCCTTCGCTGCCCCTGTAAATGTCGTCGCCGACTCCGCCCCAATCGTGGCGACGCATGAAGTACCGGTCCACTCCTTCACGGGGGTGGAAAACCCCGACGCGTATTCCTCGTCACCTGGGATCAGCCCTGAGGTGATCGCATATCTGGGCGGAAAAGCGACGAAAGAGGGAAACGGTGCGGGATTTTCACCAGGGACGGTGGTGGGAAACTCCGGCACGTTTGCTTCATCACTTGCGATCAGCCCCGAGGCGCGCGCATACCTGGACAGAGAAGCAGTGAAAGAGGGATTCACACCAGGGACGGGGGCGGAAAACCCCGACGCGTATGCCTCGTCACTTTCGATCAGCCCCGAGGCGCGCTCATACCTGGGCGGAGGGGCGGCCGCAGCAGCAGCAGCGGCGGGCCAGTAATCCCTCTCGCGAGGACGCTCATATGCCGAACAGAGTCTTTTCGGTCGCTCGTCTTCTGCTTGTCGTGATCGCCCTTACGGTAGGCGCAGGGGTCATGCCGCTCTCAGCCCAGTCAACCACGCCATACCGTGAGGCGATCTTCGGCCTCTGGTTGACGACAGATCCCGCGGGTGTCAACATGCTGCGGGTCGTCGCGGAATCCGCAGACATCTCGTCTATCCGAATCGAACGCCTCCGAGAGCCGTTTGCAGGTGTCTTCCGCTGCTCGATCGAGAGCTCCTGGTCCGACAGCGGGTACCGCTACTATTCCGTGGTCGGTGTCTCACGCGTAATCGAGGGCGCGATGCTGAGCTTCACGCACTATCTTCTTCGGCTGAGTCAGGACGGCCAGACGCTCGAAATCGTGCGGTCCTCGGTAAGACGATTCAGCCCGTCCTCTGCCCCTCTGAACGATGATCCCGTGATGTATCACCGCCTGAGTCTGGCGGGCTGACAGGGCCAGACATGGCGAGACACGATTTCCGCTGTCCGGCGGCAGCGAATTGGACAAATCAATTTGAAAGGAGAACATCTCTGATGCCCTTATTTCTGGATATTCACCAGCATGTGCCTGGATTGACAGCCGAGGCGGTTGCCGGTGCACATGCGAAAGACCTTGAGACTCAGGCGAAGTACGGCGTCACGTATCTGAAATATTGGTTTGATGAAGGCACAGGCAAAGTCTTTTGTCTCGTGCAGGCGCCGACCAAGGAGGCGGCGGCGGCAGTCCATCGGGAGGCTCACGGTCTCGTCGCAGACGAGATTGTCGAGGTACGGGAAGGCGCGTAGAACTTGTGGTCAATTTGGCTGCTGCCAGCGCCGGCTGGCAGAGCCGTTTGGCGACGCACGACTTCAATTTTGAGACGCCATTCATTCTGGCAAGGAGGATCCGCGAATGCCGATTTTCATGGACCGACACAATGTTCGAGGCGCGACCGTTGAGGACGTCAGGCTTGCACACAAGAAAGACGAGGAGGTGCAAGCTGCGCACAAAGTCTCCTTCCTGACTTACTGGTTTGACCAGAAGAGTGGCAGCGTCTTCTGCCTGGTCGATGCGCCCGACAAGGAGTCGCTGACGAAAGTGCATAGCCTGGCGCATGGCCTCATCCCCGCCGACATTATTGAAGTCGATCTTACAAACGTTGAGGCTTTTCTAGGACATAGTGCAGACCCCAGAGCACAGGGAGAAAGCGCCTTTCGCTGTATTCTATTCACCGACCTGCAGGGCTCCACGAGTATGTCGCGTGCTATTGGGGACACGGCTGCCATGGAGTTGCTCGACAGCCATGATAGAATCTTACGCGGAGCACTTGCAACATACCGCGGTAGAGAGATCAAACATACAGGCGATGGCATCATGGCGTCTTTCAAGGACGTTGCGGATTCGCTCAAGTGCGCGGTAGCCATCCAGAGGTCCTTCCACGAGTTCAACAAAGGCAATCCAAGAATGCCGTTGAATCTGCGAGTCGGGATCAACGCAGGTGAGCCGGTAGAGC
>Ga0335070_10009282_pt1 | contig 11539 bp, 13 predicted proteins | sample Lox_Sample_13_FD_206722 | JGI IMG/M metagenome (GOLD analysis project Ga0335070, IMG submission 206722) | Soil microbial communities from Loxahatchee National Wildlife Refuge, Florida, United States - Lox_Sample_1.3 | ecosystem: Environmental > Terrestrial > Soil > Wetlands | place: USA... | reverse complement strand
GAGGAGAATTGCCGGGATGACGACCCAGAAGAGGAGCCAGTCGGCGGAGCTCCACCTGCGGAGATTGGAGGTGACCCGGTCGAACGCGGTGCGGAACTGACCGGGCATCACCCACTCAGCCATAGAAGTGGCGTAATCCAAAAGCGGATAAAGGTGACGATCAGAACAAATCCTGGTATTACGTATCCTGTCTATCGGAAAAATCCGCGATAATTAGGAGGTGGTCGCTCAGTTTGTCGGAAAATATGGTGGACTGGCCAACTCTGCATGACTTTATTCGTGAATATATATTATTCGAAATGAATAAATGATCCAGCTGGTGGATAGCCTGGCCTTTGGAATGTCGAAAAGTAGGAGTTATTTTTCCCGTATACTCCCGAAGACATTCGGTGAATCTAAGATCTTTCATTCTATCGAGAAACTCCCTGTTCCCGGAGCTACGGATTCCGAATTTTAATTGATGGGAGTCCTGCCATTCACCATCAAAAGTTTCCGAACTATTAAAATCCCCACCGACTATCCAAGATCCATCCATCCCCTTCGTGTCCTTTAAAGCAGACCAAAGAATTTCAGTTACATAGATATGGGGATTATCTCGTAGTTTGACTTAGGAAAAATCAATTTCATTCAATTTATCAGGATTTACTGGCCAGGCGGGGCTATAAACAGATATTACGTTAAAGGTTTCATTATTTGGCAGTTGAATCCGATATGGTACGATATTTCCTCTGAAGAATTCGATTTGTTTATTCACCCAGTCATATCTGGACTTCAGGGAAATTTTTTCTATTACCTCCCCTTTTGTAAGGATCGCCGTCGAAAATCTTTGAGGTTTCGCGGTTTTATTGATAGCTCTCTCAGAAATAACCCTGAATTGCTCTTCGATTATTTCCGGTATCCCCCCCAATCTCCTGAAGAAGCAGCAGATCGGGATTCAAATGCAATATTAGCCGCCAAATCGGACTATTATGTGTTGCCTGATGAAGATTCCATGTTATCACTCTCATAAACAATGCATGGTATTGGTATAGAAGAAGGTTCCCAGACTCAACACATCCCGTCAGAACCACGGGACGTTTCCGAACTTCTTTATATGACTCTACGAGTACCGCCCCGTCCCCGTCGTGAGGAACCCCTCGCCCGCCACCCATCCCTGCCGGGGGTCATCCACCGTCGCGATGACGGTCTCGTCACAGGAATTGCCCGACCACCCGCCCATCCACCACTGGTTGGTCCCTCCGGCGGAGATGGAAAGGGTGAGGTTCCCCTCGCCGGATGAGCAGGACACAGAGACCGGAACAGAGAACCGGTAACACTGCCCTGTATCGGATGGCCCCCGGCAGCGTGCTGCAATGTAAGACTCCGGAGGGGCGAGCAGGGGTTCGCGGCCGAACGGGTCCCGGGTATCGATGGGCTCAGGCACTGTCAGTGACACCCCGAACCCGATGGGTATCAGCACCGGCGTTTCTTCGGACCAGGCCGTCGCGGCGGGTGCCGGGGTCAACGACTGGGTGCTCCCCGGTTCGATGGGGATGGGGTAGCCGTGGTATTCGGCGACGATCGCAGGGGCGGAGATCCTCAGCATCGGGGTGCCGTTCACCGGTTCGAGGGAGAGCATCCAGCCCGGTGGGACGTTGTACCCTTCTCCACGGACGAGGGCATCTCCCGGGGGAGAGTTGTTCCTGATGGAAGGTACAGGGAGGAGCAGGGTACAGTTCGCAAGGAGAGCCGGAGCCGAGATCGAGACATCGTAGTGGTATCGGTGATATTCGCTCTGCTTCCTGATCGTCGTGGCCTGCCAGAAGAATACGGCGAGCAGCAGGGCAAAAAGGATTACCACGACGAGAACGGCGAGGAGTCCGAGGGGTTTCCACCTGATCTGCATCCCTCACCCCCTCCCCATGACCCGCCGGATCCACGGGTATGCCACCTCGACGGCGCCCTGCGGGCAGAGCTCCTGGCAGCAGTAGCACCGGATGCAGTGCCGGTACCGGATGGAGGGGACCTGCCCCTTCGCCCACCGGATGGCCCCCGGCGGGCATCCCTCTGCGCACTTCCCGCAGGAGATGCATCTGCCGGGCCGAACCTCCGGCCGGGCCCCGACGAGGTACCCGACGGCCGAGACGAGGGCGGGCGGGAGCCGTGCGACGAGCATCGTCCCCGGCCTCTCAAAGTTGCTGATCCGGACGTCCTCGAGGGCTTCCCCGAGGACCTCCACGTCGCCGGGGTCCTTCGGCCCGATGCCCCGTTCCCCCGCCTTGCGGACGGTGGGGATGGAGGCAGGGTCGAACCCGACGACCGAGCAGGCAACGTAGTCGAGGGCCGGGCACGACTCGCTCGCGAGGACGAGGCCGATCTCCCGGGGTGTCCCGTTCGACGGGCCCTGCCCCTCCATCCCCACGACGGCGTCCATGACGGCGAGGGTCGGCGGGAGGGCCGAGTGGAGGTCGAGGAGGAGGTCGGAGAAGGTTTCGGCATCGGTCCCGGTATGGAGGTGGTACTCAGCCTTCCTCAGGCCGGGGATATACCCGTACAGGATCTTCACGGCGCCGGTGTAGTAGGTGAGCTGGTGGGTCTTCAGCTTGGGGAGCACGATGACCCGGTCGGCATCCGTGACGGCCTTTGCGACGGTGAACTTCCGAAAGGACTTCCCCTGGAGGGCCTGCACCTCGACCTTTTCATCGTCGAAGGAGACCAGCTCGCAGCCGGTCGCCTCCGCGACCCCCTGCATCCCCGTCCGGCGGAGGAGCCGCCCGTAGGACTGGCCCGTGTTCCGCCCGCCGGGTGAGTCCCCGAGGACCGGCTCGGCGCCGGCCCGCTGGACCGCCTCGACGACGGCCTGCGCCACGGCGGGGTGGGTGGTCACCGCCGCCCCGGGGGGCCGGGAGGAGAGGAGGTTCGGCTTCACGAGGACCCGCTGGCCTTTTCCCATGAACTTCCCCATCCCGCCAAGGGGTTCGAGGGACGCCGCGATCGCCGCCCGGACCGCATCCGGGTCATAGGTCCGGCACCGTGCTATGGTCACCCGGTATGCCATACTCATGCCCCTTCATCCGGCGGGCACTCCTTCTCCCGTTCCCTGAACTTCACCTTCATCGCGAGGATCGCCGCGACAAGGCAGGTAGTGATGAAGTTCGCCGCGATGATGGGTGCGGAGCCGACCTGCACCCCGTAGAAAGTCCAGAGGGCGAGACCGGCAAGGAAGGCGAGGAGCATGGCAACGGAGAGGTCCCGCGCCGACCGGGTCCTCGCGGTCTTTACCACCTGGGGGAGGAAGGAGGCGGTGGTGAGCCCGCCGGCGAGGAATCCGATGAGGGTGGTCGTGTCCATATCTGGTCCCTGGGAAAAGGTGAGATCCCGGGTTAGAAATGGGATGGGCGGGGCATGAAGGTGAGCCTGTCTAGAGGAGGGGCTCGGGCCCGGTCCCTGCCACGGGGAGCCGGTCGAATTTCACCACGACCGGCGCCATCGACTCCCGCACCTTTGCAAGGATGATCTCCTTCCCCGCTCGGGTGAACCCGAAGACCGGGATACCCGTCCCCGCCTGGATGAGGGCGGATCCTGCAAGCTCCCGCAGGTGGCGCGAGGCGCATACGGTCACCAGGTCTGCGGCGGAGACGAGCTCCTCTGCCTCCTCACGGGAGAGGCCCGTCGTGTGGACGGCCACGATAACGGCGTCGGGGTACAGGCGCCTTACCTCTCGCGCAACGCCCGGGTCGGTGACGGTCACCGCGACCTTCCGGTACCCGAGGTCGTACGCGGCACCGGCACCCCGCACCTGGTCGATGGAGGCATTCCCGGGGTCGACGACATATCCGCCGGCCGTCCTTATCCGGTCGATCACCGCGGGGATGGGGCAGGTGGAGACAAGGCCCGACATCCTCCCCCCTATCCCCTGGATGAGGGGGGCGGTGGGGGCGATGACCGTGCCCGCGCCGTCGCAGGCGAGGACCGCGGCGTCGATGAGGCCGGCCCGGAGGGCGGCGGAGAGGAGCTCCGAGGCCCCGAACCCGACGAAGTCCCGGGTATCCGTGACCTCCCGCCGGTCCGTGCACATGCCAAAGGCCCTGATCCGGTTCTCGATGTTCGCCCGGATCGCCTCCGGTGTAAAATCCGTGACCGGCAGGGCGAACCGCCTAGCGAGGGGGCACTCGGCGATGCAGGGGCTCCCTACCCCGGCAACGACCCCGTCCCGGATGACCACCCGGGTCCTCCCGATTGCCTCGATGATATGCTCGTCCTTCCCCGCCGTGTCCCGTGCTTGCTCCGTCTCCTTCCGTGGCATGCAGATCCCGGGAGCAGGTTGGTGCCGGAGGGGAATGAACCTGATGGTAGCCGGCCATGGTGCCGGCAGGATAGGCACTGGTTCTTTGCATTCCTTCAATACCTTCCCATGCAGACTCTCAGTAAGAGGCAGCTGCCTTGGCCGGGACGAGGTACTGGGAGATCGATGCCCTCCGGGGGACCGCGGTGGTCATGATGGTGGTCTTCCACACGGTCTTCATCCTCGACTTCTTCGGTGTGAGGACCGCGGAGCTGGCGGCCGGCCCCTGGCGGTTCTTCGCCCTCGCAACGGCGACCCTCTTCATCGGGGTCGCGGGGGTCTCCCTCTCGGTTTCGTCGGCGCGGGCGGCACGGCGCCTCGACCGGCGGGGGGTTGCCCTGAAGAACCTGAGGAGGGGCGCAGAGCTCTTCCTTGTCGGCATGGGCATCTCCCTTGTCACCTGGCTCCTCCTCCCCGGCGAGTTCATCCTCTTCGGGGTGCTCCACTGCATCGGCCTCTCCATCGTCCTCTCCCCCCTCTTCCTCGGGCTCGGGAGGAGGAACTTCATCCCCGGGGCCATCCTCCTCCTCCTCGCGCCCCTCGTCGGCCGGATCGGGGGGCCCCTCGCCTTCGCCTGGCTGGGCATCCACCCCGGGGACTTCGCGAGCCTCGATTACGTGCCCCTCGTCCCCTGGCTCGGGGTCTTCCTCGTGGGGATGGGCCTCGGGGCCGCCCTCTACCCCGGCGGCCTGCGGGGCTTCCCCGCGCGGGAGGGGGAACAGCCGGCCCTTGGGCCCGTCACCTTCCTCGGGAGGCACTCCCTCCCCATCTACCTCGTCCATGTCCCGGTCATCCTCCTCGCCCTCGCCCTCCTCGTGCCCGGCTTCACCGCCCGGCTCCTCGCCCTCTTCATCCCGTGACCAGGGTGCGGCCCCGGAAGGATAAAAACGGATGGGGGGGAATTACTAATGGTGCAGCTCCGAAGCCGGGGGAGCATGGGGATGCGTGTTCCCCTTCTCCTCGCCCTCGCCCTCCTCGTCACCCTCCTGGCCATCCCCGTCTCCGCGGAGACTGCAGGCCCCGGTTCCCCCGTGGCCTGGTACTTCACCGGGAACGGGTGCCCCCACTGCGCGAAGGTGAACCCGGTCCTCTTCGGGGAGTGGCTCGGTGAATACCCCGGCCTCGTGGTGGTGGAGTACGAGGTCTACGGATCGCCGGAGAATGCCGCGGTCATGGCAGGGATGAACCGGGACTATGGGATCGGCCTCGGCATCCCCGTCCTCTTCTTTTCCCGGAACTCGAGCTTCGCCGGTGACACCCGCATCCTCTCGGGGGTGCCGGGGTTCCTGAACGAGACCTTCGCAGGGCAGGCACCCCCGTCGGGGCTCACCCCCCTCGGATCCCTGGATATCGGGAGGCTCCCCGGTTACCCCCGGGTCTGGAAGGACGACCGGGTCCTCGTCAGGGAGGGGGCCGGTGGTGATACGGCAGTCCTCCGGGCCATCCTCTCGGGGGGCGATCCGGCGGCCGTCATCCCCGGCGGGGCATACCAGGACCTCGGGCCGCAGGAGATCGACCACGGGGACCTGAAGCTCCTGTATGAGCATACCCTCCGGGTGGACGGCTGGCTCTTCGCGTGGAACGGCGAGGCGGGAACCGGTCTCACCCCGACAGCCACGGGTACTCCGGAACCGACCACGGCGGTCCCCACCGGGACGGCGACCTCAGGGGTGACGACCGTTCCCACGACCGTGACGGTGACCCCCGGCCCCACGGGGACGTGCCCGCAGCCCGGGCCGGAGTTCACGGCAGGGCAGATCATGGCCCTCGCCGCCGTGAATGCCATCAACCCGTGCGCCCTCGCCGTCCTCGTGGTCATCCTCCTCGCCATCATCACGAACAACCCGGGGAGGCGGGAGCAGGTCCTCCTCGCGGGCCTCGCCTTCTCCCTCTCCATCTTCGTCTTCTACCTCCTGTACGGGATCCTCCTCGTCTCCCTTCTCTCCGCCGTCAGGGAGCTGACCGCCCTCGCCGCCCTCCTCACCCGGGCACTGGGGGTCGTCTCCATCGCCATCGGCCTCTTCCACATCCGGGAGTACTACTCGCCGGGGAGGGACGCCGTGCTCACCGGGATCCCCTCGGGCTGGAAGCCCCGCCTGGGGCAGCTCCTGAACGGCATTACCACCCCGCTCGGGGCCTTCATCGTCGGGGCCCTCGTCACCCTCTTCCTCCTCCCCTGCAACATCGCCCCGTACATCATCGGGTGCGGGATCCTCTCGGTCTACGGGCCCCTCGTCGCCATCCCCTACCTCCTCCTCTACAACCTCGTCTTCATCCTCCCCATGCTTGCCATCACGGCTATCGTGTACCTCGGCGTGGCCCGGATCGGGGACGTGAAGGGCTGGCGGGAGAAGAACATCGGCCGGTTCCATCTCGCCTCGGGGATCATCATCCTCGCCTTCGGGATCCTCCTCGTCACGGGGCTCATCTGAAGGCCCCCCGGGCCGTTCCCTCCCTTTCAGGGTCTGCCGACAAAGAGGTCCACAGGCCTGAAGGCCGCCGCATCGAAGAGGCCCCGGGGGGTGATCCTGAGCTCGGGGATCACCGGCAGGGCGAGAAAGGAGAGCTGCATGAAGGCGTGGGGGATCCCCCCGAGGGAGGCGACCATCCGGTCGAGCTCCCCCAGCCGGGCGGCCACCTTCCCGTAGGGTTCCCCGGACATGAGCCCCGCGCATTCGAGGGGCAGGACGAGGGCCTCGTCACCCCTGACGCAGGCGATCCCGCCGTCGCGGGCCACCACCTCCCGGATGGCCAGCGAGATCTCCCGGTCCGAGGCCCCCGCCGCGAGGATGTTGTGGGCATCGTGGGAGACCGAGGAGGCGATGGCCCCCTCCCGGAGGCCAAAGCCGTGGACGAGCCCCAACCCCACCCCGCCCCTCCCGTACCGGTCGCAGGCCACTATCTTCAGGAGGTCCCGCCCGGGGTCGGGGATCCCATCCCCGTGGACGGGGAACCTGAGGGCCCTCGTGGTGATCTGCCCCGGCACGAGGCCGATGACCCGGGCTTCGCCGTCCCCGCCGATCCGGAGAACCTCCGGCCCGGGCGGCGTGTACCGGAAGGGTGTCCGGAGCAGCTCCGGTTCCCGGTACGGGATCTCTCCGACAGGGACCCCCCTCTTCCAGGTCTCCCGCACCTGGAACTCCCTCCCCTCTTCAAGGACGCAGAAATCGGCGATCCGGCCGGGGGCGAGGGCACCCCGGTCCGCGAGGCCGAACCGGTCGCAGGGGGACAGGGTGGCCATCCGGAGGGCAAGCTCGGGGTCGAGGCCGAGGCCCACCGCCTCCCGGATGCAGTCGTCGATGTGACCCGGGCCGGCGAGGAGGTCGGCATGCCGGTCATCGGTGGCAAAGGAGCAGCGGCAGGCATCGGCGGAGGTGACGAGGGGGAGGAGGTCTGCCAGGTTCCGCTCGGCGGATCCTTCCCGGATCATGATGAACATCCCCCGGTGGAGCTTCTCCCGGGCCTCGGCGAGGGTGGTGCACTCGTGATCGCTCTGGAGGCCTGCGAGGATGTACGCGTTCAGGGGCTTCCCGGAGAGGCCGGGGGCATGCCCGTCCCGGACGGTGCAGAGGGCGAGCTTGTCCGCCACCTCCCTGTCACCCGAGAGGACCCCGGGGACGTTCATGAGCTCCCCGAGCCCGAGGACCCCCTCCCGGCCGAGGAAGGCCCGGAGGTCGGAGGCTGACAGGGTAGCTCCTCCCGGGTCGCCGGGGGTCGAGGGGACGCAGGAGGGAAGCATGAAGAGGAAGTCGAGGGGCGAACGGGAGGCCTCCCTGAGCATGTACTCAATACCGGCTGCTCCCGCGACGTTCGCGATCTCGTGGGGGTCGGCGATGACCGTGGTCGTGCCATGGGGGAGGACCGCCCGGGCGAACTCGGCCGGGACGAGGAGGGAGGACTCGGGGTGGACATGGGCGTCGATGAGCCCGGGGACCACCAGGGCACCCCCGAGGTCCCGCTCCCGGACCCCCCGGTAGTCCCCGAGGCCGGCGACCCTCCCGCCGGTTACGGCAAGGGAGGTCTCCTCCCAGGTGCAGTCGAAGGAGTTGAAGAGGGTGCAGCCCGAAAGCACGATGTCGGCGGGTTCCTCACCCAGCGACGATGCGAGGAGTCGATCCATCGCCCTCCACGGTGATCTCCCGGATCACGCCCGCCCTCCGGTCATTCCCGGTCGTCACGTAGAGGTAGAGCCGGAAGTTCCCCTTGTTGAGGGCGAGGGGGATGGTGTAGGTGGAGGTGCCCTGAGCGAGCCTGACCGGGAGCATCCACCGGCCCACCTCCACCTGCCGGAAGTCCTGGAACCGGAAGACGTTCACCTGGAGGGCGGCGTCTTCGGGCCCGCCGATGTTCGTCACCTGGACAAGGAGGTTCTTCCCGTCATAGGCGACCGGGCCGATGGAGGTGGAGAGGCAGCCCGGCGAGAGGGCGAGAACCGCGAGGAAGGCGAGGAGGAACACCGATCTTCCGGTGGTCATTACCGGACTGTAAAATCCATCGGGATTTAAAGCTATGGGAGGGGGACCCTGGCCGAGAGGATATCGGCGAGGAAGGCCCGGAGGGAGGGCTCCACGTTCATGCCGGTGCGGGCGGAGATGGTATGGACGGGGAAACCGGGGGTCTTTGCCTTCACCTGCTCGGGGTGGGCCCCGGGACAGTCGCACTTGTTCGCCATGACGGCGACGGGGATCCCCCGGGACTTCAGCCACTGGAAGAGGGAGAGGGTGAGATCGTCCGGCTCCCTGGTACAGTCCACGATGACGATGGCCCCGTCCATCCCCCGGGAGAGGACCTTCCGGGCGAACTCGAACCGCTCCTGGCCGGGAGTCCCGAAGAGGAAGATATTCTGTTCCCCGAGCCGGACCCGGCCGAAGTCCATGGCCACCGTGGTGGACCCGTCCTCGGTCTCGGCCTCGATGTGCCGCGAGAAGGGGTCGAGGGACCGGATGAAGCTGGACTTCCCGGCGTTGTAGGCACCGAATACCACGATCTTGATCTTCCGCTCCGCCACACCCATACAACAGGGTGAGCAGGCACCCGATTTAATAGTTCCTTTCTGGTGCTCCCCGGAACCTTCGGAAAATAGGGGAGTTCCCCTTTGGCCTTTATAAATAAGGCAGAAAAAGAAGGGGGAAGAGAAAATATCAGGGCCAGAAAAGGAAGCTTTATGTAGGAATGTGCAATGTGTCATGCGCGCAGGGAGGGAGGGGAGATGAAGGGCGGGACAGAAGGAGGACGGTGACGCTCAGAGGATGTGATGGTCGACGAGGGACTGGGCAGGGAGCCGGATCCGGACATGGAGGTTCTTCGACGGGTAGATCTCCTCCATCACCTGGAGGGAGCACCGGTTCAGGCTCCCCCCGAGGCGCATGTCAAAGAGGTGCTCCTCCTGCTCGTAGAACCCGGTGATGACTTCGGCCGGGGCCCCCTCGCCGGCGGCGAGGATGTGGTCCGCGAACTTCCTCCCGAGCTCGGCGGGGATCTCCCAGGGTTCCCCGTCCACCCAGAGGGCGCACCGGTTCACCTCGAGGGCCCCTCCCTCGAGGATAGTGATGGAGGTCTCCACGTCGACCCGGTTGAGCCCGAGGGAGGCGCCTGAGACGAAGTTCTGGAAGATCTCGGAGAAGAGCCGGCGGGTCTGCCCGATGTCGGCGGTGAGGGCCTTCACGGCGAGCTCCCGGGGCCCCTCGGGGATGACCTCCTCCCGGCGGATCCGGTCGAGGAGACCCTCCTGGTCCTGGAGGTGCCTGAGGACCTCCTTCAGGTTGTCGTACCGGTTCCAGAACTCCTTCTCCTGGAAGAGGTGGTGGAGGTAGAGGTCATTCCCCATGCCCGTCACTTTGCCCCGCTGTCCCGGGAATCCCCCGCGGATTTCATCTTCTTCGAGAGGACCTCCAGGAGCTCCCGCTTCTCGGTGTTCCTGGTGACTTCGGCCTGGATGGTCATGAAGATGATGGCGAGGGCTCCGGAGACGAGGATGAGGCTCCCCACGAGCGTTAAACCATCCATGGACCGGAAGACCGCCATAGATAGGGTACCGAAGGAGACGAGGTAGAAGGGTATCCAGGTGCGGTGGGAGTATGCATTCATGTCTGATCAACTAATTAATCGCTCTTGTATATAGATATGTCGCTTTATATTTGATTACTTTATATTTGTTTCATGTTAAAAGAACAGTTATAAGTTGGTTTAGCAGCATTTCTCCCGATAATAGCCGTCTTCTTCCTCCTGCCAGACGGGAGCGGGAGGAGAGCGGGAAAATGAAGGCAGGGAAAGGGAAATGCCGCAGAGAGGAAATGATTTATGGTGAGCCTCCCTTTGTTTTTCCATGGAACGGGGAGATCTCGCCGTGGTGGCCCTTGCCATCCTCCTCGTGGTGCTCCTCACCGCCTTCTTCTCCCTCGGGAGGGCCTCGGCCCCTGCCCCGGCCACCGCCCGGCCGTCCCCGCAGGCCACGCCGTCCCCCCGGGTCACGGTCCCGGGGACGACCCCGGCGCCGGCGACCATGCAGGAGCCCGTCACGCCGGTCCCCACCTCCCCGGTCACCACCCGGCGGATCTCCTATGATACCAGAAACTATTACCTCCTCCCCATCCGGGTCATACCGAGTGATATGGCCATGTACGGGTACTCGGATGTTCAGTGGAAATACAACAGCTCGGTGGTCTTTGCCTACGTGGAGGAGAACCACGGGGGCATCACCGAGAGCTTCACGGTGCCCTACCCCGTCTGGAGGATGGTCTCGACCCTCTCGGCGACGAGGACCCCGGAGAAGGCCCGGTTCCGGATGATCCTCGTGGACCAGGAGACCGGGCAGATCCTCGAGGGCACCGAAATCCGTTATCCCGGATCGGTGACGAAGACGGTCATCGCACGGCAGGACAAGCCCCTGTACATGGTCATCAGCGCCGAGAACGTCGAGGACTTTGTCATCACCCTCGAGGCTCCTGCCTCGTTTGCCCGGTGAACGGCCCGGGTCCCGGTCAGGTCCCGTGGTTCAGCGGAGCCGGATACCCACCCTCCTTATCTGACACGGAAAGAGCCCTTCGGGGGAATCCCTGGAAAAAGGTGACCCGGGACGGGCGCGGAGAAGGCCTTCAGATCTTCTCGACGGTGACCTTCACCCGGTCTCCGGGCCGGAACCCGTGGCCCTTGGGCAGGTCGATGTTGAACCAGAGGGCCCCGGGGTCCTTCGAGGTCTCCTCCTGGGACAGGATG
>Ga0335070_10009281_pt1 | contig 11540 bp, 9 predicted proteins | sample Lox_Sample_13_FD_206722 | JGI IMG/M metagenome (GOLD analysis project Ga0335070, IMG submission 206722) | Soil microbial communities from Loxahatchee National Wildlife Refuge, Florida, United States - Lox_Sample_1.3 | ecosystem: Environmental > Terrestrial > Soil > Wetlands | place: USA: Florida... | reverse complement strand
CGTCCCCTCCCGCACCGCCGCGTCGAAGGCTGCCGGGCGCAGCGCCTTGCCGCGGATCGAGCCGTTGACGTCGGGGAAACCGAGCAGTACGAACTCGCCGCCCGCCGTGTCGCCGCCCGCCGCGGCTGCGGTGACGAGCTCGTCGAGCTCCGTCATGCGAGACGCTCCCTCACCGTCGCCTCGACGTCGGCCAGCGCGGACGCGAAGCGCTCGATCATCTCGGCGAGCTCGTCGTCGCTGCTCGTGTAGGCGGGTGCGAGCAGCGTCTGGTCGCCGGCGAAGCGGTCGGGCGACGCGTGCGACGACGTCACGAGGACACCGTGCTCGTATGCGACCTGGTCGACGAGCTCGGCGGCGTCGATCTCGTTCGGCAGCAGCGACTCGCCGTCGCGCGGATCGACGAGCTCGACGCCGAGCAGGAAGCCGCGGCCGCGGACCTCGCGCACGATCTCGAGCTCCCCGACCGCCGCCTCGAGCTCGTCCCGCAGGCTCGGCCCGCGCCCACTCACGCGCTCGACGAGGCCGCGGCTCACGAGCTGGTCGAGCACCGCCAGCCCGACCGCGCACGAGAGCGGCGCGCCGTCCCATGTGTGGCCGTGCTCGAGCTCGCGCGATCCGGCCGCGAGCGCGTCGTAGACGTGCTGCTTGCAGAGCGTCGCCGCGAGCGGGAAGTAGCCGGCGCCGAGGCCCTTCCCGGCGCTCAGCACGTCCGGCTCGACCGGGAGTTGCTGGTACGCGAACCAGCTTCCGACCCGGCCCATCCCTGTGACGATCTCGTCGAAGCAGATCAGGAACCCGTACCGTTCGCGCCGCTCGGCGAGGCCGTGCCAGAACGCGTCCGGCGGCGAGTAGCCGGGCAGCGCCGCCGCGCTGATCGGCTCGCACAGGAATGCCGCGATCGTCTCCGGGCCCGCCTCCTCGACGAGGCGGTCGAGCTCATCGAGCGCCGCCTGCCCCGTCGGGTCGAAACGCGGGGTGCTCGGCGGAAGATGCAGGTGGCTCGGGAGGTACTCGCGGAACGGGCGCTGGAGCCCGGGCCGCCCCGTGAGCGCGAGCGTCCCCATCGTCGCGCCGTGGTACGCCTGTGCCGGCGACACGATGCGCCAGCGCTCGGGCTCGCCGCGGTCGACGTGATACTGGCGCACGAGCCGAAGCATCATCTCGTTCGCCTCCGAGCCGCCCGAGACGAAGCGGATGCGCGCCATCTCGGGCGCGGCCACGTCGAGCACGCGCTCCGCGAGCCGCTCCTGCGGCTCGTTCGTGAACTGGTGGAAGTAGATGTACGCGAGCTGCTCCGCCTGCGCGGCCGCCGCCTCGACGATCTCGCTCACGCCGTGGCCCAGGCACGCGACCATCGCGCCGCCCGAGCACGCATCGAGGATCTCGCGGCCGTCGGTGAGATAGAGCCGGACCCCCTCGCCGCGCTCGACGTTCGGGTACGCGAGGTCGAGGAAGCGCGGGAAGACGCTCGTCTCGTCGGCGCGGATCTCCGCGTGGACGCTCATGCGCTCTTCGCCGCCCGCCGCCGCCGGATCGCCGCCAGCACGGCGCGGACGCTCGTGTCGCTGTTCATCACGTGCAGCTCGGCAGCCGCCTCCGCCGCGTCCGGGTCGCGGGCTTCGATCGCGGCGAAGATCTCCTCGTGCTCCCCGGTCAGGCGGCGGTGCCACGTCTCCGTCTCCGGCAGGAGGCTCAGCGCGTCGTTCAGCTCCAGCCGGATCTCCTCGATGGCCCTCGTCAGGTAGCGGTTGTGCGTCGCCGCGGCGACCGCGATGTGGAACTCGGTGTCGAAGCGCATGTAGTCCGGCTCGATCAGTGCCGCGGACATGCTGCGCAGGGTCCGCGCGATCGTCTCGAGGTCGCCCTTCCGCCGCGACTCGGCGGCCCTGCGCGCGATCATCGGCTCGAGCAGCCGCCGGTAGTCGAGCAGCTCCTCGAGCTCGCCCCGCCGGCGCAGCAGGCGCGTGATCAGCTCCTCCATCACCTGCGCGTCCTCACTCGGCGCGAGCACGAACGTGCCGCCGAGACGGCCGCGCCGCGCCTCGACGAGGCGATCGGCCTCGAGCAGGCGCAGCGCGTGCTGGACGGTCGGACGGCCGACGCCGAACATCGCGGCGAGCTCGCGCTCCGAGGGCAGCGCCTGGCCCGGGGCGACGAGCCGCAGCGCGATGTGCCGGCGGATCTGCTCGGCCACGTACTCGTGCGCACGCAGCTGCTGGATCCGGTCGAACTCGACCGGCGGGCGGCGCCGGCCGCCGCGCGAGGCTCTCGACGAGGTCGCCAGCGCCATCACGCGCTCCAGTGCAGCTTCGCGACCCGCTCGAGGAAAGCGTCGAGCAGCTTCCGTGACGTCGCGCGCGCAGACTCCGCCCGGCTGTACGTCTCCGCGAGCAGCCCGTCCGGGTCGACGCCGTCCGCATCGAGCTCGTGCCGGTACACCCGCACCCACTCCTCCATGATCTGCGGCGTCACCTCGGGATGGAACTGGACCCCGAGGCTGCGCCCGACGACGTACGCCTGCGGGCCGACGTCGGTCTCTGCGAGCACCGCCGCGCCCGGCGGCGCCTCGAACGTGTCGAAGTGCCACTGGAACCACGGACCCTCCGGGACGAGCTCGGGATCGCGCGAGCGGACGGGCAGCCACCCGATCTCCGACGCCGCAGCCCGGTACGTGCTCGCGCCGAGCGCCCGTGCGAGCAGCTGGCCGCCGAAGCAGATGCCGAGCACCGAGACCCCCTCGTCGTGCGCGCGCCTGAGCAGCTCGACCTCGCGCGGGATCCACGGAATGTGGTCGTGGTACGGCGCGAACTCCGACCCGAGCGGGATGAGCAGGTCGTAGTCGGCGGGGTCGACGTCCCGGTCCTCGACGTCGATTCGCAGCTCGTCGATCTCGGCCCCGTGCTCCTCGAGCCAGTCGTAGATGCGGCCGCCCGGAGTCGCCCGCTCGTGCTCGATGATCAGGGCGCGGAACGTGCCGTTGCCGCCGCTCACCGCGGCTCACCCGCCGGCACCGCAGGCGCCTGCTCGAGCGCCGCCAGCCCGCGGTTGGCCTCCGCGGCGACCAGCCGCACCGTCTCGGCGAAGCGAGAGACCATCTCCGCGAGCTCCTCGTCCGTCGTCGTGAACGGGGGCGCGAACAGGCTCTGGTCGCCCGCCATCCCGTCGCGCGTCGGCTGCGTCGAGAGGACGATCAGCCCCCGCTCGAGCGCGACCTCGTCGATGCGGCCTGCGACACGCAGCTCGGGCGGCAGGAACGACGCGCGGTCGCGCGGGTCGACGTAGTCGACGCCGAGCAGGAAGCCGTGCCCGCGCACCTCCCCCACCATGGCGATTCCGCGCAGCGCCTCCTCGAGCTCGTCCCGGAGCCGGACGCCGCGCTCGCGCACGCGCTCGACGAGCCCCTCCGAGCGGAGCACGTCGAGGACGGCGAGCCCGACCGCGCACGACAGGGGCGCGCCGTCCCACGTGTGGCCGAGCGTGAATCTGCGCGAGCCGTTCGCGACCGCCTCGTAGACCTGCTCGCGGACGAGGACGGCGCCGATCGCGGCGTAGCCCGCGCCGAGGCCCTTCGCCGTCGCGATCACGTCGGGCACGAGCGGCGTCGCGCTGCCGGCGAACCATGTGCCGGTGCGCCCGACGCCGGTGACGACCTCGTCGAAGCAGACGAGGAAGCCGTGCTCGCGGCGGCGCTCCTCGAGTCCTTCCCAGAACCGCCGCGGCGGCGTGTAGGCCGGCAGCGCGGCGGCGCTGATCGCTTCGCAGAAGAACGCGGCGACGTTCTCCGGCCCGGCCTGCTCGAGTGCACGGTCGAGCGCCTCGAGCGCGGCCTCGCCGGTCGGGTCGAGCCGGCGGGTGCTCGGCGGGATGTGCAGGTGCCTCGCGAGGTAGGGCCCGAGCGGCCCCTGCAGCCCCGGCCGGCCGGTCAGCGCGAGCGTCTCCATCGTCGGGCCGTGATACGCCTGGGCCTGCGAGATGACCTGCCAGCGGCTCGGCTCGCCGCGCTCGACGTGGTATGCGCGGGCGAGGCGGATCGCCAGCTCGTTCGCCTCGGCGCCGCCGGTGACGAAGCGGACGCGGGTGAAGCCGTCGGGTGCGACCTCGACGAGCTCGCGGGCGAGCCGCTCCTGCGCCGGGTTCGTCAGCCGCTCGTTGTGGACGTACGCAAGCTGTCGCCCCTGGCGGCGGGCCGCCTCGACGATGTCGCGGCGGCCGTGCCCGAGCGTCGCGGCCATCGAGCCGCCGCTCATCGCGTCGAGGTAGCGCCGCCCGGCGGAGTCCTCGAGCCAGACGCCCTCGCCGCGGACGGCGACGGGGTAGCGGCGGTCGAGCTCCGGCGGGAGGACACGCGTCGTCGAGCTGTCGATGTACGCCGCGCTCACGGGCGGTGTCGCACCTCCTCCGCGAATAGGCCTTGACACGGGTCCTATACACAGATTTCGCGGGAGGCGCAAACGGGTTCGGAGGCTTGACACTCCGGGCGCAAGGTTGATAAGGACACGCTTCAGATCTTTTCGGGAGGCGGGATGGCGGCCGCAACGCAAGCGATGCTGAGCGTGTTCGAGCCGGCGACGGAGGAGATCCTCGCCGAGGTTCCCGAGGCGGACGCCGAAGCGGCCGACGCGGCGATCGCGCGCGCGAAGGCGGCGTTCCCGGCCTGGCGCGGCGTCTCGCCGGGCGACCGGGCGCGGCTGCTGCTGCGCATCGCCGACGCGATCGAAGGGCGGCATGAGGAGCTGGCCCAACTCGAGGCGCGCAACGCGGGCAAGCCGATCGCGGCGAATGCCCGCGGCGAGATCAGCACCGTCGTGAGCACGTTCCGCTACTACGCCGGCGCTCCCGAGCGGCTGCTCGGCGACACGATCCCCGTCGCGGGCGGCGTCGACATGACCTTCCGCGAGCCGCTCGGCGTTGTCGGGCTGATCGTGCCGTGGAACTTCCCGCTCGCGATCACGTGCTGGAAGGTCGCCCCCGCGCTCGCCGCCGGCAACACGATCGTGCTGAAGCCGGCGGAGCTCACGCCGCTGACGGCGCTCGAGCTGGAGCGGATCGCCGTCGGGGCGGGGCTTCCCGAGGGCGTGCTGAACGTCGTCGTCGGCCCGGGCCGCGTCGTCGGCGAGCGCATGGTCGGGCACCCGGACGTGGCGAAGATCGCCTTCACCGGCTCCACCGAGGTCGGGCGACGAATCGGAGAGATGGCGTCCCGCTCGATCAAGCGCGTCACGCTCGAGCTCGGCGGCAAGTCGGCGAGCCTCGTCTTCGCGGACGCCGACCTCGAGGCGGCCGCCGCGGCGGCGCCGTTGGCCGTCTTCGACAACGCCGGCCAGGACTGCTGCGCCCGCTCGCGGATCCTCGTCGAGCGGAGCGTCGTCGACCGCTTCCTCGAGCTGCTCGAGCCGGCCGTGCAGGGCCTCCGCGTCGGGGATCCGCTCGACGACGAGACGCAGATGGGGCCGCTGATCACGGCCGACCAGCGCGACCGGGTCGCGTCGTACGTCGACGACGAGTCCCGCGTCGCCATCCGCGGCCACGCCCCCGACGGCCCCGGCTTCTGGTACCCGCCGACGGTGCTCGCCCCGGTCTCGAACGACGAGCGCGTCGCGCGCGAGGAGATCTTCGGGCCGGTCGCCGCGGTGATCCCCTTCGAGGACGAGGCCGATGCGATCCGGATCGCGAACGACACGATCTACGGGCTGTCCGGCTCGATCTGGACGCAGAACGGCGCGCGGGCGCTTCGCGTCGCGCGTGCGATCGAGACGGGGACGCTCTCGATCAACTCGAACAGCTCCGTGCGGGTGACGACGCCCTTCGGCGGCTTCAAGCAGTCCGGCATCGGGCGCGAGCTCGGGCCGCATGCGCTCGACCACTACACCGAGCTGAAGAACGTCTTCATGGCGACCACGTGATGCAGCGCTACGAAAGGAGAGCGGCATGAGCGACGTGTCGGTGCCGGGAGAGCAGCCCAGCATCCCGGCCGGCGCGGAGGAGCGGACGGGGGCCGACCGGGCGTCGATGTACGACGTCTCGGTGCGGAAGGACGTCCACTTCCTCCACAAGCACGCCGTCGGGCTGTTGGGCGTGCTCTTCCTCACGGTGACGGGATCGGCGCCGATCTCGGCGATGCTGTTCAACACGCCGATCTCGGTCGGCTTCGGGAACGGGGTCGGCACGCCCGCCGGGTTCATCTTCGCGACGGTCGTGCTGACGATCTTCTCGGTCGGCTACTGCGCGATGGCGGGGAAGATCACTGCCGCGGGCGGCTTCTACTCGTACATCAGCCACGGCCTCGGACGGGAGCTCGGCATGGGCGCCGCCTTCGCGTCGGTCGTCGCTTACTCGGTGTTCGAGGCCTCGCTCGCCGGCGGCTTCGCGTACTTCCTCAACCTGAAGCTCGCCCAGCACGGCGTGCACATCCGCTGGTTCTGGCTCGCGCTCGGGATGGTCGGGCTGATCGCCGTGCTGACGTACTTCGACATCCGTCTCTCGGCGCGCGTGCTCGGCGTCGCCCTGATCGCCGAGGTGATCATCCTGCTCATCTTCGACGTCGGCATCTTCGGGCAGGGCGGCCACCACGTGACCGCGTCGGCGATCAACCCGATCGAGGCGTTCAAGGGCTTCAAGGGCGGCGGCGGCCTCGCCGCGGGCGGCGCGGGCGTCGGCATCTTCTTCGCCTTCTGGTCGTGGGTCGGCTTCGAGATGGCGCCGAACTACGCCGAGGAGTCGAGGGACCCGAAGCGGATCGTGCCGCTCTCCATGTACATCTCGGTGATCGGGCTCGGGATCTTCTACACGCTCACGAGCTGGGCGGCGCTCTCCGGCTACCACTCGGTGCACGAGGCGGTGCAGGTCGCCCAGAAGAACTCCGCCGACTTCTACTTCATCCCGGCGAAGGACTTCCTCGGCGAGTGGAACAAGGACATCCTCAGCTACCTGATCATCACGGGCTCGTTCGCCTGCGGCATGGCGTTCCACAACACGGCGGCGCGCTACTTCTATTCGCTCGGGCGCGAGCGGGTGCTGCCCAGCGTACTCGGCCGGACGCACCACAAATGGAAGAGCCCGCACGTCGCAACGCTGACGCAATCGGCGATCGCAGCGTTCATCGTCGCGCTGTTCGCCATCTTCACCGGGACGCACGACCCGGCGTCCGAGGCGTACATCCAGCTCTACGGGCTGATGGCGGTGATGGGCGTGATCATCATCCTCGCCGTGCAGTCGGTGGTGTCGATCGCAATCTGGAACTACTTCCGGACGCAGCACCCCGAGGAGCACCACGTCTGGAAGACGGTGCTCGCCCCGGCGATCTCGTTCGTCAGCCAGGCGATCGTGCTCGCCCTGCTGTTCAAGAACCTGAACTTCCTCGGCAGCGGCTACCACTACGCCAACTACCTCGGCCCGATCGACGCGGTCGTGTTCCTCGTCGGCCTCGGCGGCGCCTTCTACTGGAAGCGGAACGATCGCGCGCGCTACGACGCGGTCGGCCGCCTCATCAACGACGGCATCTGAGTCGCACCGTGCCAGGTCTCAGACCTGAGACCTGGCACGGTCAACTTCCAAGACGATCTTGCCGAAGCGGTCGGGCACATCGAGCCGCGCGTGCGCTGCCGCGGCGTCGCGCAGCGGGAAGACGCTGTCGATCACGGGCCGCCAGTCCGCCTGCTCGACGTGCTCGAGCAGCGCGTCGAACTCGCGCGGGCTCCCCATCGTCGTCCCCTGGATGCGCAGGTAGCCGAAGAAGAGCTTGTCGACGTCCACCTCGGCGATCCGGCCGCCGGTGCCGCCGAAGTTGACCAGACGGCCCCCCGGCCGCAGCGCGCGGAACGCGCCGGGCCACGCGGCCGCGCCGACGCTGTCGATGACGGCGTCGACCGGGCCGACCTGCTCGGGCCAGTCGTCGTCGCGATAGTCCGCTCCGCCGACGGCGCCGAGAGCGCACGCACGCTCGAGCTTCTCCGGCGAGCCCGAAGTGACGACCACGCGTGCGCCGAGCGCAGCGGCGATCTGCACTGCGAACGTCGCCACGCCCCCGCCGGCGCCCGGGACGAGCAGCGTCCGTCCCGGCCCTGCCTCCGCGTGCGTGACGACCGCGCGCCACGCGGTGAGGCCCGCGAGCGGCAGCGCTGCCGCCTCGAGCCAGCTCAGGCGCTGCGGCTTCGGCCGCACCTGCGCGGCCGCGACGACGATCCGCTCCGCGTACGTCCCCTGGTCGGGCACGCCGAGGATGCGGAAATCCGGGCCCGATGCATCCTCACGCGGCCCCCAGTCGAGCGACGGGTTGATCACGACCTCGTCCCCCTCGCGGACGCCGTCGACGCCCTCGCCGACCGCGGAGACGACTCCCGCGCCATCGGAGCCGAGCACCGCGGGCAGTGGCGCCCTGCCGCCGATCCGGATCCAGTAGTCGCGGCGGTTGAGCGCGGCCGTGACCAGGTCGACGCGCACCTGGCCCGGGCCGGGCACCGGGTCGGGGAGCTCGACCGGGCGCAAACCCTGCGGCTCCCCGAACGCCTGTAGCTCGACCGCGAGCATCAGTGCGGGATGGCGAACAGCCCGGCGAGGCCGAGCCCGAAGACGACGAGCGCGATTATCGAGTCGCGGCCGAGCCGGAAGTAGCAGGTCTCGCGGCGCAGGATCACCCCGATGGCGTAGATCGCCGTCAGCGCGATGCTGAGGCCGGCGAGCCAGCCGTCGAGATCGCCGGCGGTCGGCAGCACCGGCCTTCCTGCCACGAGGTCGGCGAGCAGGAAGAGGACGACCTGGAACGAGTTGCCGCCGAAGACGTCGGCGACCGCGAGCTCGTTGTCGCCGAGCCGCACCGCTGCGATCCCGGAGCTGATCTCCGGCAGTGCCGAGGCGACCGAGAGGACGGTCGCTCCGAAGATGACGCCGTTGATGCCGGCCCGGTCGGCGAGATGGCTGCCCGCCACCTCGAGCACGACGCCGGCGACGAGCGTGACGGCGCACCCGGCGAGGAACACGGTGACGGCACGCGCCGTCGATTCCGTGAGACGCGTCGGCTGCTCGGCCGGATGCGGTTGCCGGTGGTGCTTGCGGCCGGGCGAGCTGCCCGGCGCCTCGATCTTCCAGCGCGGGTGCCGACGCGCCGCGTTGATCACGTAGATGCCGGAGAGCCAGGCCACGGCGATCGCGAGGGACGCGGGGCTGACGGGCCCGATCCGCACCGAGGACGGGAGCAGCGCCCCCATCACGGCGCCGGAGACGACGTAGACGACGAGCAGACCCTCGAGCACCGGGACGAGCGAGCCGACGAGGTACGTCAGCGACTGATCGCGCGAGGCGACCGCGTCGCAGATCACGAGCACCATCGTCTGCACGGCGATGCCGCCGATCAGGTTGCCGGCCGCGAGACCGAGGTTCCCCTTCGCCGCCGCCGAGACGGTGATCGCGACCTCCGGCAGGCTCCCGGCGATCGCGAGCAGGACGACGCCGCCGAGCGCCTCACCGAGCCCGAAGCGCCGGTCGATGACATCGGTCGTCTTCGACAGCGCGGTGCCGGCGATCCACGTGGCGATCGCGCCGACGGCGAAGACGAGAACGAGCAGTGGTGTCGAGAGCGAGCCCAGCCCGCAACTGGTCTAGCGGGGAAGCCGGACGGAGCCCGGCTCCCCCGCGTCGCTGCGCCGGGTTACGCGGCCGGAGCCGGCGTCCCGTGCTCGTACTGCGCCTCGATGCGCGCGAGCTCATCCTCGGTGCCCTGCGGGATCGGGCCCTTGAACCACTTGTTCGCCGACAGCACCCACCAGCCGCCGACGAGCAGGAGCGTGCCGACGACCGCGATCGGCGCGTAGTTGACGTCGAGCCAGGTGAAGCCGTGCTTGAAGGGGATCCCCTGCGGGAGCGTCGGCATGATGAACAGCACCGAGATGAACAGCACCCAGAGGCAGGCGATCGTGCCGATCGGCTTGTACCAGCGGCCGAGCGTCCACTCTCCCGGCTCCCACGCGTCGCCCTCGCGGAGCCTGAGGAAGATCGGAATCGCATACGCGATGTAGAGACCGATCGTCGCGATCGACGTCACGGCGGCGTAGGCGATGTAGCCCGCACCGGCACCGATCGCCTTCGAGAAGTACGCCGGGAACGCAAGCAGGAAGGCGAGCACCGCGATCGCGCACACGGCATAGACCGGCACGCGCTGGTGGTTCAGACGGCGCCAGAGCTGGTGGCCCGGCGTCGCGCCATCGCGCGAGAACGCGTACATCATCCGCGACGCCGACGTGATCGACGACATGCCGCAGTAGAACTGCGCGCCCACGGTGATGAACAGCATCACCTCGGCGGTCTTGCGTCCCAGCGCGTCGAGGTAGACCTGCTTGACCGAGAACAGGTACGCGGACTCGGTCGCGCTCAGGTTCTGAATCGCGAAGGTGACGCCGAGCGCGAGGATGTAGCCGAACACGGCCGAGACCGCGATGGACATGATCACGCCCCGCGCGGCGGCGCGAGACGCATCCTTCGTCTCCTCGCTCATGTGTGCGGATGCGTCGTATCCCGTGTACGTGTACTGGGCCTGCAAGAGGCCCAGGAGCAGCACGAACCAGAGCCAGCCGTGCGAGAAGCCGCTGTTGTTGACCGTCTTCGAGAAGACCGTATGGAACGACTGGTGATGGTCGGGCTTGATGATCAGGAAGCCGACGATGATCAACACGCCCAGGACGTGCCACCAGACGGAGATGTCGTTCAGGAGCGCCACGAGGCGCACGCTGAAGATGTTCATCAGCGCGTGGAGCCCGAGGATCACCGCGTACACGTAGATGATCTCGTGCGGCGTCGCCTTGAACGTTCCCGGCCAGAGCAGGTTCAGCAGGGCATCGGTGAAGATCGCGGCGCCGTAGTCGATTCCGGCCGTGATCGCGATCTGGCCGATGAGGTTGAACCAGCCCGTGAACCAGCCCCAGACCGGGCCGCCCATCTTCGAGGCCCAGTAGTAGAGGCCGCCGGCGGTCGGGTACTTCGACGCGATCTCCGCCATGCCGAGGCCGACGATGATCACGAAGACGGAGACGAGCGGCCAGCCGTACGCCTCCTCGACCGGGCCGCCGTAGTTGATGCCCGTCCCGTAGAGCGTGAGCGTCCCCGACAGGATCGAGATGATCGTGAACGAGATGGCGAAGTTCGAGAACCCGCTCATCCGGCGCGAGAGCTCCTGGGCGTAGCCCAGGCCGTGCAGGATGTGTCGGTCCTTGTCGTGCGTGGCGGAGCGCTGATCCGTCACGTGCACCCTCCTCCTGTTCGATCGACCGGGATTTGCGGGCGATTCTGAACGGGAAAGCGGTCGGGATCAAGCGTCGGTAGTTCCGAGCGCCGCGATCGGGGCCTGGACGGATGCCGTTTGCCGCATGGAGCACGATCCTCGAGGCGTGGGCGTGCGGCGTCGTGCCGCCGCCCGAAGAAAGGAACCGAGATGTTCGAGACCATCGTCTGGGCCACCGACGGATCCGAGCTGGCAGACCGGGCGTTGCCGCATGTGCTCGAGCTCGCCCGCACGTACCACTCGAAGATCGTCGCCGTCCACGCCAACGAGC
>Ga0335070_10009280_pt1 | contig 11541 bp, 9 predicted proteins | sample Lox_Sample_13_FD_206722 | JGI IMG/M metagenome (GOLD analysis project Ga0335070, IMG submission 206722) | Soil microbial communities from Loxahatchee National Wildlife Refuge, Florida, United States - Lox_Sample_1.3 | ecosystem: Environmental > Terrestrial > Soil > Wetlands | place: USA: Florida... | reverse complement strand
AGTGGTGATCGCGGCACAATATCGCTAAGGTGCTTGTCTGCCCGGAGGAGGATTGGTGCCACAGCGTTACATGGTGATTGAACGCTTCAAGAAGAAGGATGCCCTGCCGGTGTACCGGCGCTCCCAAGAGAAGGGACGCATGCGTCACCAAGGCTTGCCTGCGTGGTGGCAAGCTGGGTGGATCTCGACATGGCGTGCTGCTACCAGATCGGGGGAGTCTATGCGATAACTTTATCCACCATCAGCATCGCGGCCCCTTCATTAAAGTGCGAAAGAAGCATTTTCCCGTCAGCGCAAGACGCAACTCGTTCGCTATTCGCCACACCTCCCATCATCACCTCCAGAGGAGCATGCGTCGCAGTACTTGCAGAATGTTCGGTTGAGGCCGTGAGCGGTGATGATCAACGTGCTTCCCAAAATGGTGATGCACTTTTCTGTCCAAGGTCCCATGAATGAGTCGCCGAAGGCACCCAAACCGATCGCCCACAAACCGGCAAGCATCGGCAAAAAGACAATCCATCTTCGATGTTTCCTGTAGCCCGGGATGAAGGCAAACAGGCCGATGGCCACCACCAACACAATGACGACGCGATGCACAAGTGTGTCACCCGGGAGGAACTCGGACAACACCGGAGCGAAGGCAAGGGCGATTGGGGTCAGAACACAATGAATGAGGCATAGCGTGGATGCGCCTACACCAACCGTGTCCCAGCTCAGTCGCCCGCGGGTATGTTCAACGCTTTGCACGACCATTTCCCATCCTTTCAGCCGTGCTTAGAAGTGAAACCCGATCGTAGCCGTGATGGCGCGCGGGGTTACGTAGTGCGTGCCGCTGAACGTTGACAGAAAGTTGTACAGCGCATAGTTGTTCGTCAGGTTGATGAAGTTCACCTGCGCGCTCCACTTGTACCTATCGGTCTTGAACAGGTTGTCATCTCCGATCGCGAGGTCGAACAGGTTGCGGTGTGCAATGCGGGGTGGATTGTGGTCGTCATTCTGGGTTCCCGGCGCTGGCACCTGGGTGAGCGTAGAGCCGAACTGTGACGCCAGGCAGGTAGACGGCAAAGCCACGGTAGGAGTCGCATGCACGCCATTGCAGGTGAAGCCGGCCTGAAATTCCTGATCAGCAGTAAATGGGATTCCGGCCCCATCGGTCATGGTGACGGCAGGTACCCCGTTCAACGTGGTCGATTGCGGGCAGTCGTTGTAATCCGAGACTCCGTAACAGGGCACAGCACCGGCGACCAGTCCGCTGTCGTAGCGCCAGTTGAAACCGAACCAAGGACCGCGCTTCCAGGGGGTCTGGTATTGCATGTGCGCGGTCATGTTAAAGGCTTCGTCGTGGTCAATGCGGAAGACCCCCGTCGGAGCCGAGGGAGTGGCTCCGGCTCCCGAGATCTGAGGAGTGAAGAACCTGGCGGCGACGCTCGACATCACCACCAAGGCGCTGAAGCCGTGGTACACCGGCACACTGGCGCGCAAGGCAAAGCCGGGGATCTTCGAGTTATGCCATTCGATCGGGAAAAAGATCGGCGTATTGCCCAGTATGCTGAAGTCGTAGGCGCTGTGCGTGTACTTCCAGATGTATTCGCCGTCGATCACCAGGAATTTGCCGATCGCCTGTTGCAAGCCGGCATGAAACTCATTGCGAAAGCCGGGCTGCAAGGGCGTCGTGGTGCTCGACGAGCAGCCGAGAAGCGGGTTCAGCACGTCTGAGCTGCACCCTATGCTCGAGAGCACCAGGTTTTCGTTGAAAGGCGTCTCCAGTGTGCGCGCATAGGAAACGCGGAGGACGGTATTCGTTTTCTGAATGTTGTAGGAGATTCCCACGCGAGGCTCAGCCTGGCTGGCGACCGCAAGGCCGTTGTACAAGTCTCCGCGTATCCCGAGGTTGAAGCTCCAGTTGCGCAGGGTGATGTTGTCCTGCACGTACATTGCGAGCTCTTTCACGTCGGTATGGCCAACAAATGGGAAGAGAACGCCTCCGCGCGTCAGGTCGTAGGGCAGCAGAACATTGTTGAACAAAGGATACTGAGCGGAGTTGGGCGCATTCGGGTTCGTAGTGTCGTTGGGCTGAAATCCGGCAGCCGCGCACTGAGATGGATCGGTGAAACCATTGACCGGCACAGAATTCATATCGAGGCAGGGTGCGTTGAGCGTGGGATCGATAATCCCCAACTGGTCATTCTCGTTCAGGAATGTCTGTTCATACATGACGCCGGCCTTCACGTTGTGAATGCCCTTCGTGTAGCTGAGGTTCGCGACCGCGCCGGCATTGAGAAGGCTGCGCTGCTGGGCCACGGTTTCCCTCTGCAGATTCTGTGGGCCAAGATCGTTGAAGGGGTCATTGCTGGGGTAGTAGTTGTAGGCGTCGCGCCGTACGTAGCCCGTCACGTTTAGTACGGCATTCGGACTAATCGTGTAGGACCACTTAGGAGCGATGTCGAAGGTGAGAATTTTGGAACGCTGATCGGTCGGTCCCAGCGGCTGACCGGTTATGGGGTTGGTCTGAATCACGCCACTGAAATCGTGATATTGCTGATCGTATGAGTTGGGGTTTTGAAACCACGAGCGGGTAAATTGGAAGTTCAGGTGTAGCGCGTTCTTCGGAGAAAACACATAGTCGACGCGATCGAAGATATTCTCCATGTTGCCCTTGGCATGTATGACCCCGAACTCCGGCGGGTCAAGGAAGCGGCCCGTGTTAAGCCCGTTGGCCGCGATGAATTCCCCCCAGTTCTTGCCGCCGTACGAGACGTTGAAATCGACATTAGAGCTGCCAAACGAGCCGTAGGAAGCGGTGACGGCGCCATGCGGCGTGGTCGAGCCCATTCCCGAGCGCGTGGTTACGTCGATCACCAGACTGGTCTTGTCTCCGAACTCGGCCGGCGGCGCTCCGCCGATAACGGTCATCGATTGCACGGCATCGAGCGGAATCTGGTTGGAGAACACTTTGCTTTGCTGGTCCGTAATTGGCTGGTCATCGAGGGAAAACGAATTCTGCGCGTGATCGCCTAATCCATGAAACAGGCCGTTGGAATCGGCTGCGATTCCCGGGGATGACAGCGTGACCAGAGAGCTCAATTCCGAAGACTGGCTCTCCAGCGGAAGCTTGCCGAACAATTGCCGGTCGAGGTCGGTATGAAAGGTCGGGTCGTTTTCTATCAGGTCGGCGGCCCCGGCTTCGACCGTTATGTTTTGGGAACTTTGAATCTGTAAAGCCACTTTGAGGTTAAGCGGTACGGCAGACTTCACGTCAACGTCCTGCGCATATTGACCGAACCCGGTCGCGGTGACACTCAGGTGGTACGGGTTAAGGGGGAGGTTGGTGAAGCTGAATTTTCCTTCTCCGTCGGTGGTGGTCGTCCGGCTGAATTGGCTGACGGGGTTATGAATCTCGACGGTCGCTCCCGATACAACCGCACCCGTCGGATCTGCAACCACGCCGCTCAGCGATGAATATCCCGAGGTCTGGGCATTTCCGCTGGTGACGCCAAGGACCAGGCAGACAATCGCGACTGCCAGTGTGGAAAGACCGCGCGGCCAACCGTAACTGCGAAGCGCGACTGGCCTGACTGACCCGGCCAACGCTACCGCCGGAAATAGTTGTGCGCTGTTCTGCGATGGAAAACTTCCGAACATTTCTGCCTCCAAAAGCTGTTGCCGGCTTCCCGAGTGGTCTCAACGCGAAATTTCGTCAGGAAAGCGACTATCCAATGACTGAGCGACTTTTTCCCGCACTCATGCGGGCCGAAGGTCAAGGGAAATGCAGCGGGAATTAGAGGCTTTGCGGAGGAGGACGAATGTAGGAGGGAGCTACCTGCAGCCGTGATTGCAGCTGCGGCTCGCTGACGGCGAACACAATAGCTGCAACTGCCGGCAAAGGTGCGACGGCAGCTGGACTAATCAGAACGGCACTGTGCGCCACCACGCACAACGAGCAGTGCGAAGCCGGAGAGCTTTGTCCTGCCATCGCGTCGTGCACGTGCACCGATTGCACGAAGCCGAAACCGGCCATCACCAGCACAAACAGAAGCGCTACCCATTTCTGGAGCGGCGGCGGCTTGAGTTGGCGCAATGGTTTCATCAGAGATTGACTGCCTAGAGTGTACCGTACTTAGACGCTTCAAACGACGCGAAGGAAGCAGAAATACTCGCCGTTCTTCGGTCACAGCAGCTGCTTAACTGCCTGAGTCAATCGGACTTAAGTGGTACCTGCTCCGCATTGGCCGGTGGCTGAAAGTGCCGCAAAATTGCCTCTGCCTGCGGCTTGCTCACCACCGCCGCCAGTGCCGCGGCGTCGGCCTGTTTCACCGCTTCCAGACTACCGAAATGCTGCAGCAGGCGCCGCGTTGTCTGCGCCCCAACACCGGGGATTTCCAGCAACTCCGTCTTGCGGTCGCGAATCTCGCGCCGCTTGCGATGAAATGTAACGGCGAATCGGTGCGCCTCATCGCGTACGAGCTGGACCAGGTGCAACACCGGCGAGTGGCGGTCGAGCGCGAGAGGATCGTCCTCCTGCCCATGCACGTAGATGATCTCCTCGCGTTTGGCGATCGACGCCAGCGGCTGGTTCACGATGCCGAGAGCCTCCAACGCATCGGCCGCGGCATGCAGTTGCCCAATGCCGCCGTCAATCAGGATGAGGCTAGGCAGCGGCTTCTCCTCCGCCTGCAGGCGCGCATAGCGGCGAGTTACTACTTCGTGCATGGAGGCGAAGTCGTCTACGCCGACCACGGTTTTAATGATGAACTTGCGGTAGTCCGACTTCTTCATCTTGCCGTCTTCCCACACCACCATCGAGGCTACGGTCTCCGCTCCCTGGATGTGCGAGATGTCGAAACACTCGATGCGCTTGGGCGGCTCGGGCAACGTTAGCGCATCCTGTAGTGCTTCCTGGATTACCTTCGCCGCCGGCTTCATCACCCGGAAGCGCTGGTCGTACGCCTGCTTCGCGTTCTGCCCGACCAGGTCCACCAGCGAGCGCTTTTCCCCCCGCTGCGGCACGTGGATCTGCACTTTGCGGCTTTGCCCGTCGCTGAGCACTTCCTCCAGCATGGCGCGGTCTTCGAAGTCCACCGGCACGTACACGTTGTGCGGGATGTACTGCTGATCGAGATACACCTGCTTCAACAGCGCCGAGAAAAACTCACCCGGCTCGAAGCCTTCTTCGCCGACGATCTCCTGCAAGTCCTCCCAGAAGAATTCGCGCTTGTCCATGATCTTGCCGCCGCGCATGTGGAACAGGTTCACCGCCAACATGTGGTTTTCGTAGTGATAGCCAAACACGTCGGCATCGTCGCCATCCACGGCGTGCATCCGCTGCTTCGACTCCTGCAGCTCGACCGTCGAAATCAGGTCACGATATTTGGCAGCCAGCTCATACTGCTCGTGCTCGGCGGCAGCGTTCATGCGCTCGCGCAGCGAGTGCGACAGGTCAGCCCCGCGTCCTTCCAGAAACAGCTTCACGTCGTGCGTGGCCTCAGCGTATCGCTCGGGCGTAGTCAGGTCCTTCACGCACGGCCCCAGACAGCGCCCGATGTAGTACTGCAGACACGGCCGCGGATAATAGCGGTTCAGGTCGAGCTTGCACGAGGGAATCAGGAAGTGCCGGTGGATCAGGTCCACCAGCCGATACGCCAGGCTGGTGGGGAAGTACGGCCCAAAGTACAGCGAGCCATCTTTGCGCAGCCGGCGCGTCACATACACTCGGGGATAGCGCTCGCCCATGGTCAGCTTGATGTAGGGATAGGTCTTGTCATCCCGCAGCAGCACGTTGTAGCGCGGTTTCTTCTGCTTGATCAGGTTGTTTTCCAGCGCCAGCGCCTCGCGCTCATTGTCCACCACGATGTAATCGAGATCGACCGCCTCGCGCAGCAGCGTGCCCGTTTTGGCGTTCTCCGCCGCGCCTTCCACGAAGTACGACCGCACCCGCGCGCGCAGGTTCTTCGCCTTGCCCACATAGATGACCTTTCCGTCGGCGTTCTTGTACAAATACACGCCGGCCGTCGTGGGCAAGCTGCGGATTTTTTGCTCTAGATCCATGCGGTGGAAGATCGAGGCTGGGGAAATGACCGCCGCCAAGAGCCTTAATTGCGCCTTAACACCCTGTAAAAATTCTACTCCGTGCGTCAGGATTATCCGGCGTCAATTCACCCACCCCCCAACCGGTTATTACAAGCGATTGAAAACAGGACACCAGCGCTCGTATTGCGATTCCGTGCCATTGGCAACATGCATGCATTGCTTCACTGCGAAGAATGCACTCACCAGGAGTTGGATCGATGATAAGCACACGCTTCGTGGCGCTGCTGGTCGCAATTGGCTTGTTTTCCGGCGTGGGGTGCGCGACCAAGAAATTTGTCCGCAACCAGATCACGCCCATCAACAACAAGATTGGCGAGCTTGACGAGCTTACCGCCAAAAATTCGCGCGACATCAAAGACGTGGACGGCAAGGCGCAGCAGGGCATCGCTGCTGCCGACGAGAAGGCCGTAGCTGCAGGAGATTCTGCGAATCAGGCGAACCAGAAAGCCGCGCGCTTGGGCACCGGCCTCAACGGGCTGCAGGGCACGGTCGAGAACCTCGACAACTACAAGCTCGCCGCCAACACCACCGTGCAATTTGGCTCGGGCAAGTCGGTTCTCACCCAGGCCGACCAGCAGACGCTCGACGAATTCGCGCAGCAGATCGCGCAGCAAAAGCACTACATCGTGCAGGTGCAGGGCTTCACCGACTCAGTGGGGTCCGTCGAGTACAACAACCAGTTGAGCCGCCGCCGCGCCGATGCCGTCATCCAGTACCTCGCCGCCAAACATAACGTACCGCCGTATCGCATTTACCTCATCGGTCTGGGCAAGGACAATCCCGTCGCGCAAAACACCAGCGCCGCAGGTCGCGCTAGGAACCGCCGCGTCGATGTGCAGTTGCTTACCAACTCGCTGGAGTCCGCGCAGACTCAGGCTCAGCAGACGCGTCCGCCGTCGGAGAGCGACCGCCAGTAACCACAGAAGGCGCCGTCGCCAAGACGGTGGGTGCGGGCGTGCCCCCTTCGCCCTTGGGCCGCCCGCCTCGCTCGCGCCACCAATATGAATTTAAGTGTATGAAAGCAATATAGTTAACAGACTTCCGAGCCAGTCCCAAATCGGGATTCCCGGAATTAAAAATATTTCGCATCCCCCAAAGATTTTTGTGCCGTCCCCGCCGGATTTAGGTTATTATTCAGTCCTCCCCCAGTAAGCGAATTCTGGCATGTGTGTTTTAGGAGGACTATGAAAAGATCCGCGTTGCTTCTATGCTGCCTGATCTTAGGATTAGGCAGTGCGTGGGCGTCTATTGGCAGCATCAACCCCAGTGATTTTCAGGATCCGGTCAACTGGTGCACCAACTACGGCTGCACTGGCGCGCAGTTCGGTTCGCCGCAGAATTGGACCTCGGATGGCGCGCGTACTGGTATGGTCGGCCTGGTTAGTTCGCAAAACTTCGAAAACCGCGTGCAGGGCTCAAGCTGGAACGGCAACTTCACTACTGGCATGGGCCTGATTTACAACGGCGTGAGCTCGCTGGGCAACAATCCCGGAGGCATCCTGCTCTCGTTCAACTCCCCTGTGTACGGTGCCGGAGCGTATATCCAGGCCGACTGGTATGGCGCCTTCACCGGGACGGTTGCGCTCTACGACTCCTCCTTCAATTTGCTGGGCAGCTACTCCCATGACGGTGTCTCCGACGGTACCGCTGGGACCGCGTTGTTCCTGGGTGCGTATGACGCCGTACCTGACGTCTCGTACGCCGTGTTCGACACCTCGGCTGATGGCTACCACGACGACGATTTCGCCATCGGCACGCTGAGGATCCAGACCACCGGACAGGTCTCTGTTCCGGAACCAGGCACGCTGCTGCTTGTCGGTCCGTCGCTACTCGGACTGGCGGGAGTGCTGCGCCGCCGCATGTCGCGCAAGGAGGTGCTGTAATGAACGCACGTAAATTGATTCTGCTAACTGTGGTGCTTCTCGTCGTGTGTCAGCTCGGCTGGGCGCAGTATGGCCCGACCAGTGCAGCGCAGGTTAAAGACTTGGCTGCAATGGCAGCACAGGTACCACATGGACTGCCTGTGGTTCCTGCGGCAGCGCAGGGACACTTCCGGCCGTACATCTGGATGGGTGCCGCGCTACAGGGACAGAAGAGCGTCAAACCGGCACTGCCCAGCTTCTGTAATGTTACGAACAGCCGAGGCGGGTTCAATTGGTGCCCCAACGCACTGACGGTCGCCTACGGGACCAGCAACATCCTCGCCGGTAACGGCGGAGCCGGCATGACGATTGCCATCGTGGATGCATTCCACTACGCAAGCGCCGATGCCGACCTCGCATTCTTTAGCAACGAAATGACCACAACTGGGTACACGTTGCCACAGTGCACCATAGCGAACGGTTGCTTCCGCCAGCTTGACCAGAACGGTGGCACGAACTATTGCGGTGCTAACTCTGGCTGGGAGCTGGAGACCATGCTCGACATCGAGTGGGCGCACGCCATGGCCCCGAACGCGAAGATCATGCTGGTGGAAGGCTGCACCAACTCCTTCGACGACCTGGCCACGGCCGTTCAGACCGCCGTCCGGCTTGGGGCAGACGTAGTATCCAACAGCTACGGCGCCGGCGAATTCGCTGGCGAGAGCGCCTTAGACTCGGTGTATTTCCAACCAGTGCCGATTCTGTTCTCGTCCGGTGACGACGCAGCGGCTGGCAAACAATATCCTTGTGCGTCGACCAATACGGTGTGCATTGGAGGGACACGGTTGATGCCAGTATCGACCACGGACTTCCACCGTGGCACCGAAACCGGCTGGACGGACAGTGGCGGTGGATGCGCGCTCGCCGAGGAGCCGCTTCCGTCTTACCAATCGGCGAATGGCGTCAACGCCTGCTCCACTCGTGCTATGCCAGATATTTCTGGCGATGCTGACCCTGACACCGGTGTCATCGTTTACGACAGTGGCAACGGTGGACACTTCCGGGTGGGTGGAACCAGCGTTTCCTGCCCGTTGATGGCCGGCGTCGTTGCCGACCTCGACACAGCTCGCACGACCGTCGTCCCTACCTTCTTGAGAAAGCCCAAGTTGGCGGGCTCAGCTTCAGCTAACTTCGTCAACAACGGCCTGTACCTCAAGTATCTAGGGCAGCCCTTGGGCAATCCGTACGCCTTCTACTACTTCGACGTACTGACCGGCAACAACGGATATGCCGCTGGACCGGGCTATGACTTGGTCACCGGCCTCGGCGTTCTGAACGCGCCGCACGCTGGTCCGCCGTGGAACTTACCTTAGCAACTCCTGGACTGCAACTCAGGTCAGCGATTGCAGCTAACCCCATCCCGGCCATGCCGGGATGGGGTTTTTCTCTTCCCCCTGCGCGCGAGTCATCCCCGCGCTGAAGAATTTTTGTGCGGTCCCGCCGGATTTAGGTTACTATTCAGTCCTCCCCCAGTAAGCGAATTTTGGATGCGTTGCTCAGGAGGATTATGAAGAAACTCACGCTGCTTGTCTTTTGCCTCGTTCTCACGGTTGGGAGCGGATGGGCAGGAGTCACCGGCACGACGGACCCCACGCTCTTCAACGATTACGTGGACTGGTGCCAGTACGGATGCGCGGGCAACCAGTTCGCATCGCCACAAACCTTTACGTCCGGCCTCGGAGCCACTGGCTCGGTAGGCCTCGTCGGCACCCTGCAGGGCTTCTACAACTTGCAGCAGGGGTCAAGCTGGAACGGCAACTTCAACACTGGCATGGGCCTGATTTTCAACGGTGCCTCGTACGGCAATACGCCGACCTCGATTGCCACCACTTTCGACAATGGCGTGTTTGGAGCCGGGGCCTACATCCAGGCCGACTTCTACGGCGACTTCACCGCCACCATTGAGTTGTTCGATAGCAGCTACCAGTCGCTGGGCATCTACACAACCACCGGCGTCTCGAGTGGAACTCCGGGAACGGCTCTGTTCATCGGAGCTTTCGACATGTCCGGGTTGAAGGATGTGTACGCGGCGCAGTTTACCGCCTACGGCATTGGCCCCTACGAGCCGGATTTCGCCATCGGTTCGCTCGGGTTGTCGTCAGCGGCTTCGGTTCCCGAACCGAGCTCGTTGCTGCTGATGGGATCGTCAGCCCTGGGATTGGCCGGCGTCCTTCGCCGTCGCTTTAAGGGGGTGCTGTAATGAACCTTCGTAAACTTTGCTTGATCTCACTCGTTGTTCTGCTGGCCTGCCAGTTGGGCCTGGCCCAAACGTCGGCCGCCAGCAGGGCTCTCTCAATCGTGCAGGCGACTGGCAAGCCTACGCCCGTCGTTCCCGCTTCCCTTGCCAAAGGCCCGACGCATCCCACCATCTGGCTGTCTCGCAGCCTTGGCTCAAAGCCAAAGTTGGTGTCCGGCGAACCTGTATTCTGCGACTACAACCAGGGCTATCAGAATGCGATTTGCGCCAAGGGCGTGCAGACTGCCTATGGAACGAACTTCATAGGTGCAAACGGCGGGGCCGGCATGACGATTGCCATCCTCGACTATTTCTCCTATCCGTCTGCCGAAGCCAACTTCGCGCAGTTCAACGCCGACATGGGCCTTCCGGCTTGCACTACGGCGAATGGCTGCTTCCACAGTGTGGACATCAGCAACGGCAATGATGGCACCGGCACCGGCTGGGACCTGGAATCCATGCTCGACATCGAGTATGCCCATGCCATGGCGCCCAATGCCAAGATTGTCTACGTTCAGGGCGACCCCTATAGTTACGGTGTGGAAGCCGAAAGCATTGCTGCACTCGGATGCCCGGCATCTCCATACTGCACGCAGTACGGGGTTGCGTCGTCGCCGGCTGGCGACGTCGTTTCCAATAGCTGGACCTTCAACGCGGGCGAGATTCCTTCCCTCGATCCGTATTGGAACCTGGGCAAACCATTGCTCTTTGCTTCTGGTGATTCGTCAGCGTGGCCGTATTACTCGGTCACTGGATACCCGTGCACCTCGGTTTACGCAACTTGCGTAGGCGGTACCTCGCTCTACCTCAACCCCAACCTGACTCGCAGTTCAGAAACTGGCTGGGCCGGCGCCGGCGGCGGCTGCAGCAACAATTTCGCGATTCCGAGTTGGCAGGGGAACAACGGCTCAGGTGTTTGCTCTCCACTGCGCGCTGCACCTGACGTCGCGGCGGTCGCGGATGGCAGCACCCCGGTTGCCGTTTACATTTGCAACGTTGACTGGTCTTGCGGCTACTACGGGGTTGGAGGCACCAGTGTCGCGACGCCGGTCCTATCCGGTTTGGTCGCTGACATTGATGCTGCTCGCGTCAGCTTTGGCAAGGCCAAGCTGACATCCTTTGCACCCCGGTTGTATCCGGCTGCCACTTCCAACTATAACTACTTCTTCTACGACGTCACCTCCGGCTACAACGGCTTCTACGCTGGGCCGCAGTATGACTTGATTACCGGGTTGGGCGTGCCCACCGGCAAGGACCTTGGCAATCGCTTCTTCGGTCTCCCATGAGCTTGGGCGG
>Ga0335070_10009279_pt1 | contig 11543 bp, 12 predicted proteins | sample Lox_Sample_13_FD_206722 | JGI IMG/M metagenome (GOLD analysis project Ga0335070, IMG submission 206722) | Soil microbial communities from Loxahatchee National Wildlife Refuge, Florida, United States - Lox_Sample_1.3 | ecosystem: Environmental > Terrestrial > Soil > Wetlands | place: USA... | reverse complement strand
ACGACCGCGTCTACCGCGCCCTCGTGCCAGCCCACGGCCCGGAGGATGATCTCCGTCACCTTCCGGTAGAAGCCGCTGTTCAAGGCGATCTTGATGCCGCGGTCGCGGAGCCAGCTGAACGTGGATTCCGTCCCGGCGATGGCCTGCACCCCTTCCGTGGCGTAGGTGGCTTCCAGGATGTCGCGAAAGGAGCCGTAGGCGCGGTCGATCCTGCCCGTGTTCTCCGGGTGCTCGGGCCCGAACTGCCGCTCGATGTACCGTTGGAACACCTCGCGCTTCGAGGCGCCGTGCAAGGTCCGGATCTCCGCCTCGGTCACCTGAATCGCGTGCTTGCGAAAGGCTGCGGCGAAGGCGTTGATGACTTGGCCGGTGTCTCGAATGACAGTTCCGGCAATGTCGAACACGACGAGATCAAGAGCAGGCATGGAGAACCTCATCCATCTCGATCGACGCGCCCTGTCTCCCCACTACCTCAAGCGCTCCGTGGGCAACAGCCGCCTCAAGGGGACGGGGACCCGGGTGAGGAGGAACCGCTCGATCCCCTCCCGGTGCCGCTGGTACTTGATCCCCAGGTAAATGACCAGAATGCCGAGGAGCGACAGGGCAAAGGGAAAAAGCAGTGAATCCCTGAACACCCGGTGGGCGAGGTACCCGAGGTACCCGAAGACCCCCAGCGCCCCGAACACTATGAAGACCCGTCTTTGCAGGAGCACCGAAAGCACCATCAACCCGAGGTTGATGAGGCAGTAGAGGAACTTGTTCAGCTCGCTGTCGCTTTTCATCAGCGACAGCCCGCCCCAGAAGGCGTAGTCCTCCTTGGTTTTCCGGTCAACAAGGTACGCCCCCATAAGCACCAGAAGCCCGAAGCAGAGGGAGACCCACAGGCGTTCATCCCAGGTGAATTCCATCTTCCCGAAGAGAAGGGGGGTGAGGTCCATGGACATGTACCAGAGGGAAAAGGCGATGGGCGCAGTCAGGAAGGGGAAATGCACGAACCTCAACGCCGCCAGCCCGGCGATTATGGTCGCCACCTCCATGAGGAGCCAGCTGCCCTTCACCCAGACGTGGTAGCCGTGGTACATGCCCGGATCGCCCTGGGGCCAGATGCCGGTGAGCCGCTCGAGACCGTAGATGGCGAGAGGAGTCATGCACACCGCCATGGTGTAGAGGAGCCCACCCGGTATCCGCAGGCCCGGCTTCGCCCAGAGACCTTTCCCGGCGAGGACGAAGCAGACCCCGTAGATGGTGGCGATAAGAAAAATACCGCCGCTCCCGAAGCGCTCCCACGCCTCGGTCATGAACCAGCCCATGGCCGAGATCACAATGAGGGCCCCGAAGTAGTAGGAGACCGTGGCCAGATCGAAGCGCGGCCGCACACCGGTACGCCTCTCGAGAGCGCTCCAGAGCGCTTCAGCCTGCTCCGGCGACACCAGGCCTTGGGTCACAGCCCAATCGAGATCCTTTCGCGAAATCTCCATGATCTGCCATCACCTCGCCACGGGGCACGCGAGCTCACAGGCCCGGCAGTAGGGGACGCACAGAAGTTGCCCGGCAACTTCCTCAGCGCCGGGTACCATGATCTCGTTCGCTTCATCGTGTTTCATCTGTGCCGCGCACGAAGGCCGATGGTAGGAGCCCGGTGCGAAGGCATCCCTCGGGCAAGCCCGCGTGCAGGGCATGCAGCAGCGCGCGCACGGGTCGAAGTCCGGTCTCTTCGGGGGATCAACCTCCACCTCGACCAGCATGGCGCGCAGCCGAATCCGGGGACCGTAGTCCGGGGTGACCAACAGGTTGTTTTTCCCGATGATTCCCAAACCCGCGAGCACCGCCGCATCCTTGAGGAAGACGCCGCCCCGTTCCAGGTGGTAAGGCAGAATGTGAGCCTTGACTCCCAGTTCCTGTCCAAGCCAACCAGCGAGGTTTGCGGCGGTCTCTTCCATCTGCCTGTTTCCTGGGGTTCCCCCCTTCCGGTCGTCCCACCAGTCGAGCTCCGGCTGGGAGTGCCGGTGGACCAGGGCCGTAACCAGCAGCGAGCCGGCTCCGGGGAGGCGAGGAACCAGGTCGCACGTGGCGTACGAGGGTGCCCGCTCGAGGGCGGTGATGCTCACCATCCCTGCCAGGGACGCCCCCAAGGTCTTCGCCTGGGCGATGATGGGGGCGGCCGTGCCCGGCCGCTGATCTGAACTGGCACTCATATCAAGTTGGCCGCCTGCTGAGTTCAGACGTTATGGTTCAATCGCCTTCGACCCCCTCACCTTGATCCTCTCCCCCTTCACAGGGGGAGAGGAGAATCTGCTGGCGAGTCGGACAGCCTGTGACAGCACTGGTGATCGGCCGCAAAGATGGCCCCTTGGGCGAGTAGCGCTGGATGTCAGCGGGCTTTGGAGACACACCACGCTCTCACTTCAGTCAGCGAAGGAATCCCCGCTCGTCCTCCGAGTTTCAAGCTCACCATGGCCGCGGCCCAGGCGGCAAAATCCAGGCTCTTCTCCACATTCCAGCCTTGAAGCAGACCGTAGGTGAAGCCGCCGTGGAAGACATCACCACACCCCGTGGTGTCCATGGCCTCCACCTGGTATGCGGGCCGTTCCAAAATCTTGCCCTCCGCCAGCGCCACATAGCCTCTCTCACCGAGGGTCACGGCGGTGACCCGCGGTCCGAGCTCCGCCAAGCGCCGACAGGTTTCAACGGGCTGGTCACCGCCCACGAAGGCGCGGGAAAAGGTCTCGGAGGCGAGAAAGTAGTCGCTGACCCGGGCAAGGTCCAGGATGCCCTCCCGGAGCGTGCCGGCATCGACTACGACCGGGACCCCGGCGGCCTTTGCCGCTCGGGCGCCGGCGAGACAGGCCTCGGGAAAGAGCCCGTCGGTGTGAAAGACCCTCGCCCGGCGGACAAGACTGAAGTCGATCTCCTCGGGTCGGGGTCGCGGCCCCGTCGGCCGTCGCCAGAAGATGGTCCTCCTGCCGGTCCCGGGCTCGGCCAGGGCAAAGGCAAACTGGGAACCGGCCCGCTCCCGGACCAGGATCTGGCTCGTGTCCACCCCCTCTTCATCCAGGGAGGCCCGGATCATGCTGCCGAAGAGATCGTCACCGAGGACGCCGGCGAAGACGCAGGATACTCCCCACCTGGCCAGGGCGACGAGGGCGGTGGCCACCGGTCCACCGCCCTGGATGACGAGATCCGACATCTCGCACTTCACATCAGGCTTGGGATATGCATCCACGGTTCCGATGTAGTCAAGGGCGCACTGCCCGAGGCCGTATACGTCGAAGGCCTGCTTCACCATGGGAGGTTCCCAGCTCCAGCGGTCTTGATCGGAGCGTCTCCTCCTCTCGTAACCTGGGAGGAGGATGCGCCTCGCGCTTCCCAACCGGCAACAGGCAAGGCTCCAGGAGACGCCCCATTTTCTCAAGAACCCAACAAAAGTCAAAGGCTAACTACCAGAGCGGCCGGGAATCCACGCGCCAACGGGACCTGTCTCCGGCGCATCAGGCTCTCTGCTTTTTCCGAGGGGGATACGAATCGCTGCAGTGGTCTGCTATGCTTAGACCGAACCGAAAGAGGAGACCAGGATGAGAGTCCTCCTTGTTTCAGCCAATACCGAACGGATCAATCTTCCCACCATGCCTCTGGGGTTGGGCTACGTGGCTGCGGCCACGCGGAAAGGCGGGCACGAGGTCGCCTTCCTCGATCTCATGGTGGAGGAAGACCCCGGGGTGGTGGTCAGCGAGGTCCTGGAGAGATTCAGGCCTGAGGTGATCGGGATCTCGGTGCGAAACATCGATGACCAGAAGATGGAGGGAACACGGTTTCTCCTCGAGCCGATCAAGGCGATCATCACTCGTTGCCGTGCCCTCACCAGGGCTCCCATTGTGCTCGGCGGCGCGGGCTACAGCATCTATCCGGAAAGCGCCTTGGACTACCTCGGCGCGGAGATGGGAATTCAGGGGGAGGGCGAGTGGTCATTTCCCTTGCTCCTCGATCGCCTCTCCCAGGGGGATGACCCATCTGACGTACCCGGGCTTTACGTGCGGGGCCGCGGGCTTCAACGCGAGAGAGAGTGCAAGAGAAATCTCGACTCCCTCCCGGTTCCTGATGATCATCTCTCGATCCCACCTTCAGAGGCGACGGAGGAGTTGTGGCTGCCGATCCAGACTAGGCGGGGATGTCCAATGGGGTGCAGCTACTGCTCCACAGCGACGATCGAGGGCACGATCACACGGAGGCGCTCGCCTCGGCTTGTTGTGCAGGAGATAGTGCGACTGGTGGAGCGGGGATTCCGCCGGTTCCACTTCGTCGACAATACGTTCAATCTCCCGGCGGCGTATGCGAGGGAACTCTGCCGTGAGATCACGGCGAGGGGCCTGGACATTATCTGGCGCTGCATCCTCTATCCCTGGAAGGTGGACGAGGAGCTGGCCAGGGAGATGGCGCGGGCCGGGTGCTCGGAGGTCAGTCTCGGGTTCGAGAGCGGTAACGAGGAGGTTCTCCGGGCCCTGAACAAGCGCTTCAGCCCGAATGAGGTGCGGCGCATATCCCGAAATCTTGTGGATTGCGGCATCCGCCGCATGGGATTTCTCCTTCTCGGCGGCCCGGGTGAAACCAGGCAGTCGGTGGAAGAGAGTCTCTGTTTTGCTGAGTCGCTCGAGCTAGAGGCGATGAAGGTGACGACAGGCATCCGCATCTATCCGTACACGGCCCTGGCGAGGATCGCCGTTGCCGATGGCACGGTCGCGCCGGATGACAATCTCTTCTTGCCGCGTTTCTACATGGTGCGAGAACTCAGGGAGTGGCTGCCCGAGACGATAAAGGCGTGGCTGAGCAAGCGGCCGAACTGGATGACGTGAGGGCGAATCCAGCGCAGGCCAAGATTTACTCACCAGCTTGTTTCGCCTGTGCCGCGACCTCCGGCTCCGCCATGATGATGCGGGCGCAGGTGTTCCAGCGGAGGATGGCGCTGTCGTCCTCCGGGCGGCGGATTTCGGTGGCCTTGTCGTAGTGCTTCATCGCCTCGCGCAGCCAGCCGTAAGCGGCCTCGCCCGAGCCCGGCAGCGCCCGTTTAAGGAAGGCCTTGGCCTGGCGCTCGCGAATAACGCCAGCGTAGTACTCTTTCTGGTAGCCGTCGCGGAGGCGGGAGAGAACCTCCAACGCTCGGGGCACCTTCTCCGCCAACCGGTCCTCGAACTGGTCGGTGAGCGCCAGGAGGAGGGTCACGAGGGCCTCCCGGTTCTCCGGATCAATCTCGAGGACATCGAGACAGATACTTTCAGCCTCGGCCGGCTCATTCAGGTGGCGGTAATGGGCTGCCTTGTCGAGGGCCGCGGGGATGGCCTCCTTGGCGATCTGTTTGAGCTTCATCATAACCCCCTCCTTCCTGTCTCTTTTCAGACGAGTCCTGGGAGGTGAGTACGATACACCCTTCAGTCACCGCCGGAACATGCAAGGGAGTCCACAATGACAGGAGACCTGGCCCAGCTGCAAGGAGCGTTCAGAAGTAAGCCGTTTCCGGGCAGAGGGAGCCGGGAAGTAGTACCCCATCGAGGAAGAAATTCGCAGGTGACCCATCCCCGTATGCAAGTCGAGGGAACCGAACTTCAGCAGAACAGGAGACAAAATCTCGGCAACTGAAGCAGGTTTTCTCGTACTCTACGAGCCGTCTTGGCTCCAATAGTTGGGGAATAAGATAGAGCCTAGCCATATCATCCTGGTGTCGGCATTGACCCTCCCGGAATCGGCCGCACGAGTTGAGACGATCATCAACCATGATACCTTCTCCCCTCCCCCAAGAAATGAAATATTCCACGTGCGCCGTGAACGGGGTGCCCAACGGACGATGTCTCGGGCTGACCGAAAGCAGCCCTCGACAGCGGGTACGAGGCCTCAATGGAGGATCTCTTTCGGGTTCCCATGGAGACGGGAAGTTTCTGATTGAGATCTAACTTGATAGGTGATCACACCTTGGCGGGCATCACAATAGGAGAATTCCTGATTTTTGCCTTCGAAAATCCTTAGTGGTTCTTTCTGGAAATACGATAACGAATCACGTTGCTCACCGCAAAGACGCAGAGGTCGCAGAGAGGATGGTTGCTTGCTCTGGCGGTGAGAGGCCGCCAGAGCAAAAGCCTTCGCCTTTCCCAAAGGCTTTGTCCAGAGATCTGCCGGAGGCGGAGATGCTGTCTTGTGTCCGCCTCCCTCTCACGGCCGGGTATAAGAGAACTTCACCCCTTTGCGTTTCTCGACGACTCTGCGGTGAATACGTTACCGAATGTATAGACTGGCATCCTTCGTCGGCGGGAGGGGGCTCTAGGAGGAGAAGGCTCGAAGTGGAGCCGGCCGGCTTGTCACCACAGCATCCGAGGATGTTGGCTCATCTGAGCTCTTTGGAGAAGACGAGCTTGTCGTCGCCGACGCGGTAGAAGTTTTTGATGCGGGCCGCGATCTCGTAGCCGCTTCGCTGGTAGAAGCGGATGGTGGCATCGTAGGTCTGCTGTGATGACGTCTCGATGAGGAGCATGCGTCCGCCGCGGCGGACGACGTCCTTCTCCACGAAATCGAGCAAGCGGTGGCCGAAGCCCTTGCCCTGAGATGCCGGATCGACAACGATCCAGTAGAGATCGTAGACACCGTCGGTGAGCGGCGTGAGACCGTAGCATACGTATCCCTGGACCGGAGGTTGGCGTCCGGCCTCCTCCAGCACGGCCACGACATAGCCGCTTAGCGTCCCTCTCGTCAGCGCCTCGTCAACAAGTTCCATGGCGACGGCTATCTCTACGGGAGTGAACTTCCCGGAGGAGACAACAACCTCCTCGATGCGCGAGCGATCTTCTCGACGGAGGGGGCGGATGCGTACATCCGGGCGGATCTTTGCCTCACGAGAATCGGGATCCATAGAGCTCCCTCGGGAGTGGCTGAGGACGCCCAGCTTCCGGCTTGTGCGGCCTGCAGCTCGGAGAGGAGGACGGCCCTATCAGCGGTCACAGGAGGTAGTTCGTGCATAATGCGGGTCAAAGCTCCAGTTCCAGGAACACGGCGCCCTCGATGGGATTGTAGCGGTATGGGAGTATTTCCCGGAAGCCGAAGGAGAGGTACAGGGCTTTCGCCGCCTCCATGGAGGGGAGGGTGTCCAGGCGCATGCGCTGGTAGCCGATCCGTCGGGCCTCTTGGATCACCGCCTCACAAAGCGCCCTGCCGATGCCCGACCGTCGGAGCTTTGGTCTCGTATACAACCGTTTCATCTCGCAGATAGATCCTTCGCTTCTCCTCAGCGCCGCACAGCCTGCCGGCTCACCGGCCCATTGAGCGAGGAGGAGACGGCCGAAGGGGGGGCGATAGTCTCCGGGAAGGGTGGCGAGCTCTTCATCGAAGTTTTGGAAGTCGAGGCTTATGCCGAGAGACGCGGCGTACTCTCGGAAGAGTTCTCTCACCGTCGCCAATCCCTGGCCGTCGTGGGCTTCGATAATCTCCAGCATGGCCGACTTCCCGGGCCCTCCAGCAAAGGGGGAGATTTCCCAAAGGGGAAACAGGTGGAGGGGCTGCAAGCCCCCCGGAGGTCACGATCAGGACTTCACCCACTGAGCCACCGTATCCAGCACATCCCTGACGTGAGCGCACTCGCACCTGGCAGGGCAGGGCCTGAGCTCGGTCTTGTGTAGACAGTAACCGGGGCACTCCCCTGTGCCTGTCATCCGTTCCACGAAGATCGGGCCGGTGGCAAGATCGATGAACCGTTTGGCCTTGACGGCAAGGGTGGAGTTGCACGGTTCATGGTTGAAGAGGAAGAGACCGAGTTCGAGTTCCTTGAAATGAGCAATGTAACCGGAGACCCTCAAGTCTTGATCACCCAGAAACTCATCTCGTTCCCGCCACACCTTGCCGCACATGGTGCATTCCTTGAAATGCTTGTCTGGCTCCGTGTCCATACCAAGCGGCGCCTCACGGTCGATGGGACGGAAGTAGCTATCCTGCTCTACGCTCCGCATGTAAGGAGAGCCGGGGGTTCAGCTCAGGCCTTTCAGCGCGGTTACTATAAAAAATTTGAGGGGAGACATCAAGGTGGATGGCCCAACACGTGAAGCAACTACCATTCAGGGTTCAGTGGTTGTCGCGCGCCGTCTCAGATAGAGGCAAGCAGCGTGACCGGTTCGACACCGGGATGCGTGATCAATCACATCGATGGTCTCCTTTTTCAAGTGATACTGGGGTATCGCCTCCAGGGGAACCAGGCGGGCTAAAAGCACGTCACTGCCGGCCCGAAGGACCCCTCCCGCAGGGCGACAGAGAAAATCCATGAGTACATAATGAAACTCCACAGCGCCCGTAGCATCCACCAATATCCAGTCGAGCACGGAAACAAGTCGGCTCACCTCCACCTTCAAGCCGACTTCCTCTTCCATCTCCCGGACGATCGCCTCCTCCATGGTCTCACCCAGCTCGACTATTCCACCCGGCAAAGACCACTGCCCCAGTGCAGGAGGACGGCCGCGACGCACGAGGACGACTCGGTTCTCGTCGAGAATGATCGCGCCCACCCCGACGAGCGGGTGGGCTGGATAGTCTCTCCCCATGGGCCGGATCCTTCCCGCTCTCCCCGCCCGCAGCCGCGAAAGTGGCTCAGGCCTGCCGTTGGTCACTTCAGAAGAATCATCACTGCTCGCATCTGCAAGCCCCGACACGGAAGGGTTAAAGAAACCTTTTCGCGAAGGCAACAGACGCCCCCCCGTCCCCTGTCAGGTTATCCAGCCTGGAGGCTACGAGTATGAAAGGTCAATCAATTCAACTTCCAGAAAGCTTCTCCCGATTTTTGATTGGAGCTTCTCAATGAGCTTGGCGCGGAACTTGGGGTCATCAATCACCATCTTTCCGCTTACCTCTTGATCATGATACAAGGCAACGAGAAAAATCATGTTACGACTTTCGAATTCTTCGACATCGACCAGTGTGTCGGGATGGTCCTCTGGCGAAATCTTTTCGCCACAGTCGTAGAATGTGCACCATTCTACCGGCCACTTGCCTTTCAATCTTGGGTCTTCTTCCAGGAACATATTTTGTTGTTTCCTCCGTTCGAGCCATTATGCTTGCCCCTCGAACAACCTTATTAACGAATGGGCACCCGGCTCGTTGTGTCACCTGGAGACAAGTGCCGGCTCGCTTGTCGATCCGGGGACACCTCGAGCGCCACCGACTCTCACACCCCTTGGTTCCGCGGGCAGCCGGCAGGATGAAAATCCTCGGGTGGAACGGCTGTTAGATGGAACGGTGTGCCGGACCTGAGGGATACGAAAAGTCGGAGGTGGAAGGGGGTGGTGACTCTCTTCGGTTTTCGCTCAGGTGGAGTGGGTCACGTGGAGGAAGAGGCTTTCGCCTGTCTCGTCGAAGCCTGGTTGGGCGTTCTCTCGCGCCAGGCCGTCAATGCAAATACCGGTCTCATTCGCCCGCGACCTCAGGAGCCATCGAGGGTGCAAGCCGCCCGGCGAAGGCGAGGGGGGCGGCCCTCGCCTCCGGCTGCCTGCCTCGTGGCTGGAATCCGGGCAAGGGATTCCAGCCCAGGACCTTACAGGTACACAATTCTCTCTTTTTCGCTCCAGCCTGCCCGTTCCCTGGCCTCATAGCCCCGTTCGAAGACGAGCCGGTTGAAGTTCAGTCGTTCGTCGTCTCGACCTCCTTTCTTGAGGGGGACGTTCGCCAACACCCCCTCGATAGCCGCCTCCCTGGGCACGCTCAACAACCGCTCGTCTTTCCTGAGATGAACGTCAGCCGTCAAGATCCCGAACGAGAAAGGGCCCTTCACGATGGTGGGGAACTCATGCTTTTTGAAGTCATAGGCGACCACCCGGATATCGTAGCCTTTCCCGATGAGATCCTCGAATCTCTTGATGAACTCCTCTCTCGTAAGGTACCTAGGGCCCTTGAGGCTGGCGGTGACGAGGATCGGGACTTCCACGTAATAGTCCGTCACGACGGTCAGCCCCCGAGGGAAGGATTTCCTGAACTCCTCCAGACCCTTCACGGCGGAAATTCCCCGCCATGCCTCAGGGAGATCATAACCATTGATGTAGTCCGCATAGTGGGAGGTTCCTCCCACCGCCTCCTCCTCCCGGATCATCACGTCCATGCACATGGGCCCACCGGCCTGAGCCAATCCCCGGCACTGGTGGATGGTGGCGTAGTAGCCTGCGGTGATACCCGCATCCGCCTCCATGGTCGCCAGGGTAAGCCAGCCGGAGCCGCCGATGGCAGGATTCGAGATGGTCAGTCGTCTTTGCTCAGCCACGGCGTCCTCCTATGTCTTGGCGCTCATCGTCTTGAGCTGCTCTATGGAGACAGAGTCCGCAAAGCTCAGGCCCTCGAAGGCCAGGCAGTCCGTCACGCACGGGAACTGCTTGCACGCGCCGCAGGACTGGCAGATGCTCGGATCGTTGTTGAGCAATGCGTGGCAGCGGAGCCCGATCCCGCACTGGCGACACTTGAACCTCGGCAGATCCTTGAGCTTCTCAGGCGCCTCCCGAGCCATGCGCTCCTTCTCCTGGGCGAACTTAAGGTCCAGGCACTCTGCGGTCTTCGCGAAGTGGCCCATCTTCACCCCTTCGGCCCTGGCATCCCTCGTCATGTCCAGCACGCACACCCCGTCCGCCACCACCATGACCTTTTGCTTGTTGAGGTACCGGTCGATGAGGTTCTTGAAGAGCTCAGCGTTGTCATCAACATGAAAAGGATTTACGTGGATCACCTCCTCGTAGCCTAGGGACACGCCTTCCTTGTCGAAGTCGGTCTCGAGCGGTATCTGGCCGCCGGTCATGCGGATAACGAAGTTGTTATAGATCACGTTTATGGCGCCCCACTTCCTGTTCTTGCCGGCGATCTTGATGGCGTTGAGGTTGAAGTTGTAGCCGCCGTCGCCCGAGGCGGTGACGACGACCTGCTTGTCCGAGCAGGACTCCTTTATCCCTTCGCCGATGATGACCCCCGAGCCCATGAAGAAGATGGTGTCCACGATACGGTAGTCGTGCCAGCCCTGGAGGTTGCCGCACCCTCTGTCGGCAACGTAGACCACCTCGTACCTGTCTTTCCCCTTGAGCTTGTGTTCCTTGTTGTATCTCCTCATCCCCTCCAGCACCGACCAGGATACTTTGGTGTCTCCACACCCGGCGCAGTTGGACACAGGGCGCATAAAGGTTAACTCGTCTTGAACAGCCGGTCTTGCTGTCGCAGCCATGGGTCACACCTCCTTTCACGCGGCCAGAATATGGTCGATGTAAGAAAACCGGTCGTAGATCCTGGGCTCATAGGGGATCGTCCGATCGAGAACCTTCACGTTGAGCCCGAGCCTGTTCACCATGTCGAGGAGCTGGAGATAGACGACCCGCGTGTAGCCCTCCTCGAAGACAAGGATCCGCTCGATGGGGTGCTTGGAAATGAGTTCGGTGTAGAGCTCCTCCGGCTGGGGAAACACGACATCCCCTGCCACGGCCACGACATCCCCGAACTTGCTCTCCAGACGTCTCCTGAGAGCCTCGTCGTGCCCCACCATCCTGAAGTCTTCCCGG
>Ga0335070_10009277_pt1 | contig 11543 bp, 10 predicted proteins | sample Lox_Sample_13_FD_206722 | JGI IMG/M metagenome (GOLD analysis project Ga0335070, IMG submission 206722) | Soil microbial communities from Loxahatchee National Wildlife Refuge, Florida, United States - Lox_Sample_1.3 | ecosystem: Environmental > Terrestrial > Soil > Wetlands | place: USA... | reverse complement strand
GATCTCGTCCGGGCCATGCGCGCCTCCGTCCTCGTCCTCGGCCCGCTCGTGGCCCGCTTCGGCAAGGCGGCCGTGGCCCTGCCCGGCGGCTGCGCCATCGGGTCCCGCCCGGTCGACCTCCACATCGCCGGGCTGGAGAAGCTCGGGGCGAAGATCTCCCTCGAGCACGGCTACATCCAGGCCCGGGCCGACCGGCTCCGCGGCGCCGTCATCGAGTTCGAGAAGAAGACGGTCACCGGCACGGAGAACCTGCTCATGGCCGCGACCCTGGCCAAGGGCGAAACGGTCCTGCGGAACTGCGCCCTCGAGCCCGAGGTCGGCGATCTGGCCGCCCTCCTCATCAAGATGGGGGCGAAGATCGAGGGCGTCGGCGAAGAGACCCTCCGCGTCCAGGGCGTCCGGGAGCTCGGCGGGGCGGCGCACGACATCATCCCCGACCGCATCGAGACGGGGACCTTCCTCATCGCCGGCGCCCTGACCGGCGGCGACGTCCTCGTCGCCGGAGCCGAGCCGCCCCATGTCGGCGCGGCCATGGACAGGCTCCGGGCCTCGGGCGCCGCGGTCGAGCCCGAGGGGCCGCACGGGATCCGCGTCGCCGGCCCGCTGGAGCTCAAGGCCCAGGACATCACCACCTCGCCCTACCCCGGGTTCCCGACCGACCTGCAGGCCCCGTTCATGGTCCTCATGACCCAGGCGAACGGGACGTCCATCATCACCGAGACGATCTTCGACCGGCGCTTCTCGCACGTCAACGAGCTCCTCCGCCTCGGCGCCTCGATCGAGGTCCAGGGCGACAAGGCCGTCGTCCGAGGCAGGACGCCGCTCTCCGGGGCCGAGGTCACGGCGACGGACCTGCGGGCCTCGGCCGCGCTCGTCCTGGCCGGCCTCGTCGCCGGCGGCGAGACCGTCCTCAGCGAGCTCGACCACCTCGACCGGGGCTACGAGCGGATCGAGGAGAAGCTCCGCGGCCTCGGCGCGTCCATCGACCGGTTCGAAGCCTAGGAGGGACCATGGGCGACTGCCTCTTCTGCCGCATCGCGAAAAGGGAGATCCCGGCGAAGATCGTCCTCGAGGACGAGCAGTTCCTCGCCTTCGAGGACATCCGGCCGCAGGCTCCGGTCCACGTCCTGATCATCCCCAAGCGGCACATCGCCTCGCTCAACGAGGCGCCCGAGGGGGCTGAGGCCTTGCTCGGCGAGGCCCTGCTGCGGGCCCGCGAGATCGCCCGGGCCAAGGGCGTCGGGACGAGCGGCTACCGGATCGTCCTCAACACCGCCCGCGACTCCGGCCAGGAGGTCTTCCACATCCATTTCCACCTTCTCGGCGGCCGCCGGATGACCTGGCCGCCGGGCTGAGCGGGGGCGGGGACCGCGGGGTCACATGGCCTACCTCATCGACGGGAACAACCTCCTCGGCCGCGTCGCGCCCGAGGAGCTGCGCCAGAGGTCCGGCCGCGATACCCTCGTCGTGAAGCTCCTCGCCTTCCAGAAGGTCACGCGCACGCGCATCCATCTCGTCTTCGACGGCAACCCCGAACGGGAGCGGAGCGAGGTCCCCGTCAATCCGAAGTTCACCATCCTATACCCCGGCGAGGGGCAGACGGCCGACGACGTCATCGAGGACGTCGTCCGGCGGCTGACCGACCGGAGGCGGTTCTTCGTCGTCAGCTCCGACCGAGCCGTCCGGGAGTTCGCCAAGGAGAACGGCGTCGCGGCCGTGACCTCGGAGGAGTTCGCGAAGGACCTCAAGGCGGCGCTCAAGGAGCGGAAGAAGCAGAAGGAGTTGGAGAAGCACGTGAGGAACCCTTCCCCGCTCGAGGTCGACCTCTGGGGCGAGGTCTTCAAGGTCAAGCCATGAACGCGTTCTCCGTCGTCGGCGCCGGGCGGCTGGGCACGTCGCTCGCCCGGGCCCTGACCCGCAGGGGATGGGGCCTAGAGGCTCTCGTCGACCGAGACCCGGCCGCGGCCCGGGAGGCGCGCCGCATCGTCGGCCGCGGGCACGCGGGCACGGACATCCGGCTGGCGGCGGCCCGCGGCGCCGGCGTCGTCTTCGTCTGCGTCCCCGACGACGCCGTGGAGACTGTCGCGCGGGCGCTCGCCCGGTCGGGCGCGGACTGGGCCGGCCGGACCGTCTTCCACACGAGCGGCCTGCTCCCGTCCGCCGCCCTGGAGCCGCTGCGACGCCGGGGCGCCCGTGTCGCCTCGCTCCATCCCGTCCGGTCGTTCCCGGAGAGGACGGGCGGCCCGCGCCTTTTCCGCGGCATCGTCTGGGCCGTCGAGGGCGACGCCGATGCCGTCCGGCTCGGGGCGAGGATCGCCCGCTCGCTCGGCGGCCGGCCCATCCGGCTGAGCGTGGAGGCCAAGCCCCTCTACCACGCCGCGTGCTGCGTCGCCTCGAACTTCCTCGTCGCCCTCGAAGCGGCCGCGGCGGGCCTCCTGAGCGAGGCGGGCGTCGGCCGGGCCACGGCGGCCCGGGCCCTCTTCCCTCTCATCCAAGGAACTTTACGGAATGTAAAGGAACTTGGCTGGGCGAAGGCCCTCACCGGGCCGGTGGCGCGGGGGGATGTCCGGACGGTCCGCCGCCATCTCGAGGCCCTGTCCGGCCGGCCGCTCGCGGACGGGGTCTACCGGGCCCTGGCGAGGCAGGCCCTGGCGCTCGTCGAGCCGGGCAAGGTCCCGGCCGCGAACGTCAGAGCATTGAGGCGGTCGCTGGGAGGTAAACGACCTCCTCTTCGAGGCGCACGCCGGACGTCGCGAAGACCCGCTCCTTGAGCTCCCGGGCCAGGGCGAGGACGTCGCGCGCCCGGGCGTTCCCCGTGTTGATGAGGAAATTGCAGTGGCCCTCGTAGACGGCCGCGCCGCCGACCCTCATGCCGCGCGCGCCCGCCTGCTCGAGGAGCCGCCCGGCGGCGACCCGCCGACCGTCCGGCGAGCAGGGGTTCTTGAAGAAGCTCCCGGCGCAGGCCGTGCCCCAGGGAGGATGCTTGGCTCGCCGCTCGTCCATGTGCTCGCGGACCTTCGCCTCCGAGGCCTTGCGGTCGCCGGGCTCGGCCCTGACGACGGCCCGCAGGACGAGGCCGTGGTCGCGCTGGAGGGAGGAGCGCCTGTAGCCGAAGGCCAGGTCCGCCGCGGTCCGCCGTTCCTCGCCGCCGTCCGGCCTGAGGAGGACGGCCTCTTCGAGGACATCGCCGATGCTCCGGCCGAAGGCCCCGGCGTTGCTGAAGAGGGCGCCGCCCACGGTGCCGGGGATCCCGGCCAGGAACTCGAGCCCGGAGAGGCCGTCGGCCAGGGCCTCCTGGAGCAGGGCGGACAGGGCCGTGCCGGAGGATGCGGTCAGGCGCCCGTGGCCGCGGGAGACCCCCTCGGCGCGGTTCCGGATGAGCAGGCCGCGGTAGCCTTCGTCGTCGAAGAGCATGTTGTATCCGCCGCCGACGACGTAGAACGGGAATCTCTCGCGGCAGGCCAGGGCGACGGCGCGGGCGAGGTCATTCTCGGTCCGGGCCTCGAAGAGGAGGTCGGCCGGGCCGCCGATGCGGAAGCTCGAGAACCGGTCGAGCGGCGCGTTTTGGGGGAGAGGCCCGCCGACGGACCCGAGGAAGAGCGCCTGGAATTCCCGGTTGGTCACGGTGCTCATTATTATAGGGCAACGCCGCCTGGGATGTAAAATGCGGTGTCCCCGTTATCGTCTCTTGGCACGCGAATTGCTATAATGAACGGCGTCAGGCATGATATTGACAATTGGGAAGATAGTCGCTATGATTCAACAAATTTTGTGGAGAGGTTGCGCATGAGAAAAACCATCGGCATCTCGGTGCCCCTGTTATTCCTGTTCATGGCCGGCCTCGTCGCGGCCCAGACGCCGGACGAAGAATACCTCAAGGCCGTGCAGATCAAGGACCCCTGCCAGCAGGCTCAGGCGCTCGACGCCTACATCACGAATTTCGCGGGCAAGGGCGGCCAGTACGACAACTATGCCTACGCGTACTATTGCCTGTCCGGCTGCGCGACAAAGGGGCTCGACAAGGCCATCTCCTACGGCGAGAAGGCCCTGGCCATGCCGGCCACCGACAACGATACGAAGCTCAAGATCTATTTCGCCATCCCTCAGCTCTACGCCGGGGCCGGCCAGACGGACAAGGCCAAGGCCGCGGCCCAGAAGATCATCGACCTCGGCAAGGCCAGCGGCGACGCGGCCATGGGCCCCAGGCTGCAGGCCTCCGGCTACATCCTCCTCGGCCAGTTCGCGGAGAAGTCCGGCGACTACGGCGCCGCCGCCAACTCTTACATCGCCGCCTACGGCGTCCTCAAGGACCCGGGCATCCAGAAGCTCCTCAACGGGCTCGCCAACACCCTCTATAAGAGCCAGCGGTACGCCGACGCAGAGCAGGTCTTCCGCCAATACTACGCCTCCGACAAGGGGCCCGAGAGCGCGGCCCTCCTCGGACAGACTCTCTATAAGGAAGGCAAGGTCGACGAGGCCCTCGCCATCTACAAGGAAGCCTATGCCCGGAAGAAGACCGGCAAGCTCGCCGAGAATATCGCCATCATCCTCAACAACGAGGCCAAGACCAAGCCCGCCGTCAGGGCCCAGGCCATCGACGCCCTCATCGAGGCCGGACTCCTCAACCCGGCCCAGCAGAAGGCCTACTTCCAGGCCGCCTTCAACCTCTACGTCAGCAACAACCCCGACCTCGCCGACATCAACGCCAAGATCCAGGAGCACAACAAGAACATCGAGGACCTGACCAAGACCTACAACGACCGCTACGGCACGAAGAGCGAGGACGAGCTCACGGGCGCCGAGAAGGTCTCGATGAAGAAGCTGACCAACGCCATCGAGGCGGAGAAGGCGGCCATCGAGCAGATCAAGGCCTCGCAGTCGGGCGTCCAGGAGAAGTTCAACCAGCTCGTGGCCCAGGCCAGGGCGCGGCTGGGCAAGTAAGACCGCCGCGCGGCCCGGCCGCGGGGCGCGGATTCTCCGGGGTCGGAGGGAAAGGGTGGCGTCCTCTCTATCCGCCAGGCAGGCGAGGGCCCGGGCCGAGAAGCTCCGGCGCGAGATCGCCTACCACGAGAAGAAGTATTACGTCGACAATGACCCCCAGGTCTCCGACGCCGAGTTCGACCGGCTCATGCGAGAGCTCGGGGAGATCGAGGCCCGCTTCCCCGCCCTCGTCGCCCCCGAGTCCCCGACCCAGCGCGTCGGCGAGAAGCCGGTCGACGGGTTCGCCACCGTCGCCCACCGGACGCCGATGCTCAGCATCGACAACGTCTTCAACGAGGACGAGCTCCGGGAGTTCGGCGAGCGCGTCTCGAAGCTCCTCCCCGGCCAGGCCGTCGAATACGTCGCCGAGCTCAAGATCGACGGCCTCAGCATCTCCATCCTCTACCGCGACGGCCGCTTCGCCCGGGCCGTGACCCGCGGCGACGGCGTCCGCGGGGACGACGTCACGGCCAACGTCAAGACCCTGCGGTCGTTGCCCCTCGTCATCGACGACCGCCGGGAGGTCGAGGTCCGCGGCGAGGTCTACCTGCCCTTCGAATCCTTCCGGGCCCTCAACCGCGAGCGCGAGGAGGCCGGCGAGCCGCTCTTCGCCAACGCCCGCAACGCCGCCGCGGGCTCCCTGCGCCTCCTCGACCCGCGCCTCGTGGCCTCACGGAACCTCAGCGTCTTTCTCTACTACCTCTTCACCGACGGCCGCGAGGAGCCGACCCAGTGGGAGGCCCTGCAGAGGATGAGGCGATTGGGCTTCCGGACCAACCCCCATTCGCGCCTCTGCCGGACGCTCGACGAGGGCCTGGCCTATTTCCGGGAATGGACGGAGAAGCGGGACCGCCTCGACTACGACGCCGACGGCATCGTCCTCAAGGTCGACTCGGCCGCCCAGCGGGAGGCCCTGGGCTTCACGGCCAAGTCGCCCCGCTGGGCCGCGGCCTTCAAGTTCCCCGCGCGCCAGGCGACGACCCGGGTCAGGGACATCGTCGTCCAGGTCGGCCGGACCGGCGCCCTGACGCCCGTGGCCGTGCTCGAGCCGGTCAAGCTCTCCGGGACGACCATCAGCCGCTCGACCCTCCACAACGAGGAGGAGCTCCGGCGCAAGGATGTCCGGGTCGGCGACCACGTCCTCATCGAGCGCAGCGGCGACGTCATCCCCCAGGTCGTCTCCGTGATGAAGGAGCGCCGGACCGGACGGGAGAAGCCGTTCGCCTGGCCCTCGAAATGCCCGGCCTGCGGCGCGGCCGTGTTCCGGCCCGAGGGCGAGGTCATCTCCCGCTGCGTCAACCCATCCTGCCCGGCCCGGGTCCGCGAGTCCATCCTCCATTTCGCCTCACGGCGGGCCATGGATATCGACGGGCTCGGCGAGGCCCTCGTCGACCAGCTCCTCGCCTCGGGCCTCGTCCGTTCCCTCCCGGACCTCTACCGTCTCGACCGCGGGCGCCTGGTCGCCCTCGAGCGGATGGGCGAGAAGAGCGCCGACAATCTCCTCGGCGAGATCGCCGCGTCGAAGGATCGGGACCTCGACCGGCTCGTCTTCGCCCTGGGCATCCGCCATGTCGGCGAGAGGACGGCCCAGGCCCTGGCCGGACGGTTCCGGACGCTCGAGGCCCTGGCCGCCGCGCCCGAGGCCGAGCTGACGGAGGTCGCCGACATCGGCCCCAAGGTCGCCGAGAGCATCCGCTTCTTCTTCTCCCAGCCGGAGAACAGGGCGCTCGTCCGGCGTCTGGCGGAGGCGGGAGTGAACATGTCGGCGAAGGAGAAGCGCGGCGCGGCGCGGCCGCTCGCGGGCCAGGTCTTCGTCATCACCGGCACCCTGTCGTGCTGCACGCGGGACGAGGCCCGGGAGAGGCTCGAAGCCCTGGGCGCTGAGGTCGGCGCTGCGGTGACCCGCAAGACGACCTGCCTCATCGCCGGGGAATCGCCGGGCGCCAAGCTCGACAAGGCCAGGGAGCTCGGCGTCAGGATCGTCGGGGAAAAGGAGTTTCTAAAGATCGCCGCCGGCGGGTGATCATTTCTTCTTCGTCTGGCCCTTCTTCTTCGCGCCGAAGAAATCCAACGAAAGCAGGCCCTGGAGCCCCGTCTTTTTCTTCACGCCGACGCCGAGGTCGGCCAGCTCCTGGCGGGCCTTGGCATGCTCCGCGTCGGCCTCCAGTGCCTTCTCGAATTGCCGGATGGCCTTGGTCTGCAGGCCCTCGGCCTTGTAAAGGACACCGAGCCCGACGTAGCCCTCCGGGTTCCAGGGTTCGAGGGCGATGGCCTTGAGGAAATCCCCCTCGGCCTTGCGCACGTAGCTCGGGATGCGGGCTTCGACCATGGCCAGGAGGAGCCAGTAATCGGCCTTGTCCCGCCTCAGGCGCACGGCCTCCTCGAGGTAGGTCACCGCGTCGTCGAAGCGGTCCATGCCGTAGAGGGTCTTCCCCTGGCGGAACTTGATCTCGGCCTTCTTGACGGAGTCCTGGGCCTCCTCCTGCTCCCCCGTCTGGGCGCCGGAGTCGTAGGCCGCCCGCTTGTCCTTGTTGCTGAGGACGCGATAGGCGTTGGTGATGGCGTCGAAGACCTCGTCGATCTGGCCCTTGTAGTCCGCCGACGCCTTGCGGTCGAACCGGTCGGGGTGGAAGCGGCGGGCCATCTGGAAGTACGCCTTCTTGATATCCTCTTCCGTGGCCGTCCGGGCGACCTCGAGGAGCTGGTAGAAGTTCTTCTGGGGCATGGCCTCGCGGAAGGCGAGGATCTCGGTGATCTCGACGGGCAGGCGGCCCCCGGCGGCCCGCGGCGCCGCGCTCGCGGCGGCCGCCTTCGGCTCCTCTGCCGCCTTGAGGTCGACGAGATCCAGGCAGTAGAAGAGGTAGAGGCTCTTCCAGAAGAAGTCCGGCGGCGAGGTCAGCGTCCGCAGGACGACCTCGGCCGTGTCGCGGCCGCTGATGCGGTCCAGGATCTCCTTCTCGTCCGGGGTCAGGAGATAGGCGAACGACTTGCGCTTCAGGAACGGAACCTGCTGGGCCAGGAAGGATTTGAGGGCCGGGTTCGGCTGCATGCGGCGAATGCCGTACTCGATGATGAAGGGAATGCTGATCTTGGACTCAGCAGCCTGGTTCGTCGCGTCCTCGCGCTCCTGGAAGGCGATCTCGGCGTCGAAGAAGGGGAAGACGTTGAGGGTCGTCTCCCGCAGCTGGTAGGTCAGCGCGTCCGAGAGGTCCTGCTCGGAAATGACGCCGCGGCTTCGCAGGACCTCGCCGATGTTCTGGTTGGGCTCGACAAACTCGTCCATGGTCGCGTGGGCGTCCTTGGAGATGCGCTCGAGCTTGTAGAGGACCTCGCCCAGCCGCTCGTCCGGGACGTTCGTTTTGACCTGGATGAGCGTCCCCTTCTGGAAGAAAAAATACTTCAGGACCTCGCCCCGCTTGTAGACGAGTCGGCCGGTCCGCTTGTTGAAATAAATGTCCCGCAGGCTGAGCGCGATATGAGTCATGGCCAAGAGCCATCCTTCAATCGAGGGTCAATAAAAGACTATAATCAAAACGCGTCGAAATATCAACCCGCCGCGCCACCCACAAAGGTTGAGTCAGCGCCGGCCGGGCCGGATTGAAAACGCCCCCCGTTTGTGGTAGTTCTGGGGCATGAAAGTCGCCCTGGCGCAGTTCGCCCCGGTTCTCGGGGACGTCGGCCGGAATCTCGAGACCCACCTTGATCTCATGGACAAGGCCCGCCGGGCCAAGGCCGACCTCGTCGTATTCCCCGAGCTCAGCCTGACCGGCTACACCCTGAAGGACCTGGCCGCGGACGTTGCCCTCGACCCCGCTTCCGACCGCCGTTTCCGCCGCATCGTCGAGCACAGCCGCGGCCTGTCGGTCGTCCTCGGCTTCATGGAGGAGAGCCCCGCGGCCCGCGGCCTGTTCTACAACGCCGCCGCCTTCGTCTCCGGCGGCAAGGTCCTCCACGTCCACCGCAAGGTCTATCTCCCGACGAACGGGCTGTTCGAGGAGGCCAAGTTCTTCGCCCAGGGCCGCGACTTCCGGGTCTTCCCGACCCCCTTCGGCCGCGTCGGCCTGCTCATCTGCCGGGATTTCCTCCACTACGGGGCGAGCTACGTCCTGTTCTCGGGGGGCGCCGAAATAATCATCACCATCTCGGCCGCGCCCGGCCGCGGCGTGGCCGGGACCGACGACGGCTTCGAAACGAGCCGAATGTGGGAGCTCATGGGCGAGGCCATCTCCTACTTCTCAACGGCCTTCGTCCTCTACGCGAACCGGGTCGGCCTCGAGGACGGCGTCTCGTTCGCCGGCGGCTCGTTCATCTACGGCCCGGCCGGCCGCCTCCTGGCCCGCGCTGCCTATCTCGACCCCGAGTTCCTCGTCCACAGCCTGGACCTCACGGCCGTCCGGGAGGCCCGGGCGCGCTGGCTTTTCCGGCGCGACGAGAAGCCCGAGGTCATTTTCCGCTCGCTCGAGAGGGTCCTCCGTGCCCCTGAAGATTAACCCGGTCTTTACGGAGAAGGTCCTCGTCCGCTTCATCCGCGAGGAGCTGGGCAAGCACGGCTTCCGGAAGGCCGCCCTCGGCCTGTCGGGCGGGCTCGATTCCTCGGTCTGCGCCGCCCTCGCCGTCCGGGCCCTCGGTCCGAAGAACGTCCTCGGTCTGATCATGCCCTACGGCGACTCCTTCGCCGCGGATGTCCGGGACGCGGAGAAGGTCGCCCGCGAGCTCGGCCTCCGGACCCGGACGATCGACATCGCGCCGCAGGTCGACGCCTATTTCGCCGCCTGCCCGACCCGCAGCCGCGTCCTCCGCGGCAACAAGATGGCCCGCGAGCGCATGTCCATCCTCTACGACTGGTCGGCCCGCGCGAAGGCGCTCATCCTGGGCACGAGCAACAAGACCGAGCTCCTCATCGGCTACGGGACGGTCCATGGCGATATGGCTTGCGCCGTCAACCCCATGGGCGACCTCTACAAGACCCAGGTCCGGGAGCTCGCCCGCCACCTCGGCCTGCCGGCCTCCATCGTGGACAAGCCCCCCACGGCCGGCTTATGGTCCGGCCAGACCGACGAGGCGGAGATCGGCATGGCCTACTCCGAGCTCGACCGCATCCTCGATACCATGGTCGAGGGCCGCCGGACGGTCCCGGAGACGATCCGGGCGGGCTTCGCGGCGGCCAAGGTCCGGCGGGTCGCCGCCCTCGTCCGGGGCTCGGAGTTCAAGAGGAAGATGCCGCCGATCGCCAAGATCTCGTCCCGCTCCGTCGGCCACGATTTCCTCTATCCCTACGACTGGGGCCGGTAGGCCGTGAACGGACAGGGCGCCGGGACGGCGCCGAAGGGACGGTTGTTCGTCGTTGCGACCCCCATCGGCAACCTCGAGGACATCACCCTCCGCGCCCTCCGCGTCCTCGGCGAGGTCGAGGCCGTCGCCTGCGAGGACACCCGCCAGACTTTAAAGCTCCTCAACCGATACGGGCTGAAGAAGCGCCTGATCAGCTATTTCCACCCGCGCGAGGGCCGGAAGGTTCCGGAGATCATCGGGCTGCTCGAGGCGGGCCGCGACGTTGCCCTCGTCTCGGACGCCGGGACGCCGGCCATCTCCGACCCGGGCTTCCCGCTCATCCGAGAGGCGCTCAGGGCGGGGATCCCCGTCGTGCCGGTCCCCGGGCCGTCGGCCGCGGCGGCGGCCCTCTCCGCCGCGGGCCTGCCGACCCACCGCTTCTTCTTCGCCGGTTTTCCGCCGCCGAAAAAGGAGGGGTTGCGGAAGCTCCTCGCCTCGCTCGGCGAAGAGAAGGTGACGCTCGTCTTCTTTCTTCCGACCCGGCGGGTCCGGGAATTCCTGGAGGCCGTCCGGTCGGTCCTGGGAGAGAGGCGGGTCGTCATCGCCCGGGAGCTGACGAAGGTCCACGAGGAGTTCATGCGCGGTACGGGCGGGGAGCTCTTGGAAGGGCTCGGGGACCGCGTACTTAAGGGCGAGGCGACGGTCCTGGTCGAGGGGAAGAACTAAGAGGCCGGCCCAGGAAGGCCGATCATATTTTTTTATCAATTACTTGACAAGTGGGCGCTCATATATTATATTAATGTTACACTAAGATAATGAAAGGAGGCCGTTATGGCTATCATCAAATGGGATCCCTACAGGGATATCGTCACGCTCAGGGACAGGATGAACCGCCTCTTCGAGGACATGCCCACGCTCCGCGGCGAGGAGAAGGATCTGGCCGCCAGCGCCTGGGCCCCGGCCGTCGATATCTATGAAACGGAGAACGAGGTCGTCCTGACGGCCGAGATCCCCGGGGTCGACGAGAAGGACATCGAGATCAAGGTCGAGGACGACACCCTGACCATCCGGGGCGAGCGGAAGTTCGAGAAGGAGACGAAAGAAGAGAACTTCCATCGCATCGAGCGGGCGTACGGGTCGTTCTTCAGGTCGTTCGCCCTGCCCTCGTATGTCGACCACGACGAGATCGAAGCCGAGCACGAGAACGGCGTCCTCCGGATCCGGATGCCGAAGAAGGCGGAGCTCAAACCGCGGAAGGTCAAGATCGTGAAGCCGGCCGCGCCGCCCGATAA
>Ga0335070_10009276_pt1 | contig 11544 bp, 8 predicted proteins | sample Lox_Sample_13_FD_206722 | JGI IMG/M metagenome (GOLD analysis project Ga0335070, IMG submission 206722) | Soil microbial communities from Loxahatchee National Wildlife Refuge, Florida, United States - Lox_Sample_1.3 | ecosystem: Environmental > Terrestrial > Soil > Wetlands | place: USA: Florida... | reverse complement strand
GCAACATTTAGCAACGTCCTCTTGAATCCGATGATTCTTTCACGAGTTGGGAACTACGAGACAGGTCAGATCATACTTGCCAGCGTTCTTTCCACCGGTGGAGTTGGAGGAGTAATTGGAAGCGTCGCGATGAGTGTGTGGGGTGGTCCAAAACGCAAAGTCAAAGGTGTACTCTTTGGAATGGTATTGCTCAGTTTGACAAGCACACTGTTGATGGGGCTGGGCCGTGAATTCTACCTGTGGGCCTTAGCCTCGTTCCTGGGTCTATTCCTGCTCCCTATACTCAATGGCTGCAGCCAGGCTATATGGCAAGCCAAAGTGGCCCCAGACGTTCAGGGACGCGTCTTTGCAACAAGGCTGCTTGTCGCTCAGATATCTGCACCGATAGCAATGCTCATGGCAGGACCCCTAGCTGACCGCATATTCGAGCCAGCCATGATGCCTGGCGGAAATCTTTCGCCAATTTTTGGTTCTTTGATCGGCACAGGTCCAGGCACTGGCATAGCGATCATGTTTTTGATAACCGGGATAGCGGGAGCATTTGTCGGCTTTGGGGCTTACACCATTCATGCAATCAGAGATGTCGAGGATATCCTACCTGATCACGACGTAAAGGCATCTGCTCAGAAGACAGGGACTGAATGACATAAACTGACCCACGCGCACGCCACAATTTAGCCCTCAAAACCTGAAGAGTTATCAGAACCCACTGGAGGAAGGCATTCATACATAATTCGATGTCTATGTCATAGGTATATCAGACGTACGAAAAGCCGATATTGATGGTGAAACATGAACCACCAAAGAAAAAAAGGGGATTGCGCGAGAGATATCTCCCCTCGCATGTGCAAAGCGCGCGCATTCTGTGTGGTCTTCGTGTGTTTCTTCAGGTCATTTCATTTTGGGTGGTGAAGCTGAAGCTTGGTACTTGCCCTTCATGCTTAATGTCTATGATTCTTTTTGGCTTGTGTATCTTCTCATTGAACCTTGGTTTTTCTTGCCATAGTAACTGAGTCTCAACCCCTTTGCATAAAGACGTCGGCTCGACTTTCGCATAGAAAATCAGATTCCCGCAGCTATGCATAGCTGCGTCCAAGAAACCCGTTGCATTGTAACGATCAGCAAATCCCCACTTCCCATTAGTCATACCAATGTGGAGAGGAACGCCTTTGCTATCTGCCATCAGATAGACGCCTTTTGAGCTAGCTAGCTATCGTCAGGGTTCTTGTTGCTCAGTTGCCATCTGCAAAACCTAATATAGAATGGCAACGTCGATCAATGACAGTTGCCAATCAGCAACAAGGTAGCAGCTCAGCAAGGAAAAAGTGGTGGAGTTGAGGGAAAGCGGATTCAGAAAATACCTTCAGAAACGCAAACTGAAGGCAAAAGCTATCGACTCCTCAATCAGCGTCGTGAAAGAGCTCGATAGGCACCTGGAAAAAAAGAAACAAACACTCGATTCTGCCAGCTTGAATGCGCTCAAGGAGTATATTTCGCTTCTGATCAAGGAAGGCAAGAACTCCGAGGAAAGGCTTGTTGCCATTGCGCGCTACTGCTACTTCGCGAACAAGAACGACTTGTATGTATACTTGGCGTCAGTACTCGGAGCTGCAAACGTGCTGCCCGACATCGGTGAAAGACTAGCAATAATCGCCGGAGAAGAAACCCGTCGCAAAGTCTACGAAGGAGTCAAGTTCCCTCCACCCGGCGCGCCCCAAGACGACTATCCCAAGTTGACCGAGACAATCCTGGAAAGGATGGAAACGGAATTGCCGCCAACGAAGTGCAGAGAGGTCATGACATGGAATTATCACCGAGTTCCTGCAGCAACATTCAGGGAAGCGAAGAAACGCTTCGAGAAATCTGCGAGTATAGACGAGTACCTCAAGGGCGAGCACAAGATGCTTCTTAAGGAGCTCGAAAACTGCATGAAAAAGAACCGACCGTGGTTTGAGCAGGAAATCACACCTAAGGTCTTGGAGTTTGTCAAGAACAACCAAGAAATCAACACTGGAGTTCGAAAAGGCGACAAGATATTTAAGATCAAAATCCCATACTCCCCGAAGCAGTTTCTTGTAGAAAAAGACCCAATCATGAAGAGGTACTACGCCTGCCACTGCCAGCTGGTCAGAACCGCCCTGCGCGACGGCAAGCCCAAAATCCCGCCGGGCTTCTGCTACTGTAGCGCGGGGTTTGAGAAATTGCATTTTGACGTGATATTCGACGAACCCGTGGAAGTAGAGTTGCTCGAAACCCTTCTGAAAGGAGACTCCCGCTGCCGTTTCGCGATAAAGATCCCAAAAGGCAAGATGAAATAGTGTCAAAATCTTAGTATGCCCACTGTGTGTTCGGGACGAAACTTCGCCCCCAACAAAGCATGTTACGTTTTCCCAACAAAAAACAGATATGAGGCTGGTGACGAGCCGTATTTTGCTATTGCTTCTTTTATTCTCTCTCCCTCTTCCCTCAGATGAAGTCGAGTTGTCAGATCTGGGTAATCTTCTATCCTTTTGATGGCATCATCAATATCCTTAATCGAATTGTGGAATGTTGCCTGATTCTTTGGATCCTCGCACTCAAGTTTCCTCTTACAGAACAGGCAGTCGACGGGATGCGTAGAATCGAAGACCTCCAACTCTCTCAGCTTCAGACTGCCCGCAATGTCCATGATTCTCTGCTTCGTGAGGGTTTTGTTATGGGTGACGCCAAGCAGAGAGTCGATCCTTGCTTCCCATTCATGCTCAAGTTCATCTGCTTTTTGCGCCTCAGTCTGGTCTCCATCACAGTAGCACTCTTGAAGTATGAAATTGCCACCACTCTTCAACACACGCTTCATCTCGGCCAACACCCTGTCTATCTTGGCGAGATGATGGAGAGAATGGGACATGCAAACAGTGTCAAAAGACTCGTCTTCGAACTCTAAATTCTCGGCGTTCATCTCCAAGAATCGCACAGGTTTTCCTTCAAACCGCTTCTTTGCGGATTCCATCTCCTTTCTTGAAGCGGCTGAAGCGCAATAATCTATTCCCACAAAAGAATCACAACTCTTCAAAGTCTTCATCAGAGTGTCAATGAACCCTCCCCCTGCTGTGCCAACATCCAATACCCTACTGCCAGAAACAGATCCCAACCTTTTCGCTATTTTGCCTGCGTTGGAGGAAGCCAATCCTTTTGGTAAGCCTTCCATCTTCATCCTATCCTGATGCATCGACAGCGCGCGCGCTTTCTTCCCCCACACCCGTGAAATAAAAGAAGCCTTACCTTTCTAAGTCTGAAATACGAGTCTAGAGATACAATCCTGAACGCGCGCTGCCTTGTCCCTTTTTTATGTGTTGGATTAGGAACAAAGTCTCCTGGTCGCCATATTCTCCAAACAAGTGCCCGTAAAACCTCAAATCATAGTTCCCGCTAATGGAAATCTGCACAAAATCATCGTCAACCGCATCGTGCTCTGTGCAAAAACCCTTCAGCTCAGATGCATAGACTTAGCCCTGAAATTCCCAAGTTGCACTCACTCTATGGTGAGTTTCAAGCAAAGGCTCAGGGTCCACAAGTGGCGCGCGCTGTTCTGAGACATAGAACGGGGAAATGGCCAGCCCCCTGTCACAACAAGAAAAATGAGGAAGGATGCGGGAGATATCACCAACTGAGGTCTATAATGGGAATTTACGCTATACTAGCAAGCGATAAATATTTCAAACCACTTTTCAACAGCAAAGCACACTATGCTCTCGCCTAGTATGCTGCCTTGCCAAACAGAAAGGAGGCCCTACATCGACGTGATGGGCCAGTGGCCCATCTCAGATGACAATGTTCAAGAGACAGCACGCACTAATTCCTAGCAGCGTATCAAGACCTTCATCTACATCGCACGCTAGTAGATTTTTATCTTCGTCTGCAATATTAGGTGCATCGCGATGAATGTCAGCATGCAAAAAAGGACTCAGGAGTAAGGGGTTAATGGTTTATCGGAGTTGTTGCCGTTGGTAAATGTTGTCTTGCAGGCTTTTTCGGGTTCTCATTATGAGATAGGTGTTCAGCAAGGGCAAGCTGTTCGCGAGTTGTTGCAAAAGACATTAAGACAGATTCAGAATTTTGAAGCCTTAAAACAGATGAAGTCCAAACTGTTGCCAACCCCTCTTTTTCTAGCATTGGCGAAACGTCGAGCTGACAAACTGTTCAGAGACGATATATTCGAGCATTATCCGAAACAAGCGCAACGTTTGAGAGGCCTAGCCGAGGGCGCGGGGGTAAGCATATCAACCATTTTGCTCATGCAATCACTAGAGCTGCTGATAGGACAGAAGAGTGAATCAAGTTATCATCTCCAGGCATGTACAAGTTTAGGATTTCGCCCCAAACGAACCGCGACGGAAGAAGCAATTTTGGCCAAAAACTTTGATTACCCACCAGAGTACCTAGCCTTCCACCTAACATGTCTGACAAAACCGACCGGAGGCTTCCAAACCTTAGGCTGCACAATGGCACCCTTGTCGGGCATGTTGGAAGGCGTCAACGAGCATGGGTTAGCTGTGACTTACAACTACACATACACCACTGACAAGCCAGAACACTTCGTGCCATTCTCCATTGTCTTACAAGAGATGCTAGAAACATGCAAGAATTCGGATGAAGCCGTCAAATTCGTCACCCAAGCGAAACGAGCCGGAAGCGCCCTTTTTACGTTTGCGGACATCGAAGGCGACATCAAGGTAGTGGAAACCTCATCCAATCACGCATCGGTACGCGAGGTTGTAGATGACCAGATAGTCGTCACGAACCATTATGACACTCCCGAGATGCAGAAAATCGAAGTCCTACACACTGCGGTCTATTCTGGTAAGGCTCCAAAAGCGTTGCACGGTATAAGAGTCCACGAATCCAGTGAACTGAGACTGAAACGAGCACAGGAACTGCTGAAAGGCAAGGCCAAAATAGATGAAAACAAGATTGCCGAGGTCCTGCGAGACCATGGCAGAGAAAACAAGCCTTCAATGATGACCATCTGCCGACACAGTGAATTTGCAAGCACTCTGCGCTCAGTTATTTTCCACCCAAACAGAAAGATAATGAAAGTCTTGTACGGAAACCCATGTGAAAACGAGTATGTCGAATTCGCGCTTAAGGAATAGTCGATTCCTCTGAGACTTTGAAAGTGAATTCCGAGAAAGAGTACGCGCTAGTCTCAAAGACGGATGACAAGGCACAGATGAAAGAATATTCAGTGTCTCGCTCCGCTTCCGATCCGCTCGCGCTGAGAGAGTAGCTAGAGTTGAGTAGTTGGTCACATAGCACACAGGTAGGCGACCGTAGGCGTAGAAATCGGTCGGTTGATAAAACTTTACCCTCAGCTTTAAATCGGAAACTGATAACAAACCATGATGATGCTGGAAATAGAACTAAACAAGTTTTCAAATTGGCTAATGAATAACGCAGGACCAATCATCAGGTACCGAACAGCCATTGAACTTCTCCACGACGATGAAAAGAGATTATCATTGGAGAAGGACATTATGGCTAGTCATCTTGTTCACTTCTGGATAGAAAAATTGCATGCGACTCCTGACAGAAAAACATTACACGGGGCAAAAACAGAAAATTACGAGAACGTCATGGGCAAGCTTTTCGAGTTCGGTCTAAAGAAAGGAAACCCCGCCTTAGATCAAAGAATCAGACCTTATCGTTTGTGGCTGAAAAAACAGCTGAAACTTTCAAACGAAGGCTACCTTCCTGTCTTCTATCGCACGCTGACAGCGGCATTCCTGGTGTTGACTGGGTATTCATGTGATGAAGCAGTCAAAGAGTGGGTTCTTAGACGCCTAGAGACCGTCTATGCCTTTGCGGAGAAGGGCAACTTGAAGGAGGCGTACGTGCCTCAAGACTCTTATCCGGGTTTCCCAAAGGCCTTCAGAAACACTCCACTTCTGAATCCTGAGCTATATCCAGACGACGAACTGAAACTCCCTTGGATACATGACATAAACGCATTCCTATACTCATCATTCATTTCCGAGGACACAGGACTAAGAAACAAAGTTGAAGCCATAATCAAGTTCATTTTCAGTCGAGAATACCAGAATTTGCACAATGGTTATGGAGTAGTCCGCCATCAGTCTGGAAGATACTACATGATGGGATGGAGTGTTCACCTGCCAGCATATTTCGAACCTGAAGTCGCGCCCAAAGAGTTTGGACGTTTGCTACTATTGTTGAAACTTCTAGGCCGGTCGGAGGTTGCAAAGCACCATTCTTGGTTCAAGCGTTCAAAAGAAATGCTGGATCAATTCAAGAATCAAGATGGCCTGATCAGCTTTCCAAGAGAATTCCTGCCTGAGAGACGGAGTGGCTGTTGGGTTTTAGGACATAGAATGGGGATCGAAGAAAATCACAGAGTTCAGAAGGCCATTACATGCGAATCTACGTTCAGGTTTCTAGAGATAATATCGCAGAATACCTGAAATGGTTTGGTCGGTTGGGTAAAGTCTTATCCCACACATACGAAAGACTTTTTTCGCGTCTGTTTAGCGCGCGTGCATTCATCGGCAGGACAGGAGAAAAGGTGGTTGGGTTCTGTGCGGCCCGAAAGATGGACTATCGATTGCTTGAGCTGGCAGGAATTGTTGTTCGCCATGATCAGCTAGGTAAAGGTATTGGAACTTATCTGTCCAATGTCAAAGCCTGTAGACCTAGTCCCGAATTCGTTGAACCAGCTTTGCAGTCATTGCGCACGCTTTCACCCTGCACACTCCATCTTTATGATCCTTGAAAGGATATCAGCTCTTGCAACATAGTCCTTGACCATGCAGAAACGTCGTAGCCAGATTAGGAATGCCATGAGTGAAAGCGCGTTTTGTCTTGATCAAGAAATTGTGATACTGCGGCATCTTGGCGTGGAAAAGAAATATTAGCAGGGAGCACCCACCAGTGTACTGGGAGGTCAAAATTGCAAAGCCCAACTTGCCCGAAGTGCGGCGCTCAAATGACAATCAACACACACGGGGCATACGTATGTCCAAATTGTAAAGGAGTCTTCCTTCCACACAGCGTGTTTGGAGTAACGTGACCGAACAACGCCAACAGAACGACGCACGTTACGGCGGAGCATGCTCCTTGAAAACTCAGATAGCTTCTACGGCGCAAGGCACTTAAGAGAGTCCGCTCGCCAGAATTGGCGGATTTCGCTCAGTCTAATCATAGCTCAGGCTATACAACGGTACAACGCACGAAAGTCTTTCATAGTTGAAACCGATAATTGTTCTTGGTAAACGATGTCTCACCGAAGCCTTCCTCCGTTGCCGGAAAAGGCCAAGAAACAAGAAAAAGAATACAAGTGGCTGGAAGCTGCAGAGTCGTATCTGCAAGAGCTAGATTCCTCATCAAGGGCCGGACGCCTGAAACGCTCGTTTGAACCAGAAGTCTGGGAGCGAATAGGCTTCTGCTACAGTTTGGCTTCCAGACAAGCTGAACACGCGGAGGAATTCAAAAGACTCATAATAATGGCAACCGAGGCCTACAGGAAGGCTGCACACCTCTTTCAGAGGCAAACTGGCCTCAAGAACCAAGCAAAAAGTGCCCAGTGCAACGCGGCAGCCGCGTACTTAGGCTCTTGGTCGGCGTCCAGCCCCTCGAAGAAGAGGGAGAAGCTCGTTGAATGCATCGAGTTTGGGAAAAAGAGTCTGGACACGTATGAAAGAGTAGAAGACAGATTGGATTATGCAAGGATGTGCAATGACTTACTGTTGCCGTTCTTCGAGAGACTATACGTAGCAGCCGACTCAAAAGACATGGAGGAAATCGCCAAAGAAGGAGTCGACTGTGCCAGCAAGTCTATAGCGATTCTTTCCAAACTGAAAGACAGGGGCGAGCTCCTCCGGGCATATTTCGGAGCAAGTCTTCAAGCTTGGTACGCTGCAAACGTCAGCGAAAAAGAAGAAAAAAGCAAGGAACTTGCTCAAAGAAGCCTGAGTTATTCAAAAGAAGCGTTGAAACTCTCCAAGAGCGTGGATAACCCCTACTATACGGCCATGTCCAACTGGGCGGCTGCCTTCTCCACTCTGCTCTTCACAGGAAACATCGAGTCTTCCTTGAAGTCCGCCGAAGAAATGCTGAGGGACGGCAGAATTGTAGACGACAATTACCTCCAGGGAGTCGCCTATTACGTTCTTGCATTCGCTACCAACTGGATGATGGTCAGGGAAGAAGACCCTGACAAGAAGAAGCAAGAAAACGAAGAAATCATCGCGCACGCCGAGAAGGCAGCACATCATCTCGGCCTGGTCTGCCAAGATCTGTTCATCGCTGAAACATACTTGTTCTACGCTGAAAGCTACTCTTCCCTCGCAAACAACATTGAATACACCCTTGAACAAAGAAGGAACATGCTGAGAAAAGGCGTAGAAGTTGGACGCAAAGGATTGAAGCATGCAAGCCGCTCAGGCTCGCCAGATGCGTTGCTTTCTAACCTGCACGCGCTAAGCAAAGCATTGCACTTCTGCTCCAACCTTGAGGCCGAAAAAGATGAGAAGAGGATGCTGCTTGAAGAAGCCTTGACTCACAGACGAGAATACAACAGGCTTGCAGAGAGAGTAATTCCGGCAAACGACTGGGTTCGCGGGGTCGGTCAGAATTACGAGGGCCTAATAAGATTGGACGCAGCTAGACAGGAAAAAAATAGAGATAAGGAGGTGAACCTTCTTAAAACCTCTGTCAAAAACATGGAGGAAGGCTTGAACCGGTGCCAGACATGGGTATCGTCTCATCCCACTCCGACCCTCATAGCTGTCGTCGGAACATTCGAAGACGGGTTTGGGACAATACTGAACGAACTCTACCAATTAACGAACGACAAGAAAATCCCAGCCAGAGCTGCTGAGGCTTACAAGGAAGCGGCAGTGCTATACGAGAAAGCTGGTTTAGTGAATCGCACCGCAGAATCCTACTGGAAAATGGCAACATTGAAAGACAGTCTCGACGAACATCCTGAGGCAGCCGAGAGTTTCGAAAATTCGCAGGCAGCGTATAAGGCAGCGGCACAGAAGACTCCTCATTTCAGAGACTTCTATTTGGACTACGCAGTTTACATGGAAGCATGGGCCGAAATTGAAAGAGCCAAGTCTGCAAACCAACATGAAGAATACGCAGTCGCGAAAAATCATTACACAAGGGTTGCTGATCTCCTTAGGCAATCAAAGGCCTGGGGTTATCAGTCCTTGAACTTCACCGCATGGTCACTCCTCGAACAAGCTGAGGATTCAAGCAGAGAAGGGAATAGCACTGAATCAGCAGAAACCTTCAAGAAAGCTGTTGAGCTCTTTAGAACGGCAGGACAGGTCTTCAAACGTGAAATCGACAGGATTCAGAACGTTGACGAAAAGAGAAAAGCCGCTGAACTCTCCGAAGCTTCGACAAGAAGGATGGAGTATTGTCTTGCAAGAACGAAAGTAGAAGAAGCTAGGTTACTCGACCAGAATGGAGAATATGCCAAAAGTGCAGAAAGATACGGTTCGGCTGCCTCTGGCTTTGAGAACATATTGAAGACTCTTGGAACTGAGGATGAACGAAGAGAAATAAAGCCCGCGGCTATCATGTGTCGCGCATGGCAAAAAATGAAAATTGCCGACGAAAGGGCGTCACCAAGACTCTATCGCGAAGCTTCCGAACTATTCATGGAAGCAAAAGAATATGATTCGAAAAACAGAACCATCCTGCTAGCACTGGGCAATAGCAGTTTTTGCAAGGCCTTAGAGCACGGAGCCAAGTTCGAGGCAACTCGGAAAAAAGATGATTTCTTCAAGACAAAACAGCATCTGGGAAGCGCAGCTAATTATTACTTGAAGGCAGGGCACGACAGTGCTTCCATGTGGACGAACGCCACCGAGATTCTTTTTGATGCATACAATTACCTGATTGCCGCTGAGACTGAAATCGACCCTGAGAAGAAAACGAAGCAATACCTAATCGCTGAAAAATGTTTCGAGAAGTCAGCCGAGTTGTATGAAACAGCATGTTACACTGGCAAAAGAGACGAAGTTCTCAAGATACTTGAAAAAGTCAAGGAGAAGCGGGAGTTTGCTTTATCTCTAGGAGAGCTGTTGGCCGTCCCAAGCGAAGTGTCGAGCACGCAACTAGTGCCAGCGCCGAGACCGACGGTCGAAGAGCCCATAGGCCTGTCAGAATTTGAGCATGCATCCGTGAAAGCGAACGTGATTGCACCTCAGAGAGAGGTGAAAGCAGGCGAAGACCTTCATTTGAACATAGAGCTCATTAATGTTGGCAAGAGCCCTGCGTTCCTGATCGAAACTGCTGAATTGGTTCCACAAGGTTTCGAGCTAATACAAAAACCCGAGATGTACAGTGTCGAAGACAGCAGTCTCAACATGAAAGGGAGACAGCTTGCTTCACTGAAGGCCGAGGAAATCAGAGTAATCCTGAGATCATTTCAAGAGGGCAACTTCGCGATCGGACCGAAAATCATCTACTTAGACGAAGGGGGCCACCGGATATCCTGCGAACCTGAACCGGTCTCAATTGTCGTTTCTGAAACCGTTCTTCCATCCCGTGTGTCAACTGGATACGGTGATCTTGACAAAGTGTTGTTCGGAGGAATACCAGAAAACTACGCGATCATACTGACCTCACCGTCGTTCGATGAAAAGGAATTCCTGGTCAGGAGATTTCTCGAATTGGGAGCGAGAAAGGGAGAAATCACTTTGTGCATTTCACCCTTGGGCGACATTAGGTCTCTCGCAGAGGAATTTCCGTCAAACTTCTTTCTCTTCATTTGTAATCCTCGAGCTGGGGCGATGGAAACCTTGCCCAATGTCTTCAAGTTAAACGGTGTAGAAAACCTTAATGAGATAAACATTGCATTGGCAAAAGTCTTTGAAGGGTTCAGGGAGGGACCGAAGAGAGCATACCTGGGGATAGTATCCGACGTTTTGCTACAGCATCATGCCAATCAAACCAGAAGATGGCTGGCCGACATCATTCCAAACCTAAGGTCCCGAGGATTTACTACTCTAGCTGCAGTAAACCCTCAAATGCATCCCCCTCAAGAAGTTCAAGCCGTTCTAGATCTTTTCGAAGGAGAAATCAGCATCTACGAGCGAGAAACAGAAAAAGGTCCAAAGAGATTTCTCAAGGTCAAGAAAATGCACAACCAAAAATACCTTGAGTCTGAATTGCCTATAGGAAAAGAAAGAACAGAAAGATGAAAAACCCTTTTTCTATGAACTCTGGCTGATTTTTGCCACAGCTACAGAGCCAGTTAAGACGCTGCTGTTGAGAAAAGTGAGTTCCTTGCCTGAGTCCAGCCGAATCCTAGTGCAGAAAGGCGTGAGTTCCCTGACCACGCCTTGTTCATTCATGTATGTCGTGCAGACTCCGTCACCCTGAGAGTATGGAAGTCTGCTTCGCACGATTGCTTCTGAAGCTGGAAATGTCGTGACGATTACCCCCCCTTGGACTATGGCAGTGTTCGGATCGGTTTCACTAGACTCCGATGTCATTCCGTATTCGCGTCACCATCGCCGTTATCTTCTCTTC
>Ga0335070_10009274_pt1 | contig 11545 bp, 8 predicted proteins | sample Lox_Sample_13_FD_206722 | JGI IMG/M metagenome (GOLD analysis project Ga0335070, IMG submission 206722) | Soil microbial communities from Loxahatchee National Wildlife Refuge, Florida, United States - Lox_Sample_1.3 | ecosystem: Environmental > Terrestrial > Soil > Wetlands | place: USA: Florida... | reverse complement strand
CTGGGTCTGAGACTGAGTCTGGTTCTGCGCGCCCGAGTTCGCATAGCGTGGGCAGTTAGGATTCCGCGGACAGTTGGGGCCGGTGCCGTCACGAAGACGCTGCCTGCACTGGGCTCCGCCTGCCTGCGTTCCACGCTGCGCCATGGTGAAAACGGGCACGACAAGAACGAAAAGCATCAGCAGAGAAACAATGCCTCTTTTCATGATCATCTCCTTGCCCACCAGTAAGCCGACTGAATCTGTCGCTTAGCGGGCGTATCGACACTCAGACTGACGGCTTTCCGCGTTACGAGTTGCGCTTGTCACAGCGATCGGTGACAAGAACACGGTTGGGGCGGCTCACGTAAAATGAGGCCGATGCCCGCCATAGTGAGCACGGCCGCCGAATCCGGCGCAGAGCGTGAAACCTTCACGGTGGGCCAGCGTATTGCCCTGTGGTTCATCACCTGGACCGGCTACCTGCTCATCCGCCTGATCGGACCTACGCTTCGCTACACGGTGACGATTGAAGACGGCGGCCCGCCCGACTTCTACCCCCATCCTTCGATCTTCGTCTTCTGGCACAACGCCGTCATCCCTGCCTGCTGGTGGTATCGCGGACGTAACATCGCCGTCATGACCAGCAGCAGCTTCGACGGCGAATACATCGCGCGCATCATCGAGAAGTTCGGATTCCGTCCCGTCCGCGGCTCTAGCACTCGCGGCGGAGTTCGCGCCCTCTTGGGTATGCATACGGAGATCGAATCGGACCACAGCGTGGCATTCACCATCGACGGGCCGAAGGGCCCCGTGTACATCGCCAAACCCGGACCGGTCCTGCTGGCGCGGAATGTGCAACGGCCCATTCAGGCGTTTTACATTGCGGTCGAACGCGCGTGGATTTTGAATTCATGGGACCGCTTCCGGATTCCGAAGCCGTTTTCGCGGGCGTATCTACGAGTGGCCAAGCCGATCTTCGTCCCGGCAGACACGGACTCCGAATCCGCCCAGCGCCTACACGCCGAGATGCAAACAGCCCTCGACCGGGTGCGGGAGTACGCGGAGGGCCAGTCCAGACCTGAAAATACCTACTGACTAAAGTACCCTAGCAAAGCGCCGCCGAGACGTAAGATCATGTTCGCCGGGCCATGTCCATGTTAATCAGACGGCTTTTCTTGATCGGAGTAATTTGCATCTGCAGTTTTGCCTCCGCTCAGGTCCGAGCTTGTTGGGTCAGTCATCACGAGCTTCCTGACGATTTGCGTTCCTCCCTCGAAAAGCGGCTGTCGACATTTCTCGCCGCAGAGGCCGAGGGACGCTGGGACGAGGTCGCAGAATTGATCGGCGAATGCTCTCGGTGCGCGGGCGGATCGCTCTACACCGACCTTTATAAACGGTGTTTGCTATCGAGAATGCAAGAGATTCGAATGGTGGACTTGGACTTCTCCATCCACGACCTAACCACCTGTACGATGACAGAACTTCCCGCTGGACCAATGACCCGGGTGGCAGCGGAACAATTGAAATGGTACGTGGGCGGAACAGGGAGCTTTCAGACCTCTTCAGAGAGATGGACGGAACAGACTCAAGTCGTCGCATACCGCGACAACGGCCAATGGTACTTCATACCACCGCAGCAACACATGCAGGAAAAGTGGGAGAAGATTCATTACACAGAGGCAGACTTTGCTCGGGACTACCGACAGGAGCTTGAGGTTCGAAATAGCCCGTCGAGTCCCTTGGAGATAACCAACCTGCATGCGTACATGGACAGAAAATTCCCATCAATAAGAAACGTACGCTTTAAGCTTCACAACCGGACATCCAAAAAGGTGGTTGGGCTCCGTGCGGAGATCACTATGATCAACGGTCGTGGAGCGATCGATTTCGGAGGACCTTTCGAGATCGAGGCGAAGGGAGAAATGGCACTGGAACAAAGTGCAAGTGCTTATGGCGACTTCTGCAGGGGAATAGACAAACAGGCCTTGTTCGTCGAGGAGGTTGACTTCGCCGATGGGTCGAAATGGAAATCAGAGGAACAAGCCAAGTCAGAATGACTGGTGTTCGGTTCTATTCCTCAATCATTAACCGGGTTTCCGAAGTTTCTGTAAGCGCAGGCACGCATCGATTCTTCGATTGACAGTCAAACCTGCCACCCTCTACATTCAAATCTCCGCTCATCGTTGAGCTTGTTCTTTCGCAACCTTGGTTCGCGTGCTCGGGAAGCGGGTGAGAAACCCGCGCTGCCGCGCAACTGTAAGCGACCTGTGCCGCGTAGCGGTATAGATTCGTTCGTCCACTGTCGAAACGGGAAGGACGCACGGGAGTTGAAGTCGCAAGCCAGGAGACCGGCGCGAATCGCATCGATTACCCCTTTCGCGTGCAAAGGAGGCTCCCATGCGCTCGCCCGTTTTCCTGCTTTTGCTCCTGCTTTCTAGCGCGGCATTCGCCGACACTCTCAAGCTCACCGTCACCAGTCCCGACCATCAGCCCGTTGCTAACGCTCGCGTTCTGCTGCACCGCCCCGATAACGACCAGATCGTGACCGCCGGAAGCACCTCAGGCAGCGGCACGGCCGAATTCAACGTTCCCGCTGGCACATATCGCATCGAGGTCCTTGCACCCTCATTCGCCAAATCCGTCTCCTCCGTTTCCGTCTCCGGCGAAACCGCGAAAGCGATTGACCTTCACCTGGCCGGCTCCGAACAGACGATCGAGGTCACATCGTCAGGCCTGCCGGTCGAGACCGTCAACTCCGCCGCGAGCGTTTCCACCGTCGATGCCGACCTCCTGAAGAACCAGCAGCCGATCTCCATCTCCGACACCATGCAATTCCTGCCCGGCGTCGTCCTGGGCGATTCCGGCCAGACCGGCGGGCTTACCGGCATGTTCGTCCGCGGCGGCGAATCCGACTACAACAAGGTGATCATCGATGGCGTGCCGGTGAACGAAGTCGGCGGCCTCTACGACTTCGGTGCGACCTCTCTCGCCTCGGCCGACCGGCTCGAATTCATGCGCGGCCCCCAGAGCACGCTCTACGGATCGGACGCCATGAGCAGCGTCGTGCAGGTGTTCAGCGCCGAAGGCTCCACTCGCACTCCCGAATTGCGTTTCGGAGCCGACGGCGGAAACTTCTCCACTGCCCACGGTTATGGTTCGCTCGCGGGAGCGATCGGCCGCTTCGATTACAACTTCTTCGGCGAACAGTTCAACACTAATGGTCAGGGTCCGAACGACGCATTCTCACGCTCGTCGATGGGCGCTAACTTGGGAGTCATACTGTCACCGAAGGTCCTGTTGCGTTTCCGCACGCGCCACGAGAATTCCTGGGTTGGCGTTCCTGGCGAGTGGGTCTTCAACGGCGTACCGCTGCTTCCGCCCGACCTCACCGAGTACGCGCACGACAACAACTTCCTTGCCTCGCTCGCGCTCACCATTACGCCCTCGGCCCATTGGCGGCACAACATCAACGGCTTCGAATACAACCACAAGCGTTACAATGCCGATCCTGTCGGCGGCTCCTGCGATTTTCCCTATTACCTGAATTGTCCCTTCACGTCGAACGATCACCAGAACCGCGCCGGCTTCAACTACCAGGGCGAATGGATGCCGCTGACCTGGACTCGCACCACCTTCGGCTTTGATTTCGAAAACGAAACCGGCTGGGTCGACGAGAACTTTGGTTTTCCCGCACAAATCCACGGACTTCGCCGCAACGAGGGCATCTACGGCGAGCAGATCGTCACCTGGAAACGCCTGACTGCAACCGCCGGTCTTCGCTTTGTGCATGACGAAGGCTTCGGCAACAAGGCCGTTCCGCGCGTAGCGCTTTCGTTGGTCGCCATGAAAGGTAACCAGGCCTTCAGCGGCACCCATCTTCGCTTCAGCTACGCTCAGGGATACAAGGAGCCCAGCTTCGAACAAGCTTTCGGCGTCGGTGCTTATGGCATTCTTCCCAACCCAGGCCTGCAACCCGAAGAAAGCCGCACGTTCGAGGCCGGCTTCGACCAGTCTTTCTTCCATCGCTACACACTCACCGCAACCTACTTCAATAACCTCTTCCGCAACATCATCGAGTTCCAGTCGCTGACGCCGCTGACCAGCCAGTACATCAACCTGAATCGCGCCACAGCTCAGGGCGCCGAGGTCAATTTCAGCGCGCGCATCCGCGATTCCATCCGACTCGATGCGTCTTACACCAACGATTCGACAAGGATCCTCTACGCGCCGCTTGCCACTGATCCCACCGAGGTTGCCGGAGCTCCGCTCCTGCGCCGTCCCAAGCAACTCGGCTCATTGCTGCTGAACTATTCCGGTAAGCGCTGGGGAGGCGTGATCGGCGGCAGCTTCGTCGGACAGCGTCCCGATTCCGACTTCCTCTTCGGTGCCGTTCCTCCGGTGACTCACGACCCCGGATACGCACTGGTCAACCTCGGCGGCTGGTACGCGATTACTTCTCGCGTTAGTGTTTACGCTAATGTGGATAACGCTCTGGATAAGCAATACGAGCAGGTCGCTGGATATCCGGCGATGAGAACGAACTTCCGCGCGGGGATGAGATTCAGAATTGGCGGGGAATAAGCAAAGTAAATGGAGGCCGGTCGCCCTCGACCGGCTTAGCTATTTCTGCGGATGTTCTTGCTCTTCCCATTCCAAGTGAGCCGCAGCTCTTTCACACAGCGCGGAAAATGTCAGACGGAAGCACCTCAAGAACAAACAAGCCAAGTATGCCCAACACCCAAAACGCGTCTTGCCAACTCATGGCAACTCCGCATCACTTTACCGTTTACCGTTTACCCTTTACCGCTTCTTATGCCTCGGCCGCACCTTGATCCAGATCGGCGTGCCCTCAAATCCGAATGCTTTCCGAATCTGATTTTCCAGGAAGCGCTCGTACGCGAAGTGCAGCTTCACGTCTTTGTCGGTGAAGAGCACAAACGTCGGCGGCGCCACGTTCGTCTGGGTCATATAAAGGATCCTGACGCGCTTGGAGATCGGCACCGATGCGCGCTCGAAATCCACGTGCTCGATGAACCGATTCATCTCGCTGGTTGAAATGCGCTTGCGACGTTCCTTGGCAACGCGCTCGATGGTCTCGAAGATCTTGTCGATCTTCTGTCCCTTGATCGCCGACGTGAAAATCACGGGGGCGTAGTCGAGGAACTTCAGGTTCTCGCGAACCCTCCGCTCGTACTCGCCCTGGTCGGCGGATTTCATGGCGACGCGCATCTTCGACCGCGACTTGCGCTCCATCCGCTCGGCTTCGGGTGTACCGGCCTGCTCGCGCATTTTGTGCGCCTGCGCGACCACCGTGTCCCACTTGTTGACCACGATAATCACCGACCGACCGCTCTCATGCGCGTAACCGGCGATGTTCGCATCGAGCCCAGTCACTCCTTCCGAAGCGTCGATCACCAGGATCGAGACGTCGGCGGCTTCCATGTGCTTGCGCGCCATCACCACCGAGAGTTTTTCGGCCATCAAATCGGTCTTGCCCTTGCGCCGAATTCCCGCCGTGTCGATGAAGCGATACTTGTGCCCATCGCGCTCGACAACTTCATCGACGGCATCGCGCGTCGTTCCCGGAATCGGCGAAACGATAGATCGCGTGGTGCCCGTCAGCTGATTGAGCAGCGTCGACTTTCCTACATTCGGCCGCCCAATAATTGCGACCTTGGTTTCAGATGTAGGCGCAGACATTCTTGTCTGCGCGCTATCTGCCGATTCTTCCTCTTCCGAGACTTCGGGCAGTTCATCGGTTTCAGTCTCGGTCGATCCGCCGTCGGGAATGACTTTCAGCACCTCTTCCAGCAACTCCGCCACTCCGTTCCCATGCTCCGCCGAAATCGGGACAAGGTTCTTGATCCCCAGCCGCCGGAAGTTTTCCGCTGCCGCTTCCAGTTCCACGTTGTCGACTTTGTTGACCGCGAGAAACAGCGGCTTCCCCATTTTCAGCAGCAACCGCGAAAGCTCCATGTCGGGCGCGGCGAGCTCGGTGCGCGAATCGACCACCATCACGATCGCGCTGGCCTCTTCGAGCGCCACCTTCGCCTGCCGGAAAATCTCGGACGGAATCAGCTCTTTGTCCTCGGGAATGATGCCTCCGGTATCGACCACGCGAATCTGCCGTCCACTCCACTCTGCCGTTCCGTAAAGCCGGTCTCGCGTGATTCCAGGCTCATCGCCGACAATGGCCCGACGCCGGCCAACCAACCGGTTGAACAGCGTGGACTTGCCGACGTTCGGTCGGCCGACGATGGCGAGGGTAGGAAGACTTTCGCTCATTTTGCTTTTACGGAACAGTAGAATGGTAATTCATGAAGATTGATCAAAGGCTAGAAGAGCTAGGTCAGGGAAGCACCAGTCCGAAAGTGTTGCTACAATTTGTCGGCTGCATTCAGCTGTCTGACTTGTTAGAAATGTCGATAGCTATTTCCGAAGGCACAGAATCAATCTATGAATCGGAGTGGCAACCCCCTTTATTCCCGTAGAACTTTCCCTTCACGAATCATCTTCGTTACATCGTCGTACATCATATTCCGCGTGGGACTATCCAATTTCGCAAGCCAGAAATCGGGACGGACCGGATACGCAGGACGATTACGGTATTTTTCCAGATATGGCAAAACTCTCTTCCCGCGTTGCGTCAAGTTCACAACAAGTTCTTCAGAAGGATGCGCACCGAGGTAGTAATCGAGAAGCAAGACACTTGCCTCATCGCTTGATGGGGTCTGGCTTGCCAGAACATTCTCGAGCTGCTGTTCCTTCTTTGACTGGCCAATCTTCTTTCAAAATGATCCCAAACTGTCAGCGAAAGCACTGACGAGAGCTGTGCGGCAGTTCCATCTTGCATCCTCATGCGCGAGTACAGGCCAAGGCCATACAGCGCCAGCAGAACTACCGTAATTAGGATAGAAAGCACGATCACTGCAGACTTCAGTTTGTTTTTCATCCGATTCTTCGTAAACGCAGATCACGGATATTATAGGTTGTAGATTTGTCCGCCTCGTCCCAAAACGCCACTTTCACCCTCCACGGATTCTTCGGTCCCGGAGGCTTGCTCGCGCGCGTGCATCCGGCGTACGAATATCGGCGTGGGCAGCTGGAAATGGCGAAGGCCGTCGAGGCGGCGATCGAGGAGAAGCGACACCTCATCGTCGAAGCCGGCACAGGCACCGGCAAAACCATGGCGTACCTTGTGCCTGCGCTGCGTTCGGGCAAGCGCGTCATCATCTCCACGGGCACCAAGAACCTGCAGGAGCAGCTCTTCTACAAAGACGTTCCGTTCCTCAAGCAGCATTTCGGCGACATGAAGGTCTGCTACATGAAGGGACGTAACAATTATCTGTGCCGCAAGAAGCTCTACGAACTCGCCGACCAGCCGATCCTCAGCGGGCTCGAAGAGATCGATCAGTTCCGCGCCATCGTCGATTGGGACAAGACCACCGACACCGGCGACCGCGCCGAACTCGCCGTGCTGCCCGAGTCGAGCGAAGTGTGGCCCAAGCTCGACGCCCGCGCCGACACTTGCCTCGGCCAGAAGTGTCCCGAGTACGAGCGCTGCTTCATCACCGAAATGCGTCGCCGCGCGCTCGAAAGCGATATCATCATCGTTAATCACCACCTGTTCTTCGCCGACCTGGCGATCAAGATGGCGGCTGACGAAGCCCCCGACGTTGGCGTTCTCCCCGAAGCCGCGGCGGTCATCTTCGACGAAGCTCACGAGCTGGAAGAGGTCGCATCGAGCTATTTTGGAGTCGGCGTCAGCACGGCACGGATCGAGGAACTCTCGCGTGACATCGAGAACTCTGTCGTAAAAGCGAAATCAATGTCAGCCTCGCTTACGCAAGGGCTCAAGTCGGTTCGCGAGCGGTCTAACTTCTTCTTCTCGCTACTTCCGGAACACGACAACCGCTTTGCCTTCGATGGACGTCGCGAATTCCTCGAAGCACACGGTGACGAGTATCTGGGATTCATGAACTCCCTCGGCCGCCTCGCCACCGACATCGACGCCCTCAAGCCGCAGCCGGAAGAAGCTCCCGCGCTCATTCGCCGGGTGAACGAAGTGCGCGTGCAACTCTCGTTCATCATGGAGACTGAAGATCGCAACACAGTGTTCTGGATCGAACGTCGCGGCGGATTCCGACAAAACGGCAACAACAGAAGCCGCAGCCGATCGGCCGATCGCAACGCCGCCATGGGCCGCAACCACGTCTTTCTGCAGGCCACGCCCATCGATGTCTCCGGCATTTTGCGGCAGGTGCTGTTCGAGCGGTTCGACACCATCGTGCTCACCTCGGCCACGCTTGCCGTCAGCGGAGGCTACGAATACCTGCGTCGACGCCTCGGCCTTGATAACGCCCGCGAACTCGTCGTCGCCTCTCACTTCGACTACGAAGCGCAGGCGTTGCTCTACATTCCGCCCGATCTGCCCGAGCCCAACTCGCCGCAATTCCAAGCCAAGGCTGCCGACAAAATCCGCCGCTTGCTAGAGATATCGCAGGGGCGCGCGTTCGTTCTGTTCACCAGCTATGCGCAGATGCGCGACGTTCACGACCGACTTCTGGGAGAAATCGAGCACCCGGCTCTCCTGCAGGGCACCGCTCCAAAAACCGCGCTGCTTGAGGAATTTCGCTCGACGCCTAACGCCGTGCTGTTCGCCACGTCATCGTTCTGGCAGGGAGTGGACGTGCAGGGAGACCAGCTCAGTTGCGTCATCATTGACCGGCTGCCATTCGCCGTTCCGAGCGACCCGGTGGTGAAGGCGCGGGTCGAGGCCATCAATAACGATGGCGGTAATGCCTTCTACGACTACCAGGTTCCGGCGGCAGTGATCACGCTGAAGCAAGGCTTTGGACGATTGATCCGTTCGCTGAACGATCGCGGTGTGCTGGCACTGCTCGACAACCGTATCCTAAAAAAGCCTTACGGACGCGTGTTCCTGTCGAGCCTGCCGCCGTACAAAAGGACGACAACGATTACGGATGTTGAAAACTTCTTTTCCTGAAGCGAGTTACACCTTCACTGTCTTCCCCGTCTGCGCCGCCTCGTAAATCTTCGTGATGAGGTTGATGTCCCGCAGCCCTTCTTCTCCCGGCGTCAGCGGGGTCTTGTCGTTCATCACGCACTCCGACATGTGCTCCATCTCCAGCGCGAAGTGATCTTTCTGCGGCAGTATCACTTCCTCCACCTTGTTATCGCGATGCACATACATGCGCAGGCCGGTGTAGTACATGTCGGGCAGCAGTTCGAACCAGCCGTCTGGTGTGGTCGCGGTCAGCCGACATTGCGACGCGTAGCCATACGTCGATGTGCAGTTGGCGATGATGCCGCTCGGGAAGCGCAGATGAAAGTCGATCGTCTCCTCGACCTCTTTGAACCGCGGATCGCCGGGCGTGCTGAACGTCATCGCACTAATTTCCACCGGCTCCTCGCCCGTAACAAACCGAGCTGCGTTCAGGCTGTAGATGCCGATATCCATCAGCGACCCTCCTCCGGCCATGGCGCGATTCAGCCGCCATTGCGTGGGATCGCCGATGTTGAACCCGTGCTCCGAGGTAATCGCCTTCACCTGTCCCAGTTCCTTCTCACGCGCCATGCGAATCATCTCGCGATTGAATGGTTCGTACTGGCAGCGGTAGGCGATCATGAGCTTACGGTTCGCGTCCTTCGCGGCCTTGATCATCGCCTCGCAATCGGCGGGAGTATTCGCCATCGGCTTCTCGCACAGTACGTGCTTTCCGGCCTTTAGGCCGCGAATGGTGTACTCGGCGTGCATGCTGTTGGGCAGCACGATGTAAATGATGTCCACCTCGGGGTTGTCGCGAATCGAATCGTAATTCTCGTAGTTGTAGACATTCTTCGGATTGACGCCGTAACGTGGTCCCAGCTTGGCGGCCTTGTCGGGGTGTCCGGTGACAAACGCCACCACTTTTGATTTGTCGCACTGGGAAAACGCCGGCAGGATCTGGTTGATCGCCAGGTTGCCGAGCCCCACGATGGCCCAGCCCATCTTCTTTCCCGGGGGATCGGGCACATGCAACTGAAACTGCGCATGAGCCTCGCGAACGAAGCTGCTGGCAATGGTGGTGGCGGCGATACCTGAACCTAATTTGCTCAGGAAACTCCGGCGAGTTACATCGTTCTCCGACATCGATGGCTCCTAAAATCGCGCAAAGTTGGTGCGGGGCATTCTAGCAGGCGACCGAAGCCAGCATAGCGCCGATGCATTACAATAGAGGTTCGGCAATCATCATCGGAACCCGCCTGTAATGCGGCTTCCAACAAATAGAGAGCACAAGCACCACATGTTTGAAGTCAGTGTAGAAGATACTTTCGCCGCCGGACACGCGCTTCGCGGATACCGCGGCAAGTGCGAGAACCCCCACGGGCACAACTACAAGGTCCAGATCACGCTCAATGGCGAGCGTCTCGACAACATCGGCCTGCTCTTCGATTTCAAGGACCTGAAGTCGGCAATGAACGAAATCATCGAGCGGCTCGACCACAAGTTCATCAACGACCTGGCGCCGTTCACCGAACTCAATCCATCGGCCGAGAACATGGCGAAGTACTTTTACGAGGAGATTCGCACGCTGCTCCACGACCGCACCGAAGATCGCGTTCGCGTAAAACTGGTGAAGGTCTGGGAGACGGATACCACGACCGCGACCTACTTTGAATAGTTTGGAATAGTGAGTTAGTAAATTAGTAAGTTGGAAAATCAAAACGGCTTAGCGTGGTGCTCTTCAATTTACTAATTTACTAACTTACTCATTTACTAACTCTACCAAATGCTGTCGATCATAGAAATCTATAGATCCATCCAGGGCGAGTCGTCGTTCGCAGGCCTCCCGTGCACGTTCGTACGGCTCGCCGGATGCAATCTCCGCTGCTCCTGGTGCGACAGCGAGTACACCTTCACGGGCGGCAAGAAGATGTCGCAAGACGACATTGTCGTCGAAGTGCAGAAGTTGTCACCAACCGGTTACGTCGAAATCACCGGCGGCGAACCGATGCTCCAGGAGCGCGAACTCGTTCCTCTCATGCAGCGCCTGCTCGACCTCGGATACCAACTCCTTCTCGAAACCAGCGGCGAACGTCCGCTCGCGAATGTTCTCAAAGCCGTTCACAAGATCGTGGACGTGAAGTGCCCCGACTCGGGCGAAGGCGGCACATTCCATCTCGACAATCTCAACGCTCTGACGAAGGACGATGAAGTGAAGTTTGTCCTCGCCAGCCGCGCCGACTACAATTTCGCCCGCGACTTCACCCGCATGCATCAGCTCGAAGTCAAGGTTAATTCCGTCATCTTCTCACCCGCGTTCCGCAAAGACGCAACCGGCAGCCGCGATGCCTCGCATTGCCTCATCGATCCTCGCGAGCTCGCTGACTGGATCGTCGCCGACGGCCTCAACGTCCGCCTCGGACTGCAGATTCACAAGTTCATCTGGGATCCTGCCACAAAAGGCGTGTAGCCGATTACGCCCCTAGATAATGGCAGTTCCGAATTGGAACACTCACGTTACTGGACCCCAAGTTCTTACTTCCTTCCAGGTCAAAGTGC